>Ga0255055_10000676_pt1 | contig 25844 bp, 18 predicted proteins | sample JV7_2_27_MG_FD_188633 | JGI IMG/M metagenome (GOLD analysis project Ga0255055, IMG submission 188633) | Seawater microbial communities from Jervis Inlet, British Columbia, Canada - JV7_2_27 | ecosystem: Environmental > Aquatic > Marine > Inlet | place: Canada: British Columbia | collected...
TTTGATTTTCTTTGCAAATAATGACCGTATTCCTCATTGTTATTTTGTCTTAATTGAAGGGCCAATTTCTTTAATTTTGGAATACCTTTTCCATCTAATTTAAGAATGCCATTTTTTTCTCTTACTTTTATGTATGCTAAAAGGAATCCTTCTCTTTTTAGGTCGATTCTATCTACATCGTGCCATCTTATCCACTTACTAAATCCCCCCCCCCTTTCTATTCTCCAAGCAAACCCGTTGTTACTTGCCACTATATAGCCATTGTTCGGGCCGAGTTTGCATTTTGAGGTAATTATTGGTTCACCTACATCATCAATAGACATTATTTTATCATACTTCTCAATTCTATCAGGAGATACTTCCCAACCACTCATTATAGGCATTCTACCACCCTTTGATTTCTATTCGTAATTTCTCGAATAGTAATATTCTTAATAACAACTGACAACTATATAAAAATATTCTTTTTTTGTTCGTTTTTAAATAGATATCAAGTTTAGTTCGCCATAAATTATCGTTTTTTAAGAAATATAAATTGAATTATTTGAATACTTATTAGAACTGAAACATAAAAAAAAATAAATTAAAAATATTAAGAAAGACCTTTTTTAGAGTCTAGTATCACTTGTAGGAGGATCTGTGTCACCTTTATTCCGGTTGAATAAGTCTGACATAATGTTGTGAAAATCTGATCTTCTTTGCGCATAATGCCCTTTGTCCTCATTCTTATTGGGATGGCATTTAAGGGTCCATTTCTTTAATTTTGGATTACCTCTGCCATCAATTTTTAGGTTCCCACTCTTTTCTCTTACTTTTATATATATTAAAATAATACCTTCTTTTTTTAGGTCAATTCTATCTACATCGTGCCATCTTACCCACTTACTTTTTCCCATAGAATACATCGAAGTACCAAAACCCGATTGTATTCTCCAAGAAAACCCGTTGTCACTTGCTACTATAAAACCATTTTCTCTGTCGAGTTTGCATTTTGAGGTTATAATAGGATCACCTACGGGGTCCGTACTTAAAATTTTTTCAAACTTTTCAATTCTATCAGGAGAAACCTCCCAACCACTCATTATTGGCATTTTACCACCTTATGATTTTTTTTCTTGATTTCTTATTTTCGTAATATTCTTAATAACAACTGATAACTATATAAAAATATTCATTTTTTGGTCGTTCCTAAATAGATATCAAGTTTAGTTTGCCATAATTTATCGTTTTTTAAGAAATATAAATTGAATTATCTGAATACTTATTAGAACTGAAACATAAAAAAAAAATTGAAAATATTTGGACTAGACTATGTTAGATTCTAGAATCACTTGTAGGAGGATCCGAATCTCCCTTATACTGGTTGAAAATGTCTGAAATTACATTGAAAAAATCTGATCTTCTTTGCACAAAGTGAGCTTTTTCCTCTTCCTTATTTTTTCTTATAATTAAGCGCCATTTCTTTAATTTTGGATTACCTTTTCCATCTAATTTTACAGGTCCACCTTTTTCTCTTACCTTTAAGTAAACTAAAATGAATCCGTCTTTTTTTAGATCGATTCTATCTACATCGTACCATCTTACCCACTTACTTTTTCCATGAGAATACATCGGAGTTCCATACCCTGCTTGTATTCTCCAAGCAAACCCATTGTTACTTGCAACAAAAAAACCATTGTCTTTACCGAGTATGCATTTTGAGGTTATAATGGGATCACCCACTTGGTCTGAACTTAACATTTTTTCAAACTTTTCAACTCTATCAGGAGAAACCTCCCAACCACTCATTATTGGCATTTTACCACCTTTTGATTTTTTTTCTTGATTTCTTTTGGTAATATTCTAAATAACAACTGACAACTATATAAAAATATTCTTTTTTAGGTAGTATTTAAATAGATTTATCAAGTTTATAAATTTTTAAGAAATACAGAATGACTTTAAACAAATAAAATCCTTAAAATTAAAGATTTATGCTTACATAATGAGAATTGTATTAACCTTTGATATTGAAAGGGACATTCCAAGAGTGTTCAACTCCTATTTAGGAGTAAAGATTGGATTATTGAAAATATTAAAAATTTTAGATGAATTCAACATCAAGGGTACCTTTTTTTGTACTGGAGATATAGTTGAAAATTTACCAGAGTATGTAAAATTAATTGAACGTAAAGACCATGAAATTGGTTGCCATAGTTTAAATCATGAACGCTTAAATCTACTAGATTTTAATAAATGTTATGAATTGATCTATAAGAATAAAAAACTTTTAGAGAACCTCTGTCAACATTCAGAGATTATTGGGTTTAGAGCGCCTTATTTGAAACCTCCTTTATTCCTACTTAAAATTTTAGCAAATTTAGGTTTTAAATATGATTCCTCAATAACTTCCCAAAGAAATTTGAAAAAATACCAGATAGATGGTTCACAAATCTATGAATTTCCTCCTTCAAACTTCAATATGTTTTTTAGGTTACCTGTAAATATTCGATTTCTCTCTAAATGGATATTTAAAAAGAATTTAACCATATTATATTTTCATCCATGGGAAGCAATAAATATGAAAACTCTTATTTTCAACCATCCAAACTTGTTTATTAAATACAAAAATCTTCTTATTAGACCCGATCGTTGGATTAATACAGGAGATTTATTTATAAACAGATTAAGAAATTTTATCAAAGAAGCCCTTTCTAAAAAAATCGAGTTTGTTACTTTAAAAGATTTATTTATTGATAAAGAGAAAACTCTTACCTGATTTGTAACATCTTTATTGATAGATAACAATGCTAATAATTTCGAAAAATTTACTTATGAAAGGTTTTACTTGTCTTAGAAGATTTCAATGGAGCTGTTGAATCCGACCTATATTTCATTAGTCTAATGTCTATCAAAAAACTTAGCAAATCCGTTATGATACTAACATTTTTTCTTGAGTACAATAAAAATTTAATTCCTTTCCTCTTTAAAAGCCTTATTAAAGTATTTTTCCAACCTCTTCTAAAATATCCATAATAATATGCTTTAGATAATAGTTTTTCCAATTTTTCCTTTGATAATTTATTTAGGCGATTCACTGCTGTTGTAAAATTATAATCGCTCCAATTATGAGATAATAAGTAATCTCTTTCAATTAATTCGTCTCTAAATTTCGTGCCTGGCAAAGGAGTCATTACAGAATATAGCGGGAAGTCTATTCCTAACTTCCTAACTATTTTTATCATTACATCCGTATCTTTTTCTTCTTCGTCAAAGTTTGAACCCACTAATAAACTACCAATTATCACAATATCATTATCATGAAGTATTTTGATTGCTTCCACAATATCTCTAAAGTTTATTTTTTTCTGAAGATCGTTCAAAGACTTTTGATTAAATGATTCGATACCAAGAAAGAACAGCCAAAATCCTGCTTTAGACATTTTCTTAATTACATTTGGATTATTTTTAATAACATCAATTCTACTTTGGCATATTAAATCTAATTTAATACCTTCTTTAATGATTAGATCGCAAATTTTCTCTACTCTCTTCATATTTGCAGTGAAATTGTCATCTACTATTAGAACATTTTGGCCCCTTTTTTGACTCGAGATGATTTTTAACTCTTGAATAACCCGTTCTATGCTTTTTGTTCTATAGGTTCCTCGATAAAACAGATGTATATTACAGAAGGTGCATTTAAATGGGCACCCCCTTGATGTCTCAATCACATCTATAGGCATCTGAAAAATCTGAAAATAAGACTTTCTATTTCTTAATTTTCTTGCTGGTAATGGTAATTTATTTAAATCCTTGATTAAAGGGCGATCTGGGTTATTTATTATATTCCCATTATCTTTATATGAGATTCCTTTTATCTCATCCAAATTACTATTTTTTATTAATTCCCGAAAAGTAATTTCCCCTTCTCCGCGTACTATAACATCTACAAATGGAGATTTCAAAACTTCAGAAGAAACAAAACTTGGATGCCATCCTCCTAAAATAGTTGAATAACCTTGTTTTTTTGATTCTTTTGCGATTTTTAAAGCAAAATTAATACCTATTGTGAAACAACATGAAATTCCAACAACATCTGGTCTAAACTCATTAACTTCTTTCATTATGTCCTTAGGGTTTAAATTCCTGACTTTAGCATTAACTATCTTCACTTTTACGAGATCTAAAATATTCGCCGCAAGGGATTCTAATCCTAAAGCAGGAATAGTGAATTTATCAGTAATACTCTTAGTAATAAAATTTGGGTTTACTAAGACAACTCTTTGGATTTTTTTATCAATTAATTTCATTTATTAACCCACTTTCAGAATTTGGATAGTCAGATTCTTTCATTTAATTTTACAAATATATATCTATATCTTAGTAAGTATATCAAAAGTGATTTCAATTATAAGATTTATTTTTCACCTTAATCATTATTAAAAGAGTTAAAATGATATAGTTTTAATTTAAAGGATAAATTTACCAATTTATTAGTTATTAATTACAATTGAAATTTGGATTGACTTATTTGAAGATATCATTAATTTTTCCAACACCCCCAGAAAAAGGTACATTTTGTGGTACAGTTAAAGATGCTGAGAAATATCATAAAGAGAAAATAGAGTTTTATGGATTTCCACCTATGGGAATTTTAAGCCTTGCAACCTATTTAAGTGAAAAGAATTTTGATGTTTCTATACTTGATCAATTTGCTAGAGGATATTCGCTTGAGGAAACATTGAAGTGGATTAAACGTGAAGACCCTGATATTTTAGGTTTTTCGACGATAACAACTGCAGGAACTGGAAGAAGTTCTGCTGAAATTGCTAAAAGAGTAAAAGAAGAAATAAATCCAAACGTTAAGGTTTTATTTGGGAATTATCATGCTACATTCAATGACACTAGAATATTAAAAAAGTATTCATTTATTGATGCTTGCGTAAGAGGAGAGGGGGAAAATACTCTATTAGAAATTGCTGAAAAAGCTGAAAAAGCTGAAAAAGGAGGAGGTTTTGAAGATATAAGAGGTTTAACATATCGAGATAATGGTAGAATTATTAGAAATAATGATAGACCCCTTTTAGAAAATATTGACGACCTTCCATTTCCAAATAGGAATTTATTAGGGAACCTGGAATATAAAAATAAAGTTGAAGGTCTCGATCTCTCTTTAGGCAAATTTACTTCAGTTGCATCGTCAAGAGGCTGTGCTTTTAAATGTTCATTTTGTTCAAGTTCTATGTTTTGGGGTAATTGGCGTCCAAGGTCTCCAGAAAATATTGTACAAGAATTATCCATTCTAGAAGAACAAGGTTATCGTAACTTGCTTTGGGTTGATGATAACTTTACTATAAGTAAAAAAAGGTTAATGGAGCTATCAGATTTACTAAAGAAAGAAAAACTCGAATTTGATTGGATGGCAGAAGGGAGAGTTACTCAAAGTTCAATAGAACTATTAAATGCCATGAAACAAATGGGATGTAAAATTCTGAGTTATGGTGTCGAAAGTGGATCTCAAAGAATTTTAGATTGGTATAATAAAAAAATTAATTTAAATCAAATTTATGATGCTATAAAAAATTCCAAAAAAGTTGGAATTGATATGATTTTAGCGAATTTTATTGTGGGTGCGCCAATTGAAACTCGAGAAGAAATTATTAATACTTTAAAATTTGCTCAAAAATTGGATATTGACTTTCCACAATTTCATATTTTAGGTATAATACCCGGAAATTGGATTTGGGATCAGATGGTAAAAGAAAAAAGAATCAACCCAGATGAGTGTTGGGAAGTTGGTACTGCTGTTCTTCCCATCCCTTTGAGTGAATTAATGTTACGAATAAGAGAGGCTCATAAAAAATTTATGTTACGACCCAATTACATCTCCCGGCAAATTCTCAAAACGATAAAAAGTAAATATAGGGTAAAAATATTTAGTCAAAACTTTAAAAACGTAAAGCATTGGGATTTATGGAACAGTTGGAAACCATTCTGGGGATGAAATTTATAGACAAAACAAAATGGTGGAAATATTAACCCTTAAACATTATCTGGGTCCCAAAAAGATTTTACTCCTCGGAAATCTTTGAAGTTCTTTATATTATGCGTAAGAATGTTAATTAACGTAAAGAATTTGTAATAACTAGTGGTGCTTCTATATATTGTTTTTAGCATGTAATTTGGATTCATAAAAAACTGTTTTAGCATTTCTAGAATTAAATTAGAAATCTTTTCAGTTGGAACTCCGTTAGGGTCTACATCTGAGATATGGACTCCTTCTTCCCAATATTTATCCTCATCAATAATATTTTTCTGAACCAACTCATCCCAAATATCGGTTCCAGGCATTGTCCCCAGAAGATTATAGACGGGAAAGTCAATATCCAATTTTTGAGCAAATTTTAAAGTATTATATATCTCTGAATATGTCTCCCCTGGTGCACCAACGATGAATGAGCCTAAGATGAATGGAATTTTTGCCTTACGAGTTTTTTTTACCGCAATAATAGAGTGGGATGGTGTTATGTTTTTTCTATAATAATCGAGAATTCTCTGATTCGCACTTTCTATCCCATAAAACATAATTCTACAATTAGCTCTCTGCATTTCCCGTAACATTTCATCAGATACTTGATTTACTCTTCCCTCGCATATCCAATCCAGATCTACTTTATGTTTTCTCATTAATCGACAGAGTTTTATCACTCGTTTCTTAGAGACAGTGAAATTATCATCTACAAAATTTAGGTATTTATATCCCTCACTCTCTAAAAATAGAATTTCTTCCATTATATTCTCTACTGAACGAGTTCTAAAGCCAACTGTTCTTTTTCCATAACAAAAGGAACATTGGTAAGGACATCCTCTTGAAGAAGTCATTGAGGTAAAACCTTCTGGGGCAAACTCTAAACTACCGAAACTCCCAGTATATTCAATTTTTAAAGCTTTTCTATCCGGAAAAGGTATTGCATCAAGATCTGTGATCAAAGGACGCTCTTCATTTCTCTTGATCTTCCCATTTTCTCTATAAGTTAAACCTTTAATATCATTTAATGATTTTTTTTTTTCTAATGTTCTAATTAATTCTGCAAAGGTAATTTCTCCCTCTCCCCTTACACAGATATCAACTTCGGGATATTTGTTTAAAATTCTATAATCGTTATGAGTTACGTGCCGATTTCCAAATACAATTTTAATATTTGGGTTCCATTTCTTTACCTCAATCGAAGTTAATGCAGCACTAATTCCCGATCCCGACGCCGTTAAAGTAGAAAAACCTAAAATGTCTGGATCTTTCTTTTTAATCCATTTTACTATTTGGGTCAAATTGAAACCCATGGCAGCTTGGTCAATTAAATCAACGATATGATTCTCATTCTTTAATACAGAACTTAGATAACAGATTCCTAAAGGCGGATAAATATGATCTGCATTTGCAATAATTCTCCCTTTCTCTAAAATTTCTCCGGGTCCAGGGTTGACTAATGCGACTTTAAAAACATTCACCACTTAGATATTATTTACACTGATGTATTTTCAATATTTTAAATTAATAATCTATTAAATATCTTTTAATAATTCTTAAATCTTTTAACTTTAATCAAATATTTGATTTTTCTTTTACAATTTTTAATTGAATTATTACTAATTTTGAAGAAAAATTATACTAAATTCTATTTTAAGAGACATCATGAAAAAAGTTAATATATTTAGATTCTTATCAAAAATTAGGATATAGTAAGTTAATAATTACATAATCTGGTTTTAATTCCTAAAGGAAGGATAAAATTATGACTGATATTGACGAGAATAAAACCTTAAAACCAACGAAAGACGAAAGACGAGAGAAATTTGATAACTTATCTGGTATTGAGATAAAATCGCTCTATACCCCTGAAGATATTAAAAATATTAATTACGCTATGGATTTAGGGGAACCGGGAGAGTATCCTTTTACTCGCGGAGCTTATCCTAATATGTATCGTGGTCGATTGTGGACAATGAGGCAATTTGCGGGATTTGGTACAGCAGCACAAACTAATCAAAGGTATAAGTTTTTGTTAGAACATGGGACGACGGGTTTGAGTGTAGCATTTAGTTTACATACTATTTACGGTTATGAGGCTGACGACGAAGAATCTTTGGGTGAAGTCGGAAAGGAGGGTGTTTCAATCGATACTTTAAAGGATATGGAAACTTTGTTTAGTGGAATCGATTTGTCAAAAATTTCTACTTCAATGACAATCAACGCTCCAGCATCTATATTATTAGCAATGTATATAGTAACAGCCGAAAAACAAGGACATTCTGCCGAGAAATTAAGAGGAACAATTCAAAATGATATTCTTAAGGAATATATTGCCCAAAAATCTTGGGTTTTTCCACCTGAACCCTCCATGCGGTTAATCATAGACACAATTGAATACTGTATTAAACATGTTCCCCAATGGTATACTATTTCAATATCAGGCTATCACATCAGAGAAGCAGGTTCTACAGCAGTTCAGGAGCTCGCTTTTACGCTGGCAGACGGTTTTGCTTACGTGGAAGCTGCTATGGAAAGGGGTTTAGATGTAGACGAATTTGCTCCAAGGCTTTCTTTCTTCTTTAATTCTCACAATAACTTTTTTGAAGAAGTTTGCAAGTATCGCGCAGCTAGACGCATATGGGCTAAACGGTTGAAAAACAAATATAGAGCAAAAAAGAAAGAATCGATGAGGTTACGCTTTCATACTCAAACCGCGGGCGTATCGTTAAGTGCACAAGAACCAGAAAACAATATAGCTAGAGTTACAATACAAGGTTTAGCTGCTGTTTTAGGTGGAACTCAGTCTCTTCATACAAACTCATTTGATGAGGCTTTATGTTTACCAACTGAAAAAGCAGCAAAAATAGCTTTACGAACGCAACAAATTATTGCAAACGAATCAGGAGCTGCAGATACTGTTGACCCTCTCGCTGGTTCGTATTATGTTGAGTGGCTCACTAATAAGATGGAAGAAGAAGCTGAAATTTACTTCGAAAAGATAGAGATGTTAGGGGGAGTGATCCCAGCAATTAAAGCTAACTTTTTCCAAAAAGAGATCGCAAACTCCTCATATAAATATCAGCGAGAAATTGAGAATAAGGATCGAATTATCGTTGGGGTAAATGATTTTCAGTTAAGAGAAGCTTGCGCTACTCCTTTATTAAAAATTGATGATAAGGTTGAAGAAGAGCAAATTAAGATTTTACAACATGTGAGAGACCAAAGAAATAATAGTAAAGTTCAAGAAAAGCTAGAAAAATTGAAACAAGCAGCAAAAGGCACTGAAAATTTAATGCCATATATAATGGATGCTATAAGAGAATATGCATCTATAGGAGAAGTAATGGCTACTCTTAAGGAAGTGTTTGGAGAATATAGAGAGGATTCAATATTTTAAATTAGGTTAATATTATGACAGAGAATAGAAAGATAAAAGTATTAGTATGTAAACCGGGATTAGATGGGCATGACAGGGGTGCAAAAGTCATTGCTCGAGCTTTAAGAGATGCGGGTATGGAAGTCATTTATACAGGACTCCACCAAACTCCGGACATGATTGTTCAGACTGTTCTTCAAGAAGATCCGGATGCTGTCGTATTAAGCATGTTATCTGGAGCTCATAAAGCGTTATGTCCCGTTATTATGGAAAAGCTCAAGAAAAACGAAATTGATGATGTTCTTGTAAGTGTAGGGGGTATCATACCCGACGAAGACAAGCCATTTTTGGAAGAACACGGATTAAAAGGATTTTATGGGCCGGGTACAGAGCTAAAAACAATAGTAGAATTTGTGAAAAACAACTTGAAAAGATAGCGCACTATGGATTATTCTGATTTAATCGAAAAATTGCTAAATGGAAATTCTAGAGCGGTTGCTAGGCTTATCACCTTAGTTGAAAATGATATTGAAGCCGCAGAAAACATCATAAATGCAATCTATAGCCACACTGGGAAAGCCTATATTTTAGGAATTACCGGAGCGCCCGGAAGTGGAAAATCTACCTTTATCTCTAATTTAACTAAAATATTCGCAAAGGAAGGCAAGAAAATAGGAATTATCTGTGTCGATCCAACCAGCCCGATAACTGGTGGCGCAATACTAGGTGATAGGATCAGGATGAAAGAAAACTTTTCTCTAAAAGATGTTTTTATCCGAAGCATGGCAAATAGAGGTCAATTGGGAGGATTAGCTAGAGCTACAGAGGATGCAGTAAAAATCTTGGATGCTTATGGCTGCGATATAATTATTGTGGAGACCGTTGGAGTAGGGCAATCTGAAGTGGACATCTTTAAATCGGCTCAAACTGTAATTGTACTCTTAGTACCGGGATTAGGAGATGATATTCAAGCCATAAAAGCCGGGATCATGGAAATTACCGATATTTTTGTAGTAAATAAAATGGATTTAGCAGGCGCCGATAAAAAGATTGCCGACGTTATGCAAATGTTAGAATTAAGAATGAATTATAAGTACGAATATGACAACCTTGAAGTAAACAACTTGCTCAAATCGAAATGGTCTCCCGAAATCATTAAAGTTAATTCTGTAACAGGCGAAAACTTTGAAAAAGTGAGTGAACTAATAAATAAACATAGAGAATTTTTAAAGGAATCCGGGGTTTTAGTGAATTATCAGAAAAATCGAATTAAAAGCGAAACGCTCCAAATTCTAAAACATAAAATCACACAAAAAGTAGAAGGTTTGATTAATTCAAACCCTACAATTGACGAATATATACGATTAGTTATGGATAAAAGTCTGGATCCCTATTCCATGGCAAATTTGATTATTAAATTGTTAGGAATAGAATAGGTGGCTCGCCTTCCTCAGATTGCTTGTTTTTCCTTAACCAATAGCACAAATTTACCCTTACTTAAACAACATTAGAATTATAAAATAATAGTTTTTATTTTATCGTTCTTTCAAAAGTTATAATTAAATACACTTTCGAAGTTTTAAAAATGAAAGATATAAATTTATCAAAAAATACAATTTTAATCTACCGTGTCATTTTTGCGGGACTAAGTTGGTTTACTATAATAGCTGGCGCAGTTATATATGTCTTAGGGGGTGGCTCAATTCTTGAATGGTTTAATAGCTTTAAATCGTTCACTATGCAAACAAACTTGTTCGTTTCTGTTTGGCTTACATTAGCAATTATATGCTATAATAAACCAGAAGCTCTTAAAAAAATCTCAGGACTTCTCAAAGGTGCTGTTACTGTCTATATCACAATAACTTTAATTTTCTTTGCGATCCTATTGGCCCCTTTTTACACACCACCCGCCGGATGGCCAGCATTTAGCAACCTTGTCGTGCATTACATTACTCCAATCGCGTTTATAGTTGATTGGATATTAACGGAAAATAAATTGAGATATAAATGGAAATACTTGCTATATTGGATCTTAACTTATCCTATATTTTATCAAGCATTTGTTATTATACATGGAGCTTTTACCGGTAATTATATATATTACTTCTTTGATGTCAATGCACTCGGCATTTTAGGCGTTGCTATATTCATCTCAATTATATTTGCAACAGGAATAGTTCTAGGAAGCCTATATATTGCTATTAATAGGAAAAGAACAAGAGCTGAAAATTAAGTAAATAATATTTTATTTTTTTTTAAAAGGTTTTGAGAAAGCAGTAAACTTATTTTTTCTTAGGATCAATCCATTCAGAATAAATCTCTTCAATATCAAGAATCGTATTTCGGTTGCATTCTTTGCAGTCTTCATCGCTCACCTTCTTAAAAATAAAATCCCCAGCTTTAAATTCCCGAGAATACTTAGATTTGCATTCTCTACACTTTAAAACGGTTGTTTTCTTTGGAATAAAGCGAGACTTTCGACCAAGGATTTCTCCTACATCCGGAAGCTGTGGAAATTGAGGTTCTTCAGCCATTCTAATAACTTTATAAATAATTGATATTTGTGTTTATAAATAATTAACACCTAATAACTCTTTAGGTTAACAATTAAAAGTTAGGGACATTTTTTATGATTTTTAAATCCAAAAAGTTTCAAGAGTTTAATCATTGAAGTTCCCATATCTTTATCGTCTTATCGGATGATCCACTAATAATATACTTATTATCTGGAGAGAGAGCCACTGAATTTACTTCTTTTTTGTGCCCCTCGAATGTCTTTATAAGGTCCCCTGTTGAGAAATCCCACAATTTAACATCCTTATCGAAAGATCCACTAACCACATAATTATTATCGGGAGAAATAACTACTGATAAAACGTAAAATGTATGTCCTTCCAGCGTTCTTACGAGATTTCCCGTCGACACTTCCCACACTTTAATGGATTTATCATTTGAGCTACTAATTATATTTTTCCCATCAGGAGAGAAAGCAACTGAATTAATTTGTTTTTTATCTCCCCCAATTGTACTAATTAACGCCCCACTAGTAAAATCCCAAATTTTTATTGTCTTATCGGTTGATCCACTCACGATGTATTTATTATCAGAAGATATCGCAACTGAACCGATCGCCTTTTTATGCCCCTTAATCGTCCTCAAAAGCTTTCCACTCGATAATTCCCACACTTTAATATCCTTGTCAAAAGAACTACTTACAATGTAGCGACTATCAGGAGAAATAGCAGCGGATAACACATGAAAAGCGTGTCCTTTGAGATTTTGGATGAGCTTTCCCGTAGTTAATTCACATACTCTAACAGTTCTATCGTTCGAACCACTGATGATATATTTTCCATCAGGAGAAACGACAACTGAAGTTACGTATTTTTTATGCCCTATGAGGGTTCTTACAAGTTTACCTGAAAATAGTTCCCAAATTTTTATCGTCTTGTCTTTCGATCCACTCACAATATATTGCCCATCCGGGGTAAACGCCACTGAAGTCACCCCCATTAAATGCCCTAGAAGAGTCTTCCTAATAATACTTTTTTCTGAAACACTAGGAGCTTTGACAGTTATTTCTTCTTTTACAACTTCTTTTTCCTCTAAATGGATTTCAGGGGGAATAGTTACTTCTTCTTCTATGATTTCTTCCACTTCAGTTATTTCTTCTGGGAGAATAATTGCTTCCTCTTCTACGACTTTTTCTTCTTCAATTATTTCTTCTGGAGAAATAACCATTTCCTCTTCAACGATTTCTTCCACTTCAGTTATATCTTCTGGAGAAATAACCATTTCCTCTTCAACGATTTCTTCCACTTCAGTTATTTCTTCTGGGGGAATAATTACTTCCTCTTCAACGATTTCTTCCACTTCAGTTATTTCTTCTGGAGAAATAACCATTTCCTCTTCAACGATTTCTTCCACTTCAGTTATTTCTTCTGGGGGAATAATTACTTCCTCTTCAAGTGTTTCTTCTGGAGCAACTATTTCATCTTCCAAGAGCTCTTCTTCTACTAATATTTTTTTTAGAGGTCTTACAACTTTAATTTGTTCCTCTAAAACTTCCTTCTTTTTTTCAGATTCAACAGCCTCTATTTTTGATGGTTCTCTTCTCTTCTTTACTAAAATTCTCTTCTCTGCTTCTAGTTCAGCCTGCTTTTTAAACCGTTTGACTTCCATATTTGAAGATCTACTTCTTATTATAAGCATACTAGCTATTATTATTACACCAACTATACCTAATACAATTCCAATTATCAGTTGTAAGGGTATTTCACCACCGTTTCCTCCTCCTCCTTCTTCTTCATCATCTTGTAAATCAACAATTCTTATAGTATTACCGCTAAAAGTGTTGTTTAAAACTTCATTGGAATGACCTCTATATAGATAAATCCCATTTTGATTGTTATTAATTGTATTGAATTGGATGATATTTAAAGTGCAAATTTCTAAATATATTCCATAATAATTGGCACTTACGGTGTTATTTATAATGCTGTTACTATGACTCCCGTATAAATGAATACCATAATAGTCGTCGTTATTTACGTAATTTCCCGATATAGTGTTGGAATAACTATTCCATATACCTATACCCATATTAATACTGTTTATTACATCGTTTTCCATTATATTATTATAATGACAAGTTTCTAGGGATATGCCCCATCCATTGCTTTCTACCCAATTTTCCGAGATTATACTATTATAAACATACCATACACCAATCCCATATTCAGCGTTGTTGTTTACAGAATTATCGGAAATATTTGTATTATCACCACCCGAAAAGTAGATCCCATTTAGGTTGTTACTTACGGTATTCCCTATAATGTCGTTATTATAGCAAGTACCTAAGTATATCCCATCCCCCGCATTGTTGTTTGCTATATTATTGGTAATTAAATTGTAATCACTATTTTCCATGTTAATACCATTTTCCGAATTTGAAGTTATACTGTTTTCTGAAATAGTGTTTCCTATACAATTACCTAAAAATATCCCAATACCATAGTTTTGGTCTGCAGTATTTTCCAAAATATCGTTATAGTGACTGTTCCATAAATCTATCCCGTTGTCAGTATTGCGATATAATGTGTTTCCTACAACTTCATTATTATCGCTAAATCCTAGGTTTATCCCATAATTATCATTATAATTTGCAGTATTATTTGAAACTACATTATTAGAACTATAAGATAAATCTATCCCGTGAACACTATTGGAATTTACGGTATTATTGGAAATCGTATAATCAGAACTTCCATCAATTAAAATACCAATATCATAGTTTTGGCTTACAAAATTTCTTAAAATGTCACCATAATGACAATTCCATAAACCTATCCCTTGATAGCCATTAAAATTTACTCTATTATTGGAAATTGTATTATAATTACAATCCACTATATAAATCCCTGCATTGATGTTATTATTTACGGAATTATTCGAAATTATATTGTAATTTGAATTTCCTATTGCGATTCCAGCTTCACCGTTTGAATTTACAATATTATTCGAAATTGTAACATAGTTACAGTCTCCATAAGTTATTCCCGAACCAGTGTTTGAATTTACAGCATTATTTAAGATTGAGATATAAGAGCTACCACCGAAGGCTATACCTGCCAGTGAATTGAGGCTCGCATTGTTTCCCGAAACTGTAATATTTTTACAATTCAGAAAACCTATCCCTTGCTCGCCATTAAAAATTGCTGTATTATTCAAAATTGTAATATAGCTACAATTTCCTAAACCTATTCCATAACCAATATTGAAATTTACAGTATTATTGAAAATAACATTATTATTACTACTATTAGCTAAACCGATACCCCCTATGATATTACCAGTTACATTATTTCCTGATATTATATTTAAATTACTCCCAAGTAAACCAATCCCTACAAGGCTGTTATTTAAAGCCTTGTTATTAATTATATTTGAATTATTAACATTTATTAGTCGAATTCCTGTTATGTTTGCTTTCGAAACTGTACAATTATTGATTACGAAATATACGCTGGAATTCTGTATATCAATGCAATATTCAAAATTGTTATCTACATCAATAGTTACATTTTCGATAATATATGGATTTACTTGAGTTCCATTACCGCCTCCAAACCACGCCTCTCCTTCAGCCCAAGTCCAATTATTAACTCCCATGTCATCAATTTCAATCGGGGATGTCAATTCCCAATAACCTGAGTTTTTTAAATTTCTCGAGTTATTCCATATTTCAATGTCATTAGTAAATTTAGGAGGGTTAAAACCGACATTAATTAGAGGTAAGCTAAATAATATTAATGTACCTACTCCTAAAAGAGAAAGGAGGATGACTCTAATTCTTATAATGTTTGTATTTATTCCCATCTATGACTTATAAACTTGTTAAAATAGTATTTAAATCTACTGACAAAATTTACCACCACATTTTAGATTATTACCACCAATATATAAAAAAAAAGAAAGGTCGCTTAATGCCATAAGCGTTAAAATTTGAATCCAAATCTAGTTAGGAGGGAGTTACCATTAAAAAGGTAAGGTGTTTATTTATGCTTAATAAATGTACCCTTACTATATTCATTAAAAGCAATTTTTAATTCTTCTTTAGTATTCATGACAATAGGACCTCTCCACGCGACAGGTTCGCCTATAGGTTTGCCAGAAATCAAGAGAAATCTAACGGATTTATCTCTGGTTTGTATTAAAACTTCATCTCCTTCTCTAAAAATCAATAAATTTTCAGCATTCACTAAAGTCTCTTTACTTGGATCAAAAATGCCCTCTCCCTCAATAACATACGCAAAAACGTTATGTGTATTATCTATTGAGTGTTTAAATTCAGAATCTGGTCCTGTAGAGACATCTAAATATTCTGGATCGGTTACTATATCTTGTACGGGTCCTTTGACACCATTTACTTTGCCACAAATTATTTTTACTCTCACGCTATCATTCACGATAACTTCGGGAATCTGTTCTTTTGTGATATCACGATAGCGTGGGTCCATCATTTTATGAGACGCAGGAAGATTTGCCCACAATTGAAAGCCAGCTAAGACAGGATCGTTCTCATTCTTCTTCGGCATTTCTTGATGTATTATTCCGCTCCCCGCGGTCATCCACTGAACATCACCAGCACCTATAACACCACTATTGTCCATACTATCTCCATGCTCAATTTGTCCATGAAGCATATAAGTGATCGTTTCTATTCCTCGATGAGGGTGCCATGGAAATCCTGCTAAATAGTCGTTAGGATTATTTGAATGGAAATCGTCTAGAAGCAAAAACGGATCTAACGAAGAATCAGCGTATCCAAACGCTCGTTTCAACCTAACCCCCGCTCCTTCCATTGTTGATCTACTTTTTAGAGTTACTCTTACTTCTCGAATTTTTGACATTCCTTTTCGCTTTTATTTAGTATTTTTCTTGGTATACTAAGTTTACATAACTAAACTCAAGTAATAAAAAGTTTTTATTATAAATCATAACGTAATCTCGCTATAAATTTTGAATTTATAAATTATTGCCTATAATAAATAAGAAAAGATTTGAGAAGATAATATCTTAAGATTTCGGAATATTTACTGGTTCTTCTCTTCAGGTTCTGCTATCTCTTTTTCCGCTTCCGCTGTTTCTTCATGTGTTTCTTTTTCGTTTTCATCGCTAACAACTTCACTCTCTTTATCTTCTTGAGTGATTTCTTCTTCTAATCCTGCTTCTACCTCAGGTTCTGATTCTGGTTCTGGTTCTGGTTCTGGTTCCAGAGGTGCAGGTTCGCGAGATATAATTACTTTAGCGAATCTAAGTACATTCTTATCCATTTTCCAACCGTCTTGAATGATTTCTATAATCGAATTATTAGGAAGATCATCCCTTTCTAGAGAACTCAACGCTTCATGGTAAGAATAGTCAAAAGGATCGTTAACTTTAACTTCAATTGGTTCTGCTTTGTGAAACTTTAAAATGCTAATAAATTGGTCATAAAATTGTTTTAATATGGCTTTATTTTCGTCATCGCCATCCAGAGCTTTTTTAAAGGAATCGTATAAAGGTAAAAAAGATTTTAGAGTACGCCCAGTATATTCAGTTCTTAAATTCTGACGATTTTTATTCCAGCGTTTCTGAGCATTCTCGAACTCAGCTTGGAGTCTCATATGTTTATTTTTCCAAGATTCACTTTCTTTTTGATTCTTTATTAGTGCTTCTCTATCTTTCTTATTACTTTCTTTGAGTTTATTATATTTAGCAATTAAGTCGTCAAGATCATGGTATTCCAATACTTTCTGTTCTTCGCCCTCTAATAGTTTAACATCTTGCTTTTCTTCTTTCTCTTTTTCCAGATTTCCTTCCTTAGATGATTCTGCTTCTTCCTTTTTTATCGATTCGTCACTCATTTTTTCTTTATCCTTCTTTTTTCGAGTCATTTTCGCAGACCGTATGTGTTCTATAAGATTTATTTAAGATTCAATTATACTTTAGTTGTTATTTTTATGCGTTAGGGTAATTTTAGTAAATTATAATAAAATAAAATTTTTATTGTTTTTCGTGATTTATAGTTCATTATAAGAAAAATTTAATTTTAAAGATAAATTATAATCATAATAGAATATACTCAAAAAAAAAATACCTTAATTTTTTTTTGAATGAGTTTAGTGATTATTTATTATGAGTGAAGAAAGTAAACCAAAGAGAAAGGAAAGAATCATTGGCATAGATCTCGGGACCAGCAATTCCGCGTGTGCGGTTTTAAGCGGCACTGGTCAACCAGAGATCATCCCAGCTGCCGAAGGTAGAACATTAGGAGGTAAGGCATTCCCCTCGTATGTTGCTTTTGATGAAAGTGGTCGGAAAATTGTAGGAGAACCCGCTAGAAGACAAGCAGTATCTAATCCAGATGGAACAGTCACAGCAATTAAACGCAAGATGGGTTTATCATACAAGGCTAAGATAAAAGTTGGAGATGAGTGGAAAGAATTCTCACCAGAAGAGATTTCTGCTATGATTCTTAAGAAAATTAAGAATGACGCAAGCGCTTACCTTGGACAAGAAGTGAAAAAGGCCGTCATTACGGTTCCTGCATATTTTAACGACGCCCAGCGAACAGCTACTAAGAACGCGGGTGAGATTGCTGGACTTGAAGTCGTACGAATGATTAATGAACCAACAGCAGCTTCCTTAGCTTACGGGCTTGACAAGGATACTAAAGGTAAACTCCTAAAAATATGCGTTTTGGATTTAGGTGGAGGAACCTTCGATATAACTATAATGGAGTATGGGGAAGGCGTTGTTGAGGTTTTATCTACTGCAGGTGATACTCAATTAGGCGGAACTGATATGGACAACTCCATAATTGATTGGATTTCAGGTAACTTCCAAAAGAAGGAAGGCATCGATCTTAAGGGAGACAGCAAAGCAATGATTCGAATCAAAGACGCAGCTGAAAAAGCTAAAATCGAACTCTCCACTACATTAAGTACTCAAATTAATTTACCTTACATTACTCAAAAAGATGGAAATCCTGTTCACATAGAAGTTGAACTCACAAGAGCAAAATTGGAACAATTGATTGAGCCAACTCTAAAAAGACTGGACCCTATTATGAAGAGAGCGATAACCGATGCCAAAATGCCTGTTCACGAGATTAACAAAATAATTTTAGTTGGTGGTCCTACAAGAATGCCTTCCGTTCAGAAAAGGTTTAAAGATTTCTTTGGTAAAGAACCTGAACATTCTGTCGATCCTATGGAGTGCGTTGCTATCGGAGCAGCGATTCAAGGAGGCATTATAGCAGGAGTTGTTGATGATTTATTACTACTAGATGTTACTCCACTATCTTTAGGGGTAGAAACATTAGGTGGAGTATTTACAAAATTAATTGAAAGAAATTCTACTATACCGACCGAGAAACAGCAGATATTTAGTACAGCCGTAGATAATCAACCAGCTGTAACCATAAATGTTTTGCAAGGAGAGCGTGCAATGGCAAAGGATAACATACCTTTGGGTATGTTTCACCTTTCTGGTATACCACCTGCACCACGAGGTATCCCACAAATAGAAGTTAAATTTTCAATCGATGCAGACGGCATTGTTCACGTCACTGCAAAAGACTTAGGGACAGGTAAAGAAACAGGTATTACAGTTACTGGGGCGAAAGGTCTAACTCCAGAAGAAATCGAAGAAAAGGTTAGGAATGCGGAACAATTTGAAGAAGAAGATAAGAAAATCAAAGAATTAATTGAAGCTAAAAATAATGCAGACTCGATGATCTACCAAACTAAAAAATTGATGGAAGAGAACAAAGATAAAATCGAAGAAAATGAGAAAACTGCGATTGAAGCCGCTATGAAATCTTTAGAAGAAGATATTGAAACTGACGATCTTCAGAGAATTAAGTTAGGTGTCGAAAACTTGCAGAAATCAATGCATAGTTTTTCTGAAAGAATCTATTCGCAACAAGCACAAGAGCAAACATATCAACAAGCAGCTCAACAAGCCCAACAAGCAGCTAGTGGAATGGGTGGCATGCCCCCTGGTGGAATGGGTGGAGCCCCGCCTGGTGATATGGGTGGTGCTGGTGCTGGTGGGGCTTCGTACAAGAAAGACAAAGATAAAAAAGATAAGGACAAAAAACGCGTTGTAGACGTAGATTGGGAAGAATCAGAGGAATAAATTCGATTTTATTCGTGAAATACCTCCATTTTATTTCTTTTTCTTATATTTAAAGTTTTTTCTAAGTATTATTTTTTAAAAGTTTATGTAGTTCTTTATAGATAAGCTAATACCTAAAAAGATAAATTTCATAATTAATTCTAGTTAGTAGAATTTAACCTCAAAAGAGGACATAACGAGATATATAGATAATGAGTATCAAACGAGATAAACGCGATTACTATGATGTCTTAGGAGTAAATAAGAGTGCGAATGAGAACGACATTAAGCTTGCTTACAGGCGTTTAGCTAGGAAACACCATCCAGATCTTAATAAAAACGATCCTAAAGCTAAGGAAAAGTTTATTGAACTTCAGGAGGCTTACGAAGTATTAAGCGACGCTAATAAAAGAAGTAATTACGATAGATACGGTTTTAGTGGCGTTGATGTAGATATGAGTAGTTTTTTCAGAGGAGGAATTCCTGGTATTGATGAATTACTCAAATCGATCTTTGGAGGGGGTATGTTTGGAGATAACGTTGGATTTGGAAGCATTTTTGGCTCCCGAGGTAGAGCAAGATCAGCCCCACGCCGAGAAGTTGGGCAAGATATTGAAGATTTTGTCGAGATTACGTTTGAAGAAGCGATGTTTGGTTCGAAAAAGGATGTAGTAATTCAAAGATACACACCATGCGACGATTGCGAGGGAACAGGGGCAGAAGATCCTACTAGTGTTAAAACATGTCCTCAATGTGAAGGGGCAGGTAGAGTGAGAAAAATGACTCAATCTGGTTTTGGAACAATCATTCGGGAATCAGAGTGCAACACTTGTAATGGTACGGGTAAAGTGATTAAGAAAAAATGTCCAGTATGTAATGGTAGGAAAGTAGTTGCTGAAACTAAAACTATTCACGTAAATACTCCCCCCGGTATAGAAACTGGCGTTCATTTAAAAGTTCAAGGTGCAGGTCACATCCCATCTAGTAGAGCTATTCCCGGTGATCTCTATTTAGGAATAAGAATTGAAGATAATAAACAATTTTTTCGTCGTGGAAATGATCTAATTACTCCAATTAACATCGATATTGTTACAGCAATCTTAGGGGGCGAAGTTAATGCTCCAACTTTAGATTATAAAAATGAAAAAATTACTGAAAAGGGATTAAAAATACCCCCTGGAACCCAACATGGGACGGAATTTAGGATTAAAAATAGGGGAGCAAGTTATCTTCGCGGGAAGGGTAAAGGAGATCAATATATAGTAGTTACTATTGAAATTCCGAAAAAAATTAGTGAAGAACAGAAAAAATTATTAGAGAAATTCAAGGATTTAAATTAGTAGCAACAACTATTTATTCTTGAGTCTTTTTTGATGGGTAAGTGTGAGTTCAATAGCTTTTACTTCAGCTCTGGATTTGATTCTTGTGTTACGCTGTAAATGTTCTAGAATTTTTTTTTCATTGTAACCCATATAATAGAGTTGTTTAAAATTCTCAACTGCGCTTTCGTTGAGAAATATATACCGTGTATTCAGAAACACTATTAACCATTTTTTTTTTTTCTGATTTTTAGATAACGAGAATAGAATAGTCCTAACATCCTCTAAAGGACGCTTTAATTTATTGGAAATTTCTTTGTCGTTTATAATTGGATATTCTCGAATTATTTTTAGAAGTCTTTTCTTAGAAGATAGTGAAATTAAAAAAGATACTAAGAATACAACGAAAATTAGACTTGCAAGGTATATTCCTATTAAGTGATCATTAACATAGATAAATAGTATAATTCCTAACGTGATATAAAATATACTTGTCTTAAGGTATTTAAAAAATTTCGATATAGGAATCACCTTACGGTACTTTCAATTAACGGTGATTTTAGTTTGTTCCGTTCTTTTTTATTCTCAGGAGTCCTAATGTTTTGTATCGCATTTTCGATGGTTTCAAGTTTTATTGAATACTTTTCGAAGAGCTCGGTAAAACTGTTAATATCGATATCGTTATTCTCATAGAGAATCTTTAATTGTTTTATAGTTCGACCGATACCTGCTTTGTTGTTTTTTAATTCTTCAATTTTAGTAAAGTTTACTAAAACATCAGCCATTAAATTCTTATAACGTAAATATGCGTCAAAATTAAGTTCAGTTTGTTTGTAAGTAGTTAAGTAACTAGTTGTTCTTGGAATGAATGGGGCAAGATTTTCAGGAACAATTATAAGTGGTTCTGGATCTTGAATTTCAAATGCTTCGTTATCGTCTATAAGCTCTGTATCGTTTTCTATAATATAATCATTTACTATTGACAAATTATTTTTTATGCAATCTTTCTCAGAAGAGTTTAGTGTTTCTTTTAGCATATTTTCCCATAAGTATTCTGCTCTGTGGTAGTAATAGTTTGCTTTCTTCTGTATTTTTTCTATGCTTTCCTGATTTATTTCATCAGGTAACAATATAAATAAGGATTTGGCTTTCAAATGGCACGCTCTGCCTATATCATACTGATATTGAGCTTTATACTGTTTTTCCTTGATTTTGTCGAATCTCTTAACAAAAGCTAATCGTTTGGTCAATGCGCTCAATCCTGCTGATAATTTCGCTGCCATTGAATAATTTCTTTTATTTTCTTCACTTGTAGTAGCAAGAGCTTGGGCAAATATTCGAGATTCTTCAGAATTTAATTCAAGATTCTCAACAGATAATGTAAAACCTCTATTTTCCTGTCTAGTACATGCCGCACTGAAATAAGCTGCAGTTTTATACATCTTACTACATTCTACCATAGCCACTATTGCGTTTTCCATTAAATCTTCTGCTTCGTATTTTTTAGAAAGAATTGAATAAGCTTGTGCTGAAACCCACAACACACGCGAACACTCGAATATTAAATCCCAGATTTTTATTTCTTTTTTATCTAAAGGATCATAGAATGTATTAGAAATATTTAGTTCTTTAAGGATTTTAATTTGACTTTGGGTTTTATAATTCACATTTAGGATTTTTACATAATCTAAAATATTATTAAGCTCAGAAAAGGAGAACTCTTTATTTTTCCATAGTAATTCTTCTAAATTCTTAATTTTATAGTGTAGAAAACGAATTTTTTGCATTGTTCCTAAAGGGAAAAAGGTTTTCAGAATTGATGCACTGCTTTTCGGTTTTTTTTTTCGACCTGTCTTTATATCAATTCCATAACTGGCTCTCTTATCTTGTATTTTTTGATTGCGGCTTTCCCTATTTGGAGTTTGCGTTTTAGCAACGAATTTTTGAGGATATTCCTTAATTTTTAATTTAGATGGAATAGAAACTTTTTTTAGTTTTGAGTCGTTTGTTTCTATTTCTACAATATCTTCTTCTCTTTCGCTTATCCTCATACTCTCAAGATATTTATTTGCAATATCGATGTACCTTTTTGCATTCGATATTTCAATACCCTTTAGTAAGGAAATATCCTCTACATTGGATGAAGCGAGTTTCTTTATTGAATCTAAAGAAATCTTGTGTCGGTTCGTTCCAAATAGCATTAAATCGCAAGCTTTCGTTTCTGCACTTGATACATCTAGAGGTTTATCTTTTTTAATCATACTATGAATTCTTTCTCTTGTCCTCATACTCTTTAGGTGCTTCTTAGCGAGTTCAATGAAATTTTTTGCGTTATTAACTCCAATACCATTTATTTTAATCAAATCTTCTACAGAAGAAGACGCGAGTTTTTCTATGGAATTTATACCTATTTGTTTCATCCTTTCTGCATTTAATATACCGATACCATTAGCTATTTGCATAATTGAGTGCATGTTAATCACATAATACTGACTTCAATACCTATATATACTTATTCAATAGTTCATTTTAAACTTAATCATCCTTCCGACAAATTTGGAATCAACAAAATATGTTTTGTTATAACAAAAAGTAAGTTAGCTGATAACAATTGGGTATGACTTAAGTTATCCCGAAATTGTTAGTTTTTAATTATATAACGATTAGTAAATCTGAGAAAATAATCTTCTACAGATCCAAATTTTTAATCGATTCATTAGAGTATTTATAAACCAACCAATATGAATCTTTATTATAATTAGATTTCAAATTTCAAAGAAGAAACATCAATTTTTATACAATAAAAATTTGACTTATGTTTTAGATTTAGTTTCTTTTATTTTTTGTTTATCAATGGTGCTTTTTCTCTCAGGATTTCTTAATTTTTCAATAACACTCTCAATTGTTACGAGTTTGGTTGAATATTTTTCGAAAAGATGAGTAAACTCACTGATATCAACATCATTATTATCATACAAAACTCTCAATTGTTTCAAGGTTCGACCGATTCCTGCTTTCCTATTTTGTAATTCCTCCATTTTGTTATAATCGATCGAGATTTCTGAGAGCAAATCTTTATAACGTCTATAAGCGTAAAAATTGAGATCTTTTGGTTTGTATTGAGTTAGATAATTAGTAGTCCTTGGTAAAAATGGTGCTAAATTTTCTGGGACTATGATTAGCGGCTCCGGATCTTGAAGTTTCATGGCTTCATTTTCTTTTATAATTTCAACATCATTTTCTATGATGTGCTCATTAACGATTGACAAATTAGCTTGTATATTTTCCTTTTCATTTTTTGAAAGTTCTTTTAAATTCTCTAACATGTTTTCCCATGTTTCTTCCGCTTTGTAAAAATAATAATTAGCTTTTTTCTGTAGATCTTCAATGCGTTCATTATTTGCACCATCATCAAACATATTTAATAATATTTTAGCTTTCAAATGACAAGCTTTGCCTATATCGTAATTATATTGAGCTTTTAACTGTTTTTCCTTTACTCTATCATATATTTTTAAAAAGTATAATCTTTTTGTTAATACACTCAATCCTGCACATAGATTTGATGCTATTGATAGGTTTTGTCTTTGTTCTTCGCGCATAGTAGCGAGACTTTGAGCGAGAATCCGAGATTCCTCAGAATTTAGTTCAAGATTTCCAGCGGACAATGTAGTTCCCTTGTTTTCTTGGCGAGGACATGCCGCACTAAAATATGCTGCAGCCTTATACATTTTACTACATTCTACCATCGCTACTATTGCATTTTTCAAAGCACCTTCAGATTCGAATTTCTTAGAAAGATAAGAACATGCTTGTGCCGCTATCCATAATGCCCGGGCACATTCAAACGTTAAATCCCATATTTCTATCTCTTTATTTTCAAGGGGATCAAAAAAAGACGGAGTAATATTTAATTCTTTAAAGATTTTTATTTGGCTCTGAGTTTTGTAATTAATATTTAAGATTTCTACATAATCTACAATAGAATCAAGATCGTGGAATGAAAAATCTTCATTTTTTCGCATTGCCACTTCTAAATGTTTAATTTTAAAATGGAAAAAACGAATCTTTTGCATTGTTTCTGGAGAGAAAAATGTTCTAATTAACGGTTTGCCCTTTCTTAATTTTTCTTCGTTAATTTTTGTACTATTTTTATACGTTAATTTTTGATCTTTTTGCCTTAATTCCTGTTTTTTGTGCGTCAATTGTTGATTTTTGGCTGTTTGAGGCATAAATTTAGATTTTATTTGATTAGATTCTGTTTTTATCATGGGTGGCAAATTCTTCTTCTTTTTTTCAAACTCTTTCTTTTTTTTTAACTTCTTTTTTGACTTTTTTTTTGACTTTTTTTTTGACTTTACCATTTCTACTTCTGTGGGGGCAATTTTTTCTTTTTTTAATTGTCTGTAAGTGTTAATTGGTACTCCAATTATATTTTTCTCATTAGTTAGTTTCGGTTTGTCTAGTACTT
>Ga0255055_10000677_pt1 | contig 25832 bp, 21 predicted proteins | sample JV7_2_27_MG_FD_188633 | JGI IMG/M metagenome (GOLD analysis project Ga0255055, IMG submission 188633) | Seawater microbial communities from Jervis Inlet, British Columbia, Canada - JV7_2_27 | ecosystem: Environmental > Aquatic > Marine > Inlet | place: Canada: British Columbia | collected...
ATTCTAAAAGGAGATGTCCCCAGCCCCATTGACCCCCCGCCGGGCTGCAGCTTTCACCCACGTTGTCTTTTTGCCAAAGATATTTGCAGCAAAAGGGAACCGGAATTCAGGGAAATCCGAGATAAACATTTTGTTGCCTGTTTCTTTGCCGGCCAGTTAGAAATAAAAAGTAGCCTTTAGATGTCTTTGAGGAGCTTATTGGCCGGCGAACTCTCCATGGCGCAGCTGAAGTTCTTCAGCGCATCGGACAGCGCCTGGTGATCCGCGGTTTTAGCCACCGGTATGGTATCGATCCCGCTTTGTTCGAGTGCTTCGAGAACGTACTGAATGGTCAGTTTATTGATGTCGCGGGCCGGCTGGTAGGCAAGTTCCTTGTCGATTTTTGTTTTGGTTTCTGAAACCAGACCGCTCTCGACCAGACCGAAAAGAATATTGTGCACCAGACGAATCGGCATTAGCAGCTGAGTTGAGATCTGGGAATCCGATAATGGTTTTTCGCCATTTGCGAAATTTTTAATCAATAAATGGATGATTTGCAATGTAAGCAGCTTCTTAAAGCCGGAACTTACTTTCAGGCAATCCGGCTCATACTCATAGGTATCCACATTTTGATTGGCAAAGGACAGCTCAGCACCGAAAAGAACGATCCACCAGCTGATCTGAAGCCACATCAAAAACAGCGGCAGAGCTGCAAAACTCCCGTAAATGGCGTTGTATTTTGCAGCACCGATTTGAAAGCTGATATAGCCCCACTGGGCAATCTGGTAAAGCGTCCCGGCAACCACCCCGCCAAGCAAACCTGCCTTAAAATCCACCTTGGTATTGGGCATAATAATATAGAGAATGGTAAACAAAACCCAGATCAAAACATAGGGCATAAATTTCAACAAAAAAGAAATCAGCGGGCTAAAAACGCCCAGCAACGCCACTTTCTGGGTGATCTGTTCAAGCTGGGTTGTGATAAAAACGGTCGCGCTGCCGCTCATCAGCACCAGAACCGGAGAAATCAGCATGATCGACAGATAATCACTAAATTTTCTGCCCCAGCTTCGTTGCTCCTTTATTTCCCAGATATCGTTTAAAGCCATTTCAATATGCCCGAGGACCTTTAGTACCGCCCAGAAAAGAACCAGCATCCCAATACCGGCTATGAGACCGCCCTGGGTCTGTTCAAGCAGCGAATTCGAAAAATTGATGACCTGGCTTAAAACTTCTTCTTGACCTGGAAATTTATCGTACAGCTCCTTTTCCAGTCGTTTCGCAAAACCAAAACCTTTGGCAACGCCAAAAAACATGGCCGCCACCGGAACGATCGAAAGAAGAGTGTAAAACGTCAAAGAAGATGCCCGCAGCAGACATCGATCTTCATCATAGCCGCGAAAGGCCAGGATGATGATTCGCAGCTGCTTAATAAGAAAAGATTTGCCGAATGGAAGATCCGCAAGTCGAATTCGCCAGATATCAACCCGCATAAAAGCGAAGAATTTTGAAATAAGTTCTCGAATGTCTTGTTTCGGTGTGGGTTTCACTTGTTTCACCTTTAAACAAAGCGGCCGTGGTGTGTTGTCCGTCGTCCGTTGTAAAAATTCGATGCACAACTGACGACGCACAACGGACAGCTGACAAAGTGGATTTCGGGAAATTCTTCTTTAAACTGACTAAAAATTTTATGAATGTCTTCCATGATGTCTATCCTTTAAAGTAAGTATTAAGAAAGAAAAACAAATGGCTGGATCTGCTTTGGCAGTAGAACATATTGATTCTACCCTGAAGGCCGCAAGCAGACGGAAAAGGTTCAACGCTTTTAAGAAGTAAACAGGTTTATACATGGCAAGCATAGCAATATCTATATCGGTTGTAAATAAAGGTTTGAGATGGGTTCTATAAACATATCGGTATTGAGTCAAAAAAGTTACTTGTAAAGGTTAAGGTTGTCATCGCATTGAAACGAGCTTTTCCTCAAGATATCTAAATCTCTGCTCCACATAATAGTTTCGGATTTCATTCTCAAGTATGGATCCAAGCTTGACCTTAAAATCTCTTTCTTTAAATCGCGCAAGCTTCTTCTGAAACTCGTTGGATTGCCTGTTGGTAAGGGCAGGTAGCTCAACTCCTCTCCGAAGCAGAAACTCGATGTCGAAACAGTCTCTGATCTCTCCACGATCAAGGAACGCTTCGAATTTGTTTTTCATCGTTTGATTCAGGGTATGGGCCTTTAGAAGGACCTGTTTTGTGCTGAACCTGGAAAAGGCGATCTTTTCCTGAAAATCGCAGTCTTTCCTCTCCCTTCGTATTTCAATCTTAAGCCGCTTTGGGTATAAGGCAGACCGTAATTCAAACAAGAGCGTGTAGTGTTTCATCTGGGAATCGGTGACCTCATAGTCTTTCTCAAATGCCCTTCGAATTCTTTCGAAGTATGTATTCTGCGATATCCTTTTGATAAACCAAAAATCGAGATCGACTGAATAACGATCTAACTCATGGCAGAGCCTCAGCATCGTTCCGCCGCCGAAGACAAGAGGTTCCAGCACTTTTGCGCTGTTCATTTTGTCCAAAACTTCTATTTCAAATATTTCATGCTGTCTTAAGATATCCATACTTCTTTAACATGTTCTTTGTTTTAAGAGGGAATTCTTTGCTCAGGCGTCTGATCTCATCTCTGTCAAGTTTCTCTGCATCCACTGCTGAAATATCAAGTGCATAACGGCCGTAAGACATCAGATAAAATGCGTCCAGGAGAGCTTTCTCAGGAGTCGCTATAAAGAAATCCTTTTCTTTTTTGAATCCAAAATAAAAAGCGCTGGTAACCTTGGAATATCGGAAAAGGGTGTCGCCTATCTGGATTTCCTTTGTTCTTTTCACAGCAATCGACTCGAAAAAATCCCTTTGCACCTGGGTCGTTATCTCATAGTAATCCAAGGCAGTCATCAGAGAGATGTAGGAAGGAGCCTGTCCCAGATTCGCAATCAAGAATTTTTCCTCCCTTCCGGCTGCATTCCATACCTCACGCAGCACGTACATGTTTCTCTTGATGCGGACCAACACTCCCAGCTTGACATAACGGCTGGCAGAAACCTTCGCCGAAGCTGTGCTGATTCCGAGTGCCCTGGCTATGTCCGGGCAGCCAAAATACAATTTGCTTATTTTACTCAATTCCAGAAGTTTCATCAAATACACTAAATAAACATTTTTGTTAATTTTATATACTTGATAATCCTTTGTGTCAATAAAAAAAAATATCCCATCCTTTTTTATTGATACTATCATTAATTCTGAATATACACTTTGAAGTTTTCTATCATCTCTTTCTGCAGCTAAAATACGGTTCAGCTGGGCGGCACCTGCACGGGAGAGCACGGCATCGGCAAACGCAAATTCATGGAACTGGTTTCAGGTTGCTGTCTTCTGACTTCTGTGCTCTGTTTTCTGACACCTGACACCTGAAACCTAGATAATTTGAGTTAAATCACCATCAATCTTGATTTACACTTGATTCAAGATATTTACGCATAAGGGAGGACAAAAATGAAAGTTGCATTTATCGGTCTGGGTACAATGGGAATAAGCATGTCACTCAATATTCTCAAAGCCGGTCATGACGTTACCGTTCATAACCGCACCCGGCAAAAGGAAGAAGAAGTGGCCAAAGAAGGCGCCAGGCGGGCGGAATCACCCAAGGAAGCCGCTGAGGGGGCGGAGATTATTGTTACCATCGTCAGCGATACACCGGACGTTGAAGATGTGGTTCTGGGCGCAAACGGGGTTATCCATGGTGCCCCGCAAGGCTCTGTTGTGATCGATATGTCGACCATCAGCCCGGCCGCCACCCGTCAAATGGCTGAGAAACTGGGGAAAAAAGGCATAAAAATGCTGGATGCGCCGGTGTCCGGAGGTCCGGAAGGTGCGCAGAACGGAACATTGGCCATTATGGTCGGCGGGGATGAAGCTGATTTTAAGACAGCCCTGCCTATTCTGGAGATCATGGGAAAAACAGTTACCCATGTGGGACCGATTGGCGCCGGGCAGATTACCAAAGCGATTAATCAAATCATCATTTCCGGCACCTACCTGACGGTCGCCGAAGGTTTAACCCTTGGCATGAAAGCCGGCCTGGACATGCAGAAAGTCATTCACGCCATCAGTGGGGGGGCTGCCAGTTCATGGGTTTTGCACAATCGCGGAATTAATGTGGTCAATAACACCTACCCGCTTGGTTTCCGGGTTAAACTGCATCATAAGGACCTGCGGATTGCGCTGGACACGGCTCGTGAGTTGGAAGTGACCCTTCCGGCGACTGCATTGGTTATGCAAATCGAAAACGGTCTAATCGCCAGAGGATACGGCGACGATGATGTCTCTGCCATTGGTCGGGCCATTCGTGAGCAGTCAGGACTTGAATAGGCGTTATTTGTTATCCGATATTAGGAACCGAATAACAGGGTTTAAAACAGATGGATAAATGGTTTGAAGCAATCAAAAATACAGTAATTGCCGGAAAGCATAAAGAAATAGACGCCCTGGTGGAAAAGGCCATCCAGCATAAAGTCAACCCGGATGATCTGATTAACAATGCCTTAATCGCGGCCATGGATGTGGTCGGTGACCGTTTTGCGAAAAGCGAAATATTTGTCCCGGAAATGCTTGTCGCCGCCATAACGATGAAAAAGGGACTGGATATTATCAAGCCTTTGCTAAAAGATCAGGAAGAGCAATCAAAAGGAAAGGTCGTTCTGTGTACGGTGAAGGGAGACCTGCACGACATCGGGAAAAACCTTGTCGGGATGATGCTGGAAGGCGCTGGCTTTGAGGTCATCGATCTGGGGGTAGATGTCACGGTTGAAAATGTGGTCGACAAGGTCACCGAAATTCAACCACAGGTTCTGGGTTTATCCGCCCTTTTGACCACCACCATGCCGGAAATGGAAAACGTGATCAACGTTTTACAAGCCAGAGGGATGCGTGGGGCGGTGAAAGTGATGGTGGGCGGCTCACCGGTAAATGCCGATTTTGCAGAAAAAATCGGCGCCGACGCTCACGGAAAAGACGCCGCTGAGGCTGTAAATATTGTTAGAAGCTTTATCGGTCTCTGATAACCGGTGTTTGCTGTGGTTAAAATTAATCGCGGCTGGAAGCCGCTCCCACATCCAATGAATCCGGTGGGAGCGGCTTCCAGCCGCGACATGAAAGATTTGTTTTAACAAGGACAATTGACAGAATCACTACAATCCGAAAATTGATGACAAAAAGTACGCAGTCACTGTGTCTGGCTTGAAACAAATTTATAACCCAAGAATTTCAAAAAAACTGGGGGTTTAGAATCATGCCACTAGAAACAGCATTTTCGATGGATACATCCAGTATCAAGTATGGCCCGGGGGTTACGAGCGAAGTTGGGTGGGATATGGAAGAACAGGGTGCTCGGCGGGTGATGGTGGTCACCGATCCCAATCTGTCAGACAAAGAACCTGTCGCCGTGACGCTTGAAGCCTTGAGCAAACATGGCATCGATGCCGTGTTATATGACCAGACCAGTGTGGAACCAACGGATATTTCTTTTAAAGAGGCTATTCAGTTTGCCAATGAAGGCAATTTTGATGGGTTTGTCGCTGTCGGCGGCGGTTCCAGCATCGATACCGCTAAAGCGGCAAATCTTTACTCCACCTATCCGGCGGAATTGATGACCTATGTAAACCTGCCCACTGGTAGAGGCGAGCCGGTTCCCGGCCCATTAAAGCCTTTGGTGGCTGTGCCGACGACGGCCGGCACGGGCAGCGAAACCACCGGTGTGGCCATTTTTGATTTTTTGGAAATCAACGCCAAAACAGGAATCGCCCATCGCAGCTTGCGGCCCATTAAGGGCATTGTCGATCCCAATAACACCCGGTCCCTGCCCAAAATGATTGCCGCCTGCACCGGACTGGACCAGTTAACCCATGCTCTGGAAGTTTTGACTGCGCTGCCCTATAGCCAGCGGCCGGCTCCCGAGCATCCCAGGTTGCGCCCGGCATATCAGGGTTCCAACCCCATCTCCAACATCTGGGCCTCCCGGGCAATTGAAATGATCTCCAAATACCTCGTTCGGGTCGTGGAAGATCCTGCCGACGATAAAGCCCGCGGAGAGGTGCTGCTGGCGGCAACCTATGCCGGCATAGGCTTTGGAAACGGCGGGGTTCATCTGGCACACGGCATGTCGTATCCCGTATCGGGCATGGTTCGCGATTACGTGCTCGAAGGGTACCCGCCGGGGCAGCCGCTTATCCCGCATGGAATGGCAGTTGTTCTCAATTCGCCGGCTGTTTTTCGTTTTACGGCACCGGCCAATCCTGAAATGCATCTGTATGCCGCAAAATTGATGGGCAGAGATATTTCCGATGCATCGCCTGAAGACGCAGGCGAGGTGCTGGCAGGTACGATCGTCGAAATGATGCGCAAGGTCGGCATGCCCAACGGACTCAGTGCGGTGGGTTATGGCCCGGATGATGTGGATAAACTGGTGGAGGGAACATTACCTCAACACCGGGTAACCAAGCTGTCGCCACGACCCGCAAGTGCCGAAGATTTGAAGCAGTTGTTTCTGGACTCACTCACCCTATGGTAGAGAGAAAACAGAGGACAGATTTCAGAGGACAGACGACAGAGAATAGAGTATATGGTAGGGCACTTTTTTTGCTCTGCGACACTTAATTGGATAAAAAAAGACGGGTTAAGGCAAGATGCATGGTCATCATTTGAGCTGCCATCTGTATGATCTGTTTTCTGCATTCTGTCTTCCGACCTCTGTCATCTGACTTCTGATCCTATACGGTTTTATCTTTAAGGTCATAGCGGCCGTCTTCGGTTTTAGCGACGATGTTTTCCAGAATGAGATGGTGAAGAGCCTGGGGGCGATGTTGTCTGACGCCCATCTTTAGTAAATTTCTTTGAGCGTAGGGAAGTTCGATCGCAGAATGTGCACTGTAGGCGGCATTTTTTTTAAGATCATCGATGATAAAAATGTAGGCGCGCTTAAATCGCCCGGCATGAAACCTTCGGGTCAGGGCGATCACAAGAATGAGCGCACAGATACCTAATATAAGTTCAGTAGTTTCAGACATTTTAGCTTGAAGACGGTTAAAGTTATCATTATATTGCGGTTAAAATTTTCATCCTGAAGAAATAGAATTTCTTCAGGCGTAATCTTTGGCTCTCGGGTGTCAACCGGCTTTGTGGTTACCATGGCTTTCCTCCTATTGGGTTATCTTTTTGAGATCAGTACTACGGAGATAGGCGATAGATCAAGACTTGTATGATATGGTAAAAATGCGCTCGCATAACAAAATTATTAAAAATGAGAGTTAGTTATTGGGAAACAGACAGATTTGTTTTTAAATCCTGCTTCAGCCAACTTTCGGGCGATAGCGGCGTGATTGGATTTAAAGCCATCGCTGCCATGCAGAACAATAACCACCGCGAATGGGCCTTTACCATCGGGTTCATAAAACAAATCGGGGATCTTCGCACCCCCGGCCTGATAGGTCATTTCAATTGAGGTAATCGCCATTTATCTGCCGGTATACATCTTTTCTTGAACATGAAGGGTTGTAAAGTTGAATTCTCCAGCGAGGGTGACAGCAGCTAACGCGGCAGCATATTCTCTGGCGCTGTGGATACCGGCAATCTTCAATGCTTCTCTGGCCATCGGCGAGATAATTCCTTCAGGGCTCGAAGTAATGCCAACCTCGACATTAGGCAGTTCGACACCAAAGATCAGATCGTTTCCACGGGTTTCTGCATAGACCTTTTGAAAACAAGAAACCAGATAAGGTCGGGGATTGTTTTTCATGGTCCGGTAAAAAGCGGGAATAATTTCCCCGCCCATCCCGGTGTAGGCCGGCCATCCGATTTCTTCCAATACGGCCTGACGATCGAGCTCGATGTAGGAAAGAAAATCGTCGATTGGACGCCCGATGCTTTTTTCGTAGTCTTTGACAGGGATGCGCTGTTGAGCGGAAACATACCGTCCGCGCCGGTTTCGCGGAGATGGTTTGAGATCTCCATCTCTTCCCATCCCCACAACCGACAACCGGCATTTGATGTTTTCCTTTTTAAATAAATCATCGATAAGATTTTTGGCCATGCCCACCGAGTGGGAGGTCTGGCCATGACCCCGGTGATCGGAAAATCGAGTGTAAAAACAGCAATGTAGAATTCGATCTCCATGATGTTGTTTATTTAAAAAATCAACATCATATACCTCACCGCCCCATTCGGAAAGATGGGTTCGAGTGATTTGCGGGATGATATTGGAAAGCTTCTCTTTGATCAGCATTTTCGCTTTTTCCCGCTCGAATTCAGTTTCAAACACAAATGCTAAATTTCTAGCTGCGCCCGCCCAATCTGAAACCTTTATCTCAATGGGACCGTATTTGTTCAACTTAAAGCATCCGACACTGATACCTAAATGTCCAACTCCCGGGCCCCAACAAAGAATATTTTGAAACGTTTTTTGCACATCACCGGCAACAGTAACTTCTCCGGCATAGCTATAATAATCTTCCACCCCGCCAATGTAATTGTTCACCAATGGCTTGTAGCGCTCATTTTCTTCCAAGACTTCCAAGGGCGTTGCGCAAATGCCACAACGCACATAGGTATCATCCGCTGCCAGTGTCCAAATCGTGCCATCTTGCGGACAACGGTAACCAATATGATACGGGTTTTCCGGCAAGACAATGTGATAAAATTTATGTCCGCTTTTTTCTTCTATAAAAGCACGCCGCGCCATTGTGCCAACAAGAATATTTTCGGGTTTGGCAATTCCTTCTTTTACAGCCGCATCCTCGGTTTTCCAGGGAGCGATTTCACGTTTGATCAACGCCTCTTTGATCTTTCCCACAACATCATCCCGATCCATTGCGTCCTCCTTCGTCCCTTATTTTTTCGCTTTGGTAAATTGGCCAAATGCGCACGACCGACCTTTAGCATGTCGAACGGATTTCAGACAATTACTTTTTTAGGCCTTTAGGTGGGCTGACAAGCGCCTCACCATCAATCACAAGGGTTCCCTGCTGATTGATACAATCCGTTTTGAGTCGGATTCTATTTTTATCGGGTACAATTTCAATAACCTCGGCACGCGCGGTGATCGTATCACCGATACGCACTGGAGCCAGGAAATTGAGTTCTTGACGAATGTAGATTGTCCCGGGGCCCGGAAGCCCATTGCCGAGAACAGTCGATATCATTCCAGCGCAAAGCATGCCATGGGCGATTCGGGTTTTGAAAAAAGTCCCTTGGGCATAGGACTCATTTATGTGGGCCGGATTATGATCGCCGGTGATCCCCGCATACAAGTAGATATCTGATTCAGAAATGGTTTTCCCAAATTGGGCGGTGTCGCCCAATTTAATCTCTTCAATCGTTTTTCCGATCATTTGATAGGCGCCTCCTTTAGCAATTGACAGCATCTTTATATTTCATAGCTGAATTTACGCAATAGTTAAATAGATGAAGGATGCTAAAATATATTTTTCTGCACCCGAAAACAAGCAGGCCAAAATCAAAGCAAAAGAATAGGGATTTGGGATGCTTTAACAAAGCAGCCGGTATGTGCCATTTCAGCTATTTACTTTTGCGGATAACCGCTAAAAATTGTAAGAAAAATGCAGTTGACATGCCAAAATAATTCGTATACGTATAATTCGTATGCATGATAAAATGGTGAACGAAGATGACGATAGACGCTGTTAAAGAATGCCCGTATTATTTGATTTCACGCGTCAGCCTGGTCGTGACTTCCGCCCTGAAAAAGGGTTTTGCAGCTGCTGGGGTCGAACAGGTCAGGCCCGCTTATTTGTGCGTGCTGATGAACCTGTGGCAGGAGGACGGCCTGAAAGTCGTCGAACTCAGCAGAAATGCAGGGTTAGAGCCGTCAACCATGACCGGTTTGCTGGATCGCATGGAACGGGATGAATTGGTTGCACGGACGGCAGACCCCAATGACCGCCGGGTGCTGAGGATTAATCTAACAAAAACCGGCCAGCAGGTTCGCGATCCGGTGCTAAAAGTGGTAGACAGGGTGTTAACCGAAGTCTTTGCCGGTATTGCGGAGGATGATATCTCACAAACCAAAAATTTATTGCGCCATGTAATCGCCAATGCGCATGAAGATAGCACGTGAAATCCATATTTTTAGCTTTTGTTCGGATTGAAGCTTGCATCCCTATTGGTTAGAGAATAGTAGTTGTTCAATTGGTTTTATTCGTTCTATTGGTTTTATTGGTTTAGGGAATTGAAGGATCGGGGGATTTTTCCCGCCATAGTCACAGTGATTGTGTCGTGATGTCAATGCAAGGAAGTGAAGCGACCGGTGCAATCCCATGCAAAGTATCGTCTCGAGCAAAGCCGAGGGATCTCTGCTTTTCTAACCAATGAAACAAATTCAACCAATTAAACATTTGAATATAGAACTATGGCTCGTGAGACAATAGGAGGACCCGCGACGGATATGTCTAGAAAAAATAAAAAAATCGGTTATGCCTGCGCCTATACGCCACTGGTCTTGATTGACGCAGCCGGCTACATACCCTATCGCATCCTGCCGATGGGTGAGTGCCCGGATCAGGCCGGACAACTGTTGCACGACAACCTCTGCCCGCACGTCAAACGCATTCTGGATCGCGCGATCAGCAAGGATCTTCCCGATCTTGCGGGTGTCGTTTTTATAAACAGCTGCGATGCGATGCGGCGGTTATCAGATGCCTGGCGGCATGTCCGGCCTGATGACAACATCATCTTGCTGGACCTGCCGGCTATTGCGGATGAAGCGGCGGTTGCTTTTTTTGCTAAAGAACTGACCCGACTCATCGAATCTCTTTCGGAATGGAGTGGACGTCGCATCACCAACAGCGATATTGAAACCAGTATCGATCTTTATAATAAACTGCCTGATATTTTTACCAGGCTGCGCGAACGGTTGCGTCAGGGCAAGCTGCCGGGCGGCAGCACCCGAATGCAAACGCTCTACAATGCAGCCATGATGGCGCCGTTTAAAAAAAGTATGGTAAATTTGAGGCAAGCGCTGGCCGAACCGGAGTCAACGACCACCCGCACAGCGGGTGGCTTGGATTTTACCGCCACGAGCGGGAAAAGACAGGGGCGCGAAGTGCCCCAATCGTTGCGGGTGGAACCGGGTGCTTCGCACCCGGTTTGGAAAACCCAATCACCAGCACCGGAAACCGACGGAATCCCTGTATTTCTTTTTGGCAACGTCCTGGCAGATCCTGAAGCTTTCACTTTGTTCGAGTCCTGTGGTGCCCGCATTATCGATGATGATCTTTGCACAGGCTCAAGATTATTCACTCCGCTAGAAATTGACGGGAACAAAGATCTGGTTCTTCAAATTTCCCGCAGTCTAATGACCCGGTCCCCCTGTGCCCGGACATTTGATCCCGCAAAACCGCTGAAGATGGCCGAAGATATCCTGGCTCGAGCTCAGGCTTCCGGCGCCAGAGGTGTTATCGGCCAGACCATCAAGTTTTGCGATCCCTACCTGGATCGCCTGCCGGCAGTACGCGAGACGTTACGGGAAGCCGGCATTCCGTTATTGCTGCTCGAAGGCGACTGCAGCCTGCGTTCCATCGAGCAGCAACGAACCCGAATCGAAGCTTTTATTGAAATGCTTGTTTAATCTGTTGTAAGAACCCAAGATAGCGAGCTGAAACTATACAGATTTATCTATCACGAAAGCACGCCAGGAGGCCGGAAGGCTTGAGGCCAGAAAGCTTGGAAGCTTTTGAACCTCCAAGCCTCATAGCCTCCCAGCCTAACGGCTTTGAGCTATGAGCTAAGAGCTACGAGCTTTAAAGCATTGCCACTTTAAACTAAGAATTGATTCGATTTAAAGTGAATTAACAAAAAAGGCGAGTCCTTATGATGTACCAATACTTTAAAGACATGGCAGCCGGAATCGAGGCCAAGATTTTGCAGGATCCGGAGCTGCCAAATCCCCGAAAAAAATATGCCCTGGAGACTGCCCGGCTCGGCAGCCGCCTATACTCCGGCAATAATACGGTTGCCTGGGGCGGAATTGCCGTCCCCTTTGATCTGCTCAACGCCATGGGCATCACCTCCTGCTTTGTTGAATTCGTGGGCGCCATGCTCGCCGCAACCGACATGGCCGATCCCTTTCTTGAAGAAGCCGAGCAGGCCGGCTTTGTCGGCGATACCTGCGGGTATCACCGCTCGGTCATCGGGGCCGCCCGAAAAAAAATTATGCCGGAACCGGATTTTCTGATCGCCACCACCTGCCCCTGCTCGGGCGGGATTGCCGTCATGGAGAATCTGGCACACCTGTTTAACAAAGATCTTTTTGTTTTAAATGTGCCCCAGGAAAATTCCGAACAGAGCGTCGCGTATCTCGCCGACCAGATTAGGGATATGGTTGAATTTATTGCCCGGCACACGGGTGATCCGCTCGATGAGGGCAAACTACGCCAGGCCGTTGAAAACACGAATCGCACCCGCATAATAATGGATGACGTATATCAACTTGCTAAAAACGTTCCTTCACCCACCAACGGCCGCCTGCTCGCGAATTTCGGCCTAGTCATGCCGTTGTTTCTCGGCACTGAGGCTGCCGTTGAAATTGCCCAGGCTTATAAGGACGAATTCACTGCCCGAATTGATAACGGTATCCAGGGCGTACCGGATGAAAAGCTGCGGCTGTTGTGGATCCAAAACCGCATTCAGTTTAACAATCCGCTGGTCGAACTGCTGGAAAAAGAGTATCAGGCCAACATTGTTTCCGACGAATTGAACGACATCTACTGGGATCCGATTGATCCGGAAGATCCTTATCCCGGGATGGCGCGCCGGGCCATTACCATTCCGCTTAACGGCAGTATGCAGGGCCGGATTAAACATCTCCAGAAATTGGCCCGGGCCTACAGTCTGGACGGTGCCATCAACCCCTGCCACTGGGGCTGCCGCCAGGGCACCGGCGCCAGGGGGCTAATCAGCGACGGACTCAAGGAAATCGGCGTGCCGGTGTTGAACCTGGAAGTGGATTGTGTGGATAAGCGCAATTTTGCCGAAGGCCAGCTGCGAACCCGCATCGAAGCCTTCATCGAAATGCTCGAAAACCGGCCCCGCCCGTGGCAATAATCTTTGTCAAGTATCAGAGGACAGAGGTCAGCTGACAGAAGACAGATGGAAATGGAGGGTAAAGCACATTATCTGACGCCTACTCGACGACGCTCGACAAGCTCAGAACCCAAGCATGCCGAGGGGAGCGCATCGCAGGCTGTTTTCTGTCCTCTGTTTTCTGTTATCTGATGCCTGACACCTGAACACTGACACCTGGTTCCTGAGAAATGCCTGACACAAGAATTTTCTCGCCCCACGCCTATTATCGAATAACCCAATACCCAGTATCCAATACCTAATCTCAAATACCCTTCTGGTTTTATTGACAAACAAATTAGTTTCCGATAGCATCGGTTCGCTTTTTTTCTGCATTTGACCCTGTCAAGGATAAGGCACAACGATTCGATCAGATACATGCGAGACGCCTGTATTGAATACAAAAATCCGGAGCACCATCGGTATGGTAATGAACGAGACCAAAACCGAAAAGAAATTAGATTTAGAGTCCGGGTCTGCACAACACCCCACAGCTGAAGAATTGTACCAGGGTGAGAAACGTTTTCGAACCGTCTTCGAAGCCGCGCCGCTTGGTATCGCGATCGCCAACGTCAAAGGAAATATTTTAGAGGTCAACGATGCGTTCTTCCGGCTGCTGGGATACAGCAAAGATGAAATAAAAAAACTGACATTTATAGACATTACACACCCCGATGACCGCGAAGAGACGATAAAACTGAGCCGAAAAGCCCGTGACGGCAAGATAAATTCTTATCAAACCGAAAAGCGCTATCTGAAACAAAATGGTGATTACCTGTGGGGAATCGTGCGGGCCACTGTCATTAAGGATAATAACGGCAATTTGCAATACTGGCTGGCCCTCATAGAGGATGTAACCGAACGCAAAGCGGCCAAAGAAGCTCTGAAACAAACCGAAAAACGTTATCGCAACATCCTTGAGAGTATCGAGGAAGGCTATTTCGAGGTGGACCTTAAAGGTAACTTCACTTTTTTTAACGATCAGGTTTGCGAAATAACCGGATATCCGCGCCAAGATTTAATGGGAATGAACAACCGGCAATACACGTCGCCGGCAACCGCCCGAAAAATGTATCAGATATTTAATCGGGTTTTCAAAACCGGGAAATCTGCAAAAATAGCCAAGTATGAAATCATCAGAAAAGACGCCACCAAGAAAATTTTAGAGGTGTCCGCATCGTTGATGCGCAATTTGGATGACGCGCCCATCGGTTTTCGGGGAGTCCTGCACGATGTCACGGACCGCATTCAGGCGGAAAAAGATAGAAAAAGACTGGAATCCCAGGTACAGCATGCTCAAAAGATGGAAGCTGTCGGCACCCTGGCCGGTGGAATTGCACATGATTTTAACAACCTGCTAATGGGCTTCCAGGGCAACATCTCGTTGATGCTCATGGATTTGGGTGAAGACCACCCCCACTGCGAATTCCTGGAAAATATGGAACGTTATGTAAAGCGCGGATCTGAACTCACCCGGCAGATATTAGGATTTGCCAGAGGGGGCAAATATCAGGTCAAAACAATCATTTTAAACGACCTGATTGATAAAAGTGCGGACATGTTTAGTCGCACGAAAAAAGAAATTACGATCCACAAAAAATTTCAGGAAGACCTGTGGTCGATCGAAGTGGACCAGGGGCAGATCGAACAGGTGTTATTAAATTTATTCGTGAATGCGTGGCAGGCCATGCCGGGTGGCGGAAACCTTTTCCTTGAAACTGAAAACGTCACCCTGAATGAAAACGATTATGATAAGCCTTATGCCATAAGCCCGGGTAGATACGTTCGCATATCTATCTCGGATACGGGTACCGGAATGGATAAAGCCACTCAGGAAAGGATATTCGAGCCCTTTTTTACAACCAAAAGCGTCGGTCGCGGCACCGGTTTAGGGTTGGCCAGCACATATGGCATCATTAAGAATCATAACGGCATTATCAATGTTTATAGTGAAAAAGGCCACGGCGCCACCTTTAGAATTTATCTGCCGGCATCCAAAAAGCAGGTGATCAAGGAAAAGGCCAGACCTGAAGCGGCCCAGGGCGGTTCAGAAATGATCATGCTGGTTGATGATGAGGAAATGGTCGCCGATATCGGCAAAGATATGCTTGAAAGGCTGGGTTATACAGTTTTAGTGGCCGCCAGTGGGACTGAAGCCATAAAAATATTTAATGCCAACCGGGATCAGGTGAAACTGGTCATATTGGACATGATCATGCCCGACATGAGCGGCGGCGAAACCTTCAACCGCTTGAAAGCCATTAAGCCTGATGCCAAAATACTGCTTTCAAGCGGTTATAGTTTAAATGGCCGCGCCTCAAAGATAATGAAACAGGGTTGCAACGGATTCATCCAAAAGCCCTTCAATTTAAAGCAGATTTCTCGCAAGATCAGGGAAATCTTGGACGCCTGAGCCCAAAAGCTGCCGCATTACCCCATCTCCCCGCTCGATAGAGCGCCTCAGTCGGATTTATGCGCCTCTGGCGCATTACCCCGAAACAAGCAGGCTCTCGAGCATCATGAGATTCAACTCTTTGCAACTGCAAAAAGAAGACGCACCGATTTTTCTTCATCATAAGAATGAATTGAAACCATCAAAGATAAGTTGACGCGCACCCGGCAATCCAATAAAAAAGAAATCAGCAGTTCAATAGACTTATAGTGGTTGTCAAAAAAACGTTTCGGTATTCAAACGTTTTTTTCTACAACCCCTTATGCCGCAATTCCGTCATTGGGTGTTTTCAAACCGGGTGCGAAGCACCCGGTTACACCCGCACCGATTAAGGCACTGTCGTGCCTTTGGATTTTCCCGCCTATGGCGGAAAAATCCAAGCCACCCGCTCTGCGTGTGGTCGGTGACCCGGAACCTTATTATGGAAAGCGGTATAAATCACTTTAAATTCTTTTTGGGGCGAATGCGGATTGACTCATGGGATATTACCGGCAAACATCCTTGCAAAAAAACCTCCAGCTACGAGCCCGTATTATTCAGACAATCCGGAATTTTTTTATCGACAACGATTATCTTGAAGTCGAAACCCCTGTTCGAATACCGGCCCCCGCACCGGAGGCCCATATCGATGCGGTCGAATCCGAGGACTGGTTCCTGCAAACTTCACCGGAGCTCTGCATGAAGCGCCTGCTGGCGGCCGGTATTCCCCGCATATTTCAGATTTGTAAATGTTTCCGTTATGGAGAGCGCGGCCGGCTCCATCTGCCGGAAATGACCCTGCTGGAATGGTACCGTACAGACAGCAATTATCAGGATATCATGAAAGAGTGTGAGGCCTTAATTGGAACCGTCGCCCGCAAGGTCGGTTTAGAAGATAGCGTGGTCTATCAGAGCAAAAAAATCAAGCTCACCCCACCCTGGCCCCGAATACCGGTTAGGGACGCATTTGATAAATTTGGATCAATCACGTTGAAAACGGCTCTGGAACAGGATCAATTTGACGACATTTTGGTCGCAGAAATCGAACCCAACCTGGGACAAACGCAACCGGTTTTTCTATATGACTATCCTGCTTCCCGCGGAGCCTTAGCGCGTTTGAAACCGCAAGATCCCCGATATGCTGAACGCTTCGAACTCTATATCGGCGGGCTTGAAATCTGCAACGCCTTCAGCGAACTAACCGATCCGGTCGAACAGCGCGCACGGTTTGAGCGGGAACAGGATCATCGCCGGGAGTCCGGCAAATCGGAATATCCGATGCCTGAAAAATTCCTCACGGCCCTCGATGATTTACCCGAAGCTGCCGGCAATGCACTGGGAATCGATCGCTTGATTATGCTCTTTGCCGATTCAATGCAAATAGATGCGGTGGTGGCCTTTACACCGGAAGAACTTTAACTCGACGCACGATATTCGAATGGAAAAAAATAATAATAAAGAGCAGCCTCCGGAAATAAGCAGCGGAACGCTGGGAACCTTTGCGGGTGTTTTTACACCCAGTATCCTGACGATTCTCGGCATAATTCTTTTCCTGCGAATGGGGTATGTCGTCGGAAATGCAGGATTAGCACGCGCCCTGATCATACTCGCTCTGGCCAACGGCATCTCCGTGCTAACCACGTTTTCTCTGTCAGCAATTGCGACTAACCTCAAAGTCAAGGGCGGCGGCGACTACTATCTGATCTCGCGCACATTGGGGTTGGAATTTGGCGGTGCCATCGGCATCGTTTTATTCTTAGCACAGTCGGTCTCCATCGCTTTTTATTGTATCGGCTTTGGCGAAGTGCTTGCCAGAATGCTGCCATTGCAGGGGGACTACTATACCCAGATTATTGCAGCCGTTGCGGTAGGCTTTTTGTTTATATTTGCCTGGTTGGGAACCGATTGGGCCACACGCTTTCAATATGTGGTGATGACCATCCTGGTGGCGGCGCTTTTGTCTTTTTTCATCGGCGGAATTGCGAAATGGAACAATGAGTTGCTGGTTCAGAACTGGACAGCGCCTGAAACCGGCCTGGGTTTCTGGATCATTTTTGCCATCTTTTTCCCGGCGGTGACCGGCTTTACGCAAGGGGTCAGCATGTCCGGCGATCTAAAAGATGCCGGCAAAAGCTTGCCGCAAGGCACCTTTATTGCCGTGGGCCTGTCGATAGGTGTTTATTTCCTTGCGGCGATCGTTTTTGCCGCCGCTTTACCGGCTGAGACTTTAATGAGCGAATATGAATCCATGAAACGGATTTCCGCTGTGGAGTTTCTCATTAGGGCCGGGGTGATTGCCGCCACCCTGTCTTCAGCGATGGCGTCTTTTTTAGGGGCCCCCCGAATCTTACAATCGTTGTCCGCAGATCGAATTTTCCCATTTTTATTACCCTTCGCCAAAGGAACCGGCCCCACCCAAAACCCCCGCAGGGGAGTTTTGCTCTCCGCCGGTATTGCTTTTGCCACCATCGGGCTGGGAAAGTTAAATATTATTGCGCCGGTGGTTTCCATGTTTTTTTTGATTTCCTACGGCCTTTTAAATTATGCCACATTTTTTGAAGCCCGTGCCGGCAGCCCATCATTTCGTCCACGGTTCCGCTGGTATGACAAGCGGTTCAGCCTGGCGGGCGCATTGGCGTGTCTGACAGTGATGCTGGCGATCGATGTGACCGCCGGTGTAGTTGCCCTGGCGATTTTATTCGGCATATACCAATATTTAAAGCGAACCAGCGGGCCGGCGCGCTGGGCCGACAGCCGACGCTCCTACCATCTTCAGCGCATCCGGGCAAACCTGCTGGCAGCCGCCGAAGAACCCGAACATCCCCGCGATTGGCGCCCCCAGTTGCTATTGTTCTCTGTTGATGCCCATCGACGCAAACGACTGCTGCAATTTGCCGAGTGGCTTGAAGGCGATACCGGGTTTACCACCGTTGTTCGCATCCTTGAAGGTGAAGGCGCAAAAATGCTCAAACTCAGGGAGGAAGCTGAGAAAGAATTGCGCCAAGACATTGCCGACAGCAACTCGGAAGCCTTCCCCCTGGTCATCGTCGCGCCGAGTCTGATCCAGGGAATTCAGACACTGGTTCAGGGTTACGGAATCGGACCGCTAAAAGCCAATACGATTTTGCTAAACTGGTTCGAACATCAACCCACCACAAATCTCGGAATACGCCAAATCCTTTACGGCCGCCGGATCAAAACTGCTTTTCGCCTGGGTTGTAACATTATCGTTCTGGATGCCAATGATAAGGAATGGACTCATCTGGAATCATCCATTCCAGTTGGGGAACGTCGCATCGATGTGTGGTGGGGGGATGATGCCAGCAGCCATTTAATGCTGTTGCTGGCCTATCTGATGACCCGCAGTCAAAATTGGGCCGATGCGACCATTAGAGTATTGACTCAGAAATTTGAGCACACGCCGGAACAAGCGCTGGAAAATCTTCGCCTCAAGTTGGAGGATTTTCGAATTGAGGCTCAACCCAAAGTGATATCTGATGTCAGCGCTGAAACCATTGCCGCATATTCAATGGACGCCGCCCTTGTTTTCCTGCCCTTCCGTCTCAAGGGCAATCAACCCTTTGATCCATTTGACCGACCCATTGAAGAAATCCTTAACAGTTTACCCATTACAGCCCTTGTGCTGGCTGCCGAAGATATCATCCTGGAAGCCGAACCCGAGGCGGGCAAAGCCGCTGAAAGAGCCACCGCACTTGATGCCCTGGCGGATGCCGAAAAAAGGGTGCGCGCGACAGAAAAAGATGCAGCCGCGGCTAAAGAAACAGAATTAGGCCTAAAAGAAAAGCTCGATCAAATGGATTCTGAAACGGATAAGGGAGGTGTTAAAGAATCCAAACGTAAGGAGCTTAAAACTTCCCTGGAAGAAGCCGAGAATCATGCCGAAAAAGCCGCCCGCCGCGCAGCCAAAGCCAGAGCCAAAGCAGAAACAGCATCCAGGGTTGTTGAAGATCTCGGAATCAAACCGTCAAAATCAGATGCCGAAGCCGAGGAAGCAACCGATTCAGAAAAGGAATAAATTCTAAAGTTTTTTCAGCTGCTGGCCACCTGTCCTGCAGCAACAAATTAGTTTGGAATTTTGGCCAAACATGATATGAATGTGGAGAGAAGCTTGACAAAAAATACCTTTCGCATTTACGCTATAGCCGACAGAGAGGTGTATTTCACTGCGGGTGTCGATTTTCCAGATTTGTCATCCATGTCGGAGTAAACCGGCTTAACGGGAGCATAGCCAAAGGAGAAAGAAAATGGGAAGCTACTTTAAAGCTATATTGTTACTGATTGTACTGCTGGCGCTGGTTACTTTCGGTATTCTAAACAACGAAACGTTGAAATTGCATTATTATTTCGGATTGAGCAGTATGCCAATTCCGGTTTATGGCATCGCCTACGCTTCCATTTTAGTGGGGATATTTATCGGAATGCTGGTCGGTATTAGCACCAGATTAAGCCAGCGCAAAACAATAAAACAACTGCACAAGGAAAACCGTGGCCTAAAAGATAAAGTTGGAGAACCTGCAGCAAAAGAAACGACTGAAGAAGAAACCGCAGTTGTGGAAAAGGGAGCTCAGCCAGACGAGACACAGGAGATCCAAAACGAGCCGGAAGATAAAGAAGAGGAAAAAGAAACGGGTCTCTGATTTTACAGGGTTGCAGAGCTATTTTTATTCTTTGATTATTTGGAGACCCATCAGCTTGAATACCAGCGTATAGAGACCCTATCCAACCGCTGCCCGGTAGCACTCAGCTTGGGCAGCTGTCTGCCCTATTTTATTTTTAATACCACCAGAGTAACGTCATCTTCAAATTTTTTTCCCGTACGAAACCGATTTAAATCATCGAAAATGGCTTGCATGATGTCCTTGGCACTTCCAGATGCGTTTTGGCGGATAAGGCCCTGTACCCGTTTTTTCCCAAACATCTCACCGCCGGGGTTTTGAGTTTCCCAGATACCATCGGTGCCGATCAAAATGATCTGCTCTTTTAAAATTCCCGCTTTCGTGCTTTGGGCATACACCCATGAACCATCCGCACCCAACGGAATTCCCCCGCCCTGAAGTTCTTCAAAAACATCCGTCTTGGGATCATATAAAATGGCGGGATCATGCCCCGCCCGAACCCAGGTCAGCAATCGAGGATCCCGATCGACTTTAAGACAAAACAATGTCATGAAACTATTTGAATCCGCCACATCGATGGCAAGTTGACGGTTTACATCCGTAATCATCTGAGCGAGGCTGCCCGTCAAAGAGGTTCGCTGACGCAAATAGGCCCGGGCCGAAGCCATCAGAAGGGCGGAGGAGATACCGTGCCCGGATACATCTCCAACAACAACCGTAAATTCCTGCGGGTTGTTATCCGTATATTCCAGATAATCATAATAATCTCCGCCGGTTTCATCACAATAAACACTTCTTCCGGCCACATCCAGCCAGGATATGCTGGGATCTTCAGCGGGCAAAAGCTTCTGCTGAACCTTCATGGCCAGATCAATTGACTGGTGCAGGCGCAGATGATCTTCAAGTTTAGGCCCCATTTCATTAAGTGCTTGAATGACCTGATCGCGCTCGTCTCCGGTACGCATGTTCAGTTTGACGGAAAAATCTCCGGCTGAAATCTTTTTTGCGGCAGCAGCGATTTTCAACAAGGTGTGGGTCGTCGTCCGCGAGCCGATAAGTGCGGCCGCAGCCAGAAATAACAGGGCTGCCAGTATGGCTTCTCCGGAAAAAATGAGCTGATCACTGGCATATTCTAGTATGGTCTGACTGGTTTCATCCGGCAGACGCATCACAACTGATTTGGGAACAATGATGACAAAATGGGTGGCGACATCGATATCGGCATAGGCCCAGATGGAATCAATGCCTTTATAAGGCAGATCGACATAACCGGATTTTCCGAGCGTCATCTGCTCAAGAAGGAAATGAAATTTCGGGTTTTGGGGAGCCGCAAGCCATTCCTTTTCAATACCAACCATCCACGATTGGGCTTTGGTTTGATAATCTTTTTGAGCCAGTATCTGAAGCGCGGATCCATCTGCCGATGAACCCTTAGCAGAGGCAACCATAAAAGAACGAACTTCCGAAGACCATAAAGGAGACAGCTCACGTTCCTGTAAGAATTCTGATATTAAAATATCGATAGCAGCCACACCCCAAAAAGACCCATCGCGGCGGTAGAGGCGTTTGGACACCGTAAAAATGACCTGCCCGCTGGTCACGTCTACTAAAGGGCGAGTCCAGGTGGCTGTATTTTGAGCATTTTCATACCAGGGCCTTTTGCGAGGATCATAATCATCCGGGTAGCCGAAATGACCGGGATAGGATATGTGAACCCCGCTTTCCAGGCTAACATAGGCCCAGAGCACCATATGGCCGGACTCTTTTGAAAAATTCCGAAAAGCAGGAATCAGACCTGCCAGGCCGGCAATATCGTCTGAAACACTTTCTGCCATTACCCCCGGTGCCAGTAAAAAGACGGGATGATTGAAGCTGACCGAGTTCGGCAGAAATTGACCATCATGGGTTTTAATTGAATACTGAGCTGAAGGTAAAAAATCCTTCGGTGCTGTTCGGGGATCGTCAAAATCGCCGCTAAAATATATCCGCGGGACATCCAAAGGCGCTTCAGCCAATGCGCGCTCAGCTTCGCCCGCCAAAACGTGGAGGTAAAACTCCAAGGCGTCTTTGGTGCGCAGCAAAACTTTAGCAGAGTTTTCAGCCGTTAATTTTAATTCCTGGCTGACCATTTCGCTGAGTTTTCTGCGAGATTCATCGGAAATCACCTTCCCTAAAATCGAGGTCTCATGCTGACTGATGATGGCCACCACGATAAGCGGCGTCAGGCTGAACACCAGTAAAATCAGCAAAAATTTCCAGCGCAGTTTTATATTGAATCCAAAGGTTGGCCACATCATCAAAAATCCGCAAAAAAATTTATATAATGATAAAACAATGAAGACAAACTCTTGCGCGCCGGGGCCAGCAGGGTGGTTTCGCCCCATCTCATCGGGGGCAAGAGAATGGCACAGGTTCTCAAAAGACCGACGGTTGTTGATTTTATCGATATTGCAACCATGGGCAATTCTCTGGGTCTGATGATGGAAGAGGCCATGATCGGAGAAAACTCCGATTTGATCCACAAAAATCTCATCGACAGCAATCTGCGCAAAGATTTCGGGGTGATCATCGTGGCTATCAAAAAAATGGCCGGCAACATGATTTTTAACCCCATGCCGTCGGAAACGCTCGCATGCGGGGACGTAATCGTGGTGATTGGCAAAAAAGAAGACCTGAAACGCATGAGTGCCGTTATGTGACTCACCGACCACCCGCAGAACGGGTGGCTTGGGTTTTTCCGCCATAGGCGGGAAAAAACAAAGGCACGGCAGTGCCTTAATCGGTGCGGCTGTATCCGGGTGCAAAGCACCCGGTATTCAAACATTTTTTTCTACAACCACTTATGCCGCAATTCCGTATTTCGGAACATTATTATGGAAAGCGGTAGCAATTGCTCTGCCTTAGTTGATTATTATAAAAGTTTGATCAATTTTTAGGTCGGTGAGGCTTCTTTGGGCGACTCAACTTCCGTCTGACGAACGATGTATTCACTGATACGGTTGCCGTCCATCTCTTTGACAGTGATCAGAAAATTGCCGAGAGAGATCTCTTCCTGCTCCTGCGGTATCCGGCCGATTTGATCCAAAACATATCCGGAGAAAGTGTCATACTCCCGGGAGTCGGGAATATCCATTTTTATCGTTTCGTTAACCTCATCAATTTCAGATTTTCCCAGAACCCGCCATTCATTGGGCTTGGTTTTGATGATATGGGGCTCAACGGTATCGGTTTCATCAATGATCTCGCCGACTATCTCTTCAATTGCATCTTCAAGCGTGATCAAGCCGGATATGCCCCCGTGTTCATCAACTACGATGGCCATGTGCTGTTTTTGTTCTTTAAATTGTTGAAGCAAATTGTCCAGTTTTTTATTTTCAGGTACAAAATAAGGTTTGCGCATGATTTTGCGCACATCAGCCGCTTCATCGGATGTGGCCTGGTGCTTGAATAGATCTTTAACGTTTAAAACACCCACAACATGATCGATATCTCCCTCGATAACCGGAATTCGCGTAAAACCGGATTTAACAACCTCTTCCAACTTTAATTCTTCATCCCCATCGATGACAAACATATCGGCTCTGGGTGTCATAATTTCAGAGGAACTGGTATCGTCAAATTCAAATATATTTTCAATCAACTCCTTTTCTTCCTCTTCGATGCCCCCCTCTTCTTCGACAACTTCAACAAACGTCATCAATTCTTCTTCAGTAACAATCGGCCTTTTATGCATTTTTCCCGTCAGCTTGGGTATAAAGTTCAAAAATAGAATAATCGGATAAAATAAAACCGAAAGCCAATAGATCGGGAATATCACGAGTCGTGCAATCAGGATGTTGTTGCGGGTGGCAATCGTCTTCGGGAAAATTTCTCCAAATATTAAAATTGCAAAAGTCATAATGCCGGTGGCAATTCCAACTGCATGGCTTTCCACCAGGCCAATGGTAATGGCGGTAGCAATGGCAGAGGCACCGACATTAACAAGGTTGTTGCCAATGAGGATGGTTGAAAGCAGCCGGTGAGGATCGTCCTTCATTTTTTTTATCAGTGTATTGGTCCTGCCTTTTTCTTTTGCAAGGTGGATGGCTTTGGCTTTGCTGATTGAAAACAGGGCGGTTTCAGAAGAAGAGAAAAATCCGGAAAGCACAAGCAAGACGAACAAAACCACAAATTGATCAAATAGCATACAGTTTCCTAATCGTGTTTCCTTCAATTCGAATATAATACAAAATTACTTATGATCACTTAATATAATAATATTGAATGTAAGTGTCAATTGAGATTTCCCAGCGATCAGGTAGTCTCAAAGATTCAGCAGCCCCACCTTTGATCGGTTCTTGACCCATCCTTGGTGTATTACCTGAATTATGCAAGTGCAGGGCGCCGGCGTTGACGTTTTGTGCTGAATCCGATTAAGAAGCCAACAATAAGTACCCCGGAGCCGGCGAGAAACCATTTTATGTAAGCGCCCATTTCCAGCTTGGTGAGCTGCTCTTCAAACTTTTCGGCCTTCGCGGTTTGCCCGGCTAGCTGTGATACGGCATCTTCATACTTGGATTTCAGGCTTAGAAATTCAGCGGCTTCTGTTTTTAAGGTCTCGTAATCCGAGCGCGCTTTATCTGCTTGTTTTTGATTTGCTTTAAACTCGGTGTCGAGTTTCTTGTTTTCCGCTTTCAGCTTATTGTTTTCTTCCAATAAGGCGGCGGCTTGAGTCATCAAATTCTTATGCTTGGCCTGCAAGCGATCAAGCTTGATGTTGTTGGTTTCACGGGGTGTTAGATACCTGCTTAAAACCCAACCTTCTTTGCCGTTGGGCAGCTGCACCTGGGACCATTCTTTTCCAAATTCAACAACCTCCAATTGCTGCCCGGATTCGATCACCGCCAGTATTTTGTTTTCGGTACTCGGCCCGGTTCTCAGGGTTAATTTCAGAATATCAGAAACATACATGGTTTCTCCATAGACAGAGGTAGAAAATAGACATACCATCAGCGACAACCCCAGAAATCCGAAACGTTTGAATAAAAAATTCATGACAGGCCCTTTCCGAATGGTTTTTATAATCATTCCCTAACCGACACAAAAAATGGATCTAACGCGCATAAAGAATTAAATAATCAGATTCATAATTGATACATGTTACTTTCATTCTTATTCTACAACATTCTGTTAAATTAGTAAATTCTGATAATTACGCCTTTAAAAATATTGACAAATGTGTTATTTTTTAGTTAGTTACGATCTATTAATCTAATATGATTGATCATTTTTAAATAAGGGTGGTGTTCCTGTATGATAACCTATGATTTACAATGTGTTAACAGCCATGCATTTGAAGGCTGGTTTGAAGATAGCGATGCCTATCAGAACCATAAAAAAAAGGGATTGATTGCCTGCCCGGTCTGCAATGATACCCAGGTGTCCAGGATACCCTCCACTTTTGCGATCAAATCCAGACCGGTGCCCACCGGATCTTCGCTGCAGGAGAAAAATCTGAAAAAGATGGGCAAGGAAATTATTGATTTTGTTGAGAAAAATTTTGATGATGTTGGATGTGATTTTGCCAAAGAAGCCCTGAAAATCCATTATGGGGTGGAGGAGGC
>Ga0255055_10000678_pt1 | contig 25814 bp, 21 predicted proteins | sample JV7_2_27_MG_FD_188633 | JGI IMG/M metagenome (GOLD analysis project Ga0255055, IMG submission 188633) | Seawater microbial communities from Jervis Inlet, British Columbia, Canada - JV7_2_27 | ecosystem: Environmental > Aquatic > Marine > Inlet | place: Canada: British Columbia | collected...
GTACCCCTGGATCCACAATCCATTGCCTACGAAGAATTGAAATCAGCATCCAGACGTCCTCCGCACTTGTCTGTGGAGAACGGGTTTCCACGTGGTGTTCTTGTTGATATCGCCGTCCCTGGCAACACAGCGGTTGAGCGCGCTCAAAATTTCCTGGAGATTAATACTGATCTTTATCGCCAGAATGACCCCGCATTGGCCCTGGCCATCCGCCGAACGGGTGATTCGTTCGGTGAGCACATAACCTTTTACCAAACGTACAAAGGCATTCCGATTTATGCCGCCGAGATCGTCGTCAGCCTGGACGGGGAGAATGTATTTTCAAGTGTTGGCGGGCTACTGACAGCTGGACTCGACATCGATATAAACCCTGGTCTTTCAAATCGAGTTGCGGAGGACATCGTTCGCAGCGACCTTATGCTTCCGGAGGCCCCTATCTTCGGCCAGACCACCCTGCTCATTTTTGATAGGAGCCTCATTGATGACGTGGATCCAGATCCCCGTCTCGCCTGGCGGGTTTCGGCAGGCGACCGCGAATCATGGACTGCCTTCGTCGATGCCCATAGCGGGGAAGTGATCTTCAAGTACGAGCGCACCCAGAGTGGCACCGGTGGGTACGACCTGGATCTAGAAGACGCCAATGGGACTAATGCCCAGAATACCGGTTGTTTTTGGGAGACGACTGCGGACGATCAGATCGGCGACGAGGATGAACTGTACCCGGAAGGCCAGGTGGACCCTGAGGGAGCTGCTCTCTGGAACTTTGCGAAATCCGCCTATCTCTTCTACCACAATACGTTTGGCTATCATTCCTTTGATAACGCCGATGCTCAGTTTGAGCTTTACGTGCATGCTCCAAACGACGGTGGCGCTCAATGGATCGCTGGCAATACGGATTGCGACCTCATCCAGTTCAGTGATGGACTTGTTGGTTATGACATTCTGGTCCATGAGTTAGCGCATGCGGTGATAACCTTCTCATCAGGCTTGTATTATCACGGTCAGTCTGGCGCGCTCAACGAAAGCTTTGCAGACGTCATGGCTTCCGTCGCCGATGGAAATTGGACCATGGGCGAAGGACGCATCGGTGGCGGGGGGGCATTCCGCTCACTTTCCCACCCGCCAACTTATGGTCATCCTGACCATATGACTGATTATGTTTGGACAAGCGGTGACCATGGGGGCGTGCACACTAACAGCGGTATACCCAACAAAGCTGCTTACTTAATCGCCGTTGGCCGTGGTGGCGGTCCCAATCAAGTTACGGTGAATGGTATCGGAACATCCAATATGGGGCAGCTCTACTTCAACGTCATGCGATACTTACCAACCTATGCCACATTTACCGATGCCCGTAATCTGTCCATTGCATTCGCAGGCTCGATGTTTAACCCATCGGCCGTTTGTGATGTTCGCAACGCCTTTTTCTACGTAGGAATAGGCGAGGCGGATATTGACTGCGATGGCATAGAGGACGGTGGCGATGGAGATGGCGATGGTGTTCCCTGGGACTTTGATAACTGCCATGGCATATTCAATCCAGATCAGGTGGATGTCGATGAAGATGGCTGGGGCAAGGCTTGTGATCCAGACGATAATGGAAACAACCAGCCGGATACTTTTGATACCGCATCCGCCAATCCTTACGTTATGTGCCCTACGCCTCTCGTCCCCTGTGATACCGACAATTATGATGGCGACGCGTTCCCGAACGCTGAGGATAACTGCCCTTATGTAGCCAATGACGACCAACTTGATAACGACCAGGATGGTGAAGGCGATGCCTGCGACGCGGATACGGACCTCGATGGATGGAGTAATGGCAACGACAATTGTCCGTGGACACCCAACGCTGATCAAGCCAATGCCGATGGTGATTTTGCTGGCGATGCCTGCGATGCGTACCCGGATTGTCCAGATGTCTATGCCTGGACCACAGGGACGACGATTGGCGATCTAAAAATTCCACCACAACCGATCCAAGATCCGCTGGCATGTGCACGTGAAGTTTCCATCGATCGGGCGGCGTGGCAAATAGAAAATAAGCGTATTCTCGACAGCGAACCCCTCAGGGTGGATCTAACCAGGGGCGAAAGTATATATACACTGTTACCGATCCCACCATGCCCACCAGGAGATCCACTTCGATATTCCCCGGAGTATCGGGGGCATTTGAACATCACCGGCTTGCCCGCTGATATCCGACCATGGGTTGCGGATGATCGAGGGTATTCCGTAAGCAGCAAACAAGGTGAGCCCGGTGATCTCGAACTTCAATTCTTACCCCAAGGGGGTCGGTCATACTTCCTCACACTTGCCGATTTCAGGGAACCAGGTCAAATGGATTCCTTCTCACTTTCCATGCGCTGCGATTTGAGGGAACCTGTGCCCCACTCGGAGACAGAGAGCACCCCCACCGCGGAACCCACGTCAACCATGACACCCGAGCCTACGCTTACCCCCACGGGGACTCCCACAGAGGCCCCTGTCGTGGAAGGGCCATCAGACCCTGTTTTCTCAACGGATACGTTCTACCACCGCTCAACTTCCTGCGGTCGTAAGGAAGTAACCATCCAAGTGGGAGTCGAGGATCCCGACGTGTACAGCGTGGTGCTCTTCTACCGGTTGAAAGATGTGACAAGCGGTGAAACAACAGCGTGGACTAATGTGCCGATGGCCCCCTTGGGGGGCGGTCAGTTCAGCCGCACCGTTCATTCAGAAACCGACATCCCCGACTTCACCAGGTTCACGAAAGCAAGCTTTCAGGTGCAGATCGTAGCCACGGCTTCAGACGGCACAGAAATCGGTCGGACAGACGTGTTTTCGGATGTGATTTTGGAGGTGTGTTCCGCAGCGGGAGGTTAAACTTCAAGGTCGAAAGACTGGGTGGCTGAGCTTGCGTCAATATTCCCGTTCGTGGGCTCCTGATCTAAAAAATGGAACTTCATCAAGTTATTGGAGGGAACATCTCCCTTCGAGCATAGAATCTCATCGGGCCCAGTCAAATCGATATATGAAACATTCGAACGAATTTGGATAGCGTTTCCAAATGGAGAAGAATATGCGGGATCGTACATCGATACACATCCAGAACTTGCATAAACATTTCGGGAAAGTTCAGGCGCTGAAAGGCATAAGCTTGGCGGTGGACAGCGGGCAGATCTTTGGGCTGCTTGGTCCTAATGGAGCCGGGAAAACAACCCTCATCCGACTCTTAATTGGTGCAATTCAACCCACGTCGGGAACCCTTTCGGTTCTATCGTTGAACCCCGGGAAACAGAAAAGCGCCCTGCGTCAGCAAATCGGTTATATGCCGCAATCTCCGGCCTTATATGAGGACCTTTCTCCGACAGATAACATTCGTTTCTTCGGCCGCGCCCATCAAACCGGCAAACTAACCCAACGAGTAGACGAAGTCCTGGAGTTTGTGGGGCTGAGTCAGCGCGCACACGATCCAGTTTACAAATTCTCCGGCGGCATGAAACAGCGAGTGTCACTGGCATGTGCACTGGTACACCAGCCCAAAATGCTTTTCCTGGATGAGCCAACATCGGGTATCGATCCCAAGCTTAGAGAGGCTTTCTGGGGGCATTTTCGAGAACTGACTTCTGCAGGAGTGGCCATCGTCGTCAGCACCCACCAGATGGATGAAGCTCTGTACTGCGATAAATTGGCCATCCTCCACGAGGGAGTGCTCCTTGCTGATGACACCCCTAGCAAGCTGCTGTGGAACAGCCGAGCCAAAATCAAGATATGGCGCGGCCCGGAGGTAAGCGAACACGAGGTCACCAACTATCCCGCTGCATTGCCAGGTTTGTTGCAGAAAGAAGGGTTAGACAATGCGATCAGCCGGATCGAAGTCGAGGAAGACCGGCTGGAAACCATCGTTCTGCGGATGATAAACGAGCAAATCGGAGAGAAGAACAAAGGAGATCGAAAATGATCCCCTCAATTAAACGAATGGGTGCAATTGCAGTGCGAGTATTGAAGCAACTGCGGCACGATCACCGGTTTGTCGCCATTTCACTCGTGTTTCCCTTGGCGATCATCTACTTCATTAAAGTGGTCTTTGACGCTCTGGCCTCCCCTTTTTTTGACATCAGCATTTATGTAATCCCCTATGCGGCCTTCATCGTCCATTTCATCACGTTCATCCTCACCGCCATCGTATTGGTGCGCGAACGAACCGCAGGAACGCTGGCCCGAATGTTTATCAGCGGCTACAACCAAATCGAGATCATCTCCGGTTACCTGGTCGCATACACTGTCCTGGCAACCGTACAGAGTTTGATGGTATTGCTCGAACTCAATCTGTTATTCGAACTCGGGTACGGGATCATGGTAATGGCAGAGATGTATTTGGTCATGTGGCTGTTATCGATCCTCAGCATGGCCCTCGGCATGCTCGTTTCCAATTTCGCCCGCAACGAAGGACAGGTGTTCCCCTTTATTCCCCTGGTTGTTCTATCTGTCATCCTCTCCGGGATTATCCTGCCCGTCGAACAACTACCTGAATGGTCGCAGATCCTTAGCTACCTGACACCTTTGTATTACACCAATGAAGTGCTTCAGGAATTGATCAAAGGCAAAGCGCTGATTGACGACGTTACTTTGTTGTTGCGCTTACCTGCGTATGGGCTGATCATCTTGGTCATGGTGACGGTCACGCTAAGAGAAAGGGACTGAGACGAGATCTGTCATGAAAATAATCATTGCGTGCAAACACGGATGCTCGCAGGTTTCTTCAACATAATGTCAACATTGCCTTAATTATTGGCGCTCCTGTCATTGTTTTAGTCTCTTTTATTAAAAAAAAAGATAAAAGCCCCCATAGTGCGGGGGCTTTTATTTTTGGGATAATTTAACTTAGACGGCGACGACGTTGGCGGCTTGTAAACCCTTCTCGCCTTGTTCAACCTCGAATTCCACGCGCTGGCCTTCTTCTAGATTCCGAAAGCCTTCGCCCTGGATCGCCGAGAAGTGGACAAAGACGTCCTCTCCCTCTTCACGCTCAATAAATCCGTAACCTTTGCTGCCATTGAACCATTTGACCGTACCAAGAACTCGTTCCGACATTGTAAATTGCCTCCTTACGGCAAACTATGCTTAGTTGCTTGTCTCGTTCCCGGTGGTCGTTTTCCTGAACTAAATCGGCCTGAGCCGATGAAGCTCAGGCCTTGATCTTTCGACGTCCAGACAGAACTTACATGCAACTTCCTAGCTGAAATCATATCAGTTTTTATCAGCTTTGTATAGATTATTATTGGCCGGAATGGAAAATACCATCTATCCCTGCCTGTTTAGAAATGTTTTTTGTTGTTACAGCCCAAAAAACTCCAATAATGGAATCGCCAACATGATCAGCAAAAAGAAAACCCCGATGACGATGGCTATAATCGTTCCTGCACCCATTGGACGAATAACCTTGACCATTTCGCCAGCTGCAATCTGCTTTACGGACTGGATAGATTGCCGGAGAAGGTCGTCGGTTTTCCGGTGCTCTACTCCAGCCCAATCCCATCCCTTCACTTGTACGGGAACCAGTAATTTCCGAGCAGAACTAACAGCAATGGCGTGGGCAATCTCAGCCGTCACCGCGCCCTCACCTCCACCCGGCACGGTGATCACCCATGGCCCTACGATCAATCCTGCTTCGGTCAATTCGGCAATAGCTGCATCCTGAACCTTGCTCTTGTCATCCCCTGTGTCACTCTCGGAACTCAAGATGATAGGTTCCAATGTTAGGTCAGGTAACTCTCGTTTAAGCGCATCAGCCATGGCTCGCCCAAAACCTTCTTCGTAAACATCCACAATGGAGATATTCAATGCATTAAGGTTATCTGCCTTTTCACTTTGAGAAATCCGGCGATCACCCTGCAGCATACGTCCATGGTAAAGCCACACACCTACGGCAATCAAACTGAAGGAGATAGCCTGCCCAAGCTCAGTGAATTCGAGCGATTCTCCTCCTAGCACCAAGCTTAAAATACGGAATACAATGTACACTGCACTGGAGAGAATTGTCATACTTGCTACGAAAAGGTAGAAATAAAGGTAAATCTTGCGAACTACCATACGACGAGCATACTCCCCGGCGGATCCCATCTCCTCTGCCTCAACTTGTGCTTGACGCCAGGGGATGATCCACACAGGTAACCCAGCGATGATTGCTGCCGTGAACCAGGAAAATTCTCCTCGAAGGCCAGTCCCGAACCCTTCGCCTAACGCTCGGATGATTACGCTGATGTCACCACTCAAGCCTATTAAAAGTGCGGATAGACCAACCGCAGCGATCAGGTAAAGGTATAAAGAGCGCACTCCAGCTTGGCGAGGCGCCTCGAGTACTTGCGTTGTGTCGTCTCTAAGCACAAAGGCGTGATAGGCCCATAACACACTCATACCGATAATGATCGGCAAAGGTTGATAAATACCCAATCCCGGATCCGGCGGCAGACTTAGAGCACGACGGAAGAAACCAGCCAGAAGGCCGGTAACATTAGCAACTGCAGTCATCGCACCGATAAAAACTGCTCCATACAGATAAAACTTTCGTAAGGCTGATGCCCGTTCCTCCTCGCTCGGGCCCGAGTATAATTTTCCAGCCCAACGCCAGAAGATGACCCATAATGACAATCCGACAACCAATCTTGTGATTTCATCCGCCAACCCTACCCTCAGCCCACCACCGCTTATCACGTCGCTGACAAATTGAAGCAAAATCCAGCGGATTATGTGAATCACCGCCATAGCAGTCAAGGCCAGACCTGCGACGCTGAAACCCAGGACATAGATGCGCCGCACAGTAGCTGAGCCACCTATCTCGGGTATAGTTCGAGCATCTTCAGTTATCGTGCGCTGGTGATATATCCACATCGGTACTAGAACAAGCATGGCTAAAACATGGAAAACAAGTGTTTCGCCAACACTCAATTGCAGGTAATCGTAGCTCTGGTTGGAGCTTATTCCACCTAGCAACCGGCGGATCATGTCAAATGAATTTGCCGTAAAGGGTCCAAGAAGCGCGGCCATCGTTCCGTAGAGGTAAAAGCGACGCAGGACAGCCCCGCGTTCCTCATCTTCACCCTGAACCAAGCGCTGCCCCCACAGCCAATGAGCCAGGTATACCGGCAGGCCGACGATGACCACCGCGATTTGAAAAGCAACGGCTATCGGGTCGACTCCATAGATAAATAAGTTGCGTAACAAACCGATGATTGCCCAGATAACACTTTGCAAGCTTATGGCGCAAACAAGATATATGTACCAACGGCGCACGTTTGACATGATGACCTCCTCGTAACTCAGACAGTCAAGCCGCATCCTGGACCAGATGAATTATTCGTCTTTATCAAGCTAATCTGACTATTGGCACCCCCATCTTTGCTTCCAACAACGGGCGAAGTATGATTCCGCGTCTACGATTTTCCATTCATTGTCTTCAAACTCGAGTTCCACCTCAAAGATACGAGTTGATTGACTGCTTTCGAACAGGTTACCTCCCCGGAAATGAGATTCGCGCACCCTCACCTTTCCATGGCTGGCGATGGTTATTGCAGATTCCACCGAAAGGGTGGCATCCGTGTTGAGACGGAAATTCCACGAATACTCTTGGACATGCTCGGCGAACTCACCTGCTGATGTCGGGTAACCAGCCAAATCAGGAGAAAGATAACCATACGCCCGGTCATATTCCTCCCTGTGCAAGGCCATCAGGTAATTATGGGCTATACCCTCGGGAGTGTCTTCGGCTTGGTATGTGGGTTCAGGCCGCGAGAGCGTGATTGCGAGGGCAACAATGACCAGTATTACGATGGCGACGACGATGCCGATTAGAAATTTGTCCGGGCTTTTCATTCCATCTCCTTAATGAAGAAAGTCTGGTCCTAGTTAGATCCTTCCGCGGGCAATATAAAAACATGAATCGTCGTGTAATTGTCGGCACTCAAAAAGACTTGGAATAGCTTTTCGAGCGAAACTCTTCACCTGTTTACCGGTAGTGTTGCATCTGTGAGGGTTGATCAGGGGATTGGAACAACAGGTGAATACTTCTTCATAATACGCTAATCAATAGCTGGAAATCAACCGCATCCTCGGACCTGCATCCAAGAAAAGCCCTTCGTCATGGTGCCGTATAGCGAAGTGTTGCATTGACCGAGTACTTTATTGAGTAATGACAGCAGGGGGGCTTTCATCGAAGTATGGGTGATCTCGGCCTGAGTCGACTCAGGATCGAAAACTGGGGCAGCTTCTTTGAGGCTGACCTGTAAGGTTCCGTTCCACGTCACACTTTGGTACAGCTGTGAAACCCACCAGGGCACACGTAACGGATGTGTGACTCTGGAAGGTGATCGTTTCAGATGTTGGCCGACAATCTCTCGCTTTGCGCCTTGAGACTGCACCTCGTTAAAGATCCTCGAGCGGCTGTGTCCCAAGCAGCTCATCGGCGACGTCGTACGTTTCACGCATATGCGAGATGTAGCGCTCGTTCGAATGGCGTAGACGGTCGCTGAGCGACTGAGCAAGGCGGTGCCAGACCTTCGCGGCCAGCTCGGGGTTGTCCGCCATGAGGGTTGTGAGTGATAAGCGCGTGAATGTGATGACCTCGGTCGGCTCCAATGCGATGACCGTCGCCGAATGAGGCGCGTCAATGAGCAGTGAGACTTCCCCCAACGTCTCCCCTACCCCCACGTCTATCAACTCCGTGACCTCCTCGGAATTGTTCCCAAGCGTGATGCGAGCCTTCCCTTTTGTGATGACGTACAGCGCATGCTCTTTCGAACCTTCCGTGATTAAGATATCGTCTTTATCGAAGAATTCACGGTTGCTGAGAGAGAGCAACGCCTGAATCTGATCCTCTTTGAGCCCATTAAACAACGGAAGGTCCGAGATCAAGAGCAGGAGTGTATCATTGCCAGATCTCTCAAATTCGGCGCGCATCGCCTCCGCAGTTATCTCCACTTCCTCATGATGGATATTCCCACTGTGGATGATACTGGAGAATGCCGCCCCCAGATTCCGGCCCGTGAGTTTTCGCAGCTCGCGCCAGCGCCGTTGGAACTTCATGTAGGCTACAAAAGGATTCTCTATTGGGATTGCCTTAGTCTGTGCGAGCCAGATGTTGCGAATAGTCTCTTTCGCATCTTCGACACGGTCATTGGATAGATAGTCGAGCGCAAGGATCAGATTTGTCTTGAGGATCTTATCATCGAGAGTATCCTTCAGGAACTCGCCAGGATAGGGGTCAAAATCCTCAGCTGAGACGAGCGTCATATTCACCTGCTCGGTCTGACCATCGATTTTCGCCTTGGAATACAGCAGCCGGAAGATATCCTCACGGATACGCTGCCAGGTCGGATGGATCTTCGGAGGTGGACGATGCTGGATGTACAACTCGTTATCCAGGAAAAAATTGAAACCAAACATACGTGCATTCAGAACATAATCCGTATCCTCTCCTCGGGTCAAACGGGGGTCGAAGGGGACGGTTCGAAAGAGCGAGCGGTGGATGATCATGCAGCCGCCAAAGGCGAATGGGGTGAGCTTCAGTCGCGGGTTACCCGGGATGACTTTGTCAAAAGCCTCACGTTTGCTCCCAAAGCGATCCCAATACGTCATCCAATGGATCTCCTCGGGAACATCGTCATAATAAGATCCTTGGGCATTCATGTAGTACCCAGCGACCCCGTCGATCGTCTGTCCCATAAACCGGCTGCCGATAAACTCACGCGCTTTTGATATGAACACCGGATCATCAAAGTACTCATCATCGTCGATCAACACGGCGATCTCGGCACCCATGGCGTAGGGTATGAAGAGGCACATGTTGCGGATATTTGAGTATCCACTGAGTGAGAGAATATCCTTAAGATCACTTCTCTCCCCCCGCATCAGCTCTTCGTGAATTTCATGCAGGTGGGAATAGGAGATGACGAAGGTTTCAACTGGGGGGTCGACATCGAGAACCAGCTCGAGTACTCGCTGCTCGACATCTTTTTCGATGTCCGCTGCGGTTGAGCACGCCAACACGACAAGTGAGAAATCCTTGTCTTCTAACACGTTTATTGATTCGAGCACCTTGCGCAAGGTACCCTCCTGATCGATGGGCGTGGGATGGTCGTAAATGATGTCGCCCGGCTGCCAGCCCACAGCTTTCTCGCGAGACCAATATGTTGGGATGACCATCACTGTCTTCATATTTGTTTACGACGCCTAATCACAATCAAACTCCTATGATGTGCGCCTTGTTTCTCCTTTCGATAGATCATCTGGACGCCGGGCGGGCAGCTCAACCTGCATCATGCACGGCTGCGCACCACCCGTTACCTTTCTACACGAAGGATCTCCAATGTGCAAGGGGAGCGTCCTCCTTGGAACAACAAGCGCTTCCGTTCAGGAAGCGAGCAGGAACTGCTAATCATCGTCCCGCGGAGCGATTTCCGGCGCTAGCGCAGCGAGCAATGCCTCCCACCCATTCATCAGGCGTTGATATCGATCTATCGCCTGTGGGAGTGCACTATATGAATCCTCAAACGCGAGGGGGAGCTTCGCGAAGCGTGGGTCGTCCAGGTACTGCGCCGCCCTTTCTCCCCCTGCGATCAATCCCAGCTTCTGCTGATTGATCTCCGCTTTTGAGCTCGTCTCCAATCGACCGAGCCTATCCAGGTACCATGTCATGAAAGGATTGCGCCCGATCCACCCCAGACAAGCTCGGTAGAATCGGTCGCGCACGGATTTTCTGCGGATATCGGGGGCACGCGGGAAATCATTATAGGTATCATGGAAGAGAAGCAAGTCCACATCGATCATCCGACCATCGAAATCGGAGAGCGCCTGACCCAGCAAAGTATCCTCGCCGCGCCCCATGATGCATATCCCAAGCGTTGTGTAGATCGTCGAGAAGAATGGAGCCAGGCGCCTCGGTTTGTCCAGGCTAATACCTAAATTACCCCCAAGGGGCTTGACTGTCGGGGCTGGCAGCCCGGGTGATGCCGGACCCAAGTTCAGGCATCCGTGCGCATGGCAGTCCTCTACATACTCGAGCGCCATACCCTTCCCGAGACCAAAAAGCAGGTCACCAAGACCATCGAAGGACATCGGTGGGATGATGTAGTAGCCCGAATACTCACTAGTCGTAACCGCGACGTCCGCCTCGCTGAGCGAAGCCAAATGCGTCCCTACGAAGTCGATTTCCTGCCAGACTGGCGCATCTCCACGTAAGGCCGTTAGCACGGCGGGTCGAATATCCGTATCGAAGAAGAGCAAATAATCCAATCCACCGAGGAGCGCCTCAATGAGAACCGCGTTGCGGTATGCGCCGTAGGGAACCTCCTGGTGAAGCGGCCAACCGGGGACATCCAGCAATCCATCCACTTCATCCACGCTCAACCCTGTTGACAGCAACCGGCCGCGCAAGTTAGCGTCGCCACTTGCATTAACAACGGTCATTCTTATCGACTTTTCAATGGCCGCCACGGTTTTAGGATCGACTCCGTGCGAATAGGCGACGATGACGCGATCGAGGGGATGACCGAACTTCTCGGCGTTGTCTACAAATCTGAGGATGGGTGCTGGGTCGTCGAGGTAGCGGGTGATGAGACCCAGGGCAATTTTATTATTCCCGATCTTGCTCATACGATTCTCTACTTACTTCGTCTCTCTATTGAACCGATCTCATCCTGTCTGGACGGCTTCTTCGTATATCTCGAGCATCTGATCCACTTTCCCGGACCAAGAGAAGTCCTTCAAGGCATATGCCGCTGCGAAAGGTCCTTTCTCCTCCTTCGAATTGGATCGAATTTCAACGATGATCGCGTTAGCCAACTCCGCAGCGTCACCGACATCCACCAGCGCACCCACACGCTCATCAACGAAATCGGGCAGGCCACCTTCGTTCGTGGCGACGACAGGGGTGCCGCAAGCCAGCGCTTCCACAGCGACGAGGCCAAAAGGCTCAACCCGCGACGGGACGGTGGAGATATCGGCGGAGTTCAGGATCTCCGCGACCTTAGGTTGCGGCTGGTGACCGAGGAAGTGAATCCCATCCAATCCCAGCCGCCTAGCCTGCTCCTCCAGCTGGATGCGCAGCGCGCCATCGCCGATGATGAGTGTCATGACATTGCCCAGCTCCCGCTCGTAGATGTGCGCTGCGTCGAGCAACACATCGACGCCCTTGAACTCCGTCAGCTTCCCGACGAACGTGATCAGGTACTTGGGTTCCTTAGGTATGCCATATTTAATCATCACTTTCGACCGATCGACAGACATGACATGGAAAATGTTTTCATCGAATCCGTTCATAACGATCTGTACACGCTCCTCTGAGATCCCATAAAGCTCGATCGTGTCACGGGCGACCTGCTTGGATATGGCGATGACGGTGTGCGCATGCTGGGCCCCATCCAGCGCCATTGTCTTCCAATCTTTATATTTGCGGAAACCCATCAAATCCGTCCCGTGCGCCGTAACGACGTAGGGCATCTCCGCCTTGTGCGCCGCGTAGCCGGTGACCCACAGATGCTGGGCATGGATCAGATCCGGGTTCCAATCGAGCACCGCTGAATCGATAGCCGCCTGGAAAGCCTGTACATATGCCTGGCGTTGGTCGTCGTCAAAATCTCCGAATGTCGCCGCGCTGAGGGGATGCGTCGTAAAGCAAGGGAAATTGAATGGCAGACGCGGTCCACTTTCATAATCAGCGTCTTCCGGTGTAAAAAGTATTGAGCGCACCTCGAAAGGGTAGCCGCGCTGCATATCATGAGCCGGCGTGATAGCAAGTGCCTTGTGACCCTTTCGCGTGATCTCGCGCGCGATGTTTTGAGTGTAGATTCCGCTTCCTGATCCCTCAAGCGGGAAGTGATTTGGGATTAGAATCCTCATCAGTTTTTCGCCCTTGTCATTGGTGCTACTTCCAGGGGATTGCGATGGATGACAAACACCGGATGCGTATGTGGGGGGCATATTCCATTCAGGTGGATAGGGCACCCTGCGGTATTCCGTTCATCTCTGTCTGAGCACACCTCCATCATACAACATGCTCGGCCATCCACGCCGATGAATCGCCGAGGATACTACGATGGTAGACGGGGTGCCCCCCACAGGTTCAAATGACGGCTCTTGGATAGAGTCTGACTGTTCTTTTCTTCTTACTGAATTCGAGCGGTACGTGATACGGGGAGGGAGAAATACTTGCTGCCTTCGTAGCTCAGTGCTTCTGTAAAGGCGCTCCCGATACCAACGACGGGCAACATACCTTCAGAGGTCGAAATTGCGGTTTCAGTTCACCGCTGTCCCTTGGGATTCACCCTTGAGTACAGCTGTGAAACCGGCCAGAGCGCTTGCACCGGACGTGTGACCTTGATCGATGATCGCGCCTGCGGCACTTCGAATATTTACTTCGTTCTCCCCTCGCATCGCCTGCAATAGGTCATGCCAGCGCACAGAACATTCGCCCCTGCTCGCAGACTTCAGCCATGCTGCCGCTATCGGCGTTGTCAGCGGAGCTGCTTCGAGTGAAACCCAACTCGCGGTCTCCTGAACCCCTTCACCTGCCAAGCGTGCCCATAATGCAAGAATGGCGCCCATCATGAAATCATCACCGTCCGGCGTCAAGCCTGCGCCGAGTCCAGCCAATTTCCTCGCGCCCGTGCGGCAAAGTTCCTCATCCATACTGCGCAGACCTTCCACTAAGGTACCCGCCGGTACATTAGCAGATAGGAGTATCTGCGCCTCAATCACCCCCACACCACTCTCACGGGGGCGGATCAACTGAACGAAACTCTCAATCGGCGCTACCTTGACGAGAACATCATCCAGCAGCCCGGCGCAAATGAGCAAGGAAGGCTGTCTTTTCTGGAAAATCTCCCAATCAAAACGCGACTCCCAGCGCTGAGCAGGGGTTAGGTCGATGTCGAGCTCTCCGATTCCGATTCGCGCTTGCTCGATCCTTACCTTTGTGTCCTCCGCTGCATGATCACAGAAATTGATGGGGGGGAGCACAATATTGAAGGGACCGTCCCCCACCCCTGCCGTGACAAGTGAAAACACTTCACCATCTTCGGCCACTAGATTGCAGGCATTATCGAAAACGTGCATCACCCGGGCTGGCTTTGGGTCCTGAAACCAGCCCCAGGTTGTGGAGGCAATGGAGCGAGCTCGCACTAGCTCGATTACGATTTTCCTTCCTGATCTTGAATGGCGAAAAACACCTTCTCAGCCGAAAGCGGCAACTCAAAGATGCGAATCCCGGCGGCATTGCAGATGGCGTTGGCGATCGCCGGCGCCGTCGGTATCATGGGGTGTTCGCCAATTCCACGAGCTCCCCAAGGGCCGTCATCCTGAGGGACTTCAACGATGATGGGGATAATCTCACCGGGCATATCCACTGATGTCGCGATACGGTAGTCTGTGAAGTTGGGATTTTGCGGCATCCCTTCCTCATACTGCAAACTCTCAAACAGAGTTGTGCTTATGCCCTGGACGATCCCGCCCTCCATCTGTACGCGCACCTGATCGGGGTTAATCGCTTTTCCGACGTCGAACGCCGATGCCACCCGCAATATGGTGATCTGCCCGGTTTGTGTATCAATCTCAAGGTCTACCGCCTGGCATCCTGTTGTGTAGTGAACGACCGCCCTCTTCCCCTGGCCGGTTTCATTGCTCAAGGAGGTTACGTAAGCGGGCATAAAATTCCCATGCCCGATGATAGGTCCGCCACGCCAGCCCTGGTCATCAGGTAAAGGTAAGCCATAGACAACCATGTTCTTGAGGGGCATAACTTCTTCTGTGCGATACGAGATCACCTGGCCGTCGCGAATATCAAGGTTCTCGGGATCCTCATCCCAATGTGCAGCCGCGATCTCAAGGATCTGTCGGCGCGCGTCTTTAGCAGCAGCGACGATGGCATTCCCCATTGACCACGTCAGCCGGCTGGCAACGGTCTGCCATTCATACGGGCTGTACTTTGTGTCCACCGGCGTACTAATTCGGACCCATTCATATGGAACGCCGAGAGCAGCGGCAGCCATCTGCGCCGCAACGGTAAAGGTTCCCTGTCCGATCTCCTGACCTCCAACTCCCAACGACAACGTAGCGTCTTCGTTCAGACGCAGCCATGCCGAAGAGCCCGCATTGGGTGGCATTGCCGGCGCTTTCCAGGCGATAGCCAGGCCCTTGCCGCGCAACTTATGAGCTGCGCTGGGAGGTTCCTTAACCCCCCAATCGATAGCTTCCTTAGCCTTTTCGATGCACTGAACGAGACCAATCGGATGCATGATCATGCCGGTGACGTTCTCATCGCCTTCACGCAGGCAGTTCTTCATGCGGAAGTCGGCCTTATCCATGCCCAGTTTATCGGCCACGATATCCATTATTTGTTCAATCCCCCAATGAATCTCGGGCATTCCGAAGCCACGCATTGGACCACCGACCGGGTGATTGGTGTAGACACAATACGAATCAGTTTCCACGTTAGGAATCCGATAGGGGCCCGTTGATGAATAACCGCTGGCGCGGGCGATATTGACCCCGTACTCAGTGTAAGCACCGGCATCCCAGTAATATTCAGTCTTCATGGCCAGGAGTTCGCCATCTGCTTTCGCGCCGACCTTCGTCTTGGCAATTAATCCCTGGCGAACGAAAGCGCAGAAGAACTCCTCTTCTCGCGTTAGACGAACCTTGACCGGATGGCCAGGCACAACCCTCGCCATCACGACGGCGGTTCCTTCCACGGAGACCCCGGCTTTTGACCCAAATCCACCGCCGACATACGGCGCGATGACGCGGATATCCCCCTGCGATATGCCCAGGGCTTCGGCGATGAGGTTGCGCTGGGCGAACGGTGATTGGCTGCTGCTCCAGAGTGTGATTTTCCCCGAATGATTGAACTGTGCGACTGCCACATGAGGTTCAATTGGCACATGCTGCACATGCGGCACCTGAAATTCGCGCTCTACGATGACCTCGCATTCCTTCCATGCGCATTCGACATCACCTTTCCTGACCTTGAAATGGTTGGCAACATTCGTGCCGGGTTTGGGATCGATGAAATCAGCGACGCCGTACTTTCCGAGGTCGGGATGCAGGAGCGGGGCATCGGGATCCATGCCGCGCAGAGGATTCACGACCGGTTTTAAGACTTCATAGTCGACCTCAACCAACCGGCAGGCTTCCTCGGCGATAGCATCGGATATGGCGACTACACCTACGACAGGATCACCGACAAAGCGCACGCGGTCGCGGCAGAAGATGTATCGATCTTTAAGATATAGCCCGATGTGCTCTTCGCATTCCTCACCGGTGACTACGGCTCGCACGCCAGGCAATGCCAGCGCCTTACTCACATCTACACGCTTAATCAGCGCATGTGGATGAGGGCTTCGTACAACACGCCCGTGTAGAAGACCAGGCCCAAACTGGAGGTCATCAGTAAACACCGCCTCCCCGGTGACCTTCTCAAGCGCGTCGATGCGAGGCACGCTTTCTCCAATCGGTGAGGGTACAGTTTTCATGTCTCTAGAATCAGCCATGTTAACCTCCCTCCTGTGCAACGGCTTGGATCGCCTCTACGATTCTTGTGTATCCGGTACAGCGGCATAGATTCCCCCTGAGCGCGTTCTTAATCTCTTCCTCCGTTGGATCCGGATTACGATCTAAAAGAGCTCGTGCTTGAAGGAGAATTCCCGGTGTGCAGAATCCACATTGCGTACCGGTCAATTCGATGAAGGCTTCCTGAAGCGGATCGAGCTGACCTTCGCTCGCCAACCCTTCAACCGTGAGAATGGTGGCGCCATCCGCTTCCGCTGCCAGAACCAGGCAGGAGTTAACGGGCTCTCCATCCATCAAGACCGTACACGCGCCGCATTCACCCGCGTCACATCCACTCTTCACTCCCGTGAGGTTTAACTGTTCACGCAGGAATGTGAGCAAGGTCATATTGGAGGGAACCTCGCAGGTTTCCTCAACACCATTGGCACTGAAGGAGATCAGAATCTTGTCCATCTAGGCCTCCTTCTTCAGCTGCGACCAGACTTCAATCAAGCCTCGCCGGGTGAGTTCTGAAACCATTGCTTTCCGGTAGCGGGCTGAGGCGCGCACATCATCGATCGGTGTCGATGCTTCCTGGGCTGCCTCAGCCGCCCTCTCAATCACCGCTTCTGTTATGGGGTTCTCAGTGAGTATCTCCTCGACTTCATGAACTCTAATGGGTGTGGGCGCGACAGAGGCGAGGGCAATCCTGAACCGGAAGTTAGAGGGCTCATCCATATCGGGGTAGCCCATCACCGCCACACCGACGATGGCCAGATCCCCTCCTGCATTGCGCCCGATCTTCAAGTACCGCCCTTTCCATCCCTCAGGTTGGTTGGGGAAGTTTACTCGGGTTAGAAACTCTCCCGATCCTAGTGCGTTGACGCCCGGACTCATGAAAAAATCTATGATGGGGATCGTGCGTTCTCCTTTTGGACCAACGACAGTAACATCGGCCTCCAAGACAAGAGCAGCCGGGGCCGTATCAGCCGCAGGCGAGGCGTTGCATATATTCCCCCCGATCGTTGCTCGGTTCCGAAGCTGATAGGAGGCAACCGATTCGGCAGCATCCACCAGCAGCGGATAGTGTTTGAGCACATCTGGATTCCGGGCGAGAGCATTCATCGTCACCGCAGCGCCCGTGGTGAGCCCCTCCTTCCTGCCATATTCGATCGCATCCATACCCGGCAGGTTTTTTAGATCTACGAGGGTGTCGGGTGCTAAATCGCCATTTCGCATTTGAACGAAAAGATCCGTACCGCCCATGAGAATACGCACCGCTGCCCCTTTCTCTTGGAGCAAGGCGATCGCTTGCTCGGCGGTTTCGGCTTTTATATAGCTAAATTGTGGAAGTTCAGGCAACGGCAATTTCATATCCACCTCGCACCACATGATAAACAGGAACGATTGGCATGAACGTCCCGTAGTATAAATAACTGTCAAACGTTACGCATGCCTTGTCTGATCAAGTTTCGTCAAGAATTCGCTTATATTTGCGGTGTCTGACAAACACAATCCCCGAATTTTGTCTTATCGAAGGAAGCCTTCTTCTCCATGAGTTTTGCATAGCGGTCATCATCTACAAAAGCGACGATGCGGGCGATACTCGACTCTCCGTCGACGAAACGCCACGGGAAGCATCCAATCTCGACGCGCTCATTAAGCAGTAAATCGATATCTCCGCCGAGACATTCGGCATGGATAATCCCTTCGGGGAACATTTCGATGTGCATGAGTTGGTACTTGTCATCCGTGAATACGTCCTCGATCGATTTCTTGTACTTCTCCTGGAAGTGCGCCTGCGCTTCTTTCGCCTGGCGTGGCATCCACGTGCGGATGATGGTATTCATTGGATGATCGGCGCTGCCACAATCCACCCCGAGCCACTTCAGTTTCTTCGCTTTGCACCATTCTGCAAACTCACGGTCAGGGCCCGGATGCTTCACCATATATCGAATTTCGTCGGCGATCGGCTGATCCCAACCATATCGGTGGTAACCTGTGTGGATTAGCAGGATGTCACCTTCCCTGACCTCAACACGGTCCTCGACCATTTTGGAAGTGTAGATTTCATAATCACCGGCAGCATCAGAAAGATCAACGATGACGCCCGGTCCGTGCAGGAAGTCAAAATCGAGCTCGGCGATGTCCTTTCCAGGCGTATAGAAATGGATCTCCCCATCCAGGTGTGTGCCCAGGTGATTGGAATGCGTGACGATTTGGCCGTTAGCCCCATTCGGAGCGAGACGCTTAAAATATTTGATCTGAAGCGGCTCATAAGTTGGCCATGGAGGTGTGCCAATTCCAAGCGGTATAGTCAAGTCTACAATCTTCATTGATTGCTCCTCTCCTCCCCAGCTGTGACTAATTTGGGGAGTATAGTTCCATCAGATCTGTAGTCAATCATTGCAACATGAGCCTTCCGAAAACACTGCTCCGGTGCTACTTAGACCACCGACACCCTCGACATCTATTTCGATTTCATGAAGAGTGTAGTCGGTTTACAAGCCCCAGTTCTCGAACACTGGAATCGTTAAGGGCTCATGCTCGTCAAAGGAAATGGCATACCTTTTGATGGTGAACTGAAGGGCATCATTCCCTTGCTACTAACAATGCTGGCGATAGAAGCTGCTGCTGACATAGCGAAATATCTGGACACCGTGGTGAACTTTCACAGTGCTCTCGCTCGGATCAGGGTTAGCGTTCGAAGGGAAGAAAAACGATGGTCCACAACGCCAACAGGTTCCATCAACAACATTTAGCATTAACTACGTCCTGATAGTGGATGCCCTTCAAGCAAAGTATCCCTACAGCATAGAAAATCCAAAGCTTCTATCTGAAGAGATCACTTTGTTTTTTCAAAGGTGAGGCCATAGACCTTCTCACCCCCCATTTCGCGCACGGGCTCCCAACCTGCTTTCAACTTCATACCGATGCGTGGTGCATCTTCCTTGATTAAGCCGAGCGCCTTCACCCCATTGTCGAACTCGACCACACCAAGAACACGCCCGCGTTCATCCATGCCCCAGGGAAGCTGTTCAATAACAGTGTAGGTCAGAAGCTTGCCCTTGGAGGTGGGTGAGATCTCTTTGAAATCGCGCCCTTTGCAGTTCAGGCAGCGATTGTGGTAGGGGTACATCACCAATCCGCATTTGCTGCATTTATATGCTGTGATGGTCTTCATGATTTTCTCCTCAACACGAACGCGAGGACATTATTTCCGAAACCTCCGAAGTTGAGTGAAAAACCGTTGGCTGCGTTTTTGACTTGCCGCTCACCGGCTTCCCCGCGCAATTGCCAAACGAGCTCGACTGCTTGAGCTACTCCTGTCGCCCCGACGGGATGACCGCGCGCCTTAAGACCTCCCGAGGGGTTGATGGGAAGTTTACCGCCGATCTGCGTTTCACCCCGCTCCAGCGCCTTGGCGCCCTCCCCTTTCGGGAAGAACCCGGCGTGTTCACTCTCGGCAATCTCCAGGATCGTGAACGCGTCATGCAGCTCAGCGACATCGATGTCCTTTGGCTTTATCCCCGCCATCTTGAACGCCTGCTCCGAAGCTAGCGTAACAGCTTTGAGATCGGTGGGATCACTGCGCTCCTGAAGCGTATGGGTATCTGTCGCCTGCCCAATGCCGTCGATCGTAACCATGGGTCTCTTGAGCTTCTTGGCGATCTCCTCTGTAGTGAGCAGAACCGCTGCTGCGCCATCGCTGACAGGGCAGCAATCGTAAAGATGTATGGGATCAGCAATAACAGGGCTGTTTACATGTGATTGTGGGTGCGAGAGGATGCCCTCCATCGTGATCTTCATCTGGATGTGAGCATAGGGATTAAGCAATCCATTTGTTTGATTCTTTATGGCAACCATCGAAAGATGCTCGCGTGTGACCCCGTATTTCTCCATATAGAGACGGGCGAACATCCCCGCCATGGAAGGCAATGTCACACCATAGATGTACTCCGCCTGCGGATGGGTCATGCAGGCGACGATGTCCGTGGCTTTCGGACCGATCACTTCACGCATCTTCTCGCCCCCAACGACGAGCACGACATCATTGAAGCCTGAGGCTACAGCCAGAAATCCATTTTTAATCGCTGATCCGCCGGACGCGGGGCCATTTTCGACCCGGTCGGCAGCTGCTGGCAGTAGGCTCAAGCGATCGACAAGCGCACTTGCTACGGAAACTTGGCGGTTGAACAGACCCGAGGCCATATTGCCAACATACACGGAGTCGATGGGACGATTGCCCAGACCGGCATCATCCATGGCGTTCAACCCTGCCATGGCGAGCATATCGACCAGGCTGTCTTCATCTCGCCGCTCAAACGGTATCATTCCCACTCCTGCAACGACAACGGGTCTCATCGGCTCCTCCTTTTTGCTCCAAGGATCTTCTCCAAGATATCATCCTCGCTGGCGACGAGGATCTCTTTTTCTGCTACCGCGAGCAGTTCTTCGGGCACAGGTCGTTCGCCAGCAACCAAGCGGTCTTTATGCTTGTAATACAGCTCTTTTGTCAAGCCGAAGGGGGTGGCTCCGCCAAGCTCGTGCTGACCCTCCCGCTCGATTAATTCGTACTCGATCATCCAGCGGCGGAAGCCGATGGGGCTTTCGGCAGTGATGAGCACTTCCTCCTGCCCGATGTACTCGAACGAGTATTCCATCTTAGCGGCAAATAGATGCGCGCCGATGCGTAACCCTCTTTCGGTGGCAAGGGTATGGAGACTGATCCCCAATTCGCGCGAATAAAGACGCGTATTCACGACGCCGACAAGCAAACCATCGATCTGCCCCATCAGGCAGAATTCATCGCGCACTCGGTAGCGGTACCAGCCCAGCAATTCTGCATACACACGCGCGCCGACGATGTCGTAGAAGTCGCGCTCAACTTTCATTGTCGGTCTTACCGCCTCGAGGAGTATGGGCACATCCTCCCGAGTCGCCTGCCGAATGACCAATTTGCCCCCCGTCGCCAGCGTAACAACCTTTGGCGGGTAAGGCGGCATATCCATCTCCGGCGGTCGTAAATATTCTTCAACTTCCATGTCCATGTTCTATTCTCCTGATCGATTACGAATGACGTGATCCGTATGAAAATATGTGTATATCTCTCCAGTTCGTACTTATGATCAAGGACTCGCTGAACTGTAGCATAAAAGCAAGGTTAGTTCGAAACAAACTCGCCTGTGAACCACGTTAGGGCATGCCTATGGTCAATGCGGCAAGTACTGCTATACCCACCGAACAAAGTGAGCCGATGAGGAAATATTCCGCAAACTCGCGCTTCTTGAATTGCGGGTAGCGCACTGCAGCCTTCGCGGCAACGACGAACCCGACGGCAGCGAAACCCCCGACCGAGACCAGCACGAATGTGATGAGGCGCTCAAGAATGCCAATGACTTCCCCGGCGCCGATCATCGGATGGATCTCCTCCTCAACCTGCTCTGGTCGAACAAGCCCAAGAACGCTCACTGTGAAAAGCGTCGCCCAGGTCCAAAGAATAATCAATGCGAGAGCGGGACTCAAAATATCAGGGGCTGCGAATACTTCTGATAGGTGCGGCTTGTGCATAAGTTCCACAGGGAGACAGCGTAGAATCAAGGGCATGATCGCCGCGAAAAGAAAAGGAAGCAGATGGATATACGGTCGTCCATATGCGAAGCCCCCTTTAATTTCACGCTTGAAAAGGTGGCGAAAGAGGTACGCCCATACTTCTCCGAGCGTGAAAGCGACTGCATAATAAGTGAATGCCCGTCGGGATCCGATCTGGCTTGAAAACCCAAAAGCACCAACCCAAATAACCGCCCGAAGCAGGGTTTGGTACCAACGCCATTTGTCCGTAAAAGCTAAAAGCGCCTGTTTTCGGGTCTGGAAGCCATATTCGCTCAGGATAAGCGAGAATAGACTGATTAGATAAAGCTCAAGCACTTGTTACCTCTCCACCAAATGTATCCGTATTTGCAATGAGGACAAGTGTCAAAAGCCATATTGACGTCGCCTTTCTAACATACGTCACACCAGCCGCACGCAGATGCTGACTCACCGCTGGCGGGCTAATCTCGAGCAGGCGAGCAATATCAACACCCTCCTTACCTGACATTGAGAGGTCGATGATCTGCCGCTGCCTTCTGGTCCAACTACGCCGCATACCGCTGTACAGCAGGCTGTAAATCTCGAAACCGGGATGAGCATCGCCGCTTTCCACTTCGATCTGTGTGGATCGCTCCTTTGCCCTCTCGATCGCCGCCCGTGCACGCTGAAAGCAGGGACCATCCATGCCAATGGCCTGCTCCCGCAGCGGGGTGGTCAATTCCCCCACTCCGATCCCGAAACGCAGATCGACCGGATGTACAGCTGCTCGGAGTGAAGCAAGAATTTTGTCGATGTCTTCGGACGTCCGAAGCAATCCCTGGAATTCATCACCGATCGTGAGCAAGTATTTCGACGCGATCTGGTCCGTGAACTGCCGGTTAACCTCAGCGAGCCCGGCGTCGAGCTGTCGCTGCAGGTCCGCCCGGTCATCGACATTCCTTGAGCCAATAATGTCTCCAATTACTGCGAAGTAGTGTTTTTCACTCATTTGATATTAAGCTCCTAGCATTTATCATATCATAATTAATGTCTATCACTTAATATTTTCTTTATTAAGTACGTTAACTTAATTATTGGAAGGATTCCCAGCAACGACAAATACAATATCGAGTGGACGGTAAAGTCGACCTCTCGTCAGACCTAAGCAGCTGCTTATCATTGCCCCCTTTCATGTGGAATTTGACCTTGGAACGGTTGCTTACGAGTAAGCAGTTGGATTGTTGTTAAATATCGAAGGTATAAACCGCACTTTGTGTGATTAAAATCATATCCAGCCAAGATGTTCCTTCGATGAATAGATGTTAAAATATTGAGCAACTGATCACGTGAGCGGATATTACTCATATGGAGACGCCAATGAAATCGAATGTGACCCTCGCTGAAATGGAAGCAGCGCATAGTTTGCTCGCAGATTTTTCCTACGAGAAAAAACCCGTAGAGCGCGGCTATGCTAATCGCACCCTTTATATCAATCTCTCTGAGAACACGGTCTCCGAGAAACCCGTCACCGATGAAATGAAGCATCTCTTCACCGGCGGACGAGGCTTTGCTTTATGGAGGCTATGGAATGCGGTCGACGGCGATACCAAATGGGATGACCCGCAGAACGAATTGGTAATCGCCGGGGGACCGATCGGCGGAACTACATCCTACCCTGGTCTAGGGAAATCCACAGTTGTGACCATCTCGCCGCTGACCCACTCCATCATCGACAGCAACGCGGGTGGATATTTTGGCCCCTACCTGAAATTCTGCGGATGGGATGCAATCGAGATTCAGGGCAAAGCCGAACAAGATGTTATCGTCTTGATCAATGGTGATGATGGCCGGGTGACGATCGAGGAAGCCCCTCTCGAAGATCTCAATACTCACAAGTTGGCCGAGCAGTTGACGGAGATGTACGCGAAGGACGAGCGTGATAAGCGCAGCATCTCCGTGGTTTCAGCCGGACAGGCGGCGGACCACGTTCTGTATTCCAGCCTGAATTTCAGCTGGTATGACACTCGCCGCGGTGCCGTTAGGATCAAGCAGGCTGGACGCGGTGGCACTGGACGGGTCTTTCGCGACAAGCGCCTGAAGGCAATCGTGGTTCGATTCAGTGACCTGAAGGGTGACAGCAACAACGCCGCCGATTTTTCCATTGTTCGTAAAGCGGGTAGCCGGATCAATAAGGAGATCTCCGAACTTGATGACTCGCAAAACCAAATGCGCAAGATCGGCACGCCGTTTCTTGTGGAGATCATGGACCACTTCGACCTGCTCCCCGTACACAATTACCAATTTGGGGCGCATTCTGAAACCAACAAGATTGATTCAACAGTCTGGAAGAACTCCTTCACCCAGGGTCTGCCTGATGGGTGCTGGGTCGGATGCACGCTCTCCTGCTCCCACGCCGTCGACCATTTCCATCTTCGCACGGGTCCGTACTCGGGAGAGTCCGTCATAGTGGACGGACCCGAGTATGAAACCGTCGCCGGGCTGGGGTCCAACATCGGGGTCTTCGATCCATTGGCAATCATAGAAATGAACTTCTACTGTGACACCTATGGTATCGACACGATCAGCCTGGCAAATTCCATCGCCTTCGCAATGGAATGCTATCAGGAGGGGATCCTGACCAGCGAACGCACGGGAGGGCTTGAACTTACCTGGGGCAATGCTGAAGCTGCGCTCGAGATCATCCACCAGATGGCGCTCGGTGAAAGCTTCGCCGCCATTATCGGGCGAGGCGTGCGTTTCATGAAGCAGCACTTCGTCGAGAATTTCGGCGCTGACCCTGATTTCTTGCACGACATCGGGATGGAGAGCAAAGGGCTTGAATTCTCCGAATACGTTACGAAGGAGTCAATCGCTCAACAGGGTGGCTACTCGATGGCACTCAAGGGCGCACAGCATGATGAAGCCTGGCTCATCTTCATGGACCAGGTGAACAATCAGCTCCCGACCTTCGAAGACAAAGCAGAAGCCCTGCATTACTTCCCCATGTGGCGCACATGGTTCAGCCTTCATGGGCTATGCAAGCTTCCATGGAATGATATCCTGCCGGCGGATAATGATAAAACCGACGAACCGGCGAAGGTCCCTGAGCACGTGGAGAACTACACTTGGCTATATGAGGGGATCACGGGGCAACCCATAACCCCACAGGGGCTAGTCCTACAATCTGAGAGGGTATACAACTTCCAGCGAGTCTTCAATTTGAAGATGGGCTTCGGAACGCGCGAGCACGATTACCCTCCCTACCGCGCCGTCGGTCCTGTGACCGTTGAGGAATACGAATCACGCGCCGAGCGCTATGACACACAATTATTAGAGCAAATCGAAATCGATCCGAAAGGCCTAACAACGGAAGAGAAGATGGCGCATATCCGTAAACACCGTGAAGAACAATATGAGATATTAGTCGACACAGTTTACAGGCGTCGCGGGTGGAATGAGCGCGGCATCCCCACCTTGGAGAAATTGCGCAAGTTGGAGATCGACCTGCCTGAGGTGCTGGCTATCATCGAACCGCATCAATAGCAATTTACTCGCCGCCGGCTGAGTACCTGTACATGATGGGGCATAAAACCTATGCCCCATTTGTTTTCTATACCTACATGTCATTGGGAACCATCATCGAGTGCAAAAGTCCTTGAAGCCCATTTTCCACCCTTTAGTGAAGTCTTACCCAGTGATTACTTGGATGGAACAGCCAGGCC
>Ga0255055_10000679_pt1 | contig 25801 bp, 20 predicted proteins | sample JV7_2_27_MG_FD_188633 | JGI IMG/M metagenome (GOLD analysis project Ga0255055, IMG submission 188633) | Seawater microbial communities from Jervis Inlet, British Columbia, Canada - JV7_2_27 | ecosystem: Environmental > Aquatic > Marine > Inlet | place: Canada: British Columbia | collected...
AGCTCGTCTCACGAGTGAAAAGACTGAGCACCGCACTCGCAGAGCTGGGAATCGAGCGGGGCGACCGAGTCGCCCTGATGGCCGAGAACGGACCCCATTGGCCCACCGTCGACTTCGCGACGCTGTGCATCGGTGCTGTTCTGGTACCTATCTATCCCACACTTACGGCCGAGCAGGCGGCCTTTATTGCCAACGACTGCGGTGCCCGACTCCTGTTCGTGCAGGGTCGTGACCGGCTTCTCGGGATGCAGGGCGAAGGCCATTCGATGCCCCAGATCGAGAACTTTGTCCTTATCGATGCGGCATCGGCTGACGCAGAAGTACCCACACTCGAAACTCTCATCGAGCGCAGCGAGCCCATGGCGGACATCCGATTCGAGGCCGAGGCGCGCCGGGTGAGCGGCGACGATCTGGCCACCTTCATCTATACCAGTGGCACTACCGGCAATCCCAAGGGCGTCATGCTCACCCATCGCAACATCGCCTCCAATGTGGTTCATGGGTTCTCCAGGATCGATCTGGGGGAGAACTGGACCGCACTTTCTTTTCTGCCCTTGTCCCACTCCTTCGAGCGCACCATCGACTATGTGTACTTCCACCGCCGGATCACGATCGCCTACGCCGAATCTTTGCAGACCGTGGCCCAGGATTTTCAGGAAGTAAACCCGCACGTCTTTGTCTCGGTGCCCCGCGTCTACGAAAAGGTTCTGGCAAAGGTCTACGAAAGCGTGGCATCGAGCTCGCCGCTGAAGCAGAAGATCTTCCACTGGGCCCAGAGCGTGGCTCAGAATGCCCTTCCTTACCGGCTGCGGCAAACCTCACCAACGGGATCTCTGGGGATCAAGCTCCGCATCGCCGACAAGCTGGTCTTCGGGAAGATCAAGGCTCGCCTCGGCAACCGTATCCAGTTCGCCGCTTCGGGCGGGGCACCCTTGGGAAAAGAGCTGGCCGAGTTCTTCTGGAGTGCGGGCATCGAGATCTACGAGGGCTATGGGTTGTCGGAAACCTCGCCGATACTCACCGTCAACAGCCCTGGTCGGGTCAAGCTCGGGACGGTGGGAACCCCCATCCCCGAGACCGAGCTCGCCATTGCCGACGACGGTGAGATTCTGGCGCGGGGGCCACAGATCATGCGGGGCTATTTCAATCTGCCCGACGCGACCAGCGAAGCAATCGACGAGAAGGGCTGGTTCCACACCGGTGACATCGGCGAGATCGACGAAGACAGCTTTCTCAGGATCACCGATCGCAAGAAAGAGATCATCGTCAATGCTTACGGCAAGAACGTTGCGCCGGCGCCGATCGAGAACGCTCTCAAGTCCAGTCGGTTCATCGACCAAGCAGTGGTCATCGGCGATCGCCGCAAGCTCATGTCGGCGTTGCTGGTACCCGATTTTGAAACGCTGCGATCCTGGGCGAGCCAAACCGGTCTCCAGATCACCGACCTGGCCGGACTGCTGCGCGAGAAGGCCGTGCGGGAGCTCTACGCAGAGGAGGTGGAGAGGGTGAACCAGAAGCTGGCTCGCTATGAGCAGGTCCGGATCTGGGAGTTGCTGCCCGAGGACTTCACTGTCGAAACCGGAGAGCTCACACCGACCCAGAAGGTCAAGCGACGGGTAATTCACACGAAATTCGGACACCTCATCGACAAGATGTACGAACGAGCTCGAGAAGTTCAGATCGCGACGAAGGTGTAGCAAGCAATGGCCGGAGTCTTTAGCCTTCAGGTACTGCAGAACGGTTTGGCGACCCTGACCTTCGATCTGGCAAGCAAGAAGGTCAACGTCTTTACCCTCGAGGTGCTCGCAGAGTTCGACGCGCTGCTGACGGACCTTGCCAACAGACAGGACGTGAGATGTCTGACGATTCTCTCTGCAAAGCCGAACTCGTTCATCGCCGGGCTGGATGTCCAAGAGATCGCTGGCGTCACCGACCCTGGAGAGGCAGAAGAGGGATCTCGGGCCGGACAACGGCTATTCGATCGCTTCAGCCAACTACCCTTCCCCAAGATCGCGGCCATCCAGGGTACCTGTGTCGGCGGTGGAACCGAGCTCTGCCTGGCCGGCGACTACATTCTGATCAGTGACCGAGAGGATATCCGGATCGGGTTGCCGGAGATCCGGCTAGGCATTGTCCCCGCCTGGGGAGGATGCTCTCGGCTACCGCGGCGCGTGGGCATTGCAGCCGCCCTCGACATCATCCTTGCTGGCAAAGCGGTGAACTCGCGCCGAGCCTACAAGATCGGTCTGGCCGACGCCGTCATTCCCGATGCCGTCTTCCGGCGACAGGTTCGCACTTTCGCCGAGAGGATCATCGGCGGCGATAAGCCGAGCTCTCGTCGACTCCCATTCAAACAACAGCTGCTGGAAAAGAACCCGGTCGGTCGCGGCGTCATCTTCAACCAGGCTCGCAAGCAGGTTCTCGAACGTACGGGTGGACACTATCCGGCCCCACTACGGGCCATCGAGGTGGTCAAGATCGGGGTCTCAAAGGGTCTTGCAGCCGGCCTCGAAGCCGAGGTCCGCGCCACTGGCGAGCTCGCAGTCTCGCCAGTATGCAAGAGCCTGATGCATGTCTATCACATGCTGGAGGATGCTAAGCACACCCCTCTTCCCGGCGAGCCGAGCCCGGTGGAGACCGTCGCGGTGCTCGGCGCGGGAGTCATGGGTGGCGGTATTGCCCAACTGATCGCCGATAAGGCCGATCTTCCTGTACGGCTCAAAGATCTCGATACCGGCCCCTTGGCCAAGGGTATGGCCCACGCCGAGAAGCTGTTCCAGAAGCAGGTCAAGCGACGACGTCTGAGCAAAGCGCAAGCCAAGAGGAAAATGAGCCTCTTGCACCCGACCCTGAACCACACCGGTTTCGCAAGAGCTGATCTGGTCATCGAGGCCATTGTCGAGGATCTGGAGATCAAGCAGGAAGTCTTTGCCCAGGTCGCCGATTCGGTCACACCGGAGACGATCCTCGCGAGCAACACCTCTTCTCTCTCGATCGACTCCATCGGCAGCAAGACACCGCATCAGAATCGGGTGGCGGGAATGCACTTCTTCAACCCAGTGCATCGCATGCCGCTGGTGGAGGTGGTACGAGGCAAGACGACTTCGGACAGGGTGGTCAGCACACTGGTGGCCTTTTGCCGCCAGCTCGGGAAGACTGCGGTTGTTGTCAACAATGGCCCCGGTTTCCTGGTCAACCGGCTGTTGGGTTTCTACATGACCGAGGCTCTGTGGCTCCTCGATGATGGTTGCTCGGTCGAGGACATCGACCAGGCCATGACCGACTGGGGAATGCCCATGGGTCCGCTGGTCCTGATCGACGAGGTGGGAATCGACGTCGGTATCAAGGTCGCACACATTCTGGCCGACGCCCTTGGCGACCGCCTACCGGTGCCGGGGTGGGCCCAGTCGATCCCCGACTCCGGACATCTGGGTACCAAGTCGGGGCGAGGGTTTTATCTCTACGCGGGTGGCAAGAGGAAGGACCCGGATCCGGGGATCTACAAGACTGTCGGCAACGGCCCTCCTCATCACAGGACGGATGCGTCCCATATGGTGGACCGGATGGTTCTTCCCATGGTCAACGAGGGAGCTCGTTGCCTCGAAGAGGAGATCGTCGACTCGGCGGCCAATCTCGACCTGGCCATGATCATGGGCACCGGCTTCCCCCCGTTCCGCGGCGGTCTCTGTCGCTGGGCCGATCAACAGGGACTCGCCGGTCTCCAGTCGACTCTGGAACGGCTGTCCGCCGAGGTCGGTGATCGCTTCCTACCCTCGGACGCCCTCGAAAGAACCAACGCTGCTGGTGGCTTCTACACCCGGTTCGGTTGACACCGCGAGCTGTCGTCTGGGCACGCCTCGACCCGCGATCTCAATGGCCCGGATCTTGCTCTCCGTTTGCTAGAGTCACAGGGGTTGTCTGATCTGCCACTTGCGGTCCATAGGAGTCCCGTTGATGCGCGCGAAACCTGCTCTCATAGTTCTGTTCACGGTTCTGATCGGTGTGTCCTCGCTGGCAGGCCAGGAACCCGAGGAGCCCCAAACCACGATTCGAGAGCGCCTGGAGGTCACGGAAGTGCTCCTCGACGTTCTCGTCACCGATCGCACCGGCAATATCATCATCGGGCTCAAGCCAGAGGACTTCACGATTCAAGACGGCGAACGCGAGATCACTGCCAAGTCGGCCACCTTCTACAGCAACCGTCGATTCGTCGAGTTGGGTGCGACGGCCAGCAGACTCGGCATCTCGTCTGAAGAGATGCCCTCCGACCGCTACTTCATCTTCTTCTTTCACGACCAACGCGCCGAGGATCCCACTCTCATCTCCAACATCCTGGATGCCTTGCGGTGGACCAAGGACTGGGTGCGGTACGAGAGCTTGGCCAACGACTGGATTGCGATCCTCAGTTACGACACCAAGTTGAAGGTTCAACAGGACTTCACCAACAACAAGGAAAACCTGCTACAGGGTCTGCAAAGCGTGGCGAAGGGTAAGGATCCCGGCAACACATGGCCATCGCGGATCGAGGAGACCGAGGGAGCGTCACTGCGCAAGAACCTGCCCCAGGGCCGCGATCTGCGCAAAGCGACGAAGAGAATCTACAGCGCGCTGAGCACCGTCGCGGAAGCCGCCGGTCCGATCGTCGGCCGCAAGAACCTGCTCTATTTCAGCGTCGGTTTCGGCACCCCCAGCACCACCGGAACCTACTATCCCGACCAGCGCTACTACCCGCCGATGATGCAAACGCTGAACGCCAACAATGTCGCGGTCTATTCCATCTCCTGGGTCAAGAACGCCGCCCAGGAGGGTCCCGTGGAGGAGAACCTCGGCAACTCCCTCAGCCTGCTCTCCAGCGACACCGATGGCATCTACTACTTCAACTTTGTCAATTTCAAGGAGCCTCTGCAGCAGATCAACGACGACAACAACGGGTATTACCTGTTGAGCTACGACGCCGAGTACCTCAGCGGTGAGCAGGGCTACCGGGAGGTGCAAGTCGAAATCAGCAATCCCGACTTCGTTGTGCGAGCCAGAAAGGGATATCGGTACGGCAGCTGAGAGGCAAGCCGGGGGGCCAGAAGGTAAGCGGCGATCAGTCCTGATCGTCCTCCGTCACCTCCAACAATACGACCGTAATATTGTCGACGCCCCCATGGTCGTTGGCAGCGGCGATCAGCTGCTGACAACGCGCCTCGAGGGAGTCGCTTGCGATCAGGTGCTCACGGATCTCGTCGTCTCGAAGCATGGTCGTCAAACCGTCCGAACAGAGCAAGAAGAGATCCCCCACCTCGAGCTCGAGCTCACGCACATCCACCTCGACTTCGTGATCGCCCCCTACGGCACGGGTGACAACGCTCTTAAGGGGATGAGTGCGTGCCTGGTCAGGTGACAGGTATCCCGCCTTGACCTGCTCGTTGACCCAGGTGTGATCCTCCGTGACCAATTCGAGCTGCCCGTCTCGCAGGCGGTATGCACGGCTGTCCCCCACGTGCGCTACGACGGCAGCTCCGTTCCCCACCACCAGACCGATCACGGTGGTCCCCATCCCGGCCAGTGTCTGATCTTCTGCCACCGCTCCCACGACTCGCTGGTGGGCAGCCTTGACAGCCGATTCCAGGATTGCGGCGTAGCTCCGCTCTGCAGACGCCGCCACCGAATTGGCCTCCTCCCAAGCGAGAAAGGACTGTTCCATCTGGAAGCGGATGGCCTCCACCGCCAACTTCGAGGCCACATCGCCATGCCCATGGCCACCCATCCCATCGGCGACGACGAAGAGCCTGCGCTCGAGGTCGATACTCATCGAGTCCTCGTTGTGAGAACGAGAAAGACCGACATCCGACAGGCCGCTTGCCTTGATTCCCATAGTCTTCTTTTGACCTTGAAGATCGCAGATGGCTCTACCCAGAGGCCTTTCTGAGCGCCTCCACAGCCGACCGCACCTCCGGATCTTCGCCACCAAAGGTCAAGGCATCCCGATAGTACTTCAGAGCCTTGGCGGTCATGCCCGCCGTGGTCGCCAGGCTGCCCGCCTGCTTCAGATAGGTCGCATTCATCGGTTCCAACTCGACTGCCTTGGTCGCAGCCGCCAACCCACGCGACAGCCAACTGGCCCTCTGGCTGCTCACTCTGGCCAAGTAATACCAAGCTTGCGGATCATTGGGGTCCTCTCTGGTCGCCTGCTCGAAGTTGTTGACGGCATCCTGGTAGTGCTTCTTCTTGAACGCTTCGGCACCCCGGCGGATATAAACCCGCGCGGCCTGATTCCCGACTTCTTTGGCCGGTGCCTTGCTTCTGAGCTCGAGATCCTGGTCGAACTGCCGCCGGCGGTTGGGATCGTGGAGGACGTTATAGGCCTGGGTGATCCTCTGAAAGTCGCTTTCGGCCTGCTCCTTCTCGTCATCGCTGTATCGGTCGGGGTGCCGATCACGCGCCAACTGCAGAAAGCGATCTCGAACCTGTTTGCTCGTCGCGTTTCTGGCTATTCCCAGAATGCTGTAGTAGTCGTCGGTCATACGAAGTCTCACCTATATGGCCTTGATTCTATACAACCGCGCCGCGTGGTTCCTGACCGCCTCGGGAACATTGCGATCGCGGGACAGATTTCTCAGGTCTCGAGCCGATAGCCGTGGGGTCAAGCGAACGGCGAGACCCACCGAGGTACGCGGGTTTCTGATCAGCGCGTGGATGATGCTGTACTTGCGATTCCACTGTCGATCCCTGGCAATGACATTCAACACCTCCTCCACAACCGCTCGGCTGGCGGCAATCAACTCCACTTCCGACTCGGACAGAGAGCTACCGTGCATCACCGACATTGCAACGAGGGGATTCTTGTCCTTCACCAGAATGTTTCTCAGACTTCGCGGTGCGCCGCGGGCCAGCTTCAAGCGAACTGGAATTGGCAGGGACCGAATTTGGGCCTCGGTCAAACCCGTGACCTCGTCCGCCTCCCCCTGCTCCGGCAGATCTTTGGCCTCGGCGATCGCTGTCTCCACTTCTTCGTCTGTCGCTTCCCTCTCGGTCTCCTCCTCCTCCACCTCCTCCACCTGCGGCTCGATCTCTTCGCGGACCAGATGCTCGCGATACTCATGCACCCGGCGCTCAACATAGGTGCTGAGCTCGGGGTTCTCCTCCAGCCGGTCGAGCACCCACGCGTGCTCCACGATCACATCCTGACGCAGCAAAAGCACCTCCTGGAGCTCCGGGCTCAAAAGCGGTGCAATCTGACCGAGGACCTCTGGCGAAACGTGGCGGTTGCGCAAAATCGCTTCGACGATCACCGGGTGACTGTCCTGCTCGACAAAGTAGGCAAACAACGCCGCGTCGGAGCTTTCCGCCAGGACATAGGCGGCAATCTTGGGCTCCAGACCTTGCAGCGACTCGCGAGCGGCAGCCGCCAGCTCTGGGTCGTCCCACTTGGATAGTGTCACCTGTAGGGGAATCAACTCCTGCGGTGGTAGAGGAAACAACCCTCTGGCAACCAGCAACTGTATCTCGCGGTTGTCACCGTTCAGGACCTGCTCGACGATCGTGTTCTCTGGAACTTCCGAGTTCACGACGGCTACTGATCCTGGGCTTCGAAAACAGCCAAATCGATCTCGATGTCGTGTGCCACAGCCCCAGCAGGTGCCGAAATGGGGAAGGGCCGACCGTTGACCTCCACTCTCACTGCCTCGGGATTGCCAAGAGTCAGCACCACTTTCTGCAGCGCTTCAATTCGCAGTGACTCGCCGGGTACGTGCAGCTCGCTGATACGCCGGTCCTCATCGATGACCACTTCGACCCAGCAATCACCGGTGAAGTCGATCGTCACCAAGAGTGGGATCACCTCGACTGGCTCCGGCTCCACAACTTGAACAGGAGATTGCACCGGCTGCACCGGTGGTGCCGCGATGGGCGGTGGATCGGGCTCTGCTACCGTGCGCACCCGCTCCATGTAGTAGGCCAGGCCCGCCACGATACCCAGGAGGGCAATCACCGCGAGGGTCAAGAGTAGACCCGAGGTTCTCTCCAGGCTCCCTCCCCAGCGGGCTCGTTTTTTCTTTGTGGGCTCCTCCTCTGGCTCCAAGACCTCCTGTGCGGTGAGATACGAGTTCTCCACCTCGTCGACATCGAGTCCGACATAGCGGGCGTATTCACGCAGAAATCCCTTGGCGAAGACCGGTGCCGGAAGCACGTCGAATCGATCCTGCTCCAAAGCCTCGAGATAGCGAATGCTGATCTTGGTGACATCGGCGATCTCACGCAGGCTGATCTCGCGCAGCTCCCTTTGTCGGCGCAGCCAGGTTCCGAAAGATACGGTCTCGGCCTCGGCACCAGGCTGCCACATACGCTGGCTTCTTGGCTGGTGTTCGGAAGTCGTCATTGCGCAGGCAAACCTACCCTGGATCGGCGTCGCTCAAGCGCCTCGATTCCAGGTCTCGACGGAAGGTAACTCTATTAGGGCGCTATTGCACCGTCAAATCGCACCCTGCCGGTCATCAAAGGACTTCAGGGCGGTGTCCTGCCCAGCAAGACGCCGGCCCGTCGCCTGACGGCAGCGTGCAAGCGTCGATCGCGTTCGATTCCCATCAGATCCTGCTTCTTCAGATGGGGCAACATGCCGATTGCCGTCTGGGCCGGCGTCCGGCGATTACGGCACAGCGTCAGCCTCAGAGCGTAACGGCTACCCCACTTCTTGTGTCTGGCCAACAACAACAAGATCTCGGGTTTGGCGGTCTCGCTGCTTGCCAGGGGTATCAGCGCCCCTTCCGTCAGGCGGGGATTCTCCAACAGAGCGGCGATCACTCTGGGTTCGGAGTCGTGGCGCAATTGAGCGACCAAGAGAGGGCTGGCGCGACGCGCAATGGTAATCCTCTCACCCGTACCCAGACCCAAGAGGCGACCCAGAAGCTGCCTTTCTGCCGCCCTTCTCACCCGCGGTCGCACTCTCGCCTCGCCGGTGATATCCAACAGATCCCGCCAGAACAGTCCGGCCACGAATTGCAGCGCCCGTACTTCCGGTGTGTAGGGATGCCTGGCAAGCTCCCGCCGCACCTCCTGAAAAACGAGCAGGCGCCGCTGAGTAAGCAGGACCTCGATAACGGGCAGATTCAGGTGAGGGTTACGAAAGAGCTGCCGGAGAGCCCCGACGTCGAGCGCTTCCACGTGCGTGGTCACGAGCCCAAGGAGCTCTTTCGCCGCCGCCTCTCGCAGACGTCGCACCAAGTTCTTGGAACCCTCGTTCGCCATGCAACAACTACTTTATCCCCTGTTTCGAGGTCGAGCGTGGAGACACCGGTCGGCAATAGCCAAGAGGCCTTCAAACGTGCAGTAGAATCCCTCTTCATCATGACGGAGCTGCAAAACACCGCCGAGCTGATCGAATCCGGTCGCCTGGACGAGCTCGAAGATCTCTGGCTCGATCACCTTGCCGATCAGCCTCAGAACCTCGACTTCTTCGTCGGCACCGCCGAGCTCCTGGCCGGCAGCGATCGTGACCGGACAACGTTTCTTCTCGATCTCGTGGACGAGCAATTACGGGAGGGCACTCACTGGCAGGATCGGCTGGAGCTCCTACGCCGTGTCGGCCCGCTCTATCTCGAGCCCTCGGAGATCCACGCGGCCATCATGGGCTCCCTGCGGGAGATGTATCGGAACTGCCCCAGTCTCGAGGGCCTGATCGAGAAGGTCGGATTGCTGCGAGCCATCGCGGACACATCGAAGACCTGGGACAAGGTGCGCCGCCTACAGGGTCTGATGCAGTTCGAGCGGGGAACAGTGGTCTGGATGGAGGGTAAAGGGCCAGGTCGCGTTGAGGAAGTCAACCTGGAGTTGGAGAGCTTCAAGCTTGAACTCGAACAGTACTCCGGTCTGCGGGTCGGGTTCGCCGCCGCACCCAAGCTGTTGCGCCCGCTCCCTCCGCACCACATCGAGCGGCGCAAGCTCGAGGATCCAGAGACTTTGCAGGATCTCAAGCGAGCGGCCCCGGGCGAGCTTCTGCTGACCACCCTCAAAAGCTACGACCAGCCGATGACCGCTGCCGAAATCCGCCAACTGCTCGGCGGCCTGGTTGCGGACGACGAGTGGAGTAGCTGGTGGTCGCAAGCTCGACAGCATCCTCAAGTCCTGACCGCCACCGCCAAAGGACACCAGGCCTACACCTGGGCGAGTAGTGAGAGCGACGCGCTGGAGACGGTACGGCAGCAATTTGCGACGGGAGACATCGCCGACAAGCTAAAGATCTTTCGCAAGAACGCCAGTCGGTCCACCGAAGTTGCAGAAGATATGGCCGGCCAACTCCGCTCTCTGGCTCTGGAATCGCTTGCCGCAGATCCAGGCATCGCGCTCACGATCTGGTACGCCCTGGACAAGGCTGGTGCTCTCGGTGAGCTGAGCTGGACCCCGGGAAAGCTCCTGCAGGAGAGCGCCGATCCGGCCAAGCTCATCGCGAGCGTTGGGGACCGGGCGATCCGCGAGCGCCTCTACCATCTCGGTCTCGAGGAACATCCTGATCCGGCGGCGGTAGCCAGGACTGCCTTCTCCCTCGAAAACGATCCGCGATTGTTGACGACCCTGGCCGAGTGGCTTGGCGAGCAAGACCCGTCGGCTCTGCGCTCGGCAGTGGACGATCTGTTGAGCCACCCACGCCGGCGACCCGCGACATTCACCTGGCTCGCTGAAAACGTCGATTCACCCGACCTCGTCGCCGGCCGGAGCTCCCTACGCATGCTGCAACAGATATTGGACTGTCTGCATCAGAGCGAGTTCGCGACCTTCAAGGTCAGATTGCAGCGGACAGTCGAGACCGGCGGTCCAGCCACCAAGCTGTTGGCCGAGATCACCGAAGCACAAGCACCCCGAGCTGAGCAGGCCCTGCAGCGTGCACCTCTGGAAGAACACCAGAGGGAGACGCTGGTCAAGTACCTACACGTCAGATTTCCATCACTCGACGGTGCCCGAGAGACGCCGCTTTACGCCACGCCAGCGGCGATCGAGCTCCGGCAGCAGGAGCTACGTCAGCTCAAGCAAGAGGAGATTCCTGCCAACCGCAAGGCCATCGAAGAGGCTCGCGCTCTCGGCGATCTGCGGGAGAATTTCGAGTACAAGGCGGCGCGGCAACGCCACGAGTATCTCAATGCCAGACTCGCCTCCTTGGAGAACGATCTATCGCGCGTGCGACCACTCGATGCCGCCGCCATCGATCCTTCTCAGGTGCGAATCGGCTGCCAGATCGAGCTCGTCGGCGCTGCAGACGCCTCTCGCTCGCTCACCATTCTCGGACCCTGGGAGAGCGATCCCGACGATGGCATCGTTTCGTACGACTCGGAGGTGGGACAACAATTCCTGGGCAAGCGCACGGGTGACTCCGTAACCGTCGGCGGCGTGGAGTGGGAGATTCACGAGATCAGGGCACGGGGCTGAAGACGATTTCCACCACCCGGCCCTCGACGCGCAAACGGATCGTCCCGCCCAGGCTCTGCAGCTCGCCAAGCTCTGGGTAGATCTGCACCCACGACTGCACCACAGGGTCGTCGAATGAGAGCTGGTCGACAGCTCCTTCGAGATCGAGCCCCTCCTCGATCCAGGTCTCGCCGTGACGCAAAAAAGTCCGGCCAGCCCTTCGCCTCTCCGGCTGCCTGTCGCGCTTCTCCGGTGCATTCTCGGATGCGGGGGCACTCACCGCTCCGACCCGCGCCCCCACTTCCGATTTGGCGGCCGTCTCCTCAGCCACAGGCGCCTCCTCAGCGGCCGACATCGGTTCCATCTCCAAGATGACCGGTATGTTGCCGTGCTCCTGTCGATGGATTCCCCACGACAGCAGGTAGATGATCAGCGCCAGCGCCAGGACAACTGCAAACACAGGTGCCACGGTCGCCTGCACGGTAATTCGCCTCGCACCTTTTTCCAGCTTGTCTACCAGCGTCGGTCGTGTCGCCTGCTGGGCCGCCAGACGTCGCAGCAGCAACCCAAGGTGGGGCGGCGGAGCTTGCTGATCCAGCGTCTCTAGGCGCTGCATCACCCGGCGCATCCCTTGCAGACGCTGATGACACTCGGAGCATTCCTCGAGATGTGACTCAAGCCGGCGACGCTCGGCCTCTACCAGCCGTTCATCCAAATAGGTGGACAACCGCTCTACGCTTGGGTGCGACATCAGCTGGACTCCTCTAAGAGGGCTCGTAGGCGATCACGTCCCCTGGCGATCCGGGACCGAACTGTTCCCAATCTGATTCCCAGTACCTCGCCAATCTCCTCGTAGGACAGACCTTCGATATCGCACAGCACCACCGCCTGCCGATAGACACCGGGTATTCTCGACAGGGCCTCCGTGACCAGCTCGGCGGTACCCTGAGCAAGGGCATTATCTTCCGGGCTGCGACGCTCGTCCGGTACCCGCTCCAGGATCTCGACGGCGTCGACAAGCAACCGTGAACGCCACGACCGTTGGCGGCGAAAGCGGCTGTGGCAGCAGTTCATCGCCACTCGATACACCCAGGTCCGCAGGCTCGAGCGACCGTGAAAGGTCCCCAAATGACGATAGATCTTGAGGAAGATGTCCTGACACAGATCAGCTGCATCTTCGGGCTTCCCCGTCATGCGGAGGGCGAGGTTGTAGACCATAGTGCCAAAGCGATCATAGAGTTCCTCGAAGGCTTCCGGATCCCCGTAGCGGTGGCGCTCAGCAAGCTCTTGATCGGTGGTGGCCATGGTACTGGCGCTAACGATGCTCATTCTTCCTTCCCGACCAAGACTTCAGACTCGCCCCCACCTCTTGTAGGGACGCTTCTATCGCCGGGAAAGTTCCCGCTCTGCTAGCCGCCGGTTACCGCCACCAGCAGCTCGGCGGCACCCTCTGCCTGACCATAGTAGCCAAGGATGCCGCGAACGATGGCTTCGGCGACCTGCTGACGAAAGGCCTGGGTCTGGATCAGGGCTCGATCCTTGGTATTAGCGAGGTTGCATACCTCGAGAAGGATCTTCGAAGGGATGGCGTTGTAGCGAATCACCGCCGGAACATACTTGCGTCGCCCGCGGATCACCTTCTCCCGCACCGGCCGATCGGGGTGGATCGCCAATCCGGAGGCGCCAAAAGCATCGAGGATGTGGCCGGCGAGATCTCTGGAGAGACCCTCACTCTCCACCCGCTCTCGACTCGAATAGCTCACCCGAGGCCTCTCGCGCACTTCTCTACGGGATGAGTAGACGCTTCCCGCCTTGCCATAGTCGCCGCTGCGGTACTCGGCACCGGGGATATAGACCATCGCGCCGCGCAGCGAGGGATGCAGGGAATCTGCATGAATCGAGACAAAGACCACTTTAGCGGGATCCGCTCCCTTGGCCAAGGATTGACGATAGATGCTATTGGCGAGATACCACCGCAGATGGACACCGACCCTGGAGTCCTGAATATGGTAATTCGGAGTTGTCAGTACGCGATGCTCCTTGGAGTTGGCCAGCTTGTTGCGATCCGGAACCCGTGCGCTGCCGCCATCCTGCGTCGTGGCGATGACGTTGGCAGCGGTTGCTGCTTCCAAAAGTCGCTTTGCCCGGAGCATGATGTCGTAGACATAGATGCTCTCCCACACGCCCGAGACCGAAGCGCCGACATCCGTACCACCGTGGCCGGAGTCCAGTACCACGGCGACGCCCTGTAGGCGTGTTGCTCGCACACGATTGCGGAATCGACTACTGGCCGCCAAGGCCTGCTCGTACTCCTGACGCCGTTCATGTCCGGGTGGCAGATACTCGGGTAAGAGCAGATCGAATGGGATTCTCACTTCGAAGCCGACCGGGATATCCCGAACATCCCGGATGCCGCTGCGCTCGGCGACATCTTTCGCCAGCGCATTGACATCGTCGGCAAAAACTCGACCGGTGAAGCGCATGACGACGGCAGAGTAAAGAGCCTCACCGGTCTTGAGCCGATAGACGGCATACTCACCCTTGCTATCGGTCCCATACTCGAGATGGTAAGCAGAGCTCGGAGGCAGCGCGGAGCGAAAGGCGGGGGTCAGCAATCGCGCTGGAATCAGGATCATCTGGCCAGGGGACAGGTCGTCCTCCACCATCTGGTTGCTGTCGCGAATTGCGCGATAGTTCTCACCTCGACCGGTAAACCACTCGGAAATCCGCCACAGGCTCTCGGCGCCCTGGCTGCCCGAGACATGGACTCGATGACGCCAGCCGGCCGCCTCGGAGCGGTCGTCCTCGAACAGGGCCTGAACGACCAGTAGCTGATAACGCCCAGAGAGGATCTTGAATGCGACCCGGTAGTAGACCCCTTTGAGCAGTTTCCTGGAGATGCCGTTGGTCTCGGCTACGATGTCCGCCACCTCGGCACTCCCGCACAGGCGGCGAGTAAAGTTGAAAAGACCCTCTCCAGGCCGCGGTTGGGATTCTAGGAAGAGCTCCTGATCGGCGCTCAGGGCAGCGACCAGCCCCTCTCCAATGGGCACTCGCAAGGTACTCTCGCGCACGGATTCTGCCAGCGCGGGGTACCCAGCCAGCACCCACAACGCCGTCAGGACGACGAGAAGCTGCACGCCCCTCCACCCGGGCAGGTTGGACCCGACACTCACTCCTGCCCTGCAATCCTGACCGCGTGTGGTCTCCTGCAAGATTTGAATTCCCTTATTTCGAGGATACTTATCGCCATTTATTAAAGTGGAATTTTAATGTTGTCTCCCCCACCGGCGCAACTTCGGATCGCAGACGGCTAGACTGTGGTTGCCAATGAGCGTCCCGACGGAGCCCTCGCGATCCAACCCCGGGCAGACCTTTGCCACCCTCTTGGGGCTCCCCATCTGTTCCCAGCTGCGCGCCAAAGTGAGCGACCGACCTTGCCATATCGTTGGCGGGGCCCTCAGGGATGTGGCCCTCGGATTGGTGCCGCGTGACCTCGATCTAGTGATCGCAGGCAAAGGAAGAGAGGTGGCCCAGAGGCTCGCCACCGAGCTCGGTCTGCACCAGGTGGAGCTGGGTGGTGATCGTTTCACGGCTTATCGACTGGTCGGGCCAGACTACACCATCGATCTCTGGGATCGGCGGCACCACTCATTGGAACAGGATCTCCAGCGACGCGACCTGACAATCCACTCCTTCGCCCTCGAGATCGGCAGCGGCGAGATTACCGATCCCTTTGACGGTCTGGGAGATCTCGAGCGTCGGTGTCTTCGTGCGACGACGTCCAACAGCTTCACCGACGACCCGCTGCGCCTTCTTCGCCTTTGTCGATTTGCCACTCGCATGCCCGAGTTTCGGATCGACGACAAGACACTGGAGAGGGCTGCTGCTGCCTCCCCGCTTTCAGAAGTGGCTGCGGAGAGGGTGCGGACCGAGTTGGAGCTGATCCTGTCGTCTCCGTTCGCCATCCGAGCCGCCGAGCTGCTGGTGAGGCTGTCTCTTTATCCGCTTCTCTGGTCGGGCAACCTGTTCGCCCACGAGCCCTCATGGCTCGTCCTGCCGGAGTCATTCTCCAATCTGGAGGCAGCCGCGACCTGGCTACCGCGGCCAGTGGACCTCTACAACGCTCGCATGGCCTTGATGTTCGCCCTCCTGCCACCGGCGCCAGACGCAGGCCCCAGCACAGCCTTGACCGCGTTTCGATCTTCAGGATGGATCACCAAGAAGAACGCCATGCAAGTAGCCAGGTTTTTGGAGTGGAACCAACTGCCCAGAACCGAAGCGGATCGCCGTTGGTTTCTTCACCGACTGGCGGACCAGTGGCCCAATGTCGTTGCCTACCTCGCAGCCCGTTATTCAGGCGAAGAGGAGTTGGCCTCGACACGCGACGAGGTCCGTGGCATCACGGCGCTCGCACGGCACAGCCGACATGAGATCTTCGACCCCGCGCCGCTGATTTCCGGTGACGATCTGCTGGGGGACCTCGGCCTCCCCGCCGGTGCTTGGATCGGGAGGATCCTGGCCGAGGTACGACGGCATCAAATCGAAGGAGAGATCGGCGATCGCCACCAAGCCCTCGAGTTGGCCCGGCAGCTCGCCCTCTCGCTCGATCTGCTGGGATAGGGTGCGGCGGGCTATTTGCCCATCAGTTTCTGATTGAGCTCTTTGATGCGTTCCGACAGCTTGTCGATCTTCTCCTGCGCCTCCTTACGGAGTCGCGCGTATTCGTTACGCAGCTTGTCGGCCTGGCCCTCCATCTCTTCCATCTGAGAGCGGAGCTCTTGGATCTGGGTATCCCGATCGGCAATCGTTTGATCCAGTCGTTGGACCTCTTCGTCCTTGTCGGCCAGCCGGATCTTGACCTTCTCCTCCTGCTCCTCATAGAGCTTGCGGAACTGCTGCAGCTCCATGATCTGCGAGAAATCTGCGGTCGTCGGGCTCATGTCACCTCCTCGCTCCTCGATCGCGGGGAACATCTTGCGTAACTTGAGTGAAAGGTCTTCCGGGTCGGGGGATGCCTGCATGGCTTCGGCGTAGGCAATCGTGCCGTGGACCAGCAACGCCAACAGAGACTGGTTCATCGACTGCATGCGGAAGAAAGACACCGAGGACTCCATCTCTTCGAGCAGCCTGCCGGTCTCACCCCGTTCGACGAGCTCACAGATCCGTGGCGTAGCACGCAAGATCTCGAGTGCCGCCACCAAACCGGTACCGTCCTGACGCTGGACCAACTGCATCGACACGACACCTTTGAGCACCTGTACCAACTGCACTCGGACCTGCTTCTGTTGCTCCCCGGAGAAGGTGTCCAGAATCCGGTCTACCGTCTGCGGAGCGCTGTTGGTGTGGAGCGTCGAGAAGACGAGGTGACCGGTCTCCGCCGCGGTTAGCACCGTGGCCACGGTTTCCGGATCCCGCATCTCGCCAACCATGATGACGTCGGGATCCTGGCGCATGGCATTGCGCAAGGCCTCGGCGAAGCTCGTGGTGTCGGTGCCGACCTCGCGCTGGGCAATGGAGGCCACGTCGTCACTGAAGAGAAACTCGATCGGATCTTCGATGGAGAGGATGTGCAGCGGCTTCCGGGAGCTGATCCGCTTGATCATGGCTGCCAGGGTCGTCGACTTGCCGCTACCGGTGGGGCCAGTTATCAGAACGAGCCCCATAGGCAGATCGCACATTTCCTCGAGAACCGGGGGAAGATCGAGATCAACGATACCCTGAATGTCGTAGGGAATCCGCCGAAACGCACCGGCTATAGTACCCCGCTGCATGTAGATATTGCCGCGAAAACGAGCCAGACCCCGCACCCCATAACCCAGATCGACGGCTAGGGTCTCCTCCAACTTGGCCTTCTGTTGGGGAGTGAGAATCTGCAGGAGCATCTCCTTAACCTCCTCGGGCTTGAGAGGCTCCGCCTCGATGGGCATCAACCGTCCGTGAATGCGCAGCATGGGCGGCCGCATCGGCTTCAGGTGCAGATCCGAAGCACCCTTCTCGGTCACGAATTTGAGTAGTTGTTCGAGATTCATCGGTGCAAAGCGATTGTATACAGGGCAGCTGGCGCCGAGATAGGGCAATTTTCACACTTGTTGCCCCAGCTGGCGTCGAGTTACCCAATCCACACCCGGACTGGCAAGGCGATCAAAGCTAGAATCTGCGCATCAGACCGACGACGATTCCCTGGACCTTGACCTCTCCAGCCGGCACATGCAGGGGATTCATGCGAGCGTTCGCCGGTTGCAGCCGCACCAGAGCACCCTCCGGATAGAACCTCTTGAGCGTCGCCTCGTCGCCGACAAGCGCCACGACCATCTCTCCAGCAGTGGCACTTTCACGCCGCGAGACGACGACCAGATCGCCGTCGTGGATGCCCTCGTCGATCATCGAATCGCCAACCACTTTCAAGACGAAGTGGTCTCCAGACCGGCCTCCGAGCAGGTGATCAGGAACCGTTACCACATCGTCCCCGGGCACCGCTTCGACCGGTCTCCCGGCAGCGATAATGCCAAAGAAAGGCAGCTCGTGCTCGGTCCCCGGCTCGCCGGATGACGTCCCGTCGGCAAGCTCGACCCCCCGTTTCTGATTCCAATGGCGGCGGAGGTACCCTTTTTGCTCCAGAAGCTTTAGATGCTTGTGAACGGTGCCGTACGAGGAGTAGCCAAACTGGCCGCAGATCTCCTTGTGGGTTGGTGAGTAGCCCCGCTCAGCAGCGAACTCACGAATGAAATCGAGAATCTCTTTCTGCCGCTTGGTGAGAAAGCTGGCCATGCTGATATTCTATGGCGCAAACAGGGCGTAAGTCAACAGAGCTCGACAGCCGCTTGACTTTGGTACCTACCCTCCACTACCGTGGGAAACCCGTCATCGACCGAGCCACAACATACCGGAGAGCATCCATCGTGTGGAAGAAAAAGGAGAACGAGTCGCCGACATCACTGCCCGCCACACCTTCCGAGCAGCCCAGGACCCCCTCGGCACCTCGGCGCGCGGATCGAGCTGTCATCGGCCCCACCCTGCGAATTCGAGGCGAGGTGTCGGGAGAAGAGGAGTTGATCGTCCAAGGCCAAGTGGATGGCAAGGTGGTCGTCAAGGGACAAGGCGTTACGGTCGGCAAGTCGGGTAAGGTCAGGGCGAACATTCACGCCCGCAGTATTCGAGTCGAAGGGGAGGTGCGGGGCGACCTGTTCGGCGAGCAGGAGGTGATCATCGAGGCTTCTGGTGATGTTGAGGGCAATCTGATCGCCCCCAGCGTGCGCCTGGAGAACGGCTCTCGATTCAAAGGCTCCATCGATATGGAGAGTGCCAAACAACCGGCAGCCCGGCCCATGGTGCCGCCGGCCGGAGCCCCCGGAGCGGCACCCAAGCCACCGCAGCCAACGGGTGATGATTCGTCCTCGAAACCCACGCCTCCCGCTCCAGGGCAGCCACCTCTGCGACCCTGAACCGGGGAGTGATTCAAACGACGCCGCAGCTCACCACCGGACCCGGCACGATGTCGAGCTCAGCAAGCTCGACCCACCACTCGCCGGCGCTCAAGCATGCCCTGCGACGGTTCCGTGCTGTGGGCGGCACCAAAGTCCTCGATCTGGGTCCAGCCCTGGGTCGCAACGTCAAATTCCTGTCGCCCTTTATCTCCAAGCTCTACATCGCCGACCTCTACGGCACTCTGAAGAGCAAAGCCGGTAGCACGCCTCTGGGTCGTACCAAGCTGGATCGCATCCTGAAACAGGATCTCCCACCAGCGTCCGAGGCACCCATCGATCTCATTCTGGCCTGGGATCTGATGAACTACCTCGACCGCGAACAGTTGACCACCCTGGGAAATCACCTGGCCGGCCTGTGCCGTAGGGACAGCCTCATCGTCGCCCAGATCTCGACCCTGAAAGAGATACCGGAGATTCCCACCCGATTTCTGATTCTGGACCCTGAGACCCTGCTTTACGAGAATGATTCTCGCCGACAACGGTCGGCACCCGGGTACAAGGAGCCTGATATCGAGCGTCTGATGCCGGCATTCGAGGTGGAGACGACCTTTCTTCTCCGCCACGGTGTCCAAGAGTACGTCTTGACGACTCGTTCGCTGCCACCAGCAGATCGCCCGGACGGGCGTCGGCCGCTCTAACGGCGCCGCCACTGCCATGACCACTCCGTCCATTCCGGCACTCTCGATCGAGCGCCACCGACTCGAGAACGGTCTCGAGGTCGTGCTGCATTCCGATCACTCCCTGCCTCTAGTCGCCGTGAACCTCTGGTATCACGTCGGCTCGAAGAACGAGCGTCCCGGACGGACCGGACTCGCTCATCTGTTCGAGCACATGCTCTTCCAGGGAAGCGAGAACGTCGGCACCAACGACCACTTCCGCCTCGTGCAGCAGGCGGGCGGCGTCGCCAATGGCTCGACCTGGTTCGATCGCACCAACTACTACGAGACGATGCCCGCCAACTATCTGGATCTGGCGCTGTGGCTCGAGTCGGATCGGATGGGCTTCTTGCTGCCCGCTCTCGATCAGGAGAAGCTGGAGAATCAGCGCAGTGTGGTCATGAACGAGCGTCGAGAAAGAATCGACAACCAGCCCTATGGACGGGCGTTCGAGCGGATTCACGAACTACTCTATCCGGAGGGGCATCCCTACCATTGGCCCGTGATCGGTTATATGGATGACATCGCGGGAGCCAGCCTGGAGGACGTGGAAGCGTTTTTTCGCGCCCACTACACGCCCAACAACTCCGTGCTGACTCTGGCCGGCGATTTCGACGCCGAGGAGGCTATGGAGCGAGTCGATCATTTCTTCAGCCCCGTTCCACCTGGTCAGCCCACTTCTCTTCTTGCGGCGCCACCGCTCGGGGATCGGTCGAGGCGCCGCGAGGTCATGGAGGACGATGTCGAGCTGGCACGGATCTATCTGGCATCCACGGTCCCCGCCTTCGGCGAAGACGACTGGTACGCCGTCGATCTGCTCGCCACGGTTCTGAGCGGCGGCAAATCCAGTCCGCTCTATGCCGATCTTGTGTACTCCCAGCAGCTCGCTACCGATGTCAGTGCTTTTGTTCTCCCCACCGAAATCGCCGCCACCTTCATGCTGGTGGCCACGGCCAGACCCGGGACCGACATCGAAGCCCTGGAGCTAGCCCTGAATCGACATCTCGCGGCGATTGCCAAAGAGGGGCCATCGGAGGCCGATCTCGGCCGTGCCCGTAACAAAGTCATTACCGCCCTCAGCGATCAGTATCAAAAGCTCGATCAACGCGCCGATCTGCTGTCGATGTTCACGACCTATTTCGACGATCCCCATCGACTCCAACAGGAGTTGGAAACCTATCTCGAGCTGGATCGCGAAGATCTCGCCAGAGTCGCGGATCACTACCTGCAGACCGATGCCCAAGTGAGCCTGGCCATCGTTGCGAAATCGAAGAGCTGACGAGATCGTGCGCTCGAGGACCCCCAGCCGTCAACCACCCGCTCCCGGGCCCATTCGGTCCTATCGCTTTCCGAGTTTCGATGACCAGAGACTCGACAACGGTCTGAAGGTCTATCTGGCTCCCTACGACCGGGGGCCACTGGTGCATCTCCTCCTGGTGTTACGTGGCGGTGCGCAACATGATCCGGCCGTCAAGGCCGGACGCGCCACCCTCACCGCCTCCCTCGTGGACGAGGGCACCGAGCGATGCACAGCCATGGAGTTGGCACAGCAGGTCGAGAAGCTCGGTGGCTATCTGGCAACCCAAGCCGACTGGGATTCGCTCACTGCCGGGGTGGGCACACTCTCACAGTACCTGGAGGCAGGTCTCGATCTGTTGGCACAGATCGCCACCGAAGCCACCTACCCCGAGAGCGAGCTGGAACGCCTGCAAAAGCAACAGCTCGCGGAGCTGCAGCGGCGCAGCTCTCACCCGTCCGCCATGGCCAGCGATGCCATGTCCCATCGGGTGTATGGGGATACTCCGTACGGCCAATCGATTCTCGGTACACCCGAAACCGTCGGCGCCCTCACCCGGGAGGACATTGTCGAGTACGCCAAGTCGCACGTGAATCCCGGTGGGGCGGCTCTGGTACTGGTAGGAGACCTGGACTCCTCGGTCGCCCTGACAGCCATTCAATCAGCCTTTGGTCACTGGCGGGGAGGCGCGGTGCCCGCGGCACCCAAAATCGAGCCCTCGCCCATCGATGGCATCCGCCTCTGCCTGGTCGATCGACCCGATGCACCTCAGACCGAGCTGCGCTTGGGACATGCAGGGGTGTCGCGCACCCATCCGGAGTTCGTCGGCCTGCAGGTCCTGAATACCCTCCTTGGCGGCAAGTTCACCAGTCGCATCAATCTGAATCTGCGAGAGCGTCGCGGCATTACCTATGGCGCCTCCAGCAGCTTCTCCCAACGTCTCGGTCCGGGTCCCTTTGTCGTCGGAGCCTCGGTCGCCACCGATGCCGCAGCAGAGGCAGCTCGCGAGATCCTCACCGAGCTCCGTCGTCTCCAGGACGAGCCGGTTGACAACGAAGAGCTGGAGGACACCAAGAGCTACCTTCTGGGTGTATTCCCATACACTCTGCAACGGATCGAAGGACTCTCTTCCCGACTCACCGAGCTGGCACTCTACGATTTACCCACAGACTATTTCGATCGCTATCCCGAACGGATTCAGTCTGTAACCGCCCCCCACCTCCAGTGGCTGGCGCAGCAGCACCTTCACCCGGAGCAGATCGTAGTGGTCGCGGTGGGACCCAGAGCCGAGCTCGAAGAGCAACTCGCAGCCCTCGGCCCGCTAGAGATCGAGCCGCAAGCAGGCACCTCGGCGAATTCGGACAACGATACCTAAGTGCTTATTTTTCTGTAACTTACACTATCCAGCACCGGTCCCGAAAGGGGTTCTTCCTGTGCTATAGTTCTGCTTCTGCTTGACGCTCGAGAGGAGGATGCAAATGCAGGTGGAAAGCCCCGAGATGATCCGCAACATTGCGCTCACCGGGCACAACGACACGGGCAAGACGACCCTGACCAGCGCCATGCTATATACCGGCGGGGTTGCCAATCGCATGAACCGGGTCGAGGACGGCAACACCGTGACCGACTTCGATCCCGAAGAGATTGCAAGGGGAATCTCTATCGGCTTGGCGGCCTGTTTCGTACCCTGGCAGCAGCACAAGATCAATGTGCTCGACTGTCCGGGCTATGGGATCTTCTTTGACGAGACACGCGCTGCCATGCGGGCCGCCGATGCCGTGGTGGTTTGTATCAATGCCACTGCCGGCGTCGAGGTAACCACCGAGAAAGTCTGGAGCTTCGCGGCGGAGATCGGTCTTCCCGCCATGATCCATCTAACCAAGATGGACCGGGAGAGGGCTCTGCTTGGGCCCGTTTTCGAGCAGTTGAAGAAGGTCTTCGGTCGTGAGGTGGTTCCTGTGCAGATGCCGATCGGGGCAGAGCACGAGTTCGCGGGCGTTATCGATTTGATCGGTGAGCAGGCCTACCGATTCACCAAGGACGGGGACGGCAAAGCACAGGCGATCGATATTCCTGACGATCTCAGGGATGAGACGAGCAGCTGGCGCAACACCCTGATCGAGGCGGTAGCAGAGACCGACGATGCGCTCTTGGAGAAGTTCTTCGAGGCGGGCACCCTGTCCGACGAGGAGCTCGCCGGAGGACTCCGCCGGGCCGTGGTCGAGCGCAAGATCTTCCCTCTCACTGTCGGCTCGGGTGGCCATGGCATTGGCACATCGAGTCTCTTGGATGCGATCACCGCTCTACTGCCCAGCCCCACAGATCGAGCCAGTTTCCCGGCCCAGAACGTAGGCGGCGACGCGATCGAGGTCGCCACCGACCCTGAGGGACCGATGAGCGCTCTGGTCTTCAAGACCATGAGCGATCCTTTTACTGGCAAGGTCACCCTGATGCGAGTCGTCAGTGGAACTTTGAACTCGGACAGTGTGGCCTGGAACGTAGGAAGAGAGAAGGACGAGAAGGTCGGACACCTGATGGCCATACAAGGCAAGCATGGCACCAGTATCCCGCGGCTGCCTACCGGCGACATTGGAGGAGTGGCCAAGCTCAAAGCTGCCAAGACCGGAGACACTCTGACGGCGAAGGATCGGCCCGTAAACCTGGCCTGGATCGATATCAAAGAGCCCGCAATATCGTTTGCAATCGAGCCCAAGTCCAAGGGTGATGAAGAGAAGATCGGTGAGTCCCTGGCTCGCTTGATGGAAGAGGATCTAACGCTGACCGCCAGGCGTGATCAAGAGACCGGCGAGTTCCTGCTCTCCGGCACCGGCCAGTTGCACGTCGAGATCGCCGTGGCCAAGCTGAAGAAGCGCTTCAATGTCGATGTGATTCTCCATCCGCCAAAGGTTCCCTATCGCGAAACCATTCGGCGCAAAGCCGAAGGCCATGGCCGACACAAAAAGCAGACCGGCGGTCGAGGTCAGTTTGCCGACTGCAGGATCTTTATGGAGCCCAACGCCGATGGTGAGTTCGAATTCATCGACGAGATCTTTGGCGGTTCGATTCCCCAGGGCTATCGACCGGCGGTCGACAAGGGGATCCAAGAGGCGGCTCGGCGGGGATATCTCGCCGGCTACCCGGTCGTCGGTTTCAAGGTGCGGCTAAAAGACGGCCAGTACCACGACGTGGACTCCTCCGAGATGGCTTTCAAGATTGCCGGCTCTCTGGCCTTCAAGGACGCCATGGCGAAGGCAGGAGCGACGCTGCTGGAGCCCATCATGAAGGTCGAGATCACCACTACAGAAGACTTCATGGGGGACATCATGGGCGATCTCTCCCAGCGCCGTGGCAAGCCCCAGGGCATGGATAGCAAGAACGGCACTCAGCTGGTCAATGCTCTGGTACCCATGGCGGAGATGCTGGACTACGCTCCAGCTCTGCGCTCCATGACCCAGGGACGCGCCAGCTTCCACATGGAGTTGTCACACTACGACGAGGTGCCCAAGCAGATCCGCGAGAGAATCATTGCGGAGACGCAGAAGCGCAAAGCGGAAGAGCACTAGCGAAAAGCCCAGCAGCTATTTCGCCTTCGCTTTCTTGTCCTTCTTCTTGTCACTCGCGGCCTCGGTCTCACCCAGCTCGACAAACTCCAGCACCGCCATCTCGGCCCCATCACCCAGCCGGGGTCCGAGCTTGATGATTCGGGTGTAGCCACCCGGACGCTCCTGGAAGCGGGGGGCGATCTCGTCGAAGACCTTCTTCACCAATTCACGCTCCGGTAGCCAACGGTTGACCAGCCGCCGTGCGTGTAGCGTGTCCCTTTTTCCTTGGGTCACCACCTTCTCGGCGATGGGCCGCAGCTCCTTGGCCCGGGGCAGAGTGGTCTTGATTCTCTCCTCTCTGACCAGCGAGGCGAGCTGGTTGCGGAACATTGCCTTGCGATGGGACGGGCTGCGGCCGAGCTTGCGGCCCTTGACTCGATGGCGCATGGTTGCGACTCCTGTGCAACCCTCAGGCAGCGGCCTGGGGCGAATCCTCCGGCACGTCCATTCCCAGACGCAGTCCGTGGTCGGCGAGCAGCTCCTGGACCTCTTCCAGGGACTTGCGGCCAAAGTTCTTCGTCTCCAGCATCTCCTTTTCGGATTTGCGCACCAGGTCCCGCAGCGTGTGGATATTGGCGTTCTTCAGACAATTGGCGGAACGTACCGACAGATCGAGCTCGTCGATCGTCTTGGCCAGCACTGCGTCGACTCCCGTGGTCTCCTCTGCGGTGTCGACGACCGTCTCTTCGACCACACTCTCCTCCGACTCCACAAAGATCATCAGATGATCCTTGAGTAGCGTCGAGGCCAGAGATATGGCCTCCTCGGGCTTGACTGTGCCATTGGTCCATAGCTCCAGAACGAGCCGCTCGTAGTCGGTAGCTCGCCCGACGCGGGCAGCCTCGACCCGGTAGTTGACCCGCTTGAGGGGCGAGTGCACCGAGTCCACGGGGATCCACCCGAGTCCGAGGCTCTCATCGAAATTCTTCTCGGCGCTGACATAACCTCTGCCTAGCGAGATCATTGCCTGCAGTTTGAGCTTGCCCTCTTCATTGAGAGTAGCGATGTGAACATCCGGATCGCAGATCTCGATCTGCGGATCCCCGGTAAGCTGCTCGGCAGTGACGACCCCGGCCCCGGAGACATCCAAGCTGAGGAATTTTGGTCCCTCGCCATGCATCCGAATCGGGATCTCTTTCAAGTTGAGGATGATGTCCGTGACGTCCTCGACCACTCCTGGCATGGAGGAGAACTCGTGCAATACGCCCTCGATCTGGACCGCAGTCACCGCGGCACCCTCGATCGATGACAGCAGACCGCGGCGCAGGGCATTGCCAATGGTGGTGGCGAATCCCTGCTCGAACGGCTGTGCAATGAACTTGGCATAGGTCGGAGACATGGTCTCGCCGTCGACCTCGAGGCGTTTGGGCCGCTGAA
>Ga0255055_10000680_pt1 | contig 25755 bp, 26 predicted proteins | sample JV7_2_27_MG_FD_188633 | JGI IMG/M metagenome (GOLD analysis project Ga0255055, IMG submission 188633) | Seawater microbial communities from Jervis Inlet, British Columbia, Canada - JV7_2_27 | ecosystem: Environmental > Aquatic > Marine > Inlet | place: Canada: British Columbia | collected...
AGGAAAACGATACGAAATACATTTTCTGGAAATTGGCTCAGATAAAGACCATGTGCACTTCCTTGTCCAAAGTGTTCCTGTTATGTCACCCAGCAGGGTTGTGCAAATAATTAAGAGCATTACTGCAAAGAAAATATTCAAACATCATCCGGAGGTCAAGAAATTGCTCTGGGGCGGTAAATTCTGGACGAGCGGATTCTATCTCAACACCGTTGGTCAATATGGCAATGAAACCATCATCAAAAAGTATGTCAAAGACCAAGGAAAAACCTATAAACAGATATACCGCGGACAGCTGAAATTATTTGAAGACTTCGCATAGCGATGATACCTCGCAGCTCTGCTGCGGGGTAGTTCATTTCAATTAAAAAATTTGTGTTTACAAAACTGATCAATATTCTTTATTAATCATGAAAAAATTAAAAACTTTGAATGACATATTTATTAAAGCTTTTCTTAATGAAGTATTACCTAAAATGGATCTTAATGAAAAGTCCACTCTTTTGGATTTAGGTTGCGGGCAACAACCATATAGATATCTATATGAAAATATGGTTGGGCATATGGTTAGCACCGATATTGATAAACGAGGAAGCGGGATAAATTGTTTTTCTGATGCTCATAAATTGCCATTTAAAGCAAACTCTTTTGATGCAATAATAATGTGCGAGGTATTGGAACATTTGATTGATCCGAAGGCTTCGTTAGCAGAAGCTAAAAGAATATTAAAAAGAAATGGGCACATAATTATAACTTGGCCCTTTATATATAATATCCATGAGATTCCTTATGATTTCTACAGAATTACTGAGTTCGGAATAGAGAAATTACTAAAGCATAATCATTTAAAAGTTGTAAAATTTATGCGAAGAGGAAATGTAATAGCAGTTTTAATCACAATTTTGTGTCAACTGGCTATGGGGTTGTTAGAAGCTCTGAAGCGTATACCTTTTACTGGATTTATATTCAAACCACTTTCTGAAATATTCACGTTTATAATCCAATCAAGTCTCAGGATTTTCTTTTTTATTCTAAAAAAAGCAAAAAAACTGAATTTAGATATCATCGGAACCGGGTTAGCAGGTCCAATGGGAACACTATCTCTATGGACACTTGGCTATTGCGTAGTTGCTAGAAAGAACAATTAAATTTATTTAAACTGACTAAATGAGCTCATTAACTTCTCACAAAAATGCATTTGTTAAAAATATTTTTGAGCTCCAGACACCGCTTGCTCAGGGTCTTTTATGTACATTAATTGCTAATTTTATTGTTGGCATACTTAATTTTTTATCGCAGATATGGTTCGCTCGTGTATTAGGGATAGAAATTGTTGGGCAATATGCATTGATAATTGTTGCATTAGACCTATCTTGTTTACCTATAAATTTTGGATTCAATCTTTCAGTGATTCGTCATAAAGGAGAAACTAAAACCTTTCGTGGCGCTTTAGCGCTCATTTTAATTCAAATTCATTTTATTCCAATTATCTGTGGGATCATTTATTTAGGTTATTATTTAGTGGCTCCACAGCAAGCTACGGTTTTATTTATACCTTATATGTTAATGATTTTTTCGAAAATTTTATGTATTTTCTCTACTATTATTTATGCTCCACTTGAAAGCAAGTTGCATTATCGGTTTCTAAGTGGAGCAAGATTGGTTTCAACAATTTTTGGCTTAGGGATTGCATCGCTTTTTGTGTTTAGCAAGCCAGGCGTTTATTGTTTTGTAGCAAGGGATCTCGCAATTGCGACAGCATTACTTTGTATTACATGGATAAGTGTGAGGCCGAATTTAAAACCAGAATTTTCACGGCAGGCCCTTTACCCAGTCTGGCGATTTTCTCTACGAGTATGGGGGCTTAATCTTTTGGAGAAGGGTGCTCTCAGATTGGATTATGCTTTAGTTGGACTAGCTTTAGGGAGGGACTCTTTAGGAATCTATTTTCAAATCCGCGCTATAATGGAAGGGATACTTGCATTCTGCCTCAAGCCAATACAGACTGTAATGTATGCTTTCTATTGTAATCATGTAAGCCCCAAATTACTGTTTAATCGATTTGTCAAATATGGAAATCTTTTAATGCTAATTTCGGCAATATTTTTTAGTTTGTTAATTATTCCTTTCAGTAAATCCCTCATAATATTTATACTGGGCGATGAGTGGATAAGAGGATTTACACTATTACCGGGTTTTATGTTTTACCTGTGGGCCATATTATGGTTTGAAAATATTAAAGTCATGGCCATGTCAAAAGATCTTCATCATTTAGTTATGTGGGGGAGAATTTTTCAGATTACAGCGTTAATTGTTTTATTAATTCCAACGATTAAATTATGGGGATTTGCTGGAGCAGGCACAGTTGTCGGAATGTCAGCTGGTGTGCTTGCTGGGTTATCAGCCACTATGTTTCAACGCCGACTGCAAAATGTAGAGATATGAATATCTAATTGGCTGTAATAGCGAAGATTATTATAATCGGGTTGGGTTAATAAGATAAATTATAATTAAATACATTCGATTATAAATAAAATTGTCGCACATTAAGAATAGCACAATAAAGCTTTAATTATCTGAGAATAAGTTTTAAAAAATATTTATCGATCAAGTCGAATTTTTGTAGCTATTCAATTATGTGAAAATGGTGCAAATGCGAAACTCGTGTAATATAACATAGCAGTAAAATTTGTAATATAAATGTTTAAAATCAAGCCAATTATTTCGGTACTCGTTAAACCGCCTCTAAGGCGCATCAGAAACTTTATTAGATATATTCCTTATGCTTGGGGAAACGAACGATTTTGTCCAATTTGCAGGAAATCTTCAACAAAATTTGGAGAGGCCGGTTTAATCCCAAGAGATGACGCAGAGTGTTTGTGGTGTAATTCGGTGGAGAGACACAGATTAGTATGGATTTATCTACAAAGAAAAACAAAATTTTTTGATAATAAACATAAAAAGATGTTACATATTGCGCCAGAAATGTGCTTTGAAAAGTTGCTTAAACAACAATTAGGTGATGGTTACCTTACTGCTGATCTTTATGATAATAGGGCAATGGTTAAAATGGATGTTACTAATATTCAATATTCTGATAATTCATTTGATGTTATTTATTGCAGTCATGTATTAGAACATATTGTTGATGATAAGAAAGCGATTAGTGAATTTTTTCGTGTTTTGAAAAAAGATGACTGGGCAATAATAAATGTACCGATAACAGCAGGAAAAACTTTTGAAGATCCAACAATTACGCTGCCAGAAGAGCGTTTAAAATTTTTTAGTCAAAAGGATCATGTGCGTCGGTATGGCTCTGATTATATAGAACGACTTAAAGAAGTTGGATTTAAGGTTACGAAAACAGTTGCATCTGATTTTATTAGCCAAAAAGAAATTAAACGAGTGGCTGTTACAAAAGCCGCGCAGGAAATCTTACTCTGTACAAAATAACACCAAACCATCGAAAAAAGAGCCTCATTGGAGATGAATCCGATTAATATTGCTTATGTTTTAAGAAGATATCCCGTTTTATCTGAAACATTTGTTTCATCGGAAGTTCAGACAATATCTAAAATGTATGGGTCACCGCTAATATTTTCTCTTTTAAACAATAAGTTATCAGATCTTGATGCGGAAGATCGTGAATTGTCTATTTTCTATTTGCGGTATTTTTCTATTCTGTCAATTTTTAAAATTTTCAGTAAATGCGTTATGCACCCGGTTTGGTTCATAAAATTAATTTTTTATTCTTTAAGAACATCATTATACAGCTTCAAATTGGCTCTTCAAGTTATATATTTAATTCCTAAAATAATTGTTTTCACTAATGTATGTCATAAACAAAATATCCGAAACATTCATTCTCATTTTTCTGGACTAGCTGCGCTATCTGGACAATTTATAGCAAAAATATTAAACTGCAATTTTTCTTTTACATTTCATACTTTGCCTGAGTTAAAAAATTCCATCATTAAGTGGAACATTCGCGATGCCTCATCAATCTTGGTTAACTCTAAAACGAACATGGCTGCAGTGCTGAGTCAATTTCCTGAACTTTCAAAAGAGAAAGTCCATTTAGTTCGTTCTGGGCTTGGACTTCATATCGAAGAAATTAAACCCTTAAAAAAACGTGAGTATGAATTTGATGTAATTTCTGTAGCACGCCTAATTCCAAAAAAGGGAATAGATATTTTAATTGAGAGCCTATTATTTCTCAAAAGAAATGGCATAGAACCTTCTTGTGGCATTATAGGTGATGGTCCAGAGAAAACTGTTCTTGAAAAGCTTATAACTAAATATTCTTTACGTAACGTCTCATTGTGTGGAAGCTTAAATAACAGCGAAGTTATCAAAAAAATGCGAAAATCTAAAATATTTGTTTTGCCTTGCAGACATGCAGGCAAAGAAGAAGATGGATTGCCTGTAGCCATATTGGAAGCCTTGGCTTCTGGCGTGCCAGTTATTTCTTGTGATGTAGGCGGTATTTCAGAAGTTGTTATTGAAAATGAAACAGGTTTTTTAGTACCGGAAAATGACCCATTGGCAGTTAGTAAAAAAATACTATGTCTTTTAACTGATTCAGCAATCTTGGATAAAATATCTGCTAAATCCATTCAATTCATGAAATTTCATTTTAATAAAAATGATATTATTCAGAAGCTTAAAGATATTTTTAATATAGAAATAAAGAAGAAATTTTCTACCCTTTAAGTCTTATTATGAAAATATTACATGTCATTGCAAGCCTTTCAACTCGCTATGGAGGGCCATCAAAAGCTTGTTTCGAAATGGCACACGCAGTAGCAAATTTAGGGCATGAGGTAAGTATATATACTACGAACATAGATGGAAAAAAGAGAGCAAATGTTCCTCTTTATAAGCCTGTTACAAATCATAACGTCAAAATTGAATATTATCCGATACAATTTCCCCATTTTTGGGGAACATCAGTACCTCTTCTAAAAGCTCTAAGACGAAAATTAAACTGTTTTGATATTGCGCACGTCCACTCTCTTTATCTTTTTCCTAATTGGGCCGCATATCATGAATGTAAGCGGCAAGGCGTCCCCTATATAATTCGACCTCATGGTTCTCTTGATCCGTATATTTACCATCGCCACAGGCGGAGAAAAAAAATTATGGAATTACTGTTTCAGAATAGTGGAATTAAAAATGCTTCCCTAATACATGCTACAACTGAAGAAGAAAAACAAATTGCACGACAATTCACTTTTGAAAGGCCATATTCTGTTGTGCCTATAGGTTTGAATTTATCTGAATATTCGAATTTGCCATCAGCTGGAAAATTTAAAAGTAAATCTCCTAAAATTGATAATCGTACAGTGATTTTATTTCTTGGAAGGATCAATTTTATAAAAGGTCTAGATATTCTTGCAAAGGCATTTGGAAAAATTGTTCAAATACGCAAGAATACACACTTAGTAATTGCAGGTCCTGACAATGACGGCTATTTAGAAAAGGTAAAAAGATGGCTTTTTAGTGTGAACGCCATAAATCAAACAACTTTCACTGGTATGCTGGATGGCCAAGATAAGTTGGCTGTACTAAGAGATGCAGACATTTTTGTGTTGCCATCATATTCAGAAAATTTTGGCATTTCAGTTGTTGAGGCAATGGCTTGTGGAATTCCTGTAGTAATTTCGAACAAAGTGAATATATGGAGAGAAGTAAAAGCTAGTGGAGCAGGACTAGTAGGTTCCTGCGATGAGAGTATTTTTGCAGAAATGATGCTGAGCTTGATTGACAATCCAGAGCAAGCAAAGAAAATGGGCGAAAAAGGAAAGGCCTTGGTGAAAAAGAGATTTCAATGGAATTTGATCGGATGTGAATTGGAATCAGTATACAAAAAGGTTCTAAGTTTTGCAAATGAATGATTTAATTTTTAATCAATTTGGTTGGAAAACAGCTGATCCAAAAGCAGATCACATGTACACTTTACCTGCAATCCTGAAACTCATTCCACGTGGCAAGATGAAGATATTAGACACCGGATGCGGAAATGGCTTCATAGCTAGCCGTCTATCAGAGCTTGGACATGAAGTATGCGGAATTGATGTTTCGAGAGATGGGATTGAAATATCTCGAAAAGCATATCAGAATATACGATTTGAGGTTTTCTCTGTCTACGATGACTTAAGGTCAATTGTAGAAGAAGTTGATGTTGTGCTATCGGCAGAAGTAATTGAACATTTATATTATCCCAAAAGCTTTTTAAAAAATATTTACTCATCAATTCGGCCTGGAGGTTGCTTGATTATTACGACTCCATATCATGGGTATATCAAGAATTTAGCTTTAAGTCTTTTTAACTATTGGGACAAACATCATACTGCTGATTGGGAAGGCGGACATATTAAATTCTTCTCTGAAACGACACTTAGTAGATTGCTGAAAGAATGTGGATTTACGGATATAATATTTAAAAATGCTGGTCGTGTTCGTTGGCTCTGGAAGTCAATGGTCTGCCGAGCGAGAAAGATAAAATAATGAACATATCAGTTGTTATCTTAACTTTCAATTCGGAAAAATCGATTGTAGCAACATTAGAAAGTGCGTTTCGAATTTCCAATGATATTCACATCGTTGATTCGTTCAGTACTGATAAAACACTAGAGATTGCAAGGCGTTATAATACAAATATTGTACAGCATGAGTTTGAAAACTACGGTTCCCAACGCAACTGGGCCATTGATAACCTTTCCTTAAAATATGACTGGCAACTACATTTGGATGCTGATGAGCGGATTTCAAGCGGCTTGGTGGAAGAGTTGAATGCCCATAAAACTTCGTTTCCCATAAATATCGCTGGTTACTACATCCCGCGTTTGGTTTATTTTTTAGGTCGCCCAATCCGTCATGGCGGTATGTTTCCGATCTGGCATATGCGCCTATTTCGGAATGGTGCGGGACGATGCGAAAACCGTTGCTACGACCAGCACTTCTATGTCATTGGTGAGACAAGCCGTTTAACCCAGCCTATGATTGACGACCACCGTATGAGCCTATCCGAATGGATCGCACGCCACAACCGCTGGGCAGATGCAGAGGTAGACGAATTGATGGTACCCGGGAAAGACGGGAATATTGCGGGCCAGATACAAGGTAACCCGGTGGAAAAGAAACGTGCATTGCGCGGCTTATATTACCGCTTGCCGCTTTTCGTTCGACCATTTCTTCTGTTTCTGTACAGGTACGTTTTTCGACTGGGTTTTTTAGATGGCGGGGAAGGGCTAATTTTCTTTGTGTTGCAGACTTTTTGGTTCCGCTTTCTAATCGATGCGAAATTGTTTGAAAGACGTTTGCTTAAGATAGAATAGCAGTGACAATGGTGAATTTCGGAATTCAAACAAGGTGTCTCGCTTGTAGTTCGAATGTATTGACGGGTCTTCGAAATGTTAGCGATACGCGTTTTGGTATAAAAGGGGAGTATGAAATTGGTCGATGTTTAGTATGCGACATAGAGCAGACAGTTCCTGCTCCAACGCCTCTTGAAATCAAAGAGCTCTATGAAAAGCATTACAATTTCGGAGGTGAAAAGGATACAGCCTATACTCGTTTTAGAGAGTGGTTTTTATCTTCAACTATTTATCACTTTTGGCTCGGTTTAGATGGAGATATTTCCTTTCACAGGCGGAGAGGTGCCGGGCTTTTATTGGATGTAGGGTGCAACGAAGGAAGAGGGCTCAATATATATCGAAAAAATGGTTTTGATCCAGAAGGGCTGGAATTAAATGAAGTTGCTGCACGGGAAGCCAGAGATAGAGGGTTTACTGTTTATACAGAACTTTTGGAAAAATTCCAGCCTGACCAGCTTTATGACATAGTTGTCCTATCTAATGTGATAGAACATTCGCTTGATCCGAAAATAATGCTAAATCATGTAAATCGAATACTAAAAACCGGTGGCAAAGTCTGGATCAGTTGCCCCAATGTGGATAGCTGGCAAAGAAAGGTTTTCGGGAAATACTGGATTAACTGGCATGTACCATTCCACATTTTTCATTTTTCCAAAAATACGCTCGCGAAAATTTTAAAAGGTAGTGGATTTAAAATTATAAAAGAAAAACCACAATCACCTTCCTTATGGTTAGCCCAGTCGATAATTGCTAGACTTTTTTCTAAGCCTAATAAGCAGACAAAATACCTGCGTAAAACTTCTTTGGTCGCGACATTAATGATTTTTATTCGCTTCCTACTTTTTTCCTTTCTTTGGATTGGCAATTTTCTGAATAAAGGGGATTGTCTTGTCGTTATAGCCAAAAAAGTGTGAGTCTTGAAAATTCTGATCAATAGTCTCAATTATAAACCAGAACTAACCGGAATTGGTAAGTATACCGGTGAAATGGCAGAATGGTTGGCAGATAGAGGCCATAATGTTCGAGTTATAACTGCTCCGCCGTACTATCCAAAGTGGAAAATAGGGAAGGGTTATTCTGCTCGGAAGTTTCAAAGAGAGCGTTTGGAAAAAGTAGAAATTTTCCGTTGTCCACTTTGGGTACCTAAAAATGTGAAAGGATCTAATCGGATTATTCATTTAGCCAGTTTCGCTCTAAGCAGCTTCTTTTTGCTCTTAACCCAAATTTTTTGGCGGCCACATGTCGTATTAAGCGTTGCTCCGGCTTTCTTATCAAGTCCTTTTACGCTCATTTATTCAATGTTTTCAAATGCGAAAACCTGGCTGCACATTCAAGATTTTGAGTTAGACGCTGCCCTTAAGCTTGGGATAATAAGGTTTTCGAAATTTAGAAAAATCATACAATGCACCGAAAGATTAATTTTAAAAAAATTCGACTGTATTTCCACCATTTCAAAGCAGATGATTAAGAATCTAAGGCGAAAAGAAGTTGATAAATCGAAGATTTTTTTGTTCCCCAATTGGGTTGACACTGAATTGATTTACCCTCTAACAAATTCAAATCCTATGCGAGATGAACTTGGCATTCAATCGGACACAATTGTGGCTCTATATTCCGGAAATATGGGTCAAAAACAGGGAACAGAAATTTTAGTAAAAGTCGCAAAGATACTTGAACCATACTCGAATATTCAATTTATATTTTGCGGTGAAGGATCTGCTTTATCGCGTCTCAAGTCTATGGCTTCTGCATTGTCTAATGTAATCTTCCTTCCTTTGCAGCCAGTTGAGAAACTAAACTACCTGCTTAACCTTGCTGATATACACCTCTTACCGCAAAAGGCAAACGCTGCAGATCTTGTAATGCCATCAAAGTTAACCGGGATTTTAGCATCTGGTAAACCAGTAATAGCAACTGCCAATCCTGGTACCGAAATTGCCCAAACAGTCAAGAATTGCGGGGTTGTTGTACCTCCTGATGATGCGGCCGCATTTTCACAGGCTTTATTGCGGCTGGCAAATCATCCTGAAGAAAGAACGAAACTTGGTCAAAACGGGAAGATTTTTGCGAAAGAATATTTAAGCAAAGAAAAAATTCTGCCCCAATTTGAAAGGAATTTATTTGCTCTTATTAATGACAAAAAAGTAAAAGAAAGAAAAGCTTATAGAATAAAACAAAAAATATCGTATCAACCAAAGAACCAATATTCAACAAAGCACTCCATCTAACCAAGCCCGCATCACCTATTTGAGATTCAATCATATCTGATTGCAAAAAGCCAACTAATCGCTTCACAAATAGATTATGTTAAAAGAAAAAAGCAATCTTATATTACAGTTACACAAAGGATTGGATATTTGTATTACAGTCGCAGCTTTTATTGGCGCCTACTACATAAAAAAAGATCTTTTACCTGATCCTTTCCAGGGCCTAACAACAGCTCCGAATTATTACACAGTTTTATTTTTAACAATCATTATTTGGTATATAATTTTTGGGGTTTTCGATTTATACGGTTCTTTTCGGAAACAATCTTTTACTCAAATATTATGGAAAGTTATCAAAGCTGTTGCTTGTGGCGTGGTTCTATTAAATTTTGTTTTGTATCTTTTAAAAATATTTGATGTCAGCCGTATAATGATGGGTATTTTTTTCGTTATTAATGTTTTTTTAATAAGTTTAAGTAAAGGAATTCTTTGCAAAATACTAGCCCATTTCAGGGAAAAGGGGTTCAATTTTCGCAATATTTTGATCATAGGAGGCAGGGAGAGAGCAAAAGATGTTATTGATGCTATCGGAGAACGTTTAGGTGCAGGATACAATGTCATAGGATGCCTTGGCTTAGATGGAGATGAGATTGGAAAATCTGTAAAAAATGGGATTAAATACATTGGAACATTAAGTGAACTAAAGGATATACTACAGAGAGAAGTAGTTGATGAAATAATTTTTACTATCCCGCTAAATTTGATCGATAGTGCAGCGAAACACATTGCCACCGCAGAGGAACTAGGCGTTTCCGTCCGGATCATACCAGATTGGCAGATACACAGACTTATGTATAAACCCGGAAATGCTCGAATTCAAATTGAGGATTTTTTAGGCATTCCAACAATGTCTTTCACATCTTCACCGGTGGAAAAAGGTGAAATACTCATAAAAAACGTTTTAGACTATTTGTGCGCTGTTATATTATTTGTTGTTTGCTTACCGTTCTTTCTCATTATTTCAATTTTGATCAAGATTTCCTCTAAAGGTCCAATATTCTTCAAGCAGGAACGCTGTGGACTCAATGGGCGCAAATTTATGGTCTATAAATTCAGGACGATGTTAGGCGATGCTGAGAAACAGCGCGAAATTTTAGACATCTATAATGAATCGGATGGACCGGTCTTTAAAATTAGTAAAGATCCTCGAATTATGCCTTACCTTGGCACTTTTTTACGAAAAACCGGCTTCGACGAATTACCTCAGCTAATAAATATACTGAAGGGAGAGATGAGCTTAGTTGGTCCAAGACCACCGATTCCTTCTGAAGTAGAAAATTATGATTTCTGGCAGCGCAGGCGGCTGTCTATGAAACCGGGAATCACTTGCCTGTGGCAGTGTTCGCCGAAGCGGAATGATATTCGATTTAAGGATTGGATGAAACTAGATTTAAAATACATAGACAACTGGTCTCTAAAACTTGATTTTCAGATATTATTCAGGACAGCATTAGTAGTATTTACGGGGCAGGGTAGGTGATCCGAAGATTATCATCCGCAGATTACGCCTCTGGCTCGTAGAAGCCTACGGCTCGGAGAGCAGATTACACAGATTAATAAAATAATGAGCAGAAAAGCTGGTTAAGCTATTCAATTTCTTGAAACAATGATCATTTGTCGATCCATAGTTTATTTTATAATAGCGACTATTCCTTTACTATTTGCAGCGGTTCAGCCGTGGGTGTGGTCTGTTTACAGTGTATTAATCTTTACATCTTTTTTACTTCTTTTATGGCAAGGCGGTAACCGACGGTTATGGGTTCAGAATAAAATTGTTGTTTTTACTGTGGTATTCTTTTTTATTATAACTATAGTTCATTACTTACCGTTGCCGCCCTATATTCTGTCTATCCTGAGTCTTTTTCATCATGAAGCACTATCGACAACTAATGTTTTGATAAACCACCCACGATCGTGGCAGGCACTCAGTTATTCTCCCTTGATTTCTTTTTCCTGGTGGGTCTTTTTATTGAGTGCCTTCATGTTTTTCTTTGTTCTGAGAGATTTCTGTGATTCTCGAAGAAGTTTAAAACTTCTGGTCATTATTATGATCGGTTTGGCAATTTTAGAAGCGATATATGGCCTTATTCAGGCGCTGATTCCTTCACTTGGAGTTCTCTGGGTGGATTACATCCCAAATTATTTAGGTACCGCTCGGGGTACGTTTATTAACCGGAATCATTTCGCCGGTTTCATCGAGATGGTGTGGCCGCTTGCATTAGGATATGCGCTGGCGCTTGGATATCGCGGAAAAGAAATCAATCTAAGAAAGCTACTGGCCTCGGATCGGCTTAATAAGCAGATTTTGCTCGCACTGGGTATCGTGATTATGCTGCTAGCGCTTTTGCTTTCTCGATCACGCGCTGGAATTACAGGTGCGTTTATTGGATTTGTAACCTTTATTTTGTTATCTCGCTCTGCCCATAAACAGGTACCTAAAGGATTCTGGGTTATGGGTGGGGCGATGATCAGTCTTATCTTCTTGTATGGTATTAAAATCGGATTAGATCCGATTATCGAAAGGTTTCTGCAGATAAGTGCAAACAATTCCCGGCTTGATATCTGGCGGGATAGTTTGGTAATTTTGAAAGATCATCCACTTGGGATAGGCCTGGGAAATTTTAAGCATGTTTTTCCTGTATATAATGTTTCCAATATTTCCGACACCAGATTCTTTTATGCCCACAACGACTACCTGCATTTATTGGTCGAAGCCGGGATTCCCGGATTTTTGGCCCTGGTCAGCGGATTTTTTATCTTTTTGGGGAAAAGTTTTAAAAAGGTAAAACAAGTGAAGTCCCATCATGATCCGCTGCGGTTTTTCCTCGCTGTCGGAGCTCTAAGCGGTCTGGTTTCTTTGGCCTTTCACAGCTTTTTTGATTTCAATCTGCACATGCCGGCCAATTTGATCTATTTTGTAACCCTCATCGCGATCGTTCATTCATGTGCCTGGAGCGGAGCGCCAGTGCGCAGCTCAAAGCTCAAAGGTTAAGAATAGGGGCTCACGGCTGAAGGTCAATAGAGCGGGAAGCTGAAAGCTCAAAGCAAAATAAGTTAGACCATCAGATTTCATAATCAATTCAATAAAAAAATAAGCTTAACCTTTCTTATTATTCCATCTTTATTAACTCAATTTCTTAATCCATTTTTTCAAACTTTGAGCTTTGAACTTTCAGCTTTGAGCCAATTCATCGAGTTTACGAGATGAATCTTATAGATTTACATTGCCATATATTACCCGGTATTGACGACGGGCCCAAGACTTTGCAGGAAAGCCTGGAGATGGCCCGGATTTTCGAACAGGCCGGATATAGTCATGTCGTGGCCACGCCGCATGCCGTGCCCGGGACCACCTGGATGCCAGGTCCTGAAGAAATCAAAAGTAAGCTAGCGGGATTAAATCAGGCAATTGCAAAAAATGGCATCAAGCTGAAAGTTTTGCCGGGTATGGAAATCGCTTTAGATCCAAATATTGCGGATCTGCTTGATAACGGTAAAGTGCAAGCGTTAGCCGGTACATCCTACGTCCTGATCGAACCGCCGTTTCAGCGCCTGCCTTTGGCGTGGGAGCAGGCATTTTTTAACGTATTGTCCAAAGGACTTAAGGTCCTGCTGGCGCATCCCGAGCGCTGTGCGCAACTGGCAGCCCAACCCGAGCTATGCGACAAGCTGATCGAATCCGGAGTATATTTCCAGGTCAATTGGGACAGTTTTTTAGGCCATCACGGCCGCACGACTCAGAAAATGGCTATTTATTTAGCCACCAGGGGCTACATTCACTGCCTGGCCACCGACAGCCATGACGCGAAAAGCCGAAATGCTATACAGGTGCGGCGGACGGCAGGAACGATTAAAGAATTAATGGGTCCCCGTACTCTGCATCTTATCTCAAGGGAAAACCCGGCGAGGGTGATGCGTAATGAGGCGCTGAAGTCCATGGAAGGGCAGCGAATCCAAGCGACTGTCACTAAGAAGCGGAAGTGGAGGTTTTGGAGAACTGAAACCCAAAGCAATCCGCAGATTCCGCAGATTAACGCAGATTAAATCCACAGATTAAATAAATTAGGTTAGGACACAGATTAACGCAGATGAACACAGATAAAAAAACAAAAATCTGTGAAAACCTGTGCAAATCCGTGTCCCATAAACAAATCCACAGATTCAATAATATCCGCAGATTTACCCTGTTAAATTCTTCGAATGAAGACGAGCGCAGCGGATTTAACTGGGGTTGCGCAGATTATTAAAACTAATAGAGTCCCGTAACGATTCTAATTTTTTCATCGAGCTTTTTAATAGATTCATTGGGAATGGAACCAATTTTTGACTTACTTAAACGCTTTTTGTCAACACACCTTAGTTGGAAGACCTTGATTTTCGAATCAAATTGTAAGCCTCCTGTTCCTTTGGGGAGCAATATCTCGTGAAATTGGATTTTTCCCCTTACAACTTTGGTAATTGGTGCCACGATCACCAGAGGACCGCTTTTGTTGGCTGCATCCGGGGAGATGATCACGCCCGGCCGCGTTTTTTGAATCTCGGCACCAACAGTCGGATCCAGATTGATCCAATAGACATCTCCCCTGCGCGGAAAACTCATTTCCAGGCCTCCAGTGTAATCGATTCCCATTCTTTATTAACGGCAGAATCTTCATCAGCCGCCTCAGCACAGGCGACTGCCAGCTGATCGTTTATAAATTTTCGCCTCAACTCATGTAAATAGGCTTTACAGGCCTGATCTAAAAATTCTTTCCGGGTTGCAAAAGGATTGTGTTGGTCTATTTCATCAAGTAAAGCTTTTTCGAAAAGGACAGTGGTTTTAATTTTACGGCTATGTGCTTCCATAAAAATACCTCCAGTAATATATATATAATTCCTTATAAATATACCGCTATTTTACCACCTGTCAAGATGTTAATTATTAAATGGGCTGATAAACCATCAAAGCTCAAGGCTCAAAGCAATCCACAAATTGATCCGTAGATTCAATAATATCCGCAGATTACGCAGATTACACAGATTAATAAAAACAAAACCAATCATATAGGTCCGCAGATTACGCAGATTCACGCAGATTAAAACCATAGTTAAATCAAAGAATAAATATAATCCACAGATTACGCAGATTTCACGGATTATCAAAAGGCAAGAATGAGAGATAAAAAAACTTATGCGATCATTGGGGCGGCTATGGAGGTGCACAAAGAGTTGAGAAGCGACCTTCTTGACTAGAGAGTAAATCCCTTGAACCCAAACGATTTGTTTATAATCTGCGGATAGGCTTTTAATCTAAAGAACAAATCTGCGTAATCTGCGTAATCTGCGGATAAGCTTTTAACCTGAAGAACAAATCTGCGTAATCTGCGGATAAATAATCTCCAACAATCAGGGTAAAGCCAGGTGAATCTTTATGGACGTATCAATCTGTTTCATTATTTCTTTATTTAAAGCTCCGATGAATTTTACAATTCTGGTTTTATCGAGGGTACGGATCTGGTCGCATTTTATTTTGGAATTTTTGGGTAGATTTCCGGTTCCTTTGGCCAACAACACCTCAAAAGGATATATTTTCTGAAGATTTTTTGAAGTTATGGGTACAATCGTTACAGTTCCCGAGTACTGATTATTTATATCATTGGAGACAACGACGATAGGACGGGTTTTGGAAATTTCTTTTCCTATGACAGGGTCAAGGGCGGCAACATAGATGCTCCCCTTTTTAATATTCATCCCATCCCTCCAGGTCGGCGGCTTCAAATTCCTTTGCAAAGGCGACACTTTCTTTTTCGGTTGCTTGATAACCTTCCGCTAATAATTTTTCAAGTTCCGCCTCTTCATATTGCTTAATCTGATTTTCTAAGGCTTTTGCGATAAATCGGCTACGTTTTCTGGGGCCGGCCAATTTGTCGAGACTCTGCACCAATTTTTTGGGAAGAGTGATATTTAAGCGTACAGGATCTGTATTCATTATACACCTCTTAATATGCAAATTTATGTGTAATAATATACATCAAATAAATAAAAGTCAATCCGCAGATAGATGAGCTGTTAGGCTCAACAGCTCATCGGCTCAAGGCTCAAGGCTGAAGGCTCAAGGCAAAAAAGCGATCCACAGATTACACAAATTATCCGCAGATTACGCAGATTCCACAGATTAATACAATAAATATGGATAAATTGTCTGGTGTAGAACATGCTCAAATTATCAACTACTTGAAGGCCACAAGTCTTAAGGTAGGACTCTTAATAAATTTTGGTTCAAAGTCACTTGAACACAAACGATTTGTTTATAGTTTTTAAAATCTGCGTGGATCTGCGTAATCTGCGGATAAATTATCTCCGTAAATCTTCTTAATCTGTGGATGAGATTTTGCAGATTATTAAATTATCTTAATGAATAAGGATTCAAAAATAAGATTGCTTAGAAATTGTGTGATTACCGTCGCCCTGGTGGTTCTTGGAAGTTGGTTATTGTATCACAACTGGCAGCTGCGGCGGATTCGGTATGAAAATTATAGTTTTACGGTCGAAGAAGCCGGGAAATTGAAAAATTTCCCTGAAGCGCAGCATGCCCACGGTATGCGACATTGGCAGAGGGGTAATGCCCAAAAGGCATCTGAATTTTTTCAGCAGGCGGTGTCCGAAGATCCATTTTATATGGATGCCTGGTTGAGGCTGGCTGAATCTGAAGCCGCTTTGGGGCACCCGGAAAAATCACGGAAAATACTGATGTTTGCCGATGATCTGACAGCCGGGGTCTTCCGCTGGCAATGGCCTCAAATGCTTCTGGCGCGGGATTTGGAAATGGATGAAATTTTTCTGAAAAATGCGAACGATCTGCTGGGTCATCGCAAGTTGACGCAGGATACCCTGCACCTGCTCGATCTTCACCACAATGGCGATACCGCTGCTGTGGTGGATGATCTTCAGGCTGAAAATCTCGTTCCTTATTTGAAATGGCTGATGCGCTGGGGAAGGGTGGAAGCTACCGGGACGGTTTGGCAGAGGATTCTCAAAGAAGGCCAGCCCGACCCGGATGTGGTTTTACAGTACACCCATTTTCTGGTGGGTCAAAAGAAAGTCCTGGCGGCCCGGGAAATCTGGCATAAATTCAACGGAACCGCAGGCATGACAAATGCCGACTTCGAAAAGGAAATCACCCGGCGCGGTTTTGACTGGCGCTACCGGGAAGATAAAAAGGAGAATTGGGAGATCAGACGGGTTATTTCTGCGGCTTCGGAAGAGTCCCATGCGCTGCGAATCTGGTTTGCGGGTGAGGAAAACATTTCGTTTCACCATCTGTACCAGATCGTTCCGGTGGTGCCGTTGCAACCCTATCGGCTCTCCTATAGATGGAAAAGTAAATGGATTACAACCGATCAGGGACCGTTTGTCGAGATATACGGTTATGATCAAAAAGGACTCCACCACAAAGGGCCGATGATAACCGGAACCAATTTGTGGCACACAGAGACGCTCGAATTTACGCCGCCGGCGGAATGCAATGCCGTGGTCGTGCGCCTGCGCAGGTTGAAAAGCCGTCGGTTTGACTCAAAAATCGCCGGAACATTGTGGCTGGATGATTTTAAGATAGAGAAAATAGTTCAAGGCTCAAAGCTCAAGGCTGAAAGCTCAAAGCAAAACAAGTTAGACCATCAGAGTTTATAATAAGAAGAGAGGAATAGATGATGAAATTTGCTTACGAAGATCTTGATGTTTGGAGCAAAGCCGTTGATTTTGCAGTTAGCGTAATTGACCTTGTTGATTCTTTAGACACATCAAGAAAGCATTTTCGTTTATTGGAACAGATAGAGGCATCTTCAACTTCCATTTCAACCAATATAGCTGAGGGTAAGGGCAGGTTTTCAAAAAAAGAATTTGTTCAGCTTAACCTTTCTTATTATTCCATCATTATTAACTCAATTTCTTAATCCATTTTTTCAAACTTTAAGCCTTGAGCTTTCAGCTTTGAGCCTTGAGCTCTATCGGCTTAACAGCTAATCAGCTCAACAGCTTACCAGCTCAACAGCTTACCAGCTTAAGAGCTTAACAGCTCAAACGAGGTAAAACCAATGTCTGATGAAATCCGTATAAATTATGAAAACGGTGAAAGGGGCAGGGAACCGGCAATTTACAATCAGCATCTCCCCTCAACAGAACTGCGGGGGGCAATTCCCGGGTGGGAGGATGGGGAAGAGATTCACCTGCGGGATTATCTGGACGTGATCATCCGTCGCAAGTGGCTGATTATCTGTATCCTGGCGCTCAGTTTTATTACCACGCTGATTTTTACCCTGAGTTCCACCAAGATCTATAAGGCCACCACCACCGTCGAGGTCACCCAGGGAATCTCTCAGGTGACCAAGTTTGAGGAGGTCGTGGCCGCCGAAGTCAAAGCACGCGAGTTTTACGAGACGCAGGTGGCGCTGCTTCGCAGCCAGGCGTTGATCGGAAGGGTCATCGAAAAATTAAATCTGATGACGAATCCGATTTTGGTGGCAATTCTTTTTAGTGAGAGCAATCCGGGCATCAGTGCCCGCATCAAAGAATTGATCAAATCCTTTTTGCCGCAGGACCGGGAACTGGCGAATCATCCATTGCTTACTCAAGAAACGCTGCGGCGCCAGGCGCTGTTTAAATATATCAGCGAAAACCTGGAGGCCAAGCCCAGCCGAAAGTCCATGCTGATCACCGTTTCTTTTACTTCTCCGAGCCGCAGACTGTCCCAAAAGTTCGTCAACACGCTGGTGCAGGAATTTATTGCCTGGAAAATGGACCAGAAGCTGGAAGCCTCTCAGATGGCCCGTGATTTTCTGATGAAACAGATCGACCGCGCCAAAATCAGCCTTGAAAAAGCTGAGGAGGAACTCAACCGTTTTGCCAAGCAGGCGGGTATTGTTTCCCTGGATGCGAAGTTGAACAGCATTTACCGTCAGCTCGAGGAGCTGAACTCATCTCTGGCAATGGCCGAATCCGATCTGATTGGCAAGAAGGCCGTCTACCAGCAGGCTGTCAAAGATGGGCCTTCCCATTTGCCCCTGGTTCTGGGAAGCCCGGTGATTGCCAGCTTAAAAGACCAATATGCCCTGCTGCGATCCGAGTTTGAAGATCTGACGACAACTTTCCACGGGGAATATCCCAAAGTGAAAACCCTCAAGGCGCGAATGCTTACGATTGCCAACCGCATTGGCAACGAAGAAGAAAAAATATTTCAGTCCATTAAAAACGAATACCAGACGGCAATGCTGAAAGTTGAGGCCATGCAGGTCCGGGTTGACAGACAGAAACAGCTGGCGATGGATCTGAATGAGCGCGCCACGCAATACACGATCATGTCCAGAGAAGTGGGCACCAACAAGGCCATTTACCAGAGCCTGCTGCAACGCGCCAAAGAGATCGAATCCATGGTGGGGGTATCTTCCAGCAATATCCATATTATCGATCGCGCTTTACTGCCTATTTTCCCATTTAAGCCCAAGGTCAAGCTGAATCTGCTGCTGGCAATCGTGGTGGGTTTTATGGCCGGTCTCGGCTGTGCCTTTCTGGTTGAATACTTTGCCGACACGATCACCAATCCGGACCAGATTACGGATCGTTTTCAGATCCCGATTTTAGGAGTCGTACCGCTTACCAAATCCAACAGTCAGCAACTTGAAAAGATCTTTATTTCAGATCCGCGCGCGCCTCTGTCTGAAGCCATACGGACTTCCAAGGTATCCATCCAGCTTTCCGGAGCCGCTACAAATTCGAAAAGCTTTTTGATCACCAGCACAACCCCGGCCGAAGGTAAAACCACCCTGGCCGTCAATCTGGCCATGAGTTTTGCGGTGGCCGGCGAAAAGGTTGTCCTAATCGATTCTGATTTGCGCAAGCCCCGGATACACAAGATTTTCGGGATCAAAAACGGCGGTAACGGTCACGGACTGTCAAGTTTTTTGGCAGGTGTTAGCGATAGAATGAATTTGTGCTGGACTGAAACCGAGAATCTTAGAATTATTCCCTCCGGGCCCATCCCGCCCAATCCGGTTGAACTGCTGGCCTCGAAACGATTTAAAAGATTGCTGGATCAACTTGCCGATAAATATGACCGGATTATTTTGGATGGTCCGCCGCATCACGGCTTTGCAGATATCCTGGTGTTGTCCCAGCAAGTCGGGGGCATTGTTCTGGTCAGCAGTATCGGAGAAACCAGCCGTGAGGCTTTGCGCCACTTCAAAAAGGGGATAAACAACGTCAACGGTGTGATTCTCGGCTGTATCGTCAATAAGGTCAACACGGCCAAAAGATACGGTTATCGGTCCTATTATAAATACTATCAGGCTTATGATTATCAACAGGATGCGGTCGGGAGCGGTAAATTATTAACCTGATCCTCAGATTACCGGGAGATTAAATAATATCCGCAGATTACGCAGATTACGCAGATTAAATCAGATTAAAATAATAAATTATGAGCGATCAAAAAACTTATGCGATTATTGGGGCGGCAATGGAGGTGCATAAAGAGTTAGGCAATGGGTTTCTTGAAGCTGTTTATCAGGAAGCTTTGGAGAAGGAATTTACCTATCAAGAAATCCCTTTTAAATCGCAACCTCTAGTTAGAATCGAGTATAAGGGAAAACCGCTAAAGAAGACGTATGAACCGGATTTCATTTGTTTTGATGAAGTAATTGTTGAGATTAAGGCTATGGATAAACTATCGGGTGTAGAACACGCTCAAATTATCAACTACTTAAAAGCGTCCAAAATTAGAATTGGGCTTTTGATCAATTTTGGCTCACAATCCCTCCAACATAAAAGATTTGTCTACTCTAAATAATCTGTGCAATCTGCGTAATCTGCGGATAAATATTCTCCGTAAATCTCCGTAATCTGCGGATAAGCTTTTAACCTAAAGAAAAAATCTGCGTTAATCTGCGTAATCTGCGGATAAATATTCTCCGTAAATCTCCGTAATCTGCGGATAAGCTTTTAACCTAAAGAAAAAATCTGCGTTAATCTGCGTAATCTGCGGATAAATATTCTCCGTAAATCTCCGTAATCTGCGGATGAATTTAAATTCTATGAAATCTGTGGAAAAAGACATTTTCAAAGACAAAAACCTGCTCACCCGTTTTATCCGGCAGCTCCTTTCGCTACCCGACACACCTTCTCTCATCCAATTTGTAGCCGGCGATGAAGATTATTTGTTGTTGTGCAGCAGTATCGTAAATGCATCAGCCGGGGACTCCCAGGTACTCCAGCAGCTATCTGAAATTTGCCGAAAGCACAGCTTTGATTTTCAGGTTTTAAAAGAAAGGCTAACGCCTGTGGGGCAGGCATTAGGATTGGCATTATCCTCAGAACAGATTGATTACTACGAGCTGCTTGGGATTTCATCAGATGCCCGTAAGGCCGATATTAAGAAGGCATTCAGACAAAAAGTTCGCAAAGTGCATCCCGACACCAGCGGTCAAATGACCGATAGCGGCCAGGACTTTATTAGCCTGAAAGCGGCCTATCAAATTCTCTGTGATCCGGATTTACGGCAGCAATATGATGAAACCCTGCAGCATGTGAACCTTTGGAAGGAAAAGGCCGATCCTATCCACAGATTAAGCGGATCTCGCAGTTTAAACCCGCTCATTGCTCAAAATACTAATCTGAAGCGACCCGGCCGAACCAGAATTTTTTACCAGCTCGGCGTTTTGTTTCTTCTGATGATTCTGGCGGTATTTATTCTTGACTTCCTTTACCGCCAAAATTCGATTTTTGACGGTGACCCCACTGTCAAACAAAAGCAGGTTACAGAACCAAAAACCGTAAAAGAGGGCAGCCAAAAAAAATCGAATATCAAACTTCAACCCCAAAATACGAACATCAAATTATTACGATATCATCCAGGCGGTACCCGCAAAATTTTGCGTACCGATGACACATCACCTAAAACCTCTAACTCAATTCATGTGAAGTCTGTGGATCAATCATCCGCAGATTAGATCGGTAAATTACAATCCGCAGATTACGCAGATTAACGCAGATTAATATAATAAATTATGAGAGATAAAAAACTTATGCGATCATTGGGACGGCAATGTAGGTCTATAATCCGAAGATTACGCTGATTACACAAATTAATTTTTACCTAAAGAAAAAATCTGCGGAAATCTGCGTAATCTGCGGATAAATAATCTTTATAAATCAGCGTAAACTGTGGACAAACAATGAGTAGAATCTGTGAAGTTATATGATTGGTTTGCTTTTAAAATCTGCGGAAATCTGCGTAATCTGCGGATATATATAAAATTTGCGTAATCTGCGGATATTTTTAAATTCTATGAGATTTGAACATCACAGGGGGTTCGGATAGCTGATTTGGGTTTAAAGGGCGCTTTATTCTGGCACATAATTTGCTTTAATATTAAGAACTTATTTATTTTCCTTATCACTTGGTAGCGCTCATCAAACAAAATTTTAGAAGCTTATCCGAGCAACCCTTATCGGGAATAATTTTACTACCTGATCATTAAACATTTAAAAACTTAGGGAGGCTGACTATGTTAGGAAAAAGAAAAAAAACTTTGATGATGAAAGTATTTGTCGTCTTTGTATCCTTTGCTTTTGCGACCGCCGGGTTTGCGGCCAGAATAATTCCCACGGGCAAGGTATCGATTATTAAAGACGGCAAGGTGGTAGGTGAATTCAGTCAGGAGGCCCCGCTTCCCGAAGGTGCCTTATTAAGATGCGAGGCTAAATGTGCTATCCAATTGGACGACGTTTATATGGTGGTAGAGCCTGGCACCGTATTTTCAGTCACCCCGATGGCGGATAGACATGAGTTGTTGGTTCAGGAAGGAACCGTGTATTATTCCGCAACCGAATCTACCCGACCGATACAGTTCAATACTCCAGCCGGAAATGCGACGACCCGCAAACTTACTTTGACTGACGGCGAATTAAGAGGCTATGTGCGTGTATCCGGAAATACGACTGAGCTTGGCGTCATCGGCGGCGGTACCATGATGGTGGAGACTGAATCAGGCGAACTGGCAATCACCTCTGGAAAACAGGTCACCATGACCTTGACTGATCCTGCAAAATCGGTTGCTGCAACCGGCGGCGAGGAAGGTCTCAGCACAAACACAAAATATGCCCTCGGAGGTATCGCCGGCGCCGTAGCGATTGCGGGCGGAGTCGCTCTTGCCTCAAGCAGCAGTGGTGGTAGTGGAGGCGGCGGATCGCCTGCTGTGCCATAATTTTATTACGCGATAATGGATCAAAAATGATCGATTAAATCAAAATAGAATAAAGAAATGACACATGTTTAGGATAAATAAACATTCGTTAGTTTTAAAAGTAGTTATTGTGATTGCATCTTTTGCTTTTGCCTCTGTTGGGTTTTCTGCCAGTGTAAATTCGGCCAGAATAATTCCCGAAGGAACGGTATCTATTATTGAAAACGGCAAGGTAGTGGGCGAATTCAGCAAGGAAGTACCGCTTCCCGAAGGCTCTTTATTAAAATGCGAAGTAGAGTGCGCTGTAAAAATGAATGACGCGTATATGGTGGCCGAGCCTGATACCGTATTTTCGGTCAGCCCGATGGCAAATAGCAACGAGTTGTTGGTTCAGGAAGGGACCGTGTATTTTTCGGTAACTGAATCTTCGCGTCCCATACAGTTCAATACACCCGCTGGAGTTGTCACTACCCGCGAGACATCACTGACTGGAAGTGAGCTAAAAGGCTATGTGCGTGTTTCCGGTAATGAGACGGAGATCGGCGTCATCGAGGGCGGTACCATGACGGTTGAGACTTCATCCGGTGAGATGGCAATCACTCCCGGAAAGCAGATCACCATTGCAGTGGTGAATCCGGATCCATCCGCTGCTGCGACCGGGAGTGAGGGAGCTTCTACCTTAGTAACCGATATTGCCCTTGGTGTTGTTGGAACTGCAGTTATCGTTGGCGGCATATACGGACTTCACAAAGTTGTCCAAAATAGCGGAGGAGGATCGGACGGAAGTCCATCGTCTCCGTAACTTTGCTGCCAAATTTCCGGTTACCAGAGCATTGGGTTAATGCGTACTAGCCCTTATAGTTATAGGGGATGCTCTAGCTCATTCAATCGAAATAAAGCATCTGAAAAATTAAGGGCGAATCTTTGCATTTCTATAACTGCCTAAATTGAGCGTTTCAAATTTTAAAAAGGGATCATTTTAGGAACAGGAGTCTTTAAAATGGCGCTAAAACTAAAAAAACGATACAGGTTTATCTACACTTTGACGGCGGTCGGGCTCTTCATTAGCCTGGGCATTTTGACAGGTTGTGTGTCCGGTCAAAACGTTAGCCAAACTATACCGCCTGCTGAATTAAAGCAGGATGAAATTGCCCAATTCAATGAGCAACTGTTTGCGTCTGCGCGGATGAACACCGATCCTAGTGATTATCTTTTAGGCTCCGGCGACCTGCTTCAGGTAAAGATTTACGAAGCTGAAGATTTGAATACAACGGTTCGGGTCAGCTCACGCGGATATGTTACCCTGCCACTTTTAGGAGCTGTTTTGGTCAAAGAGCTGACGGCCCGGGAAGCTGAGGAGACGATCGAAAATTTATACCGCGTGCGCTACATAAAAGATCCTCATGTCAGCATATTCGTTGAGGAACACTTCAGCCGGCGAGTCACCTTAATGGGTCAATTTCGAAACCCGGGTACTTACGACTATTTATCAAAACAAAGACTTTTGGATGTTATGGCTCTGGGAGGCGGTTTGAGCGACATAGCCGGTCGCGTCATACAAGTTAGAAGGTATGGCGGCACGCTTGAAGGCCAAAGCGTTTTTGTTGTGGATTTGGATCAACTGATAAAAGAGGGCAAATCAGAGCTCAACATTGAAATCAACAGCAGCGATGTACTTTTTGTACCGGAAGCCGGCACTTTTTTTGTAGATGGCGCTGTCCGCAGACCTGGAGCTTATCACATCAAGCACACGACAACGGTACAGGAAGCGTTGTTAGAGGCCGGCGGTTTGGCTCCGTATGCCGACAAGAAACACGCAACTTTGATCCGCTATACAGGAAAAGGTCAGCGTCAGATGATTAAACTTGATCTTTCACAGCCAGAATCCCAGGAAATAGAGGTCAAGGATCGAGACGTTCTGATCACTGAGGCCAGCACATATGGAAAGTTGGTTCACGGCTTTGGCCTTCACATTGGCGTGCCGGGATTCGGCAGTCTCGGTTATCAAAATCCTGAGACTCGATGGTAATTTTATAGCTGGTTAAAACTCGATTATTCTCGATTCGTTTAAAGGGGTTGGCGGTCATGATTACCGCCGCCCCTTTGTTTTTTTAAAAGCATATTTTTTGGTGATGAACCCCTTATAATAGGGATAGCTTGTATTCAACTGCAAATTCGAGCTCTATTTCCGATGCACCGGATTTTTCATCATTACATATTAAATTAAGGAGTAAATCGGACGTACCAAATTTTAAAAAGGGTGTCGGCATTTTGCCGATACCCTTTTTTATCTTCGGTTAATTCCGTGACTTTAATATCACATACTAACGGATTACTTCGATGTCATCGCGTTTCAGCAGGTGATGTATTTTGCCTGAGAAACGCTTTTCAAAAAAATCCTCCAACGATCGGCTGATTTCCGCGATTTTATCAATGTCGATGCCGGTTTCAATTCCCATTTGTTGCAGCATAAAAGCCAGGTCTTCCGTTTTTGCTTCACTCTGCAAACCATCCCTGAGGCCCTGTTCCTCAATAATCACTGATTTTGGATAGTCGGGCATTTTCATTTCTAAATTCTACACTATAGATTAAATCCATAAGCAAAAAAAGTATCCGCAGATTACACAGATTTACGCAGATTAAAACAATAAATTAAAAAAACAGTTTCAATATCTTAACAGCTGACCAGCTTACTAGCTCAATAGCTGAAGAGCTCAACAGCTTAATAGATAATCAGCTTTCTGGCCTCCCAGCTTCCCAGCCTGAAGCCTTTAGATAATAACAGATTATATAGCGGTTGTCATAAATATGTTCCGTTTGCCAGATTTCCTAACAGGAGAAAATGTAATGTGTAACAGCCTGAAATTATTACAAACATGACAACCGCTATATTAT
>Ga0255055_10000682_pt1 | contig 25711 bp, 24 predicted proteins | sample JV7_2_27_MG_FD_188633 | JGI IMG/M metagenome (GOLD analysis project Ga0255055, IMG submission 188633) | Seawater microbial communities from Jervis Inlet, British Columbia, Canada - JV7_2_27 | ecosystem: Environmental > Aquatic > Marine > Inlet | place: Canada: British Columbia | collected...
AGAACATTCAGGAAAATTATACCTTTATTTGAAACTGACGAAAATTTATCTGATGTGAGTATTATAATGCTTATGTCAAACTTAGAGTTGAAAAAAGATATAGATAATTTGAAAATTATAAAAGTAAATGAGAGATGATGGAAAACAAATGGAAACTGTGAATTTCGAAGATGTAGTGAAGAATATCGCTAAAATTATTCTAACGAGCCCACAAAAAATGATTAGAGAAGAAGATCTACTGATTTTAACTAAGAACTTGGATTTTGAGCAAGTAACAAGCGCTGTTTATTCAAACTTACAAAATGTAGGATTTGAATTTATTAAATCGAGGTTCTTAGATCAAAATTATTACATTTTAACTTCTGAAGGAAAAGATGATAGAGTTACTCCATCGCAATACGGAACTCTTGCTCTAATCCTCGCGCTCAGCAAAGAACTGGACGAAAATTTAGACTTAAATGACCTAAAAGATATTTTTAAAGAAGTATGGAATACAGATGTGAAATTTTTAATCGATAACGATTATTTAAGGAAAATCGAGGATCAAACCATATTAAAAATAACGCCTCTAGGAAAAGCGCTTTTGAAGAATATAATTAAAGATATTGACTTGAAAAACTTATTAAAAACCTTTAAAAGAAAAAAAGAAACATTATAAGATAAAAAAATAAATTTGCTTATTACTTGTCTAAATCGATTTTAAATTGATCGTAAATTTTTTTCACGCGATCAGCAGAAGGGCCAGTTCCTCTCACACCGTCTTCATTTACGATAATCTTCCCATTTAAAATAGAAATAATGTTTTGCTCTTCTATGTAATTTACATGTCCTTTGGAAAAAATTGTTGCAATTCTGTCTGCTAATGCGGCCATAGGAAACGGTTCTTCTTCAACAGTTACATAACGATAATACGAACTTCTAATCATTAGTTTTGGGAAAACTTTACTTTTTTCATTTTTAACATTTGTAAGAATGAGATTACTGTCCTCTGAAACTCCTTTGAGTTGTCCTACGAAGAATTTATCATTATCAAGATAAACTTTAACAATTTTATCAATCAATAAACCTAATTCGGTATTATATTGCCTTAGACTGATATTTCAACACCTTCAATAAAAAAATATTTTTTGTTTTATTTACTTTTATTTTATCCAATCTATTACCAATTTCTATTAATTAATCGGTGAATAATTCTTTTATTAATTCGGGTATGTTTTTTTCTGTTATCGCACTGGTTGTAAATATTTTTATATTTGGGTTTATTTCTAATGCATCGCTAATCATATCTTCAATATTTACATCTATCACATCGATTAGATCAACTTTATTAATAATCGCTACATCTGAAAATTTAAACAACATCGGATGCTTTCGAATAACCCATGGTCCTTCCGTAATAGACACAACAACTATTCTTTTATCAGTACCCAAAATAAAATCTGAAGGACATATAAGATTTCCTACATTTTCTATAAAAATTACGTCGTACTCACTTAAATCCGAATTCTTTATCACTTGAGAAATGTGATAAGAATTTAAAGCACACTCCCTGCCAGTATTTATCTGGATGGTTTTTACACCATGTTTTTCAATACGATCAGCATCAATTCTCGTAGTTATATCTCCGTTTATTACTAAGACTCTTTTATTTTTAGAAATCCTCTTAGAAATTGACTCTAAAAGCGCTGTTTTTCCAGCACCTATAGCTCCAACGACATCAAAAGAATAAATATTATACTTTTTGAACATCTCTTTATTTTGAGCTGCTAAATTATCGTTGTTTTCAATTAAATCCTCATTTAACTCAATTATTTTTGATAATTCTTCTTCTGGCATTAATAAAACTCAATTAATAGATAAATTAATAATAATAAAAAAAATAGCATTTATTCGTTGATATTTTTTTCGGATTTGAGTTATAACAATATCATAAATAACTATCGATTTTTCAACTTGTAATTATAAACAAGAAATGAAGCGAGGATTCCCCCCAAATCAGGAAGATAAATCAATAAAGCTGGAGGATAGTCTATAGCAAACAGTAAACCGGGAATTAACTTAATTAATATTAAGACGATTATAATGGTTTTTCCTTTCATCCTTATTGGCATAAAAAAAATTAAAAATGTCATTTGTCGGTTCCAATTTATAAATATCATGAAACAGATAACACCTAATAGAGCACCTGAGGCTAGTCCATAAGGAATTATTATTCCAAGACCAGGGGGTATTAAGAATATCTCTAATATAAGCCATAATATAAAATAAACCAATCCAGAGAATAAAGCGCAAGTAAAATACAAGCGCAATAAGAATTTTGTTCCAAAAGCCTGTTCAATATTTTTAATAATCATATAGAAAAAAAGAATGATGATAAATAGAAAAATTAATCCAAACAAATCAGAAATATAACTCACAAATACTGAGGTAACAAAAGTCCATAACCAAAAACCTGAAAAACTTAACCTACTCAAGGTTAAATAAAGCGGATTTATTATCATACTCGCAATAGACAATACAATTATCACTATAATTAAGATTTTCGTCCCGTTATTTTGAGTAGGTTCAAAATTATAATTCTTATAAAGCTTAGTGGTTTTCTGCTTTTGCTTATCTTGCCTTTTCATGTATTTCTTGAAATCCCTTGAAGATCCCTGCGAATACGCCCTTTTTGATGGCACTTCTCCTAAACCTGAAAATGTATTCGGAGTATGTTTTAGTTCGAAAGTACATTGATGATTTTCAGGTAAGCGATGCTCTTTACAATAAGCTCCTCCGCAATACTTACATTTAAATGGTAAGAAATTTATTTTTTCTCCACAAAATTCGCAAAATGTCATGAAATAATCCTTATCGTATATAAATCGTCTAAAAATTAATAATACTTCTTTTTAAGTTTTATTCTTCTTTCTTACGTTTTTAAAAATTTCGATCCTTGATAATTTTTTTTATAAATATCTCAATGATTCTTTAGATTATAATTCAATATAAGAAAATTAGATATATAATCCAACTGGAGAATTAATAAGAAGTAAGGACAATAATAGCATGACTACTAACGAGCTAGCTAAACCGATATAGACCCTTTTATTCCATTTCCATATATTTTGTCCATCTAATATCCCTATAGGAATCATATTAAAAGCTCCAAGCATGAAATTGAAGTAGGATGCATAACCAATGAAAAAATTCAGAGGATAGAATGTATTAGGTATAAGTAGTGATATAATTAATAAAATAGAACCATAAATCAAATTAACTATTGGTCCGGCTGCTTTACATAGTCCCGTTTTTCTGTTTATTTTTTCTAATCCTAATACTACGACTGCTCCAGGGAGAGCTAGCATTGGAAATGTGCTAGATGCACTTATCAAACTAATAAAGCCCATAACAAGGCTTAAAGTCGTTAAAAGCATCCCAAATGTGAGCAAGCGAAATTTTGTTTGAAGCCCAAAACGAATTGCTACTTGACGATGTCCAAACTCGTGGAAAAGAAATGCAGTCATATAAAAACCTGCGAGCATAAAAAGAGCCCATATATAACCCGAATCGATAATCTGATTATAGAATGAAATTAATCCAATCAAAAAAATTAAGGTACATCCAATTATAAAATGAAGTAATTCAGATTTATGCGCCAATAATATTCCTTTAAAATTTATACCCGAATCAGGATCAAAAGCGTTTTCCGGTACTGCTTGCTCTTGCCGGTACCATGTATAAGTTCCATCGGTTGTCCCTCGCGTGGTGGTTTCGGCAAAACTACTTTGTTCTGTAAATGATGGAGTTGTTTGTGATGGAGCTACATATTGAGGAGTCAATTGTGGTGTTGCTTGAGTGGTAAAATTCAAACTCTCTATGACAATATTACACTCGTGATCAATGGGATCTTTATGAAATGAGCAATAAGATTGGCCACATTTAGAACAACTAAACAATTCGGGGTTCTCGGTTCCACAATGATAACATATCGGCATTTTTTATGCATTCACTTTTTTTATTTATTTAGGAAGAACTTATATAAGTTATAAAGTTCAATCCTAATAAATTCTAACAGATTGTTTAATTCAGTGATTTCTCCCCCGTTCTTTATTACCATAAAATAATTAAATAGCAATACACTCAAACAGTTGATAATGAAAAAAACAGTGTATTGCCCAACATGCGAACAAAAGGTTATTCTTAGAAGGAAGAATTTTGATCATATTTACCACGAAATACTTTGTTTCTCCGTCATCTTAACGATGGGATTAGGCTATATACTTTATTTAATCTTGAAATACAGCAAACCAAAAGATAGATGTCCAAATTGCGAAGCCCAATTCGATCTAGACAATCTTCCAGATAAGGAAATTCTTGAAAAAGATGTTACTAATTAGTATTTATTGAATTTTCATATCGTTTTTACATCGAGGGCAAATGCGATCTTTTCCTAATAATTCTTTTTTCACTATTGTCTTTTTGTATTTACATTTTGTTTTAGAGCAGATAAGAACAAATTTTGTTAATTTTATTGGTTCTTTTTCATCTTTCTTTTCTACCAGCTGAGTCTTAGGTTTTCTCGTTGATCTTACATCTTCTTTTTTCTCCGATTTTTTCACAGTTTCTTCTGGTTTTATCCACTTATCTAATCCCATGTTTGCGTCACTTAATCATTTTTAACAATTCAATTCTCTCAATATAAAAATAGAGTAATTGTTCATAAAATATAGCTCTCAGTAATTAATATAAAAAGAATAAAAAAAAAAGTTACTGGTCGACACTCAAAATTAATAAACTTGAACTTTTCCTTCAATCAAACGCTTCCGTAAGTCAATAAAGTACTCTTTGCTTAACATCTCTTCAGAAACTTCTTGAGCTATTTTTTCAATGCTCGCAAAGTTCACGTTATCAGCAGGGATCAGTTCTATCGAATTCACCCAAGGATCAGTAATAGGTCGTCCAATCTGGGAAAGTAATTTCACATGTGCTTCCAAAATATCCCCCTCTCCTCTTTTATAGATTTCTCTACTCAATTCTGTACCTAGAATGTTATACAATTTACCTACATGATTTATCGGGTTTTTTCCACAAACTGCTTCCAAACTCATTGGTCTACAAGGAGTTATTATTCCATTCGATCGATTACCTCTTCCTACTTCTCCATCATCTCCAGCTTCTGCTGAAGTTCCAGTTATTGTAAGATAAAGAATTCCTTTCTCGATTTTATCTCCCACATTTACTTGACAAGTGACTTCTCGTTCGGGGATGATTTTAGCCGCCAAGTTTAAAACAGCGTTTTTAATTTGGTTAGTGTAATTGATATATTCATCGGTGTCATTGATGTATTTGCTAACCATAGCAGCTGCTACAGTAATTCCTACTTTATTACCGAGTCTTTCTGTCATAACTTTAATGTCTTCTCCCGAAGCTTTACATTTCTTTTTGAATTTATCTGAGTTAAGTAAATATTCTGCTTCTAATGTTATCTTTTCTACATCTGAATAGGGAGCATAACCCACTCCAAAGCTCGTATCGTTTGAAAGTGGTATGTCATCTGTGTGGTGAGAGTCGTCAAACACTCCAGTTAAATCTATAGATCCAGGTCGGACGGCATAATCGAATTGAATGTCTCTACTAAGGTTAAGATTCCTAAAAATTTCACCCAGAACTTTTCTTTGGGTGTCAATACAAATAGTCGCAACTGGTATGTATTCTAATTTATTTTCAGTTCCACATTCCGTGAGGATTTGATTTATTGCTCTTCCCACTATTAAAAAATATTGTGGCTGAATTATTAATCCTCCACCAAATTCTGGTTTAGCAGTTCCGCCAACTAATGCTGCTTTATCAACATTATGATGATAAACCCTATCGTAATTTTCCAAATAGTACACACAAAGTGCTCTCGAGCACGCATCGGCTACTGCGTCACACACGCTATCAGGATGCCCCACGCCTTTCCGCTCGCATATTTCCGGAAATTCACTTTTTTCGATCGGTAAAAAATTCGCTTGTGTAATTTTCAACATTTTCAACAAACTCTACGTGAATGATATATATAGTTAATTTAATTATGAATCTTAAAATTAAAGGTATTTATAAATAATTATTGATAATAATATGCAGGTTTTGCATGAAATATGTGCTTAAATTATAATAATTAAACTTTACGCATATGAAAATGGAAGTCTTACCAGATTCTTCACAAATTAAAAATTTACGAAAGAGTTTAAACATTAGTCAAAAAGAGTTGGGAGAGAAATTAAAAATATCTCAATCTACGATATCAAGAATAGAAAATGGGGAGATGGATCCCCCCTACTCTAAGTTTAAACAAATTTATGAATTTTTAGAAAATGAAAGAATAACTCGTAAACGATCCATAAAACATGCCGTAGACATTTTAACTCCAGAAATTATATTCATCAATCCACATTCAACTGTGAGAGATGCCGTAGAGCTGATGACAAAATACAACATCTCTCAAATCCCGATATTAGAAAATAATCAGAATTATGGTAGTATTACCTCTAAAAAAATTCAGAAGTATATAACAGATGATCCAGTAATTTTGAATTTAAAGGTAACTGATGTTAAAGAATTGCCTTTTCCAGAAGTAGAAAGAAATTGGAACGTAAAAGACATCTCAAGTTTATTGTTAAGTTATCCTGCTGTTTTGGTAAAAGAAGATAAAAAATATATAGGGATAATTACAGATTCTAATTTTCTTAAACTTACAAGTAAATTTTAAAAAAGAAAGAAAGGTACAAAGCGGAATCTAAGAGATAGATTATCTAATAAGTAAATAATACCAAAAACTTATCTCACAATAAAATAATTTTATTAAACTACTTTGCTTTTTAAGATATGAAGCTTGAATGAATAGAACTATACTTGAAAAAATTGATGATTTGCTGAAAAAAGCAAATTTTGAAACGTTTATGTTAGATAATTTTTGCAATAAAAAAAACAAATTTTGCTTTGATTTACTCGTTAAAAAGAACGATCTTATATTTAGCGTGAAAGTTTTTACAAACATCGATAATATAAGCCCTGAGATTGTTAACGATATTAAATCATTATCTATGCTGCTAAAGTCTAAACCTTTATTAATAGGTATTAAAAATCGGTACAATGAATTAGAAGACAACACTATTTATATTAGAGACGAGCTACCATTTATTACTTTAGCGACTTTAGAAAACATAATTGAAAAAGATTTATATCCCTACATTCTGGCCAGAAGAGGCGGTGGTATAATGTTTTTAAACGGTAATATCATGAAATTCATTAGAGAAAAGCAGGAGATATCACGAAAGGAATTATCAGAGTTACTTGGTGTAACAAAACGTACCGTCTGTGCTTACGAAAATGAAAGCATGCGACCTTCTGAGAAAGTCGCTAAAAAACTATCAAATATCTTAGAAAATAAAGATCTCTTTAGGAAAATTAATCTATTTGAATGGAATTTCAAATTTGAGATTGATTGGAAAGAACCCCGAGAATTTACTGCTCGAAATCCTTTTGAAACTCACCTTCAAGCTGTTTTAGACGACATTGGAGTTTGTTCTTATTGGTACAAAAATAGTCCAATTCCGTTTAAATTATCCTTATATTCCAAAGTTTCTGATGATAACAAGGAAAAAAATGTGTATCCTCTTTTTTCGGGCGTTTCAGAAGAGGATAAAAAGATTAACGCACTAAGTCTCAATTGCTTAAATATGTTCAACAAATTATTTCACGCGAATTCTCTCTTTATCGTTAACAACGACATCAAAATACCAGATTCGTTAAGAAAAATTAAAGTTCCTATTGTTAAAATTAGAAATTTAGAAAAAATAGATGACGAAGAGGAATTTATTGACCTCGTCCAAGAATCAGGAATTTAACCGCGATATTATTTGTGGTATTGACGAGGCTGGAAGAGGTCCAGTATTAGGACCAATGGTAATTTGTGGCGTGAATTTTTTCAAAGCTGAGTTAGAATTGCTTGTGGATATCGGAGTTAAGGATTCAAAGAAACTATCGCCCAAAAAACGGTCTGAGCTAGCTAAAATAATAAAGAATAAATGTATTAATTATAAAACTATCGTAGTTTCGTCTCAAGAAATCGACGCGAGGGAAAAAAAAAGAATTACTTTGAATAGACTTGAAGAAATTAAGATGGCAGAAATTATTGAAGAGTTAAAGCCTAATATCATTTATATAGACGCTGCAGACGTGAACGAGGCAAGGTTTGGGGAATCTATTCAAAAACTACTTAAATATTCACCTACAAAAATAATATCTAAGCATAAAGCAGATGATTTATACCCGATCGTCTCTGCTAGCTCAATCATTGCAAAAGATACTAGAGATAGCATTATAGAGGAATTAAAAAAGAATTACGGAGATTTTGGATCAGGATATCCCTCAGATACGCGATCTGTAGAATTTCTGAGAGAATGGATAAAAGAAAAGAAAAAAGCTCCACTGATCGCTAGAAAATCTTGGGAAACTACGAAAAAAATAATCAGAGAGGAAGTATCTAACACTAAGATAACTGATTTTGTTAAATGAGATTTACAATCATATCTATTATGATTTCTCTATTTCAAATTATTTTTGAACAGTTAAAATAATGTGATTTGCAGCGTATTTATGAATGTTAATACTATCGATTATGACATAACCTGCTTTTTCTATAATTTTTTTTTCTTGAATATAAATTTTTTCAGACTTTTCTACACTGTCAATTGATTGAGATTTTATCGCGAGAATTAAAAATCCCTTATTTTTTAGATAATAATTGCAGTTTTCAATGGCTATTTGTGCTTGATTAGGTTGAGCGATGTCTTGATAGACTAGATCGATAGGAGTAAAAATAGATTTAGCATAACTTTCTGGAAAATTAGCGTTACCTAATAATGGGATGATGTTCTTTCTTTTATCGGTGTTTTGAATCAATTGTCTCATACTCCGTTCAGCAAATTCGACTCCGTAAATAACTCCGCCGTAAACAATGTCCGAAAGATGAGAAATTGTAGTTCCAGAGGATGCTCCTAAATACAAGCAGTTTAAATCTTTCTTCATGAATTCCAACGAAGGTTTTTCTAATATCATCGCAGCTAATTTGCTTCTAAAGGGATCCCATTCTCGATATTCCTCTCCTTTAAAAGTAATTAGCCTCTCCCCGTATACCCTATTGCCCGGGATTAGGTTTTTAGTATAAAGTTTTGGATTCTGTAGTAACCCCGAGATATAAACATTAGAAAATTTCGGATGGGCTCTTATAGTAATGTTGCTCAATTTAACTTTACCTCCTTTTTTTTTTACTTGTTTGTTTTTTATTCGATCTATTCTTAGTTTTGGGCTCACTTCTTTTTAGTGGAGGTTTAGGATATTTCGCCTCAATTTCCTGGATTTTTTCGTTTATCGCTTTTGAAAGCACATCGGCTATAAACTCTCCTCCAAAATAATCTACTTTTGCTGATATACCAATTTTTCCAGATATAACTCTAGATATCTTCCCTCTATTCCACGGTTTACTTCCCCGGATTAGGTTCCACTGAAAAATCAACCCGTGCTTTGGGCGTTTTTCACCGGTTTTAAGGAACCTATATAAAGCTTTCTCAGCCCCCAATAGTTGAATTCTTGAAGCTGGCATAAACGCTAATTTTTTTAAACTTCCCGCTTTTGCTATTAATTTCGCTCCAATTAAGCCTCCAACTAAAGCAAAAAGATTTGGAGCAAGTTGTTCCATTACTAAATCTAAATGGGCCTCTAATTCGTGCGTAAATTCGTTCAAAGATAAAATTTCATCAGCATATTTTTTAATTATGCGAAGATCAATATCTGCTCCCATTGATTTGGAAGCTAAATTCTCCAGCATTTTAATTCTTGCTTCTTTAAAACCAAACTCTTGATTGAGCTTACTATAGATGAAATTATCACGATTTCCTAACACTGAAATGAGTTTTGCTATAAGGACATTATCTTCTATTACTTTATCAACTAGTTCTGGAAAATGTAAACCATACCATTCTCTCATGCGGCTTGAGAATAAACTTATTGATTTTTTAAGAATATCCAAAGTTTCTATGATTTGAACGACTTCTACATCTCCCTTACTACCAAATTGACTAATTTGTTCCTTGATCAGATGTTCTTCAACTTTCTTAAAGAAAGAGAGAATTTCATCTCGTGTTTTCGTGATACCTATTTTTTTCAATTCATCACTCAAATTGAAGCGAAAATTTTTAAATTCTAAAGAGAGTTTTTCAAAAAATGTGTTATATCCTGAATCCTGCATTGTTATATCTTTTAGTTTTCTATTATCAAACACAAAATCATCAAAACCAGAATTTTTTAATTCACTCATAAAGTCTAAATACTCTTCTGAGAGAGTATCTTTATTTAATGAATTATAAAAATTTATTGATCTTTGAATGTCGTCTAAGAAATCTATATAATTAAGGAAATTTCCTCCATCATCAATAGCAAATATCCCTATTAAAGAATCAATAATATAACATCTCATTATCCTATACACTTGCTTTAGTAAAATTTCTCAAATAATAATAATAATCATTTCTTACATAATAATAGTAATGCTTGAACTAAATATTTCTGAGTTAAAATTAAACTCGCCTTTGATTTTAGCCTCCGGCATTTTAGGTGTTTCTTATTCTAGTATGAAACGGTTAATTGACGCTGGATTAGGCGCAATTACTACTAAATCAATTGGTCCTGTCCGAAGAAAGGGATATAAGAACCCTTCAATCATTGAAGTACATAATGGCTCGTTTTTAAATAGTGTAGGGCTTGGGAATCCCGGAATAGATAGTTTTATTACAGAAATTAAAGAAATTAAAAAATTCGGGTTCCCTTTAATTGTAAGCGTTTTCGGGGATACAACGGATTCTTACATTGATGTTGCCTCAAAAGCAGAAAAAGCAGGGGCTAACGCTATTGAAATTAACATCTCTTGCCCTCATGCTGAAGTATCAAGCATAGGTATTGATAAGAATCTAACCTATTCAGTTGTTAAAGCTATAAAAGAGAGAATAAATGTACCTCTGTTTGTAAAACTAAATCCAAATGTAACCAATATGGGCGAAATTGCTCTAGCAGCACAGAAAGGGGGTGCCGATGGAGTAGTTGCAATTAATACTCTTGCTGCTATGAAGATTGATATTAACGTAAAAAGACCTGTTTTATCGCATGGAAGTGGAGGTCTTTCAGGAAAAGCAATTCATCCCATAGCTGTGAAAAAAATCTACGATCTATATAAAATTTTAAAAATCCCGATAATTGGATGCGGAGGTGTATCTAATTACGAAGATGCGATTGAATTTTTCTTGGCAGGAGCTTCTGCTGTTCAAATTGGAACCGCTCTCTATCAAGGATATGATATTATTACCAAAATAAATCAGGGATTAACAAAATATCTCAAAGAAAACGAATACAATTCAATCTCTGAAATTAAGGGTTTGGCGCACAATTACAAAACGCAAGAGGTACCAGATTTTGACTAAAAACATGGTTAAAACAGTGAAAATAACGAAAATCATCGACGAATGCCATGGAGTCAAAACTATCACGTTTAAAAAACAAGACTTGATAAAACCTAAACCGGGACAGTTCTTAATGATCTGGTTACCTGGTGTTGATGAAATTCCAATGTCAATATCATCTTATTCTGATAATAACGAGTGGTCGATAACTGTTCAAAATGTTGGAGAATGTACTAATTCTATTCACCAACTTAAAATAGGCGATTATATTGGCGTTAGAGGTCCAATCGGTAACTTTTTTACCATTCCTCAAGAAAAGAATAAGAATTTATTTTTGATCGGGGGTGGAATAGGGGTAGCTCCACTTAAATTTCTCGCTTCTGAACTGAAAAGACTGAAGCATAATTTTAAGTTAATAATTGGTGCAAAGTTAAAAAATCAACTCGTGTTCAAGAACGACATGAGTTATAAAAATCAAGAAGGATTTGAAGTTCATTTCTGCACTGATGATGGTAGTTACGGAGAAAAGGGTTTTACTACAGAAATCTTTAAAAATATTATTAAAAGCATGAGTAGAGAGGAGTTAAAAAATACGGTAGTTTTTACCTGTGGCCCTGAAAATATGATGCATAAGTTGCTACACATTTGTCTTGAGAATAAAATTGAACTTCAAGCAAGTCTTGAAAGAATTATGAGGTGTGGTTGCGGATTGTGTGGTTTATGCGTTATAGATCCCCTTGGATTATTAGTTTGTAATGATGGACCTATTTTTACCTCAACTGTTTTAGAGAAAATGGAAGATTTTGGAAAATATAAGAGAGATTTTTCTGGTAAAAAAATCTCACTTTAGATAATATTGTTATTTGATCCAAAAAATACAAAATTTTTTTTCATTTACCACATACTATTCTCTATAGAATGAATGAGCTCACAAATTCTGAAATAGAATATAAAATCTCCAGAGAAATTATCGAATATTTAGTGAAAAATCCAAATACTCCTCGTCATAAAATTACAAACCTTAAAGGAAAATTTGGAAAGAAATATAAGTATCATAAAGTTATAAAGAACGCTCAAATCCTGCATCATGCTACTGAAGAAGAATTACGAGTTGTTACTCAACTCTTAAAGAGAAGAATAACACGAACTATTTCAGGTGTGTCTGTCATCGCAATAATGACAAAACCACTTCCTTGCCCGGGGAAATGTGTTTACTGTCCAGGGCAAGATTCTCAACCGGATCAAAAAGTAGCTCAATCGTATACGGGTCATGAACCGGCTGCAATGAGATCTATCCATAATAATTATGATCCTTATGAGCAAGTGCAGAGTAGGATCAGAGATTTAGAAGCAATTGGTCATATCGTAGATAAGATAGAATTAGTTTGTATGGGAGGAACTTTCTTATCTACTCCCATTGATTATCAAGAAGAATTTATTAAAGGAGCGTACGAAGGAGTAATTGAGACCAAAGTTATTTCGTTAGAAGCAGCCAAAAAACTAGCGGAGAATTCAAAAAGAAGACTGGTAGGGTTGACAATTGAAACTCGGCCTGACTATTGTACAGAGCCTTATGTAGACATGATGCTGGATTATGGAGCAACAAGAGTAGAAATTGGAATACAAACAGTGTTGGATGATGTGTATAAAAAAGTGAATAGAGGGCATACCACCCAAGACAGCATTGATGCTATAAGGATTGCAAAAGATGCTGGGTTAAAAATAAATGCTCATATGATGCCTAATCTACCCGGTTCTAACTACTCTAAGGATTTAGAAATGTTTGATGTTCTTTTTTCTTCCCCGGATTACCGCCCAGATATGTTGAAAATTTACCCTTGCGTGGTAATTAAAGGGACTATATTATATGATTGGTGGAAAGAAGGCAAATTTGCACCATATTCATTAGATGAATTGATTGAGTTAATATCAAATGTAAAACAAAAAATTCCTTCTTATGTGAGAATTCAAAGAATTATGAGAGATATACCTGCTTTTTTAATTGAAGCAGGATGTAAAAAAAGTAATTTAAGACAATTAATACACAAAAGATTAGAGGAGCATAATTCTAAATGTAATTGCATAAGATGCAGAGAATATGGAATCGCTAAAAGATCTAAATTTATTAATGACCATATAATTGAAGATGTTAAATTATATCGTCACGATTATGAAGCTTCTAATGGACAAGAAACATTTCTCTCTTACGAAAATAAAAAGGAAGATTATCTTGTAGCATACTTGAGATTAAGAAAACCTTCAGAATACGCTCATAGACCCGAGTTGAATGATGGAAAAACAATGATAGTGAGAGAAGTTAAAGTCGTAGGCGAATTAGTTCCTAAAGATAAAAAACCCCGTTGGAATACACAACTTCAACATCGCGGATTTGGTAAACTACTAATGGAAAATGCTGAAAAAATTGCTCTTGAAGATTTTGACTCTAAAAAATTAACAGTAATAAGTGGTATAGGTGTGAGGACCTGGTTTTATGACCGTGGTTATACTCTTGATGGATGCTATGTCTCAAAAACCTTAAATGATTAATTTTTTCTAATTGATTTATTTCAATAAGCGTTAAAGATTTATACAAAAAAAATTAAATCTTATTAGATTTAGCAAATTAGCATCTTAACTATTTGTGATCTATAGTGGTAAGTAAATCGTTAGAAGAACTTGTTCGAGAAATTCCCCATCTTTCCTTAATCGTCCCTTCATCTTATACTAAAATACTTAAGGAAACCACTGGAAAACCCATGATTATTAGACAGGCATTGGGTTTGAAGCATACTTTAGAAAATCTACCTATTATTATTAGACCTGATGAGTTAATCGTTGGAACATTTGATAAGCATATTCCCGTCGCAATACCTAGAATGGAAGGAAGTGGGTTTAGAATTTTAAAAGAACTAAACGGACTTCCGAATAGGAATCTAAATCCAATCAAAGTTAATGACGATGATATAAAAAAACTAATAGAAACAATAGCTCCATTTTATGAAAACTTCAAAATTGATACATATGCAAGAGAAATAGCAGACGAAAGCGTATTCGAAACTTCCTTTAGTGGATGTGCATATGTTGCAACTGAAATAGGAGGGATTGCACATGTTGTTGTCGATTATCCCAGACTAATTTCGATGGGTTTAAAGGCGTACATAGATTTATCTCGAGAAAAATTAGCTAGTTACGCGCAGTTAGAGGTAAGAGACAAAAAAGTTAATGAAAAAATAGCTTTTTATGAAGCGATGATAGTAATTTGTCAAGCAATAATTAGTTATTCTCATAAATATTCAGAACATGCAAAAACACTTTCTGAAAATGTGAACACCAAAGAAAGAAAGAGAGAATTAAAAAAAATTGCTGAAACATGTAATAACATCCCAGAAAACCCTCCAGAGAATCTCCAAGAAGCGATCCAATTTATTTGGTTTATCCACATGGCGCTTCACTTAGAAAATTTCGAACACGGAATTTCCTTTGGGCGAATGGATCAGTATCTATTGAAATTCTATGATGGGAACGAGGGATCTGCCATAAAATTGATTAAAAATTTGCTACTTAAAACCAACGAAGTTATCGCATTATATGACAGCGTTGCCACTCAATATTTTGGAGGAATGGCTACAACCCAAAATGTTCTAATTGGGGGTATTGATAAGAACGGTAAAGATTCCACCAATGATCTTACCTTTCTTTTTCTTGATGCACTAGATCAAGCAGCTGTTCCAAGTCCAAACTTGGTAGTTAGATTAAATAAAGAAACTCCTACTAATATAATTAAAAAAATAGCAGATATCTTAGCAAAAGGTAAAAATGTTATAGGTTTATACAACGATGAATTAATTGTGCAAAGTTTAAGAAATTGCGGCATACCATTGGAAGAAGCGCGTGATTACGGAATAGTAGGTTGTGTAGGATTATCTACTTCGGGATCTTCTTATGACAATACTGGAGCTGTTTTTTTAAACTTGCCAAAAGCTTTAGAACTTGCTTTAGGAACAGATAAATCAATTGTCAGTAAATACATTGATAATAATCTCGATTTTAATGTGTTCAAATCAATAGAGGATATTTTAGATGTTTTTGAAATTAAACTAAAAGCGTTGATGAAAATGGCAGCTACAGCTGCTAACGCTTACCAGCAAGCACATAAAATATTAAAACCAACCCCTTTGATGTCACTTTGTATTAAAGGAAGTTTTGAGAAAGGAATTGATGTAAATGAAGGCTCAGCTAAATATAATTTTTCAGGTATTCATGTAACAGGCTTTTCAGACGTAGTAGATTCAATAGCTGCTATAAATTGGGCTGTTTTTAAGCAGAAAAAGATAGAAATGGAAGATTTAATCAATGCTTTAAAGAATAATTTTAGAGGGCGTAAGGATATCCAAAGCTATCTTATTTATAAGTGCCCGAAATATGGAAGCGATGATGATAACGCAGATGTTTACGCTAAGAAAGCTATTGAAATACTTGCTCAATCTGTAAAGGGGTTAAAAAGTGCCCGAGGAGGCGATTATCGTGTAGGGATTCATGCAATGACAACTCATGTTGGTTTTGGCATATTCACGGGAGCTCTTCCATCTGGCAGAAAAAAGGGAAAACCATTAAATAGAGATATAGCTCCTGGATTCACGGGCGAAAAAGGGATCACTGCCGCTATCAATAGCATAACTAAAATCAACCACGCCCTTCTTACTAATGGTGTGGCATGCACTCTTAATATTGATCCTAATATTGTATTACTAGACCATGGAAAGATTTTCGAATCAATACTAAGAACGTATGTAAACTTAAATGGTTCTCATTTACAATTTAACTCGATTTCTCTAGAAACGCTTAACGAAGCTCAAGACTATCCCGAGATATACAAAGATTTAATGGTTAGAGTATCAGGTTACAGTGCTAGGTATACAGAATTACCAAGAGCTGTTCAAGATGACATCAAAGCGCGATATTGTTATTCTAAATTCTAAAGTATTGCACCACCAAAGTCTTATTATAACAAATAAGTATTTTATCAACTGCGTAAAAATTATAAAAATAAACTTGATTTCTTATCTTAATGAACTAAATTTTAGATTTTCCATACAATATATTAAAATTATAAAATGAATTAAACAGTTCATAGTAGAACGATATAAATCTCAAATGATCTAATATGTACGATTTTGATTATGAAGAATTAGGAATGAAGTGCGGCTTGGAAATCCATCAACAACTGAATACGAAGAAGAAACTATTTTGTCGATGCCCAAGTAAACTTCTGGGTAAAAAAGAACCTGATTTTACCATAAAACGATTAATGAGACCCGTTTTAGGTGAGATGGGAACCTTTGATAAAGCAATGCTTACTGAATATGAGAAGAACATCAATATAGAATACGAATGTTATAATGATGCGATTTGTACGTATGAATTAGACGAAACTCCTCCTTTTTCATGTAATAGTGAGGCGAGAAAAATCGCTTTAAAAATTGCGCTGCTTTTAAATTCCAATATTATCGAAGAAATGCATGTCTGCAGGAAGAATTATCTCGATGGAAGCGTCCCTTCTGGGTTTCAAAGAACAATGATCCTTGGAACAGACGGTTTTGTTATGTTAAAAACTGGAAAGAAAGTGGGAATAGAGATTTTAAGCTTGGAAGAAGATTCCGCAAGGAAAATAAAAACATTTAATAAAACTAATTATTTCCGCTTAGATAGGTTGGGAATTCCTTTAGTTGAAATCACAACAAAGCCCGATATAAATAACCCTGAGGAATGTAGAGAGTGTGCTGAGCGTTTAGGATTGTTACTATGGTCTACGAATGTGAAGAAAGTTCTCGGTTCAATTCGACAAGATATCAATGTCAGCATAAAAAAAGGGACGAGAATTGAAATTAAAGGCGTACAGAAGTTAGATTGGATACCAACTCTTATAAATCACGAGATTTCACGTCAAATTGGACTTCTGAATGTTAAAGAAGAATTAGAAAGAAGAAAATTATCTGAAAGAGATGTACATAATAAATATACAGATTTGACAGATTCTTTCCCTAAGACGAGCTCTAATTTTGCGTCTAAAGAGATAGCCTCTGGTAAGAAGCTTTACGGTATAAATTTAAAAGGATTTAAAAACATTTTTGGAAAACTCTTAATTAAAGATTATCGATTTGGAACAGAAGTAAGTAGCAAAGTCAAATCTCTAACTGGATTAAGTGGAATAATCCATTCTGACGAAGATCTTACAAAATATAAATTTTCCGATAACGATGTTAAAAAAATAAAATCTAAACTTAATTCAAAGGAAGACGATTGTTTCGTTTTGGTTCTAGGAACAGAAGAAGAAGTTTCTAAGGCAATAACCACAGTAGTAGAACGAGTGAAGCAAGCATTCAAAGGAGTTCCTCCAGAAACTAGGAAGGCTTTAGAAAATGGTAATACTGAATTTTTACGCGAATTGCATGGTGGAGCAAGATTGTATCCTGACACGGATTCAAGAGCAATTATGAACAATATTAACGAGATTAACGATATTAGAGAAAATTTACCTGATTATCCGTGGAATGTAATAGAAGAATATTCTAACTCTTATCATATAGAAGAATCATCGGTAAAACAGTTGTTTTTCACTGGAAAATTAAATCTCTTCAAAAAATTAATCAAAATTTATCCCGATAATCCGTCTATAATAATAAACAAGATTCTAAATACTACTACAGCTCTTCGACGTGAAGGCAAAAATATCGATAATATTAAGGAATCTGATTTCGAAGAGATTTTTATGTTTTTAAAAAATAAAGAGATTAGCAAAGAAGCGATAGAAGAAATTATGATAATGAAAGCTGATCATCCCGAACTTACTATTATAGATATAAAAGAACGATTAAAGCTTGAAAGCATAAGTTTGGAAGAATTATCTAAAATAGTCGATGACGTGATAGATACCAACATCGAAATTGTTAAACAAAAAGGTATGAGGGCAATTGGACCTCTCATGGGAGAAGTGATGAAACAAGTGAGAGGAAAAATCGATGGAGCAATAATTTCAAGAGAAATGAAGAATAAATTAACTTTAAAATTAAAGGAGTTGAAGTAAATGAGTGATTCGTTAAAAGGATACAAAAAAAAAACAAGAGAATACATAGAAAAGAACAATATTCAAATTTGGGATATCGTCGAATTAAAAACAAAAAAAACCACTTTACAAGGGATAATTTTACCTAGAAACGAGTACTCTGCTCCTAATTTTATTGAAATCAAATTGAAAAACAATTATAATTTAGGTATTAATTTAAACGATGTAACAGGGATTAAAAAAACTGGTAAAAAAGAGGCGATCTATAAAATTCCAGAAAAACAATTTCCAAAAAATAAAAATTTACCAAACATCAAACTTCTAGGCACAGGAGGAACAGTGGCATCAAGGCTAGATTATACTACTGGTGCTGTTATCCCCTCTTTTACTCCTGGAGAATTGTTTAGTTCCGTCCCAGAGTTAGCAGAGATATGTAACCTTGAATGCGAGACTGCTTTTGAGATTTTGTCTGAAAACATGAAACCAGAATATTGGCAAGAACTAGCAGAAAAGGTTAAAGGAGCTGCAGAAGCTGGAATCGATGGAGTATTAATAGGACATGGAACCGACACGATGAGCTTTACAAGTGCTGCTTTAGCTTTCATGCTTGAGAATCTGTCGATTCCTGTAGTAATTACAGGAAGTCAAAGAAGCTCTGATCGTCCGTCTTCTGATGCTGCGCTTAATTTAATCAACGCTGCTGTCGTAGCAAGTTCAGATATTTCGGAAGTTTTGGTCACAATGTTAGGATCCTCTTCACATGATTATGGACTAATTCATAGGGGTACAGTCGTCAGAAAAATGCATTCATCCCTACGAGAGGCATTCCGTACTATTGATCAAGTTCCATTAGGCATGATCCAAAATAGAAAAATCAAGATGTTTAGTTCAGGTTATAAGAAGAGATCAAATCGAGAGATTATATTAAAGACAAAATTTGAGAAGAAAATTGCACTAGTTTACTCTTACCCTGGTATGGAAAGTGAATTAATTGACTTTTATATCGATAAGGGCTATAAAGGAATAGTATTTGCCGGGACGGGACTAGGTCACATTAGCACATATGTTCATGACACTATTAAAAGAGCAATTCAGGAAGGAATTACTATACTCATGACTACTCAAACCCTACATGGCTTCGTAGGAATGGATGTATATTCCACTGGGAGAGAGTTACAAAATCTTGGAGTTATTCCTGGAAAAAATATCTTACCAGAGGTAGGTTACGTTAAACTTGGTTGGGTTCTTGGCCAAACGCAAGATCCAGATGAAATCAAAAGTCTACTATTAACAAATATCGCTGGAGAGTTTATAGATAGGGAATTACCAATCGCTTTTAATTACAACATTGATAGCCTATTAAAGAGTAAAACCTTTGTAAAAAAACAATAGTTTTTTCTCACAAATCTATAATTGCTCTGCAAAATAATAAAAAATTTAAACTTTTATTAATTAGATATTACTAATTCTAATTCGATAAAGTAAGTGATCTTTATGGGAAAGCGTATATTAGCTCAAAGAAAAGGATATGGCCATTTATGGGCTCGATCTCCAAGTCACCGACATGTAGGAAAGGTAAAGTATCGTCCCTTCAAGAACGACGAAAAATTGTTTAAATTTAAAGTGATTGACTTCCTCCACGCTCCAGGTAGAGGGGCTCCAGTAGCTAGAATTAGGTACGAAGATGGGGAAAAAGGTTTATGGCTACCTCCAGAAGGAATTTACGAAGGACAAGAATTTTTCCAATCAAAAACGGGATACGGCCAAGAAGTAAACGTCGGAAACATTCTACCTCTTAAGAAAATGCCAATAGGAACGCTCATATTTAATATTGAGGGAAATATACTAGATGGAGGTAAATTCGCTAGAGCTTCCGGAGTTTCTGCAATCGTAAGAAATAAATCTGGAAAAAATATTGAAGTGCTATTTCGGTCAAAAAAAACAAAATGGTTTAATGAAAATTGCCTTTGCACCGTAGGAGTAGTTGCAGGTGGAGGTAGAACAGATAAACCTTTTCTGAAGGCAGGAAACGCACACCACGCTTACCGTTCTAAAGCAAAAAAATGGCCGGTAGTCCGTGGAGTTACTATGAACGCAGCGAGTCATCCTTATGGTGGTGGAGCAAAACAAAGCCCCCATAAACCAACAACCACTTCTAGAAATGCACCTCCCGGTCGAAAAGTTGGTCAAATCGCAGCTAGGCGCACAGGTCATCAGAATTAAAATCTATTTTTAATACTTCTCTTTCTACGATATAGTCATAGGGATAATTTTACTGAAATATTTGCTTTTTAATAACAATTTAAAAAAAGAATAATATTTGATCGTAGATTATTTCAATTATAGAGATGATAAAAGAGATAGTTAGCTATGGATCATAAATTTATCAATCCCGTTGAAACCCGATATCGAACTGATATAGCAGACATTTTTACAGAAGATAAAAAATTAGCCAACTGGTTAAAAGTTGAAGCTGTATTAGCTAAAGCTCACGCGAAACTTGGGAACATTCCTCAAGATGCTGCGGATGAGATATTTAAAAAAGCTAATTTACATTATGTACATTTAAATCGTGTCAAAGAAATAGATCGAGAAATACATCATGATTTAATGGCTATGGTTAAAGCTTTGTCTGAACAATGCGAGGGAGATGCGGGAAAATACATTCATTTAGGAGCAACTAGTTACGATATTGAAGACACAGCAACAGCACTTCAATTAAAAGAAGCGATCTCGTATATAATAAAATCTTTGAAGAAACTTATTATAGCCTTATTCAAAGTAATTGACGATAAAAAAAACCTCGTTTGTATAGGAAGAACTCACGGACAACACGCTATTCCAACAACTTATGGGATGAGATTTGGCGTATGGGCGTATGAAATTGATAGACATATAGATAGATTAAAAGAAACGCTCAATCGGATCACATTCGGTAAAATGTCTGGTGCAGTGGGAACTATGGCAAGCTTTGGAGAGAAAGGAATTGAAATACAAAATATAGTAACTAAAGAGCTCGATTTACATCCGACTTTAATAGCAAATCAAATAATTCAAAGAGATCGTCACGCTGAGGTGGTTTTTATTACCGCATTAATTGGGCAATCTCTTGCTAAATTTTCAAGGCAAATTAGAGTTCTTCAAAGGAATGAAATAGCCGAAATGTTTGAACCTTTTAAGAAGAGTCAAGTTGGCAGTTCAACAATGCCCCACAAAAGAAATCCTCATAAATCTGAAAGAATCTGTAGTTTAGCTCGATTGTTAAAATCTAACGTAATTCCCGCTTTAGATAATATAGTCTTAGAAGATGAGAGAGATTTAACGAATTCTGCTAATGAAAGAATAATTTTCTCAGAAAATTTCATCCTTTTAGATTTTATGATAACTCAATTAACTGATATTATCCTAGGGGTAGAATTTGACGAATTTAAAATAGAAGAAAATTTAAATCTTACTAAAGGAGCGAGTCTTTCTGAAAAAGTTATGGTTAATCTGGTTAAAAAAGGTATCGGTAGGCAGGAAGGACATGAAATATTAAGGAAGGCAGCTATTAAAGCCAAAAATGAAAATATATTAATTAAAGAAATTTTATACGAAAATCCAAAAATTAAAGAAGTCCTTTCTAACGACGAGATCGATGAATTATTAGATCCTCACAAATACATAGGAAAAGCTCTTGAACAAACAGAAAATATTTTGAATGTTCTTAAAAATAAATATGCGTTATAAAAATGTCTGACCACAAAGATATTTATTCTCAATTAGGTGTTTCTTCTAAAAAGGAGGATGTCCATAAAGCAATACAATTTATGGATAAAGGATTATTCCCTGGATCTTTTTGTAAAATCGTTCAAGACGTTAGGGGAAGGAGTGATTATTGTTCAATTTTTCATTCCGATGGAGCGGGAACTAAATCTAGCCTCGCTTATATGTATTATAAAGAATTAGAAGACATATCAGTGTTTAAAGGAATTGTACAAGACGCAATTGTTATGAATATTGACGATATGCTCTGCGTTGGGGCGACAGGAGATTATTTCATTTCAAATAATATCGGTCGAAATAGCAGGTACATTGATGGCGAGATTATTAATACCATAATCCAAGAATATTATTCTTATAGTAAAAAACTGTCTGAATTGGGCTTAGATACTATTATTTGTGGCGGTGAAACCGCTGATGTTGGAGACGTCGTGAAAACGCTTATAATAGACGCATCAGCGTTCACTAGTTTGAAGAAAAAAGACGTTATCGATTTAAGCAAAATTTCTAATAACGATGTAATCGTCGGTTTTGCTAGCTCTGGAAAAGCAACATATGAAGAAGAATTTAATAGCGGGATTGGTAGTAACGGTTTAACGCTTGCTCGACACGGAGTTCTATCGCACGAACATTACACGAAATATCCTGAGTGTTATGACCAATCTCTTGAAGAACAATTAGTATTTTTTGGAAATCATTTACTTTCGGACAAAATTAAAGGATCGACTCTAACAATAGGAAAAGCGCTTTTGTCTCCTACTAGAACTTATGCCCCAATAATCTTAGATATACTAAAAAATCATCGGAAGGAAATTCACGGAATAATTCACAACACTGGAGGGGGTCAAACAAAGATCTTGAATTATGGCAAAGGAATTAAATACACAAAAAACAATCTGTTTCAAATTCCAAAAATATTTGAAATTATTCAAACTTCTTCGGAAACTCAATGGAAAGAGATGTTTCAAGTGTTTAATATGGGTCATCGGATGGAAATTTATTGCGATGAAACTACAGCTCAAGATATAATCAAAATCAGTAAAAAATACAATGTAGACTCAAAAATTATTGGTTATTGCCAAAATTCACCATCAAAACACCAAAAATTACTCGAAATAAAATCTGAATTTGGATCCTTCGAATATGATCAAAAACTATAACTTAGGGGTGAAATGGTTAATATTTTCGATATAATTTGTATTGGGGCAGCACTTGTTGACATAATAGCTCAAGTAGTAAGACATCCCTTTGATGATGACGAAGTATTTGTGTCAAATTTATCAATATTATCTGGTGGGGCTGCAGCGAATACAGCCTATGCTTGCGCAAAAATTGGCTTATCTACGGCGTTTATCGGTAAACTAGGGGAAAAAGATGCTTTCAGCGAGAAAATCATTAACGATTTTAAAGAAGTCTCTGTAGATACAAGATTAATTAAGTATTCTAAAGATTATACAACAGGATCTGCGTATGTAGCTTTAAACCAAAAAGGGGATAGAAGAATATACGCGTATAGTGGTGCTGCTAATTACCTCTCAAAAAAAGATCTCTCAGAAAAAGAGCTTAAAAATACAAAAATAATCTTTTTAAGCAGTTTGAAAAACCTTGAACCGCTACAATTTGCTGCGGAGTTAGGTAAAAGTGTCAACATTCCAGTGATTTTAAATCCAGGGATGCTAATCGTTGACCAAGGATTTACTAAGATAAAAAATTTATTGGAAAAGATTGATGTGCTGATTCTTTCTCAGACGGAATATCGAACGCTTTTGAGTATAAAAGAAAATGAATTAAATGAAGCTTTAATCGTAAAATATTCAAGAAAATTATTTCTTTTGGGTATCCGGGTAATTGTAGTTACTCTTGGCGAAAAGGGATCATTTTTTATTACTAATAAAGGAAATGGGTTAATACCTCCCCTTAAATTGGCTAATATTATCGATACTACCGGAGCAGGTGACGCATTTTCTGCTGGTTTTATGTATGGGTTGCTTCAAAGTATGATTTTTGATGTTGATCACCTTAGATACTATTTAAAAATTGGTAATTACTTAGCTGGAAATTGCATTCAAAAAATTGGAGCGAGAAATGGTATCCCAAATAGTCATGACCTAAATTATTTTTTGAATAGCAACAAATAAAAAAATTTATAATATTTCGATTAAACTATTCTTTATTAATTTCACTTGTTATTTGGATAAATCATGAGAAAACCGAATACACCTTTAAGAACAATAATAATGCAGAGATTTTATTATCTCTTTGAAGTCTTAATAATATTCTTAGGAATTTTTATTTTTATGTTAATTCCAGCGCTTTTATTACCTTTCCTGGTTGATGTAAGCGCTGTAATATTTGAACCCCTTTATTATTTAATAAAAGCAGCTATAGTAGTCGTTGCAATACCTTTATTCCTTTATTTGTCAAATTATATTATGGAAAAACAGAGAAAATCATTGATACTAGAGGAAGACATTAGTCCTTCAAGGAATTTTCTTACTTTGTTTAATATAACAAGTAAAAATTTTAAATTTCAGCTCTTATACGGTATATTATTGCTCTTTTTAATTTTCATACCATTAGATTTTGTGACCTATCTTATTCCTGACATGCTTTCTTTTGCTTCCACGGTAATAAACCCCACAGGAGAATTTTCTTTAAATTCCTATTTTAACGAGAATTACTCAATTTTTCTTCTGTCAATCGTTCTAATACCTCTATCCGTTGCGATATATGAAGAAGCATTAACAAGAGGCTTTTTAACTAACAGAGGAAGTGATTACTTTAATAAAATGTCTGCGGTGATCATATCTTCCTTTTTCTTCGGTTTAGGACATTTTGCTTACATTCTTACCCCGTCTTCAGCCGGATTGCCAATAATTTTTCCAATTATTTGGTTTTTACAAACCTTCTTAGTAGGAATTGTCCTTGCTATGGTAGTTTTAAGAAGACATTGGATATTTCCAGTAATTTTTGCCCATACTTTTAACAACATTATATCCTCTCATTCTATTTGGAACTTTTTAAACGGTATTGATTTTTCAATTATGACCTTTTATATTTACATTCCTTTATTGATAATAGGAATAATCCTTTTTATTTGGCAATTTTCCCGAATTAAAGAGAGTTTAGCAATAGGTTGGAAAGAATTTAAAAGTTATTTTACCCGCGATGAGAATGTCGGAGAAAATTCGTTAGAAACTGTTGTAAGAATTATGATGGATTTTTTATTTGGATTACTGATTTTTTTTATTGGAGTAATAATATTATAGCGAGTAATAAAAAAGAAATGTCTAAATTTGGAATCATTTCTGACACACATTTTGCTGTAGATGATAAAAATAAATTATATTCTAAATTATTGAATCAATTAGAAGAAACATTCAAGGATGTTGACGAAATAATTCATGCT
>Ga0255055_10000683_pt1 | contig 25695 bp, 24 predicted proteins | sample JV7_2_27_MG_FD_188633 | JGI IMG/M metagenome (GOLD analysis project Ga0255055, IMG submission 188633) | Seawater microbial communities from Jervis Inlet, British Columbia, Canada - JV7_2_27 | ecosystem: Environmental > Aquatic > Marine > Inlet | place: Canada: British Columbia | collected...
CGACCGTGAGTGAGATGCGAGACCCGTAGAGGACGCGGCTGAACAGGTCACGGCTGTAGAAGTCGGTGCCGAAGGGATGCGCAACGGACGGGTCGAGGTACTGGCCGCCCGCGAGGTCGAGCTGCGCCGTCGGGTCGTACGGGACGAGCCAGGGCGCGAGCGCCGCCGCCACGCAGAGCACGGATACGAGGACGAGGCCGAGCACCGTTCGGCGCCGCGCCAACAGCCGCTGCGTGAAGCGGCTCACGACTCACCCCGTGTGCGCGGGTCCACCACGCGGTACAGAAGATCGGCAATGAGGTTACCCAGCACCACCATCGCGGCGGCGACTATCGCTATCCCGGTGACAACGAAGTAGTCCCGCCCGTTGATCGCGTCCACCGCGAGCTTGCCCATACCAGGCCACGCGAACACGATTTCGACCAGCACCGCGCCCGAGAGCAGGAGTGGGAAGAAGAGTCCGAACAGGGTGACGATCGGGAGCAGGGCGTTGCGCAGTCCGTGCCGCACTAATACGGCGGTTCGAGACAGTCCCTTCGCCCGGGCGGTCCGCATGAAGTCCTGGTGCACCACGTCGAGCAGTTCGGCGCGCTGATAGCGGGCGACGACAGCGGCGCCCACCAGGCCGAGCGTGATCGCCGGCAGCACGAGGTGCTCCAGGCGGTTCGCGAAGCGCCCGAGGGGAGAGAGGTACGAGTAGATCGCTTCGTCCACGATGCCGCCTACGGGGAGCCAGCCGAGCTTCACCCCGAACAACATCAGCAGCATCACGCCGAGCCAGAATACAGGCATGGAGTAGAGCCCGAGCGCCGCGATCGAGAGCGCGTCGTCCGTGCGGGAGCCGGGACGCGCCGCCTGCACCGCCCCGGTCAGGATGCCCAACCCGAACGCGACGATGAGCGCGGCCGCCGCCAGGATCAGAGTGGCGGGGATGCGCGATGCGATCGCGGCTGCCGCGGGGCGGTGCTCGCGGAACGAGTAGCCAAAGTCGCCCTGAACGAGGTTCCCCAGGTAGCGCGCGTACTGTACGTACAGGGGCTGGTCCAGCCCGAAGTTGCGGCGCTGCTGCTCGACGACCTCAGGGGGAACCAGCGTGGTCTCGCTGAACGTCGTGAAGGGGTCTCCCGGCGCGAGATGCAGCAGGAAGAAGGTCAGCGTGGCGACCAGGAACACGATCGCGGCCGCGTGCGCCAACCGGACCGTGATGAAGCGCAGCACCCTAGTGCGTGGCGTCCGTGATGCGGTCGCGATCGATCAGCTGGGACGCCGGCACGCGCCACTGCCACAGCGTGGCCGTGAAGTTGTCGCTCCGGACGGACACGTTCTCGAAGCGGGCGCTCACCCCGGCGCTGGGCGATCCGGCGTACACCCAAATGGCCGGAACGTCGTCGTTGATGAGGGTGACCACGCGGTGCCACGCGTCCTGCACAGTCTCGAGGTCGGATGCCGCACGGGCCTCGCCGATGAGGCGATCGACCTCGGCGTTGGAGTAGGAGCCGCGATTGTTGGGTGCGCCGGTCTCCCACACCTCGGCGATCGTGGCTGCGCTTGGGTCGCCTCCGTAGCCCCCGAAGAACGCATCGAACCGATGCGCCGCTCCGCGGTCCAGGAAGGCGTTGAACTCGAGTGCCGTGATCGTCATGGTCACGCCGATGCGCCGTAGCTGGGCCTGCATGATCTCGCCGGCGCGGCGGCGCGACGTGCTGCTCGATGGCAGGAGTAGGTCGAACGCCAGGGGCCGTCCGTCGCGGTCCAGCAGTCCGTCGCCGTCGTTATCGGCCCAGCCCAGCTCGGCGAGCCGCGCCCGTGCGGCGGCGGTGTCGAACGGGATCTGCTCGTACTCCCCGTGCCACACCCACTGCACCGGCGCCATTGGCCCCCTCGCAACGACGCCTTGGGGGAAGACGGCGTTCACGATGGCCTCGCGGTCGACGGCCATCGCGATGGCCTCGCGCACGGCGCGGTCCCGGAAGAGCGGGTGCGGGCGGTTGCTGCCGTCGGCATCGCGCATGTTGAACTGGACGAAAGTGTAGAAGATCGGCGGGGTCCACATGACGACCCTCAGGTCGTCCCGCGCCTCCACCTGCCCCTGCGCTTCCGGACTCAGCACCTGTAGGATGTCCGCTTCGCCGGCCAACAGCTGCGCTACGGCGGTGGTGGGATCCCCCACGAAGCGCCAGATGATGCGCCGGATCCCGGGGCGGCCGAGAATGAAGTCGGGGTCGGCCACGAGCTCGATGGACTGGCCGGCGTTCCAGCGCACGAAACGATAGGGACCATTCCCGATTGGGCTGCGTCCCAGGGGACTCGACGAGATGTCGGTGTGAGGCACCGTGTCCAGCAGGTGGCTGGGCAGGATGCGCATGTGATACACGGCGTCGAATAGCATCTCGGGATAGGCGTGGCTGAACCGGAACGCGACGGAGCCGGTACTGCGCGCCGCGACCGACTCGATCTCGAGCAGGCGGTTGCGCGATGGGGACGCCACGACCGGATCGCGATACACGTCGAAGGTGAAGACCACGTCCTCGGCCGTGACCGGTACGCCGTCGTGCCACTTTGCGTCGGGGTTGAGCATGAACACGATCGTGCGCTCGTCCTCGAACTCCCACGAGCTGGCGAGCTCGGGCTGGAACGTCTCCGGGTCCACCGTGTTCATCTCCGGTCCGACGTCCGCGAGCTTCAGGAAGATCAGATCACCGATGGAGTAGCCCACGTCTTGCGTCGTGGCCACCGGGAGCAGCACGTCCGCCTCCGCGGCTGTCGCCACGACGGCCGTTCCACACCAGCGGTCGGGGCACCCCGCATCGGGCATGCACGCGACCAGGAAGGCTGTCGCGAGGCTCAGAAGGGCCGTCATTCGGTTCACAGCGCTACCTCCTCCAGGTCCATTCGGGATCCTCGAACAACTCCACTTCCTCCGGCCGTGGCTCCAGCTCGCTCCGTTGCCAGGCGCCGTCCCACACCCGCCGCGCTTCGGAAGCCACCGCGTCGGCGACCTCCTCGAATGCGACGCTCCTGCCCAGCACGGCGGAGATCGAGGTCGCTTGCGGCGCCGCGCCCGTCCCGCGCGTGACGTCCGCCACGACGTTCTGCCCGTCGTCGAGCAGGATCGAACCGTGCTGCAGGAACGCTCCGCCCTCGCGGACCTGCGCGCTTCCCACCAGCTTGCGCCCTCGCACCACGATCTCTCCTCCAACCGGAGCGGCGAAGCACGCCCCGCTGCCGGGGCCCAGGGCGCGTCCACTGGTGCGCTCGGCCAGCTCAGGTTCCATCCCGAGCGCCCTCAGCGCCGTGGCCAGGACCTCGTGAATCCTAATGTATGCCTCTCCCAGCGAACCGAACAAATCCGAGGGCCCAGCCACGGCGTAGGTGACCTCCGCTTCGTGCCACACCGCACGGCCTCCGGTTGGCCGCCGCACGGTGCTCAACCCGAGTCGTTCGATCGCCTTGGTGTCGTAGCGGGTCAGCGCCGGCTCGTTGCGGCCGAACGAGAGGCAGGGAGGTGTCCAGCGGTACAGCCGCAGAAAAGCGACTCCCTCCCGCGCGGCGCGCAGGAGGGAGTGGTCGAGGGCCATGTTCTCGGCGCCGGGCCGCCCGCCCGGCTGGATGATCAGGCGCCAATCCTGCCCGCTCACGCCACTCCTTCGGCGGCGGGCTCGTATTCCTCCATGGGCGGACAGGTGCACACCAGATTCCGGTCACCGTAAGCGGCATCCACCCGGCCCACAGCAGGCCACACCTTGTGCTCCCTGGTATGGCGGCTCGGGAACCCGGCCAGCTCGCGCGAGTAGGGGTGATCCCAGTCGTCGACAATCACATCCTCCAGCGTGTGCGGGGCGTTGCGCAGCACGTTGTCGGTCGGGTCGGCCCGTCCCTCTTCGATTGCCCGGATCTCTTCCCGGATGGCGAGCATCGCCTCCACGAAGCGGTCCAGCTCTTGCCTGGATTCGCTCTCGGTCGGCTCGACCATCAGCGTACCGGGAACGGGGAAGGAGACCGTCGGCGCGTGGAAGCCGTAATCCATCAGCCGCGTGGCGATGTCGGTCACGTCCACTCCGGCCGACGCCTTGAACGGGCGTGTGTCCACGATGCACTCGTGTGCTATCAGCCCGTCCCGCCCCGAGTAGAGCAGGCCGTACCCGCCCTGCAGCCGGCGCGCCACGTAGTTGGCGTTGAGGATCGCGACCTGCGTCGCCAGGGTGAGCCCGCCGGGTCCCATCATGGCCAGGTAGGCCCAGGAGATTGGGAGTATCGAGGCGCTGCCCCACGGCGCCGCGGATATCGTGCCGCACGAGTCCGCGTGACCCAAGGGCACCACCGAGTGGTCGGGCAGGTGGGGAACCAGGTGCTCGGCAACGCCGATCGGTCCCATGCCCGGACCGCCCCCTCCGTGCGGGATGCAGAACGTCTTGTGCAGGTTCAGGTGGCACACGTCCGCCCCGATGTCTCCCGGACGGGAGATGCCCACCAGCGCGTTCAGGTTTGCGCCGTCCATGTACACCTGTCCACCGTTGGCGTGGACGATCTCACAGATCTCGCGGATCGTGGACTCGAACACGCCGTGCGTGGACGGATACGTGATCATCAGCGCACCGAGCTTGTCGCGGTGCGTCTCTGCCTTCTCCCTGAGGTCGGCCATGTCCACGTTGCCGCCCTCGTCGGTCTTCACCACGACCACTTCCATGCCGGCCATGACGGCGCTGGCCGGGTTCGTGCCGTGTGCGGACTTGGGTATCAGACACACCGTCCTGTGTCCCTCGCCCCTGGCCCTGTGGTATGTGCGGATCACCAACAGGCCTGCGAACTCTCCCTGCGCCCCGGCGTTGGGCTGCAGCGAGATCGCCGCGAACCCCGTGATCTCCGCGAGCTTGCCCTCCAGTTCGTCGAACAGCTGCGTGTAGCCCTGCGCCTGGTCGCGCGGCGCGAATGGGTGGATGCCCCCGAACTCGGGCCAGCTCACGGCAGCCATCTCGACTGCGGCGTTGAGCTTCATCGTGCACGAGCCCAGCGGGATCATGGCCGAGTTGAGCGCCAGGTCCCGGTCCTCGAGCCGCTTCAGGTACCGCATCATCTCGGTCTCGGAGTGGTACCGGTTGAAGCACTGGTGCGTCAGGTACTCGGAGGTCCGCGCCAACTCCGCGGGGACCGCGGTCGACGTGCCACCCGCAAGATCGACCGTCTCGCCGAGGGCGAACGCGCCCACCAGCGTCGCGAGCTGGTCCGGCGTGGTGGCCTCGTCGAGCGTCACCCCGACCGCCGAGTCGGACAGGGCCCGCAGGTTGATGCGATTGGCCCGCGCCGCCTCATGCACCCGGGCCACACGGTCGGGCTCGGCCTCGACCCTCAGGGTGTCGAAGTACGACTCGTGCGCGATCGTGTACCCGAGGCGCCGCAACGCATCGGCGAGCGTCACGGTGAGAGAGTGCACGCGCCGCGCGATGCGGCGGATGCCCTCGGGGCCGTGGTAAGCGGCGTAGACCCCGGCCATCACGGCCAGCAGCACCTGCGCCGTACAGATGTTGCTCGTCGCCTTCTCGCGCCGGATGTGCTGCTCACGCGTCTGCACGGCCATGCGCAGTGCCGGCCTGCCCTTGGCGTCCTTGGTCACTCCGATGATCCGCCCGGGCGCGTGCCGCTTGTACTTGTCGTGGATGGCCAGGAATGCTGCGTGCGGTCCTCCATACCCGAGCGGCACGCCGAAGCGCTGCGTGTTCCCGACCGCTATGTCGGCGCCCAGCTCTCCCGGCGGCGTGAGCAGGGCGAGGGCCAGCAAGTCGGCCGCCATGGTCACCATGGCGCCACCCTCGTGCGCCCGCTCGATGACGGCGCGATAGTCCCTGACCTCTCCGTCGCTCGTCGGATACTGCAGCAGAACGCCGACCGTCTCCGCGCCGAACGAGAACTTCTCGGGGTCGCCCACGGTGACCGTGATGCCGCGCGCCTCTGCGCGGGTCTGCAGCACGGCGATCGTCTGCGGGTGGCAGCCCTCGTCCACAAGGTAGGCCGGGTTGCCCTTCTTCTTCCCGACCGCCAGGCTAAGCGCCATGGCTTCGGCCGCGGCCGTGCCCTCGTCGAGCAGCGACGCGTTGGCTACCTCGAGTCCGGTCATCTCGACGATCATCGTCTGGTAGTTGAGCAACGCCTCGAGACGGCCCTGCGAGATCTCCGCCTGGTACGGCGTGTAGGCGGTGTACCAGCCCGGGTTCTCGAGGACGTTCCGCTGGATAACGGCCGGCACGATCGTGTCGGCGTACCCCATCCCAATGTACGAGCGGAATACCTGGTTCTTCGCCGCGATCGCGCGCAGCGCCTGGAGCGCCTCGTACTCGCTGCACCCGACTGCTATGTCCAGCTTTCGGTCGATGCGGATGTCCTCCGGCACGGCCGCGTCCACCAGGGCGTCGAGCGAGTCGTATCCAAGGGTGTCCAGCATAGCCCGGATATCGTCGGGCCGCGGACCTACGTGGCGCCAAGCGAAGTGGTCGGCGCTCGGAGTCGTCTTGGTTGGGTTCGTCATGTCTTCACTGCCCTATGAATGCAAACGCCCCGGGAATTCCCCAGGGCGTCTCGTGGTGCCGGTCGCATGAATAGGACCTCCGGTCCGGCGGCTATTCCCCGATGTGCTGTGCGTAGTCTGCGGCGGAAAGGAGCTGACCGAGCTCGTCCTGGCTGCGCAGCTCGAGCTTGATCATCCAGCCCTCGCCGTAGGGGTCTCGGTTGACGATGCCGGGGTCGCCTTCCAGTGCCACGTTGATCTCGACGACCTCGCCCGCTACGGGGCTGAACAGCTCGGACACCGCCTTGACGGCCTCGATCGTCCCGAACACATCCATTCGGCTGAAGCTGGAGCCGACTGCGGGGAGGTCAACGTAGACGATGTCGCCCAGCTCTCCCTGCGCATAGTCGGTGATGCCGATGACGACGACACCGTCCTCCGGCGGCTTCACGTACTCGTGCTCTTCCGTGTAGTGCAGACCTTCAGGTGTCTCAGACATGGGCTTTGCGCTCTGAGGTATTGGTTGCGAGGCGTAGGTTATCGGGACGACCACCCCATGTCAACTGGGATCGTCGGGGCGTTCTCAGTTGCCTGGCGGGTCGTCCGCGCGCAGCCCGGCCCGCACCAGGATGGCGTGCCACGCGCCCCGGCACGAGCGCTCAAGTTCCTCGAGCGAGCCGGCGTTATCGATCACCAGATCGCTCCTGGCGCGCTTCTCACTCGAGGGCAGCTGGGCCGCGATCATGCGGTCGGCGTCGGCCTCCGACAGACCCCTCTCGGCCATGATACGCCGCCGCCGCAGCTCGACCGGCGCGTCCACCAGCACGACGAGGTCGAATGCCGCCGGGTCGAGCGCCTCGAACAGGAGCGGGATGTCGTTCACGAGGATGTGGGCGCCGCGGTTAGCAGCCTCCTCGGCGCGCGCCGCGCGCCGGGCCTGGACAGCGGGGTGGACGATCGCGTTGAGCGCCGCCAGTTCCGCCTCGTCGTTCATGACGCGCTCGCGTAGGGCCTCCCGATCGAGAGCGCCATCGGGGCCGAGCACAGCGGGCCCGAACCGCTCGGCGATGGCGGCCAGGGTCGGACTCTCTGGTTCCTGGACCTCGCGCGTGAGCCTGTCGGCGTCGATGACCGCCGCCCCCCATGATTCCAGGAGTCTGCTCACGGTTGACTTGCCGGCGCCGATGTTGCCTGTGAGTCCTACGTTCAGCACCGCCGCCCCCAAGGTTCGAGTATCGGTGTGTCCGCCGTCAGTTACAGCAGGCTCGCCTGGTCCTCGTCCACCCGCGGCACTTCGTGACAGTGCCGGCACCGGGCTTCGTAGGTCTCGCTGCCACCGATCATGATCGTGGGCGAGTCGAACCGCGCCGGATGCCCGTCGATCAGCCGCTGGTTGCGTGTTGCCGGGTTGCCGCACTGCATGCAGATGGCGTGCAGCTTGTCCACCTGCTCTGCCACCGCCAGGAGCTGGGGCATCGGTCCGAACGGCGCGCCACGAAAATCGGTTTCCGTCCCCGCTACGATCACGCGAAGACCTTGCGAGGCCAGCACGGTGCAGACGTCCATGATGGCGTGGTCCAGGAACTGGGCTTCGTCGATTGCCACGACCTCGGAGTCGGGCCGGACCAGGCGCGCCACCTCGGCCGAGGAGTCCACTGGGAGGGCTTCGACGGCGCCACCGTCGTGCGTCGTGACCGAGTAAACGCCGAAGCGGTCGTCGAGGTGGGATTTGAAGACCTGAACCGATTTCCGCGCGATCACAGCGCGTCGCACCCGGCGGATGAGCTCCTCGCTCTTCCCGCTAAACATCACGCCCGTAATGACTTCGATCCATCCAGGCCGGGTGCTGTGCTCCATCGAGCCAATCTTCTCCAGTGCAGGGAGGACACTATCTTCGGGGCCCGGCGGCGGCAACCCGCTTGCCAACTGAGCCCGGGCATCCTTACTTAGAGCCGGATTCAGAACCGGTGGCGCGCCGCATCCCAACGTCGCGCCGTAACCTCAGCCACCTAATTCTACGTAAAGGGAGGATACGGGTGAACAAGACAGAGTTGATCGAAGCCCTTTCGTCCAGCACGGGTTTGTCCAAGGCCGACGCGGGGCGCACCGTCGAGACGCTGTTCGGCGACGATGGCCTCATCGTGAAGGAGCTCCGTTCTGGCGGCAAGGTGCAGATCACGGGCTTCGGCTCGTTCGTGGCACGCAAGCGGGCGGCGCGTGCGGGGCGCGATCCGCGCACCGGCGGCACGATCCAGATTGCGGCGGCTACGGTTCCGGCGTTCAAGGCAGGCCAGGGCTTCAAGGACGCGGTAAACCGCTAAGCCCGACTGCCGGTCAGCGGTCAGCCGCCGGGCGCCCTCGGCTCCGGGCTGATCGCTGGCCACCCGCCGCCGGTGCTATTTGCGGTCGACGCGGGCCGATACGGCCCGGCCCCGCAGCGTCACTCCCTCCAGGCCGCGCAGAGTGCGCTCCGCCACCTCCGAGCGCACCTCGATCAACGAGAAAGAATCGCGAACGTCCACCCGGCCTATGTGGTCCTTGGGCAGGCCCACGGCGTTGAGCAGGGCGCCGACCAGGTCCGCCGTCCGGATCCGGTCCCGCTTGCCCGAGTTGATGTGGATGTGCACCCACGTGGGCAGAGCGTCGGCCGTCGGCTGAGCCTGCCCCGTTGCCTGGCTCACCTGGAGGGCGGCGGCCGCGACCAACGCGGGGTCGTACTCGTCGAACAGTGGGCTCAGCGCGGCGAGGTCACCCGAGCAATCGTCCGCTTCGAGCCGGCCGCGCACCAGCGCGCGCATGTGGGCCGTTCTGTCACGGGCCTGGTCGGCCTCGGAGGGGAGGCGCAGCGGGGATAGCTCGGCCAGGCCCTGCAGGTAGGCCAGCTGCGTCGCCCGGGCGAGAATCACGACGTCTCGCGCGACGCCGCGCATGGCGTCCAGAGCGCCGGACGATGGCAGCTCCACCGCGAGCGCCAGGTCCACGGCTTCCTTGCCCGGATCGGCGGCAACCAACACGGTGGGGTCGCCGTCATAATCAGCCCAGCGGGTCTCTGCGAGCGGCGTCGGGTCCCAGAGCAGCGCGCGGGCCGGGTTCAGGGAGTCGAGCGCGGAGCGCACGGCCCAACCCAGCCGCTGGCGGTCGACGAGCGCGTAGCGCACGCGCGCACCCGGCGCCTTGGGGAGCCGTGCCGGAGCCGCGATCGGCGCCCGCCGCGCGTGCCTGTCGATGAAGTCCGCGATCGGAACCTCGTCGGTGGTCACGATGAGGCGCTGTGCCGATTGGCATTCACCGAGGATGCTGTCGACGGTGCCGGCGGCGCCCAGCTCGAAGTGGGTCTCGGGCCACAGGATGACCACACACGCCAACGCATCGAGCTTGAGGCTCGAGCGCGACAGCAGCTGGAGGACTGCAGCGGGTGTGGCGAGGAGTGTCCGGAAGGACTGCGACTTGAGCAGGCCGCCTGCGCGGGCCAGGCCGCTGACGGCGTGGACCGGCCGCAGCGGCTCGATGCTGGCGACCATCGGGGCCAGCTCGAGTGCCTCGGAGGTCTCCGGCACGAGAAGCAGCGTCTCGACGCCCGCGCCTCCCGGCGCCGGCAGCTGTTCCAGCAATGGGAGCATGGCCCAGCCGGCGGCCGGGCACACGTATACCAGGTTCTTTCCATTGCTCAGGGCCGCCCTGTGGGCGGCGTCGAATTCCGGCTCGTACGTCCAGGACACGGGATCCCTCGATTGTCAAAGCAGCGGCAGTGGTTCCTGCTCAGGTCAGATGGTAGTTTGCGGAGAACGTCCCCGCAACCAACAGACAGGACAGCCCATGGCCCGCTGGTGGAACCGGCTCCAGTCGAACGTCTACACGCGCTTCCACTGGATCAACGAGTTGTATGCCTGGGCCGTGCGGAAGAAGGCCAGCGCCGACATCGCCATGCCTCCGTTGGCTCCGCCGCCGGGTCACCTTTCGGATGCGCGAGTGGCCATCGTGACCGCCGCCGGGGTGCACCTGAGGAGCCAGGAACTTTTCGACATGGAGAATCCGGAGGGCGACGCCTCCTTCCGGGTGTTGCCGCCCGATGCAGATGTGAGCGAGCTGGTCATCACGCACGACTACTACGACCACCGCGCGGCCGACAAGGACATCAACTGCGTCTATCCGATCGAGCGGATGAGGGAATTGGTGCATCGTGGTGAGCTGGGCTCGCTTGCGCCGCGAAACGTTGGGATGATGGGGCACATCTACGGGGCCCAGCGCGAGCGGCTGATCGGGCAGAGCGCTGCGGAGATCGCCGCGCTCCTCAGGGAGGACCGCGTTGACGTGGTCCTGGCGACGCCTGGGTGACCCACCTGTCACCAGTCCGTGGGGCTGGTCGCGCGCGAGATCGAGGCTGCCGGGATTCCGACGGTGACGGTGAGCGTCCTCAGGCAGATGACCGAGGCTCTCCCGGCGCCGCGTAACGTGATGGTGAACTTCCGGCTGGGGCAGGTGTTCGGGGAACCGGGCCACGCTGCTCAGCAACGCACCATATTGCACGACTCCCTGGCGGCGCTCCGCACGGTCACCGAGCCGGGTGGCATCGTGGAGCTGCCCTACCGCTGGAAGCGCGAAACGTATGAGGAGGCCGATGCGCGTTGACAGCCCGCTGCGCGTGCCCGAGCTTGGCGCCATGACGATCATGGTCCGTCCTGCCGCCGCGATGCTCACGCTGGTCTGCCTTGCGGCGACCGCGCCTCTCGCGGCACAGGAGAGGCAGGCCGTGCGCGACTTCGGCGTGGTCGTCGGCGTGCTGCCTCCCGGTCCGCACAACGCGATCACCGACGTGGCGGGCGTGCTCGTGGGGCAGGTGACGATCGCGCGGGGCGACTCGATCAATACCGGGGTCACCGCGATCCTGCCGCACGGCGGCAACGTGTTCCAGGAGAAAGTCCCGGCCGCCATCGTGGTGGGGAACGGTTTCGGCAAGCTGGCGGGCATGACGCAGGTCCAGGAGCTGGGCGAGCTGGAGTCTCCGGTCGTACTCACATGCACGCTCTGCGTCCCCAGGGCCGCCGACGCGGTGCTCACCTATCTACTGGGCCTGCCGGGCAACGAGCGCGTGCGCTCGGCCAATCCCGTCGTGGGTGAGACGAACGACGGGTACCTCAACGACATCCGGATGCGGCCCATCACGGAGCGGGACGTGTTGGAGGCGATCGGTTCGGCCGAGAACGGGCCGGTGGAGCAGGGAAGCGTGGGAGCCGGGCGCGGCACGGTGGCGTTCGGCTGGAAGGGCGGCATCGGCAGCGCGAGCCGGGCGCTGCCGGAGCGCCTGGGCGGCTGGACCGTCGGTGTCCTAGTGCAGACCAACTTCGGCGGCGTGCTGCAGATTGCCGGAGCTCCGGTGGGGCAGGAATTGGGGCGGTACTATCTGAAGGGCGTGCTCGAGAGCAGCCACGGCGCCACGACCGGGACGGTGCCCGACCGGGGCGACGGCTCGATCATGATCGTGGTGGCCACCGACGCGGCGCTCACTCATCGCAATCTCGAACGGCTCTCACATCGAGCGCTGGCCGGTCTCGCGCGCACGGGTAGCTCCATGACCAACGGTTCGGGAGATTACGTGATCGCCTTCAGTACGGTGCCCGTGACGGAGCTGGGGGTGAGCGTGCCGCCGGTCCCAAACGACCGGATGAGCCCGCTCTTCCAGGCAGTGATAGAGGCGACCGAGGAGGCGGTCTACAACTCGATGTTCCTGGCTACTGCGGTTACCGGACGTCGTGGCACCATCGAGGCGCTGCCGCTCGACGCCACGCTTGAGATCCTACGGCGGTACGGAGTCATTCGCCGATGACCTTCAAGCGCTCGAAAAACCTCACCCACCTCGAGGCGTCGGCCGTTGTGGCGATCAAGCAGGAGGCGCTGCGGCGGCAGAACGCCGGAGAGGACGTGATCGACCTCTCGGTGGGTGAGCCGGACTTCGACACGCCGCGCATTCCGTCCGAGGCTGGCATCAAGGCGATCCAGCAGGGCAAGACGCATTATCCGCCCAATGCGGGCATCCTGGAACTGCGCGCCGCGGCCGCGCGGCATCTGTCGCTGCTCTCGGGCGGGCGCCCCATCAACGCGGACCACATTCTGGTCTCCAACGGTGCGCGGCAGTCCATCTTCAACGCTCTGTTCGCACTGTTCGGGCCCGGCGATCAAGTGCTCATCCCGGCGCCCGCGTGGGTGTCCTATCCGCAATTGGTGCACCTGGCGCGCGCGACGCCGGTGATGGTGCCGGGCGACCCACAGTGGAGTCTCAAGGCGAGCGTGGATGATCTGGAGCAGGCGAGCGATGCCCGCACGGCGGGCATCATCCTGTGCACGCCGGTGAACCCCACGGGCGCGGTGTACGCGAGGGCCGAGCTCAAGGCGATCCTGGAGTGGGCAAGGGAGCGGAATCTGTGGGTCATCTCGGACGAGATGTACCGCCGCATCCACTTCGGTTCGGGTCCCGCTCCATCCGTGCACGACATGCCCGACGATCTTCTGGAGCGCGTGGTTGTGGTCAGCGGTGTTGGGAAGGCGTACGCCATGACCGGCTGGCGGGTGGGATTCTCCATCGCGCGTCCCGAGGTCACGAAGGCGATGGCGGGCCTCCAGACCCACGTGACGACCGGCGCGTCACAACCGGCGCAGTGGGCGGCCGCGGCCGCACTGGCCGACGAGCGCGTGGAGGCCGACGTGACGCGCATGGTGGCGGCGTTCCGCAAGCGGCGCGATATGCTGGTCAAGTATTTCCGGGACCGGCTCCCCGGAGTGGAGTTCGTGGAGCCGATGGGTGCGTTCTATTTCTTCTTCCGGGTGGACGGCTTCTTCAACGGCAGCCTGGACTCCGCGCAAGCGTTCTGCGCGCGCTTGTTGGAGAAGACTGGTGTGGCCGTGGTGCCGGGGGAGGCGTTCGGTGATGGCCGCTGGGTGCGGGTCTCGTATGCCGCCTCCGACAAGGACCTGCGGCGCGCGCTCGGGAGAATCGAGGGATTCGTGCAGTCGCTCAACAGTGAGGTGGAAGAGTGAAGGGGACCTTTGGACTCGGAGCGAAGATCGACCCGTTGGACGGCGGGCTCCCATCTGTGGTGTTCCATTGGGATGCGGAGACCGAGATCCTCTCGGGGGTGCTGCAGGGGGTCGAGGGTAGCCGCGGCCTGACGGGATCGGTCGAGCTGGAGGACCGCAAGGGATCGGTCATCACACTCGACTTCCAGGCGGGCGAGTTTCGCGGAGTGGAGGTGGTCGTTTGGCCGGCTACCAAGACCGTCGAGGGGCTCAGGCGGCCCGACGCCGACAGGGAGGGACGTTTCGTCGTGCCGGCGCGCCCGTCACAGCCCGGCGTGGCAGTGGTAGAGGCCGACGTGCCGCTCGCGGTGGAACGCAGTCCGGACGAGTCGGTGATCCACCTCCGGGTGGGCGCTCGCCACGTCGTGGAGCGGGTGCGGCTGGCGGACCACCTCCTGATGGAGCTGGACGAGGAGGCCGAGCTGGCCGGTTTCTGGCTACTCGACGTTCCTCCGTTTCCCGAAGCCGAGGGTACGCGCTGATCTCCGTGAGCCTCGACGAGCGGCTCGCCGGGCTCACCATCGGCGTGAAGGTGCGCGACTGACGGGCTCAGCGCGAAACCGCGTGGCGGACGCGCTGCGCTCTGCCGGGGGCACCGTGGGGGCGGGGGCGCTGCTCACTCACGTGGCTCCCCCGGTGGCATCTCCATTCGGCACCGCTAGTCACGTCGAGGGCGAGTGCATCCTGGCCATCGACGTGAGAGGGTCCGCGCCTCCCCCCGAGGCGGTGGCATTCTTGGACGGCATCCAGCGCTACGCCGTGGAGGGACGCTTCGGGTTGGTCCCCGTGGTGCGGGGATACGCGGCGGCGGCCGTGTTGGAGCGAGAGGGCGCCAAGCTGGGGGTGGCGCGGGCGCACCAGGAGGAGTTCCTGGTGGTGGCGCGCTCCCGGCTCACACCGGACCAGGAAGCGGCGCTCGAGGACGTGGATCTCCCCATCGTCGAGTGCGATGTGGCTGAGCGCTCCCATCCGATTCTGGACGTGCAGCTCGCCGCCAAGGAGGTCGAGCGCCGCCGCGAAGTGGTGGAGGCCGAGCTGGCGGCCGCCCACATCGAGGAGGCGCCCGGGAGCTGGCTGGTGGTGGACGGCAGTCTGGGAGGGATCGGAGCGCTCGAGGACGGGGCGCGCGTCGTCGGGCTGGTCAAGAGCCACGAGACACAGTTTCTGGAGGGCGCGGACCTCGAAGTGGCGCTCACCCTGCCCGAGGGGCACCGCACCAGCGTGTTCGCCCGCTCCGCGGGGGCGCGCGGCAGGGTGTTTTCGTTTTATCTTCGGTTATGGCCCTGGCAGGAGCATGATCTGCTCCACGGGCTCGTGCGGATCGAGCGTCCCCCCAGTGAGGCGGCGGTGGCGGAGGCGACCGAGGTGAGCCGTTGGCTGCTCGCCGAGCGCGCGCCCCTGTCGGCGCCGGATGGCCGCTGGGACCGACTGATCTACCCGATCCGGCAGGTAGAGACGTTCTTGCGCGCTCAGGCAGGAGGTTGGTGGTGATCCGACTCGGTGGCGGGAGTACGATCGGCCGCGTGGTGGCCACGGAGGCGCTGCCGGCCGGCCCGCATCAGTTCCACTTCTGGACCGCGATCGACACCCCGATCGGGATCGGCGCCATCGTGCGGGTGGATGCCGGGAACGGCCGGACTGTGTACGCGGTCGTGGTGGACGGCCGGGCATACTCCGATCTCGCTACGCCGCTGCACGAGGTCGTGGCTGCCGAGGGAGACCCCGCCGGAGACCGCGCGCCCACGCGGCGCACCGAGATCCGGCTGTGGACGGCGGCGGTGCTGCGGCACGAGCCCGACGAGCCGATCCAGCCGGTGCCGCTCGCCGAAGTGTTGCTGGCGACCGAGCAGGATGTCGAGGCCGCGCTGCGCATGGACGGGTACTTGAGGGGAGAGCAGCCCACGGGTATCCCGGTCGGCGTGTACCGGGCAGGCGGGCTGTCCGCACCGGTTTACCTCGATGCGGACTTCCTGCTGGGACCCGAATCTGCGCATCTGAACATCAGCGGCGTCTCGGGCCTCGCCACCAAGACGAGCGCGGTCGAGTTCCTGCTCTCGAGCATCTTCCAGCGCCTGCCGAGCCACAAGGGGAGTGTGGCTGCCCTGTGCTTCAACGTCAAAGGGCCGGACCTCTGCTTCCTCGACCAGCCGGCTGAACTGACCGAGGCCGACGAGGAGCTCTACTCCGTCATGGGCCTCGCTCCCCGGCCGTTCGAGAAGGTGCGCTACTTCGCGCCGTACAAGGCCGACGGCGTGAACCTCAACACGCTGCGATCCAACGCCGATCTCGTGGGCGACGTCCAGCCCCTGGTGTGGGGCCTGCGGGAGGTGCTGGACTACCACGAGGTGCTGCTGAACCGCGACGACATCGACGCCAAGGCGGACGCGTTCCTCGACTTCCTGGCCGATCGAGTGGTGGACAAGCAGTTTCGCGACGAGTGGGGTAACACCCACCGGGTGGGCAGCTTCGCCGAGCTCCAGCTGTTGTTCAAGGCGATCTTCGACGGGCTGGAGGCGGCGGGCCGCGGCGATTCCTGGCGCACGCACCACATCGCCACGATTCGCAAGGTGCGCAACCGTCTGTTGAACATCTCCACGCGCTGCAAGGGGCTCGTGACCGATGACGGAACGGTGAGCGACCTCCCGTTCGGGCAGTTCGAGGATCGCTCCGTGTACATGCTGGACGTGGCGGGGATGGACCAATTGGGTCAGGACCTCGTGTTCACCCGGGTCGTCACCAAGCTGCGGGAGCATCTGGAGCGGGGCGATCTGGGCGTCGACCACGTGGTCGTGTTCGTGGACGAGCTCAACAAGTACGCTCCGGCGGACGGACCCGACACCTACGTGCGCAAGATGCTGCTGGACATCTCCGAACGGGGGCGCTATCTCGGGTTGGTGCTGTTCGCCGCCCAGCAGTTCCGCTCGCAGGTGCATCGGCGGGTTGTGGGGAACGCGGGAACGCTCGTCTTCGGCCGGATGGACATGGACGAGCTGGCGATGCCGAGTTATCAGGTTCTCTCGCCCGCCACCAAGATCAAGCTGGCCACCCTGCCGAAGGGCGATCTGATGGTGCGGCACCCGCACTTCACGCAGCCGATCTTCGTGCGGTTTCCGCGGCCCGCGGTGTTGCAGGGGCCGGCCGGCGTGAAGCGATTCCCGCCCGCGGTTGACGTTCCGTTCGAAGAGGCGGTGGTGCGCCAGCTGACGGCCATGGACAAGCGCATTCCGCCGGCGCGCATCCGCGATTGCATTGCGGGCCGGCGCGAGGACGACGTGCGGCGCGCGCTGCTGGCCACTGCGCGCACGCGGCCGGACGATGTAGAGGGGTATTTCACCGCGTCACTGGGACCGGGGGTGCGCCGCGAGGCGGCGGGCCGCGACCAAGATGCCACGACACCACTCAGATCGGTGGAGGATCCGTATGCGACATAAGACGACCTTGCTCTGCATCGCGGCGGCGAGTGTAGTGGTTGGGATACCGCAGGCGGTGAGTGCACAGGAGTCGATCCTGTTGCGGTACCGACCCGAGCCGAGAACCAGGGTCCAGACCCTCTGGTGGACGGAGACGACGAATACCCTGCGGGAGGGTGCGCCCGGGGTACCGGCGCTGGATTCCATCACGGTCGAGTCGGCTACGCTCGGCAGCACGACGTGGAACGTGCGCGAAGCGCAGTTCACCAGATTCGTGGTGGACGTGACCCACGACTCGACGCGCGCGCGAGTGCGTGCGCTCGGCGGCCCGTGGCGCGACATCCCCGAGATGCGGGCGCGGAAGGTATCGGCCCGGGTGATCGTCGACGATCGGTTGCGCGTGCTCGAGATCGAGCGCACGCGAGGCGATACGCTGACGCCGAGCGAGCTGCACGGACTGCGCGCGTTCCTCTCGAGGTTGGAGTTCGGCCTGCCCGAGGCTGCCGTGACGGTGGGTGACACCCTGACGTCCGACGTCGTGCTGCGCGTCTCCCGGCCGCTCGGGTTCGGCAGCGAAACCCCGGTCGCAGGCAACTTCAGCGAGCAACCGGAGATCGTTGCGCGCACCACGCTGACGCTGGACAGTTTGTCGGTGCGCGATCGCGACACGCTGGCGTTCCTCACGATGCGGGGGCTCTTCGTGGCCACCGAGTTGGACACCTCCACCGAGGAGATCTACGCCATGGTGAGCGTTACTGGCGCCCTTGGCGGGAGCCTCATCTGGTCCACGGGCTGGAACGCGTTCGTGTCGGGCGCGATCCGCACCCGCACGACGATGACGCTCGAGCGGGATCCGATCGAGGTGGACGACGTGGCCATGACACTTCTGATGGACGAGTCGACACGATTCCAAGTGCGCCCGTGACCCTGCGACTGGCCGTCGCGACACTCGCCCTCCTGGCGCTGCCGGAGGCGGTGAAGGCCCAGGACAGCCTGCGCCTCGAGTTCGCGCCGCTGCGGGGCATCACGGTGCATCGCGCGTTCCAGTCACACACGCTCATGACGATGACCGGCGTCGATTCCTCGGGCCGGCCCGTGACGGTCTCCAGGGAGGTTGCGGACCTCGGCGCGATGAGTCAGGTGTCAATGCCGCGGTCGAACCGAGCGCAGGTTGTGCACCTGCAGTATGACTCGCTGCGGTTCCGCGCCCGGGGCCAGGCCGGGTCGTGGCACGAGGTCGTGGTTCCCGATCCCGAGAGGCGCTGGGTCCAGGCCCGCGTGGATTCCCATATGCGCCTGCTGGAGATCATCGGCGGCGGCGAACACCAGAGCGCCGGGCTCCTGGTGCACCTGCTCACCGGGGTGCCGGGGCTGGTGCTGCCGGTCGGTTGGGTGCACTCGGGCGACCGTTGGAACGCCCAGCTGGAGTTTCCGCTCGGGGACATCGTGGGCGCGGAGCCCACCGGGCTCATGCCGCGCACGCTCGGGGCTAGGGCTGCGTTCTCGGTGGACAGCGTGAGGGCGCGTCCGCGCGATACGCTGGCGTATGTGAGCTTCACCGGCAGCTACCTGCCGCAGAGCCTCACGGCGGCGGATGGGCGGGCGGCACAATTCGCGGGCGCGCTGCGCGGCACGCTGATCTGGTCCACGGGCTGGCGCAGCGTGGTGTCCGCGGCCACACGCAGCCGGGTGCAATTCACCGTGACGGGGCCGGGAACGGGTTCGGGAGCGCCGCAGGGGCAGGTCACGCTCGAGACGACCATTCGCCAGGCCGTGGTGCCCTAGCCCGTGAAGCTCGCCCATCTCGCCGACATCCATCTCGGGTTCCGCCAGCACCACCGTCTGACGCCACAGGGGATCAACCAGCGCGAGGCTGACGTCGCGCGGGCTTTCCGTCTCGTCGTTGACGACGTCGTTGATGCTGCGCCCGACGTCGTCGTGATCGCGGGTGACCTGTTCAACTCGGTCCGCCCTTCCAATCCGGCAATCCTCCACTCGTTCAACCAGTTTCGGCGCCTGCGGCTCGCGTTGCCAGAGGCTCCGGTAGTGATCGTAGCCGGCAATCACGATACGCCGCGTTCGGTCGAGACCGGCACCATCCTCAAGCTGTTCGAGGCGGTGGGCGGAGTGCACGTGGTCGCCGCGGAGCCGCGCGACCTGCTGTTCGAAGAGCTGGACCTGAGCATCACCTGCGTGCCGCACATCGCATGGCTCGCTGGAACCCGGCCCACGTTGACGCCGCCGGGTGGAGCCAGATATCAGGTGGCGGTCACGCACGGAGAAGTTGCGGGAGTGTTGCCCCGCGACGCGGGCGCGATGGAATACGGAGGTGCAGTACTCGAGCCGGGCGAGATCAACGCCGAGCGTTGGGATTACGTGGCGCTGGGGCACTACCATGTCGCACACAAGGTGCGCGACAACGCCTGGTACAGCGGAGCGCTCGAGTACGTGAGCCCCAATCCCTGGGGCGAGCTCAAGGACGAGGCCCGAGAAGGACGGAAAGGGCAGAAGGGCTGGCTCCTGGTGGATCTCGCCGACGGTGCGGCGGTGGAGTTCCGGCCGATCCCGCTCGCGAGGCGGCTGATCGACCTCGAGCCGCTTCACGCCGCGGGGCTCCCCGCCGAAGAGATCGACGCCCACATCCGCAAACAGATAGAGGGCGTGAAGGAGGGAATCGAGGACCAGGTGGTGAGACAGGTCGTGTTCGATGTGCCTCGCCCCGTCGCTCGCGACCTCGACCACGCGGCCATTCGCGACTACAAGGCGAATGCACTGCACTATCACCTCGACCTGCGCAGGCCGCTCCCGCATCGGGAAGTGGGCGTCGCGGCTCCGGGACAACGGCAAACGCTGGCCGACGTGCTCAACGAGTACCTGGAGCACCGTCCGCTCGACGCGGACGTGGATCGCGACCGGCTCGTCGCGTTGGGACGGACCTACATGGACGAAGTCGAGCGGACCCTGCTCGAGGAGTAGATGCAGCTACACCGCCTGAAGCTCATCAACTTCCGGCAACACGCCGACTCCGAAATCGTATTCGGTCCAGGGATCACTGCGATCATCGGACCCAACGGTTCGGGCAAGACCACGTTGCTCGAGGCCATTGCCTGGGCGTTCTACGGCAACACCGCGGCGCGCGGCAGCCGCGATAGCATCCGCTGGAATCGCGCGCCGGCGCGCTCTTCGGTACGCGTCGAAGTAGAGTTCTCACTCGGCGCTCACGAATTCCGCGTCGTGCGTGGGCTGTACACCGCGGAGCTGTTCCAGGATCGGTTCGATGCGCCCATCGCCAACAGCCAGCAGGAAGTGAGCGCCCGCGTGGAGCGGTTGTTGGGGATGACTCGCGAAGAGTTTTTCAACACCTACTTCACCGGCCAAAAGGAGCTCGCCGTCATGGGGGCGATGGGCTCCACGGAGCGGGCGCGGTTCCTCTCCCGAGTGCTCGGCTACGAGAAGCTGCGGCTCGCACAGGATCGGGTGCGCGAAGTGCGATCTGGTCTGCGCGGAGAGCTGCAGGGCCTGGAACGCGGCCTCATCGACGCCGAGTCACTGGCGGAGGAGCGCGAACAGGCGTGGCAGCGGGCAGCGGAGGCGCGCGATGCCGTCGAGCGGGCGACCGAGCAGAACACCGAAGCGGCGCGCGCGCTCGAGTCGGAGGGACCTGCCTGGACGCGGATGGTGGAGGTGCGCGAGTCGGCGCTCGCGCTCGACGGGGAGCGCCGCATGGCGGAGCGCGACGTGGGCGAGGCGCGGCGCGAGTTCGAGCGTCTGGACCGCGAGCTGGCTGAAGCGCTGGCTGCGCGCCGCAGGATGGGGGAGCTGGAGCCGGCTCTCAGCGAGGTGGAGCCGCTGCGCGCGGAGCTGGATCGGCTGGAGCACGAAGCCCGCGGGGCCGGGCGGAGGCGCTCGCTCGCCGGACAGCAGAGTGAGGTGAAGGAACAGGCCGACCGCGTGCGTGAGCGCCTGGAGAAGATGGGAGACGTGGAGGCCGCGCTGGGCACAGCGCAGACGGCGCTCGAAGCGGCGCGGAGCGCGTTGGCGCAGGCCGAGTCCGAGGAGGAGAAGTTGCGGACGGCCTGGGTGCGCGACAAGCAGGATGCCGAAACGAAGACCCTGAACCTGCGCGACCAGTACAAGGATCACCAGACGCACAGACACACGGTGGTCGAGGCCGGAGCCGACGGCGAATGCCCCATCTGCAAGAGACCGCTCGGCGAGGTGTATCAGGATGTGCTGGGGGCGGTGGACCGTCAGCTCGAGGAGATCGAGGTCAAGGGCAAGTTCTTCCGCAGTCGCATGGAGCAGTTGGAGAGTGTGCCGCCCGAAGTGCAGGCGGTGGACCGCGCGTTCCAGCAGGCGACCGAGCGTGTCGAGCAGGCGGTGCAGGAAGTCGCCCGCTGTGAGGACCGCATGCGCGAGTTCCGGGAGCTCGACGGTGAGCGCGCTCGGTTCGCTGAACGCGAGGCGGAGTTGCAGCGCGAGCTCGGTGAGTTGCCGGATCGCTACGACGCCGAGCGGCACGACCAGGTGCGGGAGCGCCTGCGCGAGCTCGAGCCCACGGTGCAACAGGCCGCCGAGCTCAAGGTGAAGGCGGCGCATGCGGAGCAACTGGTGGCCGAGGCCGAGACCGCCGAGCGCACGCTGTCGGAGCGCGAGGCGCGCGAGACGGCTCTCGAGGCGGCGATCGCCGACCTCGGCTTCAGCGAGGATGCGTACGTCCAGGCCCGCACCAGCTACGAGGCGGCGGAGCAGGCGGTGCGCGACGCGGAGCTCGGGCTCGCGTCGGTGCAGGGGGATCTCAAGGCTGCCGAGACGGCCCTGGAGGGCGCTGAGCGGCGCATCCGTGAGCGGGAAGAACGCGCGCAACGTATCGATCAGACGGCCGTCGAGCTCTCATTGCATGACGAACTCGATCGCGCGTTGCACGATCTCAGGCTCGAGCTCAACACGGCGATGCGGCCCGAACTCTCCGAGCGCGCATCGGAGTTCCTGTCCGGTCTCACCGACGGGCGTTACGACGAGATCGAGCTGGACGAGAACTACGACCTGCTCGTAGTGGAGGACGGTGTCGCCAAGCCGGTCCTCTCCGGAGGGGAGGAGGATCTCACGCACCTCGTGCTGCGCCTCGCGATCAGCCAGATGGTGGCGGAGCGGGCGGGCCAGCCGCTCTCCCTCCTCGTGCTGGACGAGATCTTCGGCAGCCTCGACGAGCACCGACGCCACAATGTCGTGCACCTGCTGCGCGGGTTGGCAGACCGGTTCCCACAGGTGGTGCTGATCACGCACATTGAGTCTGTGAAGGAGGGTGTGGATCGCGTGTTGCGTGTCGAGCTGGATGAACGCAGCGGTGCAGCGGTCGTGAGTGACGACGAGGGACCGCTGACGGACGCCGATGTGGCGGCCTGAGCGTTTGCTCAACGGCCCGCGGGTTGCGAGGGCGGACGACGTCCCCGCATTGAACCGCGTGTTCTCGGATTCGTTCACCGACCGCTACCGGCGCGACGGCCTCGTCGGCGTCCGCGTGCCGCAGCTCAACCCCGACATCTGGCGCTACGCGATCCAAGACGCCGGTGACGGGGCGATGCTGTGGTTCGACGAGAGCGACGACGTCGTGGCGTTCAACATCGCACACAGCTCCGGCGCCGAGGGGTGGATGGGACCGCTCGCCGTTCGTACCGATCGCCAGGGCATGGGCGCCGGCCGGGTGATCGTGGAGACGGCTACCGAGTGGTTGCGCGGACAGGGCGTGACCACGATCGGGCTGGAGACGATGCCGCGCACGGTCGAGAACATCGGTTTCTACGGCCGGCTCGGATTTCTCCCGGGACACCTCACGGTGACGATGACCGGCGAAGGGTCGCGCCGCCGCGTGGCCGGAGAGTACGTGCAGTTGGGCGAGCTGGGCCGCGCCGAGTGCGAGGCTACCATGGAGCGCTTGCGGGCGCGGCTCGGAGCGTCCGCGCCGGGCTACGACTTCACGCGGGAGATCGAGCTGACGCGCGATCTGGAGATCGGCGACACGATCGTGCTCGAGCGTGACGAAGCGGTCGTTGCGTTCGCCCTCTACCACACGGCGCCGCTGGCCGCCGGCCGGCCGGCCGAGGAGCTGCGCGTGCTCAAGCTGTTCGCGGATGGCGAGGAGGCGTTCACTCGCCTGATCGTGGCTCTCGAGTCGCGCGCCGCCGCGGCGCGCCTCAGGCGCGTGGCGATCCGATGCCAGACCGCGGGCGCTGTCGCGTACCGGGCGCTCTTGGGCAGGTCATATCAGGTTCGCTGGACCGATCTCCGGATGACCCTCGCGGGATATCCCGAAGCCGCCCTGCCGGAGGGCGAGATCCTGCTTTCGAACTGGGAGATCTGACGCGCGTCAGCGTTTTCCGACGATCGCACGGGCCAGCATGACGCAGCCGAGCGCAAGCGGGGCATGTACCCAACCACTCGGGATCGCCAGCACGAAGGCGAGAACGACCCACAGGATTAGAAGCAGGATCCCTGCGCCGGCGTACCAGTTCATTGCGACCTCGATTCGGGGTTTTTTTGCTTGACGGTCCGCTGTACCACACCCTATTATAGTCTCGCGTTCGCGGGAGCGAAGAGCGCATTATTGAGCCAACAAGCTCGACAACGTACCCGCTTGCCGTTACCGATGGCATGCCCCGAGGGGAAGCCAGGAGTCTTGGCGAGGGTGCGGGTCCTGTGGAATGGGGCATCAATAATGCTCTTCGTTCCCGCTTTTTGCGCCTTTTCGGAGCCTTCCTCCGCCATCGCATCCTGCTAGATTGACAGTCTCCGTGTGCCGGCATGGTGCGGGGTGAGAGGTCACTCGCGTTCTCGTGGAGCCGGCGCCGGTCGCAGAAACAGGAGTGATGCAGTGGGCGATCAGCAGCGCGCACGAACAGCGGTGAGCGAGGCCGAGCTGCCGGACCTGGTACGGCGGATGCTGGAGCTTCTGGGCGAGGAGCCCGACCGCGAGGGCCTCCAGGGCACGCCGGTTCGAGTGGAGTCGTCTCTCAGGTGGCTCACTCGCGGCTACGGCCAGTCGGTGGACGAGCTCGTGCGGGGAGCGATCTTCGAGGAGCCGCACGAGAGCATGATCCTGGTGCGCGACATCGAGATCTACTCGATGTGCGAGCATCACATTCTTCCGTTCTTCGGGAAAGCCCACGTCGCGTACATCCCGGACGGCAAGATCATAGGACTCTCGAAGATCCCGCGCATTGTCGATGTGTTCGCCCGACGGCTCCAGGTTCAGGAGAGGCTGACCGATCAGGTTGCCGACGCCTTGATGCGGGTGCTCGAGCCGCACGGAGTAGGTGTTGTCGTCGAGGCGTATCATCTATGCATGATGATGCGCGGCGTCGAGAAACAGAACTCGAAGACGGTAACGAGCGCGCTGCGCGGGAGCTTCCTGGATGGCTCGACGCGCGACGAGTTCCTCCGGCTGGCGCACGGCGGGAACTGGCTCGGGTGACGGCGCTCGCCGGCAGGGTAGCCCTCGTAACCGGCGCGAGCCGGGGCATCGGTCGAGTGATAGCGGACCGTCTGGAGGAAGAGGGGGCGTCCGTGGCGTGTCTCGCGCGCAGCCTCGCCGAGCGCCGGGTCGAGCGCCGACTAGAGTTGCCGTGCGACGTCACGCGGGAGGAGCAGGTGCAGCGCGCGGTGGATCGTGTCTGCACCGAGTTCGGCGTTCCGCACATCATCGTGAACAACGCCGGCGCGTTCCTTCTCAAGCCGCTGGCCGACACGACGCGCGCCGAGTTCGACGAGCAACTCGACGTGAACGTGGTCGGGCCATTTCTGCTGCTCCGCTCCGTGCTGCCTCGAATGCCGCGCGACGGGTCGGGACACGTCGTAACGATCGGCAGCGTCGTGGACCACAGGCCCTACCCGGGCAACGCAGCGTACGGGGCGAGCAAGTACGGCGCGCGCGGCCTGCACGAGGTCCTGGCCGAGGAGCTGCGCGGCACCGGAATTCGCTCGACGCTGGTCTCGCCCGGTCCCACCGACACGAAGGTCTGGGACGCGCTCGATCCGGACGGCCGGGAAGACCTCCCCAACCGCAAGGACATGCTGCTGCCCGGCGACGTAGCCGACGCCGTGCTATACGCGGTCACCCGACCCCCGCACGTGAGCATCGAGTGGATACGGGTGATGCCGGCAGGCTGAGTGCTCATCAGTGATCAGGACTGACAGGTAAGCCATGCGAACCCTCATAGCATTCGCTCTTCTCCTTGCGGCATCCGCCGCGTCGCTCCGCTCCCAGGACATACCCTCCCTTCCGGATGAGACCGGCTGGGGCGTACACGTGCTCGCGCTCGAGCGCGCTCCGGACGGCGCCATCTGGGTCGGCACGTACGGACAGGGGATCTTCGTGCTGCGTCCCGGAGCCCGGGAATGGGAGCACCTCGTAGACGACGACACCGAGGGCTCCATCTCATGGGGCTTCGTGCACGCGTTCGCGTTCGGCTCCCACGGAGAGGTCTGGTACGGCACGCTGGGGAACGGTTGGGGCTACTCCACGGACGGCGGAAGCACGTGGAGGAACTGGACCTTCCAGATGCTGGGCCCGGAGTATCAGTACGTGGCCCCCAACGGGATCGTCACCCGCGGCGACACCGTATACGTCGCGACCGCCGACGTCGTGAAACTCACCTGGGACATGGGTGAGACGTGGAGCGAGATCACCGACTCGATCGGAACGCTGACGGCGCCCAG
>Ga0255055_10000684_pt1 | contig 25695 bp, 25 predicted proteins | sample JV7_2_27_MG_FD_188633 | JGI IMG/M metagenome (GOLD analysis project Ga0255055, IMG submission 188633) | Seawater microbial communities from Jervis Inlet, British Columbia, Canada - JV7_2_27 | ecosystem: Environmental > Aquatic > Marine > Inlet | place: Canada: British Columbia | collected...
CGGATGAGCTTCACGACCTCGGCCTTGTACTGCTTCGAAAATGATCGTCGCTTCCTCTTCTCCATGACACACTCCTACCGCATTTTCGTGCGATCTGGTGTGTCTACGAGACCGGGGCAAGCTCAAGGAGAGTCTGAGGAGCGCCGCTTTGCTCGCAAGCGCGGGCTCGTGATGCTCACGGAAGGCCTCGATGTCCTCCATGATCCGTATGCGGATCTCGGCGCCAACGCAGGGGCTGCTCAGTCCGTGAACCCGATCCGATTCGAAGAGGCCGGGGCGGTTTGCAAAGCGATTCGCTCACTCGACTCTTCTTCCTCCTTGGACGAGTTCTACCGCAATAGAGTCGAGCTCTCGGATGGTGTGGTCGGAACGTTCTACAAGCTCGGAAGAAGTATCGCGGACACCCTTGAGAAAGCGGAGGCGAAGTTCGTACAGGACGTTTGGAAGTGGGATAAGACCCTCAAGAGCGAACTCAGTTTCGAGGACCTCCGCAACGCCACGGCCGAGCTGATCTACTCGGTCATCAATCAGGGTGTGCGCCTAATGGCGGAGGGCATGGGTTTTTCGCCTGAAGAGTCGCAAGAGTTAAATCGCGTCCGCGCTGCCTGCTACCCACATCTGGGCTACCTCGTAACCCGCTCTTTCGAATATTCGATCGCAGCCGGCCGCACGGGCGTACCTGACGTTGACAAGAACGACTACGAAGATGGGCTGATCAGCTGCCACCTTACGCTCGCAACTGATCTCGTGCTTGTTGCCGCGGACAACGACTTCCGTCGTTGCCTGAATCGCGCGCTCTCAGCGCTTCAAGAGACCTGCGGGTTTCAAGCAAGTTGTCGAATTCTGAACCTCGCTGATTTCGCGACCGAGATTGGCGTGTAAGCGCGGCGCCGCCCAACACGCTGCTGAAACTGACGTCCGAACAGCGCGGGCCAACCGAGCCGTGAACCGGCGTTCACTCGACCTGCCTTGACGCTTGGCGTCGTAAGTCGGGCCAACTCAGCGAGCTGCTGTTGTGATTGACATCACAGCCGCTTTTCGGGGATCCTACATAACAGTCCTGAATCTCGGGGCCTAGGGTCGCACCCGAAGAGCCGGAAGCACCGCCGGCCTGGCCCCGAGTTCACCCGGTGCAGTCGCGAGGAGCAGCGGCCATGTCCGAAAGCACAGAGTCCACACCGGAAACTCTCGAGGAGTTGGCGTGCCGCTGGTGGGAAATCGAAGCACCAAGGCACGCCGGTGGAAACACGACCGAGGACGCCCTTGTGCACATGGAGAAATGCGCATGCAATATCCTTGCGATACTTGTCAAAGAACTTCCCGATAGTTGCAGTGCACAGGAAGCGAGGACATGGGCTCGATCCCGCGAAGCATTCGACGAAGTAATGGCGACATTTCCACCGGCAAGCGACGAGGCGCGTGACTGTTTCCTTTTTCTCATCCAGGCTATTGCTCTCCTGTATTACGCCGATAGGTGTCGACACGAGATCGAGGCGGGAAGCGCGGATTCCGCCGCTGTCGCGATGTACTATACGCTGCGGGCCTGCGATTCGATCGACCAAGATAAGGAGAGGCCGCTTCGAGAACAGTACGAGCGGTTGCGCGCCGCTAGTGAACACACGCGAAAGAAGAACGTCGAATCCGCACACAGAGAGCATCTTATCTGGCGTGGCGAACTCTTCAGGCTCACGAACCTGCACCCGGACTGGCAACGGAAGGATATCATCAAGAAGATCGCCACGGATGCCGGGCGCACTCCGAAGCACGTGCAACGAATGTTGAAGCGCATGGAGCAGAACGAAGCGCCTGATTCTTAGGCTACGCCCTCCGGTGCACTCGTAGCGGGATGCACCAGCCCCGCATTTCCCCGGCGCACCCGTAGCGCGTGCACCAAAATCGTGCCCCCATTTGCCCCAGTTGACACTTCCCGCAGTCGACGGTGGAGTGGGCTCTCTCCATACTCAGTGGTGTGGAACGAGTCGCCTTCAGCATTCGCGGAATTGCCCGGCGCTACGGTGTTGGGCGAGGGACCGTCGCGGACGCCATCCAGAAGGGTGAACTGCCCGCTGCTCAATTAGGCCCGCGGCACACCGTGGTCCTCGTGAACGATTTCGAGCGCTGGCTGAGAGGGCACGCGGTTCGACCGTCGGCGCATGCGTCTGCGCGAGTTGATGCAGTGCTCGCCCGTGAGGAGCACGCTGCATAGGCCCCAAAATGCGCCGCCCGCCACCGTTTGGCGACGGGCGAATGGCAAGGCGGCGCGAGGACGAGAAGATGAACAGATACACCCCCTCCCCGAACCAGTCAAGAGAGCCCCGCCGGGGGTTCGTACACATCTCCGACGCAATCGCCTGCTTCCGCTCGGAACTCTTCGCCGAGGTCGAGGAACACGTCGAACGGACGGGTGGCTTCTGCGGCCCTGTGCGCCCACGGCAAAGACCATGGTCGCGGATGCTCGACATCCTCGAGCAGGAGCGGGCAGCGTGACTGCCGAAGCTGCTCTCGAGTACGCCGAGCGCGGGTGGTCAGTCTTCCCCGTGGTGCCGCGGGAAAAGCGACCGCTTACTGAGAACGGATTCAAGAACGCCACGACGGACCTCGCCCAGATCACGGCGTGGTGGGAGCGGTGGCCAGATGCAGGAGTAGCAATCGCCACCGGCTCGGACCTCGTCGTGTTGGACGTGGACCTCCACGGATCAACCAATGGCTTCGACTCGCTAGCCCGGCTTCGGAGCGACCACGGAGACCTCCCCGAGACCATCACCGCACGCACCGGCGGCGGCGGCGTTCACTTCTTCCTCCGAGTGCCGCCCAATGCGGAGGTGCCCAATCGGAAGAACGTGGGCGGGTACGCCGGCCTCGACCTGAAAGGCACTGGCGGGTACATCGTTGCATCCCCCAGCATCCATCCGAGCGGTCGTCGGTATCAGTGGAAAGACGGCTTCTCCCCGTCAGAGATGGAGATCGCGGACTGCCCCGAGTTCGTTCTCGAGCTCGCGGAGACTGGTCCGAGTACCGCCCGGGTGTCCTATGAGCCGCACGCGTGGAGGGGAGAGCTTCCGCTCACCGCCTCGGAGGCGATCGCGAGGTTTCCGCGGGTCTGGACTCGCTTCCATAGGGGCACCGATGGGCTCGGTGACACGTCGCCGTCGGGCGTGGACTTCTCACTCTGCTGCCAGCTCGCAACACTCGGGCTCTCGGGTGGAGAAGTTGAGAGCGCGGTGCGTTCCTCGCGCGATCAAGCTGGGCTTCGTCAGAAGCGGCCCTCTTACTACAGCGCGACGGTCGAGAAGGCCCTCGCATTCGCGCAGGAGGCTCGGCCCTCGTGACTGGCGAACACCTTACCGACCTGGGGAACGCTCGACGGCTCGTGGCCCACGCGGAGGGGCTGATCCACTTCGACCACATCTTGAGGAAGTGGTGGGCGTGGGACGAAAGGCGGTGGCCCCTGGACGAGACAGGCCAGGTGGAACGACTCGCGAAGGAGGCCGTCGCGAAGATCTACGCCGAAGCCGCCCAGTCCCCCAGCGACGAGGACCGGAAAGCGATCGCGAAGTGGGCCCAACGCTCCGAAAGCCGCGATCGGATCCGTGCGATGATCGACCTGGCCGCTTCCGAGCCCGGCGTTCCGATCCGAACCGAAGAACTCGACCAAGATCCCTGGCTGCTGACGACCCTCAATGGGACGGTAGGTCTTCGCGACGGGAAGTTGCGGGGGCACGACCCGGAAGACCTGCTGACCCGGCTCGTCCCGACTGAGTTCAAGCCGGACGTTCGTTCCGAGCTGTGGGAGAGGGCTCTCGAAAGGGTCTTGCCCGACCCGGAGGTGCGGGCCTTCATCCAGCGAGCCGTCGGCTACAGCCTCACGGGCGAGATCGGCGAACAGGTGCTTTTCCTCCTCTGGGGCGCGGGGGCGAACGGGAAAACCACGTTCATCGAGACATTGCTCGGGCTGCTGGGCGACTTCGCAGTCAAGACCCCAGCCGAGACGCTTCTAGCGAAGCGGGATACCGGGATCCCCAACGACGTGGCGAAGCTCCGCGGGGCTCGCTTCATCGCCGCGGTGGAGGCCGAGGAAGGGAGACGGCTCGCCGAAGCGCGCGTGAAAGAACTGACCGGCGGGGACACCGTCGCGGCTCGGTTCATGCGTGGGGAGTGGTTCACGTTCCGGCTCCAGGGAAAACTCTGGTTGGCCAGCAACCATCGCCCCGTGGTCCGCGGGACTGATCATGCGATGTGGCGGCGGATCCGCCTGATTCCCTTCACGGTGACCATCCCCGAAGAGGAGCGTGACCCGCATCTTGGCGAGAAGCTGCGTGCCGAGCATGTGGGCATCCTCAGTTGGGCCGTGGAGGGGTGCCTCGCCTGGCAGCGAGACGGGCTCTGCGCCCCGGAGGCTGTCCGCGTCGCCACGGATGACTACCGGGCTGAGCAAGACGTTCTAGGGGGATTCCTGAGCGAGTCGTGCGTCGTGGGTGAAGCGTTCCGTGTCGCGTCGGCGGATCTCTACCGGGCCTACAAGGCGTGGTGCGACAGCAGCGGGGAGAAGCCAATCAGACAGCGAGACCTGGGGCTCCGACTCCGAGAGCGCGGCTTCCGGCCAGACCGCGAGGGGAAAAGCCGGGAGAGAGGGTGGCTTGGACTGGGGCTTCGTGCCACATGGGCGGACGCAGAAGGACCGCTGACCGCAGACGGACGCAGGTTCCCATATAACCAAAACCATTCTGCTCATGAGAGCGAAAACCACGAAACAGTGTCCGCCAGCGGTCAGTGTCCGCCACCTGAGCAGGACGACTGGTCGAAGGGGGTGATGTGATTTCCTGCGCTCGAGTCTTCGTCTTCATTCCGTGTCGCATCGGTCTACCAAACCGGAAGTCAACCCTTTGAAGTCGCGTACTTGCGATGCCACCTGAGGTCAATGTGAGGTCAACCAATGGTTGGGAGTAGGTCGCATGGGCTCGCGTAGCGAGAGTGTTCGCCGAGCCTGGGAGCACCGCCGCGCACTGTGGCGCGTGTCGCCCGGTGAGCTCGTGGAACTCCAGAAGCGCGGGGACATAAGCGAGAGCCTGAAGGGCTACGCCGTCCTCGCGCAGGAAGAGGCGCTGAGCCTTATCTCCGCCTTGGGCGGCCTCGAGAACATCTCCGAGCAGCGCCTCGTGCTCATCCAAGACGCTGCGAGGCTCGGTCTCGTGCTCCGCGCCGTCCTCGCACGTTTCCTCCAGGGCGACGGTGAACCCGAGTTAGCGAGCCGAGTGGCGACGATCACGAGCGCCCGCCGCCAGAACCTCCAGGCTCTCGGCCTCGAGCGCCTTGAGAAGGAACTCGACTTGCACTCCTACTTGCGCGAGAGGGCCCTCGAGAACGCCTCAGATCGCGAGAACGCAGCCGAACCCGACGCTGCGTCCACGGACGTCGCCGATCGTGCGTCTGTGGCTACCTCAGCCGTCGTCCTCAACACCGATTCAACCACCAAGCGCCATTCAGGCGCGCACGGAGGAGAAAGCCATGAAGAGACGAAAGACAATCCGACGACCGAGGAGGGGCCGCCCCGGTGAACTCGTCCGCCGCCACCATTCCTCGACGAGGCGGTTCGGCTCGAGATCCGCGGTGAAGTCGCCACACGCTGCGGCCCTGGCCCGCATCCGTGAGGACTTGCGCGAGGCTTCGGCTCAGAGCCGCCGTGTCGCAATTACGCACGCGGAGGCCAAGGCAAACGCCGACCGCGCCCGCGAGGACTTCCTTCGCGCCTATGATGCGGGCCAGCGCGAGGAGGTCGATGCCCTTCTGTTGAAATGCCGTGAAGCGGATTGCGAGCTGCGCCTTCGGCAGAGGGAACTCGCCGACTGCCATAGCCGCCTCAACCGCATCGAGGGCGAGATACTGAGCCACGAGAGGTTCGCGTGAGCAAGACGCAATCCCCGCCGCTGGCAGCTCGAGGCGTCGGTGCCGGAGGTCAGATGAGCATTCTCGATGCAGTGCGCGATCCCCAACTCTTCGCCGGGTGGTTCCGCGACCCGTCGACCTGGCAAGCGTGGTTCGCCTTTCTCGCGGCGCTCTTCGCGCTCCCGATGGACGCGGAAGCCCTGGCGCTCTACCGCCGCCACACGGGGCGCACGGAGCCGCCCACGGAGCCGGTGCGAGAGGCGTGGGTCGTGGTCGGCCGTCGGGGTGGGAAGTCCATCATCGCGGCGCTCGTGAGCGTGTTCGTCGCCGTCTTCCGCGATCACTCCGCGGTGCTCGCTCCTGGCGAGCGGGGCACGGTCATGATCCTCGCCGCCGATCGCCGCCAAGCCCGCACGGTGTTCCGATACGTGGCGGGCTTCTTCGACTCGGTTCCGATGCTCGAGCGAATGGTCGAGAGCCGCACCGCCGAGGCGATCCACCTGACGAACCGCGTGAGCATCGAGGTTCACACGGCGAATTACCGCGCCGTGCGGGGCTACACGATGGTGGCGGTGGTCGCGGATGAGGTCGCCTTCTGGCGCGACGAATCGACGGCCAATCCTGACGCCGAGATCATCGCGGCCCTGCGTCCGGGGATGGCGACCGTTCCGGGCGCTCTCTTGCTCGGGATCAGTTCTCCCTACTCCAAGCGCGGCGTGCTTTTTGACGCCTACCAGCGGCACCACGGCGTGGATGATTCTCCGGTGCTCGTGTGGCAGGGAGCCTCGGCGGACATGAACCCGACGATCGACCCTGCCGTGATCGAGCGGGCCTATGTGGAGGATGAAGCCTCCGCCTCCGCAGAGTACGGTGCGGAGTTCCGCCGAGACATCGAAGGCTTCGTCAGCCGCGAGGCCGTGGATGCCGTGGTCATTCCCGAGCGCCGCGAGCTCCCGTCTGTGGAGGGGGTTCGATATTACGCGTTCGTCGATCCCAGCGGCGGATCGTCGGACTCGATGACGCTCGCTGTAGCCCACGAAGAGGGGAACCCGAAGCGTGCCGTGCTCGACCTGGTGCGCGAGGTGCGCCCGCCGTTTTCTCCCGACGCCGTAGTCGAGGAGTTCGCCGAGACGCTTCGCCGCTATCGCATCGGCCAAGTCGTGGGTGACAGATACGGGGCCGAGTGGGTAGGCGAGCGATTCCGCAAGGCTGGCATCACCTACAAGCCCGCCGAGAAGCCGAAGAGCGACCTTTACCGCGAGTTGCTGCCAGCCATTAACGCGCAGACCGTCGAACTGCTCGATCACCCGAAGTTGATCGCCCAGCTTTGCCAGCTCGAGCGGCGCACGGCGCGGGGCGGACGCGACTCGATCGACCACGCACCCAGGGCGCACGATGACATTGCGAACGTCTGCGCGGGCGTCGTGCATCTCGTGCTCGGTCGCCGCCGCGGTTTAACTTTCGCCGACCTCTACCCTCCACGCCCCGGCGATCCTGATTACGTGCCGCCGCCCGAGGACGAGCCCCACGAGTGCAGCCCTACCAAGCTGGGGAGGCGCTAGCCGTGGCACGCCGCCGACGCAAGACCACGCACCACGAGGCAGCTCACGCCGTCGCGCACTACTTCTGTCGGCTGTCCGGCAAGACGAAAAGCGTGACGATCGCCTCGGATCTTCTCGGCGAGTACAACGCGTCGAAGCATCCATCCAATGAGGCGTCGGGGCTTCACACGCATAGTCGAACGCTTCCCTCCATCGTTGGTCATTCCGTTGACCGCGAGCAGCTCCACCACCAGATGATCGCGCTACTCGCGGGCCACGCGGCTGGGTGGGTTTACGGAGGAGAATCCCCGCGAGCAGCCGAGCGCGACCGAGACGCCGAGGAGGAAGCCCGACAACACGCGGACGGGAGCGACGACTATTCCCGCGCCTTTCAGCTCCTCTTCGACGCCGACCCTTTTGAGTCTAGGGTGGAGATAAAGCGCGCCCTGGAAGGCGACAGAGGCGGGGAACTAGTAGAGGTTCGACTGCGGAGACACGTCGAGCGAGCTTCCGATGTGCATATCACGCAGATACTCGAAACATTCGAGGCCCGGTGGCGGGAGGCGCACGCGTTCGTTGTTGAGAAGTGGCCCCACATCCAGGCCGTTGCCGATGCCCTTTGGAAGAAGCGAACGCTCTCGCGCGAAGAGGTCACCGAAATCATCGAGCGCGTAGAGGATCGCATTCGGCATATCCCGCCGAGTGTAGAGGCGGCGCTCGGAAGCTTGAGCGCGGATGCCGGAATCTCGGTTCAACAATGAGAAGACGCTGTATTCGATGCAGCAGGGGGGAATGAGAAATGGCTTGCGCCCCTGTGAGCGCAGAAGCCACGCTTACGAGCGACTGCGCCCTACGCCGAGAGCCGCCTTCGGAGTGCGATGCCCACGAGTCCGCCAGCCAAGAGGAGGGCGGTGGAGGGCTCGGGGATGCCCACCAGCTCGAATGAGAGAGCCTCCGAGGGCCCGTCTTGCCGTGGCCAGACGCCGTGGTCGTCCCCCCCGCGGTGCCAGTGGCTGTCTCCTCCGTCACGCATCCACTGAAAGACGTCAGGTCCAGACTGCTCGGTCTCAAGAATCATGAGGTAGTAGTTCGTCTCGCCACTCAATGACACGGCCTGAGAGAGGCTTGCGGAGTATTTATAGATGGGCTTTCCATCGTGTTCGATGACCCCCGTCAGCGTCTGGTTGAGATCCAATGCCGGGACATCTACGAAGGGATCGTCCTTTGGCTGAATGGGTCCAGGTTCGGTGTACTCGTCCTCGAAGAAGCGGAGCTGGAAACCCTCGTCATAGTACGAGGTGCCCCACCAATTGATCCCGGTCACCACCTCATCCTGTTCCAGCCTGAACCAGGTGGCAACCTGTGACCAATAAGCACTGGTTAGGGCCCGCGCGCCGTCTTCTGGGGGTTGCGAGTAGACGATGGGATTGGCGTTCGCCGATGCGCCCCAAAGGCAGACCGACGCGATCACCGCCAGCAGGGCTGCAAGACAAGAGGCCCGGAGCGCTCTCAGGATCGGATATTGCATGGTATCCCCCTTCCCAGGTAACTGAATCCAATGCAGGGAAGGAGCGCGGCGCAAAAGGCAGTCCCCTTCCCGAGGCTACACACATGCAAGTTTTGAACCGTCGGTCAGCAGAAGCAGAAGTGTACGAATCCGGCCACTTAGACGCGGCTGTAGAACCGCCGCTCTGCCGAGAAGGGAAAGGCTTTTCCGCGAAAAGGGAAAAGTGTTTCCGTGAGCGCGAACCCGACCCCTCAAATGGGTGACTCAGCAGTGCGATCACGAGTCTCTGTCGGCGAGGTGCAGACGTGAGACGCCCGGCGCAGAGTCACACGCCGGGCGCCGTCGCTGTCTCTTCTGGTTTTGAGTCGCCTCGCGTGCTCCGGCCTTCCTTTCGCTGGCGCTCTTCCATGAAGGAGTCAGCGAGTTTTTGCGAGGCCGAGTCTTGCGAGCGGCGCTACGGGCGCAGCGACTTACCCGCGTGGGAATCATCCTACGCCCCTCAAATGCGGGAGGTCAAGCGGATTCCGGGGGTTCTAAGCCGCGGCCTGGTGGAGCCCCACGGGGGGTCTGAGGCTTTTCGCTCCGATCGTGCCGGGATCCGCGTACTCTGGGGCGATCTCGAGGCTTCGGGGCTCGGCGCAGAGGATGATGCGGGGCATGGTGGAGACCTCCTCAGGACAGCCCAATATTACTTTCACTTGCAAAGTAAAACTAGGGGATGTAGATTGGTGGCATCAAGAACTAGGAGAGGAGGCGGCAAGCGGAAGGTCATGGGGCGCCCGAAGGGTTCGGGGGGACCGCCGGAGAAGATCAGACGCAACCGCGTGGTGGTGATGCTCACGGATGCCGAACTCGAAAAGCTACACCGATGGGCGGAGGAGAAGGACTTGCCGTTCGGAAGCGTGGCTTACGAAATCGTGGGGCGAGCACTCGCCCGCCGCCGGAAGTAGCCGCCCGCTCCCCAAGCAAGAAGGACGGGCAAAGGGTAGAGGAATGAAACGCAAACCCAGCGGATCCAAGTACCGGAACCTCATCGTTCGCGGCGGGGTGATCTACTACAAGCGGGTCGTCAGTGGAAAGCGCATTCGCTTCTCGTGCGAGACGGACGACTGGGACGAGGCAGCGCGCGTGCGCGACCTGTACGAGGCGAAGAAGGGGATCGGCCGTGTGCCCGCCCCGATCCTCGAGCAGGCACCCCGCTTTCACGAGCTCGCCGAGCGCTACCTCAAGACGGCAACGCATCTCGCAGAGTCCACGCGGGAAGACCGAGAGCTACAGCTCGGCGAAGACAGCCAGCTCGTCGCCTACTTTGGTCAGCGCCGCGTGGATGAGATCACCCGCGGTGATCTTCTCACATGGTGGGAGACTGAAATCGAAGGTCGGGGGCGGTCGACCAACACGGGGCTCAACTACCTGAACGCCCTGGCCGGTGTCTTCGGCCTGGCCGAGGATCTCGACCACGTTGAACGGAATCCGGTCGCCGCATTTCGGCGGACACTCAAGCGGCGCCGTCTCACGAAGCGTGGTCGCCAGGAGGCACAGGAACGTGACCAGCGCCACCCGATCGAGAGCGTGGAGGCCCTGCGAGCATTCGTCGAGGCGTCGGAAGCTGCGGCCCAACTCCGCAAGGGCAACGGCAAGCCGGAACTCCAGCGCCACGCTGGACATATTGCCGACCTGCTGATGCTCGACGCGGGGCTCCGCGTGGGCGAGGCAGCGGGGCTCCGCTGGTCGCATGTCCACCTTGGAGAGAATCCCAGCGATCCAACACGGCGACTGGTGATCGAGGAGTCGCGAGCTCGTGGGAGGTACAAGGGGGCTCCGAAAAGCGGGAGAACCCGCGAGGTTCCGCTCTCGCGGAGGCTTCGCCTGGCGCTCCGCGCATGGTGGATCGCACAGGGGCAACCCGGTCGAGATGAGCTTGTCCTCCCCGGCTTCCATACGGCGAACTACCACCGGCGACACTTCGCTCACGTGCTCGAAGCGGCCAATCTCGCGGGGCGTGGCTACACCCCGAAGAACCTGCGCCACAGCTTCGCTAGCTGGCTTCTCAGCGCCGGCGTGCGGATCCAGTACGTAGGAGAGCTACTCGGGCACGCGGACGGGGGGATCACGGCGAGCAAGCACTACGCGAAGTGGGTGCCGCGTGGCTACGTCGAGCCCCCTACCCTCTCCGACGGTGAGCTTGTCGTCGACCTGATTGAGCGAATCGCGGATTGGCCCCAGTCTGGCCCCACCTCGGCTTTGAAGGCAGAAAACGACATGGTCGAAGGGGCGTGAGGCCAGCGGTACAACCGCACGAAGACGCAGCGCTTTTGCTCCCGACGGACCTGGCGCCCCCGGCACGACTCGAACGTGCGACACCCGGTTTAGGAAACCGGTGCTCTATCCACCTGAGCTACGGGGGCGGCCGAGGAGAGAAGATAACGAATCCGGGCGTTTACGCGCGCACCGACGGCTTCCATTCTCGACCGGACTAAGCGATTGACCGCCACTCTGACCGCCACGGGGAAACGCAGCAGTGCTCGAAGCCGAAGCGAAGCTCGGCGTCGTCGGTGCCGAGGATCCTGAGCACGACGGCCACGCTGCCGAAGACGAGCAGGGCCGAGAGCCAGATCATGCGCGCAACGATACTTTAGTCGTCATAGCACTTCTCGCGGATCGCGGCCTTGGCGCTCAGGCCAGCGGCTGGCCCGGCAGCAGGGGCGGCATCGGGCAGCCGAGGGCGTCGGCGATGGCGCGCAGCAGCTCTCCCTCGGCCTGTGTCACGTACCGGTCCGCGGCGATGCACGCGGCGCAGGCCGCCAGCAGCTGCTGGGTGCTGGCGGCGTTGGCCTCGGACAGATGCTGGAGCGCGGGGTCGAGATCCGCCAGACCACAGCGGTCGAGGGGAAGCAGCTCGATCTCGAGGTCGCGCAGCCGCGACGCCCCCTGCGCGAAGGCCGCGCGGCCCTGCGCCTCGCTGCGGCCGCCGGCGTGGGCCAGGATCGAGAGCACCACTTCACATTGAGGCGTGAGCCGGCGCAGCGAGGCGTGGCGCACGCGCGGCGGGCGCACGTGCTCGAAGTGGGGCCGCAGGTGCGTGAGCAGCACGCGCTGAAGCGTCCACTCGAACAGGTCGATCTTCTGATCCGCTGCGACCAGGGCTCCCACGTTGGTCTCGAAGGCCTGGTACTGGGACGGCGACAGGGCGCGCAGGGCCGGGAGCGCCATATCGATGAGCGGCAGCCGGAAGCGCGCGTCGAGGCTCTCGATCTCGGGCAGCAGGCGCAGGGTCTCGCGGTCGATCCCATCCTCCCCGAAGCGCGCGAGCTGCTCGAGCTGGCGCTTGCGGCAGTCCGCGTCGCGATCGATGAGCAGTGCGTAGACCACCGCCCGCGCGCCGTAGGGCTCGTGGGTCGCGCCGTGCACCGCCCGCGGAAGATCCCGCAGCAGCGCGGCGGCGTAGGCGAGGTGGGCGGCGCTGGGCTCGCCCACCTGGTCGAGGGCGCTGCCCTCGGCCGCCGCAGGGAGCCCCGAGCCCGCGGGCTGTGCCGCGGCGGCGTCGCCGACCAGGCCCGCCGCTCCCTCCGCGAGCCGCGGGCCGGGCGCCGCCGCGCGGGCGCCGCCTTCCCAGCTGGGATCCAGGCGTCGAATCCGCTCGTCGAGGGGAGGGTGCGTGGCGAAGAGCATCTGCAAGCCGCCGCGCAATCCCTGGCTGAAGAAGAAGTGGCTCGACTCGGGGGCGTTGGGGCTCTCCAGGATCGAGCCGCCGTCGAAGCCGCCGATCGTCTTCAGGGCCCCCGCGATGCCGCCGGGGTTGCGCGTGAACTGAACCGCCGACGCGTCGGCGAGAAACTCGCGCTGCCGGCTCACCGAGGCCTTGATGAGGTTGCCGAAGAAGGTCCCCAGGAAGCCGATCACCATCAGCCCCAGACCCGCAGCCACCATGGCGAGGGCGCTGTTGTCCCGCCCGCCTCGGCGGCCGCGGCCGGCGAACATCGAGGAGCGCAGCAGGAAGTAGCCGATGATTCCGATGATGAGGATGCCGTGGATCACGCCCATCAGCCGGATGTTGAGGCTCATGTCGCCGCTCAGGATGTGGCTGAACTCGTGGGCGATCACGCCCTGGAGCTCGTCGCGGCTCAGCTGCTCGACGCAGCCGCGGGTCACGCCGATCACCGCGTCGCCCGGCGTGAAGCCCGCGGCGAAGGCGTTGATCCCCCGCTCGTTCGCCAGCAGGTAGACCGGCGGGGTCGGCGTGCCCGAGGCGATGGCCATCTCCTCCACGACGTTCAGCAGCCGCCGCTGGTCCGGGTCCCGCGTGTCCGAGGAGACCAGAGTCCCTCCCAGTGCCTCGGCGACCACGCCCCCCCCGCCGCGCAGCTGCGAGATCTTGTAGAGGCTGCCCCCCGCGACGATGGCGAGCGTGGCGAGCGCCACGCCCAAGAGCAGCTCGGGCTGCCACCAGCGAACGACGGCGGCGACCTCGCGCGTGTAGGGATCCGGCTGCTGCACCCCCGTGAGGACGACCGCCAGCAGATAGAGCATGGCGACGATCGCCAGCACCGCGAGGCAGAAGAGAAAGACCAGGCGCTTGGTGTTGCGGTGCGCCGCGTCCTGGTTCTCGAAGAAGCGCGTCGACATCTACGCGGTCAGGAGAACGAGACCTTGGGTGCTTCGGCGATGGCCTGGCTGTCGAACTCGAGGAGCGAGGCGTCCTGGGCGTGGCCGAACATGCCGGCGAAGCCCACCGCGGGAAAGCTCTGCTTGTAGGTGTTGTAGAGGGTGACGGCGTCGTTGAAGGCCTGGCGCGCGAAGGAGACCTTGTTCTCCGTCGAGGTGAGCTCCTCGGTCAGCTGCTTCATGTTCTCGCTGGCCTTGAGGTCCGGGTAGGCCTCGGCGAGCGCGAGGAGGCGCCCCATTGCCCCGCCCAGCACGCCTTCCGCGCTGGCGAGCTTCGCGATGGCCTCGGGATCCCCGGGATTGCCGGCGGCCGCCTGCAGGCCCGAGGCCGCCTGGTTGCGCGCCTCGATGACCGCCTCCAGGGTCTCGCGCTCGTGGGCCATGTAGCCCTTGACCGTCTCCACCAGATTCGGGATCAGGTCGTAGCGGCGCTTGAGCTGCACCTCGATCTGGGCGAAGGCGTTCTGGAAGCGGTTCTTGAGGGCGACGAGCTTGTTGAAGACACCCACGAACCAGACGATGACGGCCAGAAGAATGACGCCAATGACGACGAGTGCTGTCATGAGGCCCTCCCTTCTGGCGAATCCTAGCGGTTCTGCAACGGCGCGATAGTCCGCCCCCGCGCAGCGAGCCGCAGGCGAGCGAAGTCGATCGAGCTGGCCCGCATTTCTCACCGGGTCGCGTAGCGAGGGCGCACCACACGGCGAAGCCAATGGCTCCCCGGGTCTCAGTAGCGAATCACCGTGTGGACGGGCTCGACGTCGAGCCGTTCACGCCCCTTGAGCGCGGTGAGCTCGATGAGAAAGCTGCAGCCGATCACGTCGCCGCCGGCATCGCGGGCGAGCTTGACGGCCGCCGCCGCCGTACCCCCGGTGGCGATCAGATCATCGACGATGAGGACGCGGTGCCCCTTCTCGACCGTGTCCACGTGCATCTCGACGGTGTCGGTTCCGTATTCGAGGTCGTAGCTGACCCGGTGGGTCTGGTACGGAAGCTTCCCCGCCTTGCGGACGAGCCCGAAGCCGACACCCAGGGACAGGGCCACAGGAGCCCCCAGCATGAAGCCCCGCGATTCGATGCCGAGCACCCGATCGACTCGCTGATCCCGGAATGGCGCGGTGAGGGCCTCGACGGCGCCCTCCAGCGCCACGGGCTCGAGCAGGAGCGGGGTGACGTCACGGAACACGATCCCGGGCTTGGGAAAGTCGGGAACGTCGCGAATCAGTCGGCGTAGCTGGTCGGCCTTCACGGAGTCCTCGCAGTGCGGTCCAGGGCAGGACGCAGTTCAGGGTAGATAGTGTAATGGGTCTCGGGCGCGGTCGTCGCGGCGGACCTCGAAGTGGAGATGAGGCCCCGTGGCGTTGCCCGTCTCCCCAACCTCGCCGATCACCTTCCCCTTGTCGACGAAGGTCCCCTTGCGAACCCGGTTCTTGCGGTTGTGGGCGTAGACGGAGACATAGCGCTCGCTGTGACGGACGATCACCACGTTCCCGTACGCTCCCAGACCGTTCCCGCTGTAGATCACCCGCCCCGACTCGGAGGCGTGGATCGCGGTACCCGGCTTCGCCGCGATGTCGATGCCCTGGTGGCGGCGTCCGTTGCGGGGGCCGAAACGCGCGGTGAGGCGCCCCCTCACCGGCCAGCCGAAGGAGAGATTCCCGTTCTGGATCGCGTCGTTACGCGCTCGCCGCCGGGCGTCTCCGGCGCTCGCGGGCGGGGGAACCAGGGCAAATGCGGGCTGAGGGCGGCGGGCCTCCGGAATCCACAACCGCTCGCCGATCTGCACCGACCGCTCGTCCCGGATCCGGTTCGCGTCCACGATCGCGCTCACCGACACCTCGTAGTACCGGGCGATCCGGAAGATGTTCTCGCCCGGGCGGACGATGTGGACGACACCGCTGCCTCTCGGAGAGTGGACGCAGCCAAGCCACAGGACCGCGAGGGCCGCCGCAACGGCGAGGGCGGCTCGAATCCGACGCTTCTCTAGGCGGCCCATCCGTGCTCACCCAGCAGGTCCACAAAGCGGCAGCGCCCGAGCTTCTTGCGCTCGAATTCGCCGTCGGGCCGTCGCGTGATGCGGAGCAGTTCCTGCTCGTCGCGCTCTCCGAAGGGTCCCACCAGGCGTCCTCCCGGCGCGAGCTGGTCCAGCAGGGGCTCGGGCACCGTCGGTGCGGCGGCCGTCACGACGATGCCGTCGTAGGGCGCCTCGGCCGGCCATCCCCGGGACCCGTCACCCAGGAAGACCACCACGTTGGTGATGCCACAGGCATCGAGGGCCGAGCGCGCCCGGCTCGCGAGATCGGGAATCCGCTCTACGGAGATCACGCGCTCAGCGAGTCGGGAGAGGATCGCCGCCTGGTAGGCCGAGCCCGTTCCGATCTCGAGCACCGTCTCGTCGCCCCGCAGCGCCAGGGCCTCGGACATCGCGGCCACCACCTGCGGCGCCGAGATCGTCTGTCGCTCACCGATCGGAAGGGCGCTCTCGCCGTAGGCCTGGTGGCGGAGGGCCTCGGGGACCAGGCGGTGCCTCGGCACGCTGCGCAGCGCGGCCAGAACCCGGGGATCCTTGATCCCCCGGTCTCGCAGACGCTCGACCATCCGCCGGCGCGGGCCGTCATGGCCCCCGTCCGATGAAGCCCTGCTGTGGCCCACGAGCCACCCCCCGCATCGCAGGTTAGAGCGGAACTCCTTGAATTCGCAAGGTTCTACCCTTCCGCTGCGACGGCAGCCCGCAGGTCCGGATCCAGCGTCAATTCGAGCACCGTGAGCCCCAGTGCCCGGGCCGCTTCGAGAAGGCCTTTCTCCCCCTCGGGGCTTGCGGCCGCAGCCGCAAACTCCCGGGTGTGGAGTTGGAGGTCCGCACCGATGGGAAAATTCGGATGGATGGTCGGGACCACTTGCGAGACGTGGCTGATGTCGCTGGATCCGATGCAACGATCGGCCTCGTGGGTGGTCTCGCGAAGGCCGAGGAATGCGAGCTGGCGTCGGTAGGCTCCCGCCAGCGGAAGGTTCGGCCGCATCGGGGGAGAGGAGCTCTCCAGGGCGCGGTGCTCGAGCCGGGTTCCGGTGGCGGCGGCGGCGCCGGCCGCACAGGCGTCGACGCGCCCGGCCGCGTCCTCGAGGATCTCCTCCTCGAGGGCGCGAATCCAGAACAAGGCCTGAGCGCGCTCCGGAATCAGGTTCGGCGCCCTCCCCCCTTCGCTGATGATCCCGTGGACCTTGACCGAGGCCGAGAGCTGCTGGCGAAGCAGACTCACGCCATTGAAGAGCAGAATCACCGCGTCGAGTGCGTTGAGACCGCGCTCGGGATAGGCCGCCGCGTGGGCGGCTCGACCGTGGAAGGTGAACTCGAGCTTCCGATTGCCCAGGAAGAGGCGATGCGCTCGGCGCATGTCCGACGCGTGCGCCATCAACGCGGCATCCACATCGGCGAAGACCCCGGACTCCACCAGTCGCCCCTTGCCGGCTCCGGTCTCCTCGGCGGGGCAGCCCACCACGACCAGAGCCAGCTCCTCCGGCGCCACCTCCGACGCCAGGGCCGCCGCCACCAGCAGGCTGGCGGGCCCAGAGAGATTGTGACCGCAGGCGTGGCCGAGATCGGGAAGCGCATCCATCTCGGCCAGGAGCGCCACGCGAAGCTTCGCCTCCGACGAGCCGCGAGTCGCGACGAAGGCGGTCTCCAGGCCCGCCACGTCGCGGACCACCTCGAAGCCGTGCCCTCGGAGGTACTCGATGTAGCGGCGCGAGGTCTCGAATTCCTCTAGCGAGAGCTCCGGGTTCGAGGCCATCCAGCGCGCGAGAGCGATCGCTTTGCCCAGTCCCGCATCGACGGCACCCAAGAGGCTCGCGGCCCGCGCGGCGTGACCCCGATCATCGCGTCCCATCCCCTGCTCATCGGAGGAACGCCGAGCTCGCTGAATGGATCCAGTGTGTCGGAACAACCGGGGCGGGCTAATCTGGGCTCGAGCTCGCAAGCCTCCAGGAGAGACGTCTCATGCAGATTTCCCCCATTCCCACCCTCGATGACGAGACCAATCAAATCCGTCTGATGACGGCCGACATCGTCGCCAACCACATCATTCCCAACGAGCACCTCCTTCGGCGCCGCGACGAGGACGGGATCAAGCAGTGGGCGCGCCTGATCAACATGGCGAAGGAATCGGGGCTCTGGGCACCGCATCTCCCGGAGGAGTACGGCGGCATGGGCATCGGCTTCCTGAAGCACGCCTACATGAACGAGATCCTGGCCTGGAGCCCCTTCTCCAATCCCATCTTCGGCGTGATGGCGCCCAACTCCGGCAACCAGAAGATCCTAATCAAGTACGGAACCCCCGAGCAGAAGAAGAAGTGGCTCGAGCCTCTGGTCGCCGGAGCCATGCAGTCCTGCTTCGCCATGACCGAGCCGGACCAGCCCGGGTCCGACCCCCGCTCTCTCCAGACCCGCGCCGTCCGCGACGGCGACGAGTGGGTCATCAACGGCCACAAGTGGTTCGCGTCCAACGCTCGAGCAGCGCACTTTGCCATCGTCATGTGTCGCACCGAGGCGGACGATGGCGCGGGTGGCGTCAACGACAGGATGACGCAGATCATCGTCCCCACCGACACACCCGGCTTCGAGATCATTCGCGACGTCCCCGTATGGGGTCACCACGGCGGTCACCACGGCGAGATCATCCTGGACAACGTCCGCGTGCCGCTCGACAACCAGCTGGGCCGGTCCGGCTCCGGCCACCAGGCCGCTCAGGACCGCCTGGGCGCCGGACGCGTCTTCCACTGCATGAACTGCGTCGGCCAGATGTGGCGCGCCTTCGACATGATGGTGCGGCGCTCCATGGAGCGCGAGGTCCACGGCGGATTGCTGGAGACGAAGCAGTTCATTCAGGGATTCATCGCGGATTCCTACATGGACATCCAGGCCTCGCGGCTCATGACCATCCACTGCGCCGAGGTCATGGAGAGCGGTGGCGATGCGCGGACCGAGATCTCGGCCATCAAGGTCTTCGTCCCTGCGGCGATGGAGCGGGTCGTCGATCGCGCCATCCAGGTGCACGGCGCCCTGGGCGTCACGAGCGAGACGCCGCTCGAGGGCATGTACCGGGGAGCCCGCACGCTGCGCCTCGCAGACGGCCCCGACGAGGTCCACCGCATCCTGATCGCGAAGAACGTGCTGAAGAAGTACCACAACGGAGAATCCTGGGACTTCGGAAACTGAAGCATACTTCGCGGCGGCGCAAACACGAGGAGATGTGATGTCGGACCGCGGTCAGAGCGTCGAGGTGATCGAGTTCAAGGAGAGGTTCCGGAAGTTCATCAACAAGGAGGTGATCCCCGCCGAGCCGATCCTCGACGAGGAGAGCGACCGCTCCACCGAGGTCATGGCGGAGCTCAAGGCTTCGGCCAAGCGCCAGGGCCTCTGGGCACTCGGTCACCCCGAGGAGATCGGAGGGGGCGGACTTCCGTTCATGGACTTCGTCTACATGAACGAGGTGATCGGGCGCTCCCATTACGGCCAGATGGCCGTCGGCTCGCTCTCCATGCAGGACTCGATCATGCTGCATCTGTTCGCGAGCGAGGAGCAGAAGAAGCGCTGGCTCGAGCCGCTGGTGGCGGGCGACATCTATCCCTCGGTAGGCCTCACCGAGCCCGAGGTGGCGGGCTCCGATCCGACCCTGATGAGAACCACGGCCCGACTCGACGGTGACGAGTGGGTGATCAATGGACACAAGTGGTTCACCAGCGGAGCCGACCTCGCCGCCTTCACCACCGTGTTCTGCGACACCGAGCCGGAAGCCGCGAAGCACGCCAAGTTCTCCGCCATCATCGTCCCCACCGATACCCCCGGTTACCAGATCGTCCGCGTGGTGCCGACCATGGGAACGACCCTGGGTCACCACTGCGAGGTGCGCCTCGACGACGTCCGCGTCCCCCGGGAGAACCTCCTCGGCGAGCGGGGCGCGGGCTTCCTGATTGCCCAGAAGCGATTGGGGCCCGGTCGGATCTTCCACTGCATGCGCTGGCTCGGCCAGGCCCAGCGGGCCTTCGAGCTGATGTGTGAGTGGGCCAAGGTGCGGTACGCCCACGGCTCGTACCTCTCCGAGAAGGGCGAGATCCAGCGTTACGTGGCGGAGTCAGCCGCCGAGATCCAGGCAGCCCGTCTCATGACGCTCGATGCGGCCCGTGTCCTGGACGAGGGCGGCGAAGCGCGCGTCGAAATCTCGCTCATCAAGTTCTGGGGAGCGCGCATGCTGCACAACGTGATCGACCGCGCCATCCAGGTGCACGGAGGCCTCGGGGTGAGCGCGGATTCGCCCCTCGATCGGATGTACCGCGAGGCCCGCTACGCGCGGATCTACGACGGGCCCGACGAGGTGCACAGGATGGTGGTGGCGCGACGTCTGCTCCGGGACCCCTTCGGCGGCGCGCCCTGGTCGTAGCCGCAAGACTTCCACTCGTACATGGGAGCCACGACATGGATACCGTTGGGCAATGGATCGCCAGCTACCTGAAGCGGCGAGACATCGACACCCTCTTCACCCTGACCGGCGGGCACATCTTTCCCCTGCTGGACGGCAGTCTCGACGCGGGGATTCGCGTGATCGACACCCGCCACGAGCAGGCCGCCGCATTCGCCGCCGAGGGATGGGCGCTTCGAACCGGCCGCGCCGGCGCCTACGTCGTCACCGCGGGTCCCGGCTTCGTGAACGCGATCAGCGGCCTCGCCCACGCCTCGGTCACGCTGAGTCCCACGCTCTGTATCGCGGGTGCGAGCCCCGTCGCCGAGGACGACAAGGGCGCCCCCCAGGAACTCGAGCAGCTCCGCGTCGCAGAGGTGTACGCGCGCTACGCGAAGACCGTGCGGCAAACCGATCGCGTCCCCCAGTATATCGAGGCGGCATTCCAGCACATGCGGGGCCCGACCCCGGGACCCGCATTCCTGGAAATCCCCCAGGACGTCCTCTACAAGCCACTCGCCGAGGATGCACCAGTGGGATTCGGCCCGCGCCCGACGCCGCGGGCCGGCGGAGATCCCAGTGACGTCGAGCGGGCGGCCGCGCTGCTGCGCGGGGCGGAGCGACCCGCCGTCGTGATCGGAGGCGGCGGCTTCTGGTCCGGCGCAGCCTCGGCGCTCGAGGCGTTCGCCGAGCAGACCGCACTGCCCGTGTTCACGCGGAATGCGGCGCGCGGACTCCTGCCCGACGAACATCCACAGTGTTACGGCGGATCACCCGGCCTCGGCGTATTCAAATCGGACCTCGTGTTGGTGATCGGCTCGCGCCTCAACGCCACTTTCTACTACGGTCAGTTCGCAGAGGGCACGCGCGTGATCCAGGTGGACTGCAACGCCGCGGCCCTCGGCGACAACCGCGGCATCGACCTCGGCATCTGCGGCGATGCCCGCATCGTGCTCGAGCAGCTGACGGCGGCCCTCGACGGCTACCGGGCGCCGCGCGACTGGATCGCAGCACTCGACGCCGCGGTGGAGAAGAGAAAGGCGAAGTTTGCAGCCGGCTACCACGCCGCCAGCACGCCGATCCACCCGATGCGCCTGCTGCACGAGATCGACTCCTTTGCCGCCAGCGTCGACGCGACCATCACCGTTGACGGCGGGGACATCGGCGTCGCTGCGGCTCGGCACCTGCACGCGAACCGACCGGGCGCGCAGCTGTCGAACGCCAGCATCCTCGGATCGCTGGGCCCCGGGCTGCCCTTTGCCATCGGAGCCAAGGCGGCCGCGCCAGATGACGTGGTGATCTGCGTGACGGGCGACGGCGCCTTCGGCATCGGCGCCATGGAAATCGACACATCGGTGCGACTGGATCTTCCCTTCATTTGCGTGATCGGAAACGATCAGTCGTGGGGGATGATCGAGCGCTCACAGAGCTCGCTCTTCGGCGAAGACCGGTTGGTGGCTGCGAAGCTCGGCGATCGGCCCTACGAGAAGATGGTCGAGGCGCTCGGCGGGTACGGAGAACGCGTCGAGGACCCCGAACAGATCCGGCCCGCCCTCGAGCGCGCCCGCGACAGCGGAAGGGCCGCTTGTCTGAACGTCATGCTCGACCCCAAGCTCACCGGCTAACGGGTCTCCCGGTCTCCCGCGCTTCGTCCCGCGGGAAAGGCCAACGACGCGACGAAGATCTCCTGGAACTGCGGGTCCGCGGCCAGGGGAACGTGATCGATCCTGTCGCGGACGGAGGAGAACTCACCCGCATCGGGCCCGTCGACGAACAGCGCCAGCTTGGCGCCGAGCAGCGCGGTGTTGCCCGCGGGCTCCACCTTCTCGTCCGGAAAGTCGATGAGGCCGACGCGACGCGCACTCGCCGAATCCACGTAGTTGCCGAAGGCGCCGGCGAGATGAAGGCGGGAGAGGTCGCGCGGCGCCGCGTCCCAGCGCTCCAGGAGGATGCGGATTCCCGCGGAGGTCGCCCCCTTCGCGAGCTGCAGCTGTCGCACGTCGCGCTGGGTCAACGACACTCCGGGGCTAATCACGAAGGGATTGGAGGCGCTCGACAGGCGACCGCTCGATTCGATGATGCCGAGATCCAGCCCGGCCGCGATCGCGTCGACCAGACCGCTGCCACAGATGCCTCGAGCGCCGACGTCCCCCTGGACCCGGCAGCGAAGACTCCCCTTCTCGACGGTCACTGCGGTGATGGCGCCCGTGGTCGCCTGCATTCCCATGCTGATCCCACCGCCCTCGAAGGCGGGCCCAGCCGCCGTGGAGGCGCAGAGGATCCGTTCTCGGTTGCCCAGGGCGATCTCGCCGTTGGTGCCGAGATCCACCAGGGCGACGAGGGAGTCGCTCTCGTGCATCTCCGTCGCGAGCACACCGGCCAGGATGTCGCTCCCCACGAAACCGCCGAGGCAGGGCAGGAGCCGCACGCACGGATCGCCAGGGAGCTCCCAGCCGAGTTCGCTGGCCGGAATCTCGTGGGCACCGTCCGCTTCCGTCTCGAAGGGCCAGCGGGAGAGAGGCTCGAGATCGAAGCCACCCAGGAAGTGGTGCATGACGGTATTGCCCACCACCACGACGCTGCGAAGAGGGGTCTCGTCGAACTCCGCCGAGGCGACGAGTCGCCGGATCAGGCTGCCGATCTTCCTGCGGATCAGGTCGACGAGCTTCGCATGGCCCCCCGAGGTCACGGCGAACTGGATCCGGCTCATCACGTCGGCCCCGTAGCGCGCCTGGGGGTTGAGCGCGGTCCGCACGCCGAGAACTCGCCCGGATCGGAGATCGACGAGCTGGGCCACCACCGTCGTCGTCCCGAGATCGACGGCGATGCCCCAGCCTTCTCGAGGCGTGAAGGAGAAGGTCGCATGGTCGGTGAGGACGGGCGTCTCCCACTGCGCCACCTGCAGCGTCACCGGACTCTCTGCGACGCACTGGCAGGCGAGGCGCCAGCCTTCCTCCAGCTCGGCGGGGGAGAGGATCGCTTCCTGCTCGGGTGTGACGGGTGCGGAGCCGCCGCTGAGCCGGACCCGACAGCCTCGGCAGCGCCCCTGGCCCCCACAAGGGAACTCGACGCCGTAGCGGAACAACACGTCCCGCAAGGGGGTGCCGCGCTGGACCCGGATGGTCTGTCCGAGGGGCTCGAGCGCGATCCGGACGCGATCACTCATGCCCGGTGAGAGATACCCCGAAAAGCGCCTGTAAAATCAAGGACTTACGGCCTCAATTTCCGCTGCACGCAAGATGCACGCAAAAAGGCACCGCTCGGTGTCATCGCCGCTTCTTCCTCTTCCGCTTCGCGATGTCCACCAGTGCGCGATCGGTGACCTTCGCATAGAGATCCGTGGTGCTCGCCTTGCGGTGTCCGAGGTAGTCACGCACCGCCGTCCTGTCCTTCGTGCGCGCCAGCATGTCCGTAGCGCCGCTGTGCTTGGTCCCTTCATAGAGCGGGACATGCCCAGCGCCCGCCTCTTTGCAGCCCCGAAGCCAGGAGTTCCGTAGAGGCACGTGGCCCCACCGCTTCCCAGTGCGCGGGTTCGGGAGCATGGGCTCATGCTTGCCTGCGGCCAAGCGAGCCTCCGGCGACCACAACTCCTCGATCGCGTCGGCCAGGTCGTCGGGGATCGGGATGGTTCGCGCCCGCTTGCCCTTCGTAGTGCCGATCGGGCTTCCGCCCAGCAGGCCCTTGACCGCCTTGTTCACGCTGAGCCACGGCACGCCCTCGTCATCGCGCCCCCGGTAGTCGCTCGGCGCAAGGGCACGCACCTCTCCGGGCCGAAGCCCGCACCTCCCCGCGAGGGAGTGGGCGAGCCACTCAGCCGGTTCCCCAAACGTCCCGAGGATTTGGTCTTGCGCCATCGGCGTCAGGATTACGGGCTCGTGCTCCGGCACCTCGATCTTCGGAAAGGTGGGGATCACACCGAACCGGCGCGGGTCTTGCTCGCCGAGCCAGCCCATGAAGGATCGGAAGACACGGAGGGCGCGCTGCCGACTGCTCGGTGCGAGGCCCCGCAGCGCGAGCGCCATGTCCCACTCCTTCAGGAGCGCAGTGCTGATCTCGAAGACCGAGCCGGAGCCCCACCAGTCGATCTCGCCACCGGGCCGGGCGTAGCTCTCGTATCCCTGGAGGGTGCGGGGCGCGATCTTCCCCACCTCCAGCTCGCGCTGCTTGTACTGGAGCCAACGGGCGTAGCGATTTGTGACCCGGTTCAACGCGGAATGGCTGCGTAGATACGGTGCAACCGCTGCTTCGCGGCTCGCGCCCTCGGCGATCACGATTCGGATCACGCTGAGCAGGCCAGTGGCGATCCGCTTGGTCGCAAACCCCTTCCCCGCGATGCCGTAGATGTAGCCATAGGGGCGAACGTCAAGCCGCCAGCCTTCGCCGCGCGGGCCAAGGACGACCTTGCCGAATTGTCTCTTCCCCTCCGCAGCCATGACCAACAGCGTAGCCTCAGCATGGCTCAAGTGCACCAACTCTCGCGGGGGGGCAGCCATCCTACCCTCCGGTGCCCTTGGACACGGAGAGCCAGGCAGTGCGCCCTGAGATACGGGCTCTCGTCACGAGTGCAGCCTGCTGTGAGGCCCGCCGGTCACGGGCCTTGCTTTCCCGTAGCGATTGAGGAGTCGGGGATACTTACGGTCCAGACGCAAGAACAGCTGTCGGAATCGCTCCTTTCGATAATACGGCGTGACCTCTTCGTAAGAGGCGAGGATTTCCCTGTTTCTATTCCAGTCCTCCTCGGTCTCGTACGTCCAGCTCGGGAAGATGTCCGACTCACCGTGCCAGTACGCCTTGTGCCTATCGCATACGAAGTAATGGTTCTTGTGGAGGTTTAAGTAGCGATCGAAGCGATGGCATTTGGGGCAGCATCCAAAGCGGTTTGTTATGTCGTTGCTCCAGTTTCGCAGCGCGCTCCTAATGGAGTTTCCGTTCATAGACAACAGCTTGCTGCCTGTGAAAGCGTGGACGAAATTCATTTCTCTTCTCCTTCATGCGCTTTTCGGCGGTTTTGTTGACCATCAAGGGATTCGCTTGACGCGACGCGGACCTCGAGCAGGCGGCGGGTCACGCGGGGTTGGGCTTGTCGTCGCAGTGGACCGTTCGGGTCGTTGGAGACTCCGCAAAGCCACCGTTGCACACTCGAAGGCTCGGAATGCCGCGAAGTCGCCCTCGCCGAGCGCGAGCCCGATGGCTTCCCGCAGAGGAGCACCCTCCGGCCAGTGCTTACGAACACGGGCTAGAAGGAGCGCGATGGCCTCGATGGCCTGGGAACGGCGCTGCTGATTCAGTTGCAGCGCAGCGACCACGCGCTCGCAGTATGAGCTATCGCAATCCACCATCTCCTTCGCTTCGCTGAAGAGTTCCCCAAACTCGCGTTCTATATCCTCAAGCATACGCAGCTGCATGGTTCTTCTCCTTTCCTTGGTGCGTGTGGCGGCGTCTGCGGTTTATGGGGCTAGATCGATATGCGGTGGCCTTGCGGTGATGCTTCACGAGCGCGCCCCGGGCTCCGGGGTCCGACTGAGCTTGCCCCGGTCTCGTAGACACACCAGATCGCACGAAAATGCGGTAGGAGTGTGTCATGGAGAAGAGGAAGCGACGATCATTTTCGAAGCAGTACAAGGCCGAGGTCGTGAAGCTCATCCGG
>Ga0255055_10000685_pt1 | contig 25661 bp, 19 predicted proteins | sample JV7_2_27_MG_FD_188633 | JGI IMG/M metagenome (GOLD analysis project Ga0255055, IMG submission 188633) | Seawater microbial communities from Jervis Inlet, British Columbia, Canada - JV7_2_27 | ecosystem: Environmental > Aquatic > Marine > Inlet | place: Canada: British Columbia | collected...
AATGTAGAATTGTCACATAACTCTTTGAGAGGATAACCGCGATAATATAATTTTCCATTTATTCCATCAATATATGTTATCAAACTCTCATCCACATAGAGTCCAACCAAACCTTTATGTATTTTTGGACGACCTAGCTTAGAGAGTGTGGGTTCAGCATCCTCATAATCTTCACCAATTTTTCTTTTATCTGCTTTCATGATTTGGATACTTTATTTGATAATTACATCCTAATACTACCTTAAGGTAGAGTGGTAAAATAAATATTTCCATAAAAAATACGATAAACTATACAAAAAAAGAAGATTTACTGTAAAAATTAAAAAAATTTCATATTATAAGCAATTCATTATACATCCGGATTTTTTTAATATAATATTTCAGAACTAATATCCTTCAGATTTTTACAGTTAGTCATCAGCATGGCTTTCGCTAAGGTTTTCTGAAAGTATTCCATTTGAATTCGTACGCCATCTGTTCCAGCTCCAACAGCTGCCCTGACGATATCTCGCCCAATTAACACGGATTCTGCCCCAAGAGCAAGCATTTTTAAAACATCGTATCCTGTTCGAACACCTCCATCAACAATAATTCTAATCTTACCCTTTGATTCAGCTACTATTTCGGGAAGTACTTCTGCAGTTCCAGGTGTATGATCTAAAACCCTTCCCCCATGATTCGATACAACTATGGCTGCTGCTCCCGCATCCTTAGCAAGAATAGCATCTTCTAGACTCATGACCCCTTTTACAATGACGGGTAATTTTGTCGATGATACTAGTTCCTTAAGATCATCAATATTTTTCTTAAAAACTGGTTTGTTATTCGTAGACATAGCATAAGAACCACATCCATCAATATCCACTCCAACCGCCACGCATCCGGATTTTTCTGCTTTTTTAAAGAATTCTATAATGACATCTTGTTCTCTCGGTTTCACAATTTTAACTCCAAATCCACCAGCTTCAGCAATTGCGTCAATTCCATATGAGTTTTCAAGCGAATAAGTATAGGTATCGCCTCGCCAGCCTAATGTTCCTGCTGCTTTACAACCGTAAACTACTGAAAGGCAGAATTCTTTTTCTGAAATAACTTTTTCTCCTCCAAAACTATTTACTCCAGAAACACTCGCTCCCATTATTGGCACTGAGAGTTCTTTGCTGAAAAAGTCATATTTAGTATCTATCTTAAAATTATCTCCGATGAGTTTCATTTTCAGCTTCAATTTCTTCAAAGCTAAGATATTGTTGTTAAAAGAAGCCCCGCTTCCAATTCCACCGAATCCAAGTGGTCTCCCATAACTTTGGCCTTGACAAATTCGCATTGCATCTCCATCGCATATTTTATATACTCCACACACTCCTAAAAGTTTCTTTTTAGCTTCCTCTCGAACTTGAGTTAGACTCATTTCATCTACTGTCATCATTTCACCTTTATATTTTTTTACACCATTTTCTTAGGGTCTAAAAGTTCGTCCAAATGATCGATTTTTAACCCCATTTCTTTAATAACTACTTTACACGATTTACCTTCGTTAAACGCCCGTTGGGCGATTTCAGAGCATTTATCGTAGCCTAATATTGGTGTTAGGTTAGTAACAAGCATTAACATTTGCTCTAGGTTCGAATCAATTTTTTCTGTATTTGCTTTTAAATCTACTAAACAGTTGCTAATAAAAGAATTAATTCCGCCAATTAAAATTTCTATTGACTCAAGAACATTTACTATCATTACCGGTTTACTCATATTTAAATCCAAAATGCTTCCATACATTTCAGCACTCGCAACTACTGAATCGTTTCCAAACACTTGAAGACACACTTGAATTAAAGCTTCTGATTGCGTTGGGTTAATTTTCCCAGGCATAATAGACGAGCCAGGTTCATTTTGCGGTAAAATTAATTCTGAAAGACCCGCTCTAGGACCACTACCCATCCATCGTATATCGTTTGCCATTTTTAAAAGCGATAATGCTAATAATCTTAAAATACCGCTAGCGTAAACTATTGTATTGTGTGAGGATATTCCTTCTGCTTTTACTGGATTGATTTTAAAAGGCAGCGATGTAATTTTTGAGATATGGGATACAGTGAGTTTGTCAAAATCTTTATGAGCATTTAATCCAGTTCCTAAGGCAGTACCTCCTATGGGAATATAAAACAACTCGTCCATTACTTTATTTAATCGCTCAATATTTATTTCAATTTGTTTTTTATAGACTTCAAACTCTAACGATAGTGGTATTGGAACAGCATCTTGTAAATGAGTTCTTCCTACTTTAACAATATCTTCGAATTCTTCAATTTTAGAAGCGAGAACTTCTACTAATCTATTTAATACCGGCATTAATTTTTGGATCATATGTGCGGTAGATACATGCATCGTACTTGGGATGACATCGTTAGAAGATTGGCTTTTATTAACATGATCATTAGGATGAATAGGATACTTTTTACCCATAGGATGTCCTAGGATTTGAGATGCCCTGTTAGCTAATACCTCATTCATATTCATGTTTGTTTGAGTTCCGCTTCCAGTTTGATAGATATCGATGGGAAATTGATCCAGGTGTTTATCTTCTTTTAAAATCTCGTTAACGGCTTTTAGGATAGCTTCTCCATTTTCTTTATCGATTAATTCCAACTCCATATTGGCTAATAGACACGCTTTTTTAACCTGTGCTAGCGATATGATAAATATCTTAGGGAATTTCTTTCCACTTATTTGAAAGTTTTGCAAAGCTCTCTGGGTATTAATGCCCCAAAGTACGTCGCTGGGGACTTCCATTTCGCCCAAAACATCTTTTTCTACGCGATAATTCAAAATTTAACACGACCATAATTTGTTTTAGTATAAGGTTATTAGAAACGGATTAATAAAAAAAGTTTATACTAATAGACAATAAGTTTGAACATTTTCTTATTTTTAGATAACGATTGTTGATTGGTTAAGGATTTTATAATTTATATACTTAAAATTTATTTTTACTAATACCGATTATATCAGAAGTAGAAATTTTTTTATTAGAAAGATGTGATAAATTTGGCAAAATATAGATGTTCTGTGTGTAATTATATTTACAATGAAGAATCTGAAGGAAAAGAATTTAATACCCTAGCGGATTCTTGGACTTGTCCTGTATGCGGTGCTCCTAAATCAGCTTTTGTTGCTGAGGGCGTGAGTAAAGATGATGAACATATCGAGACGAACGTTGCAGAAAAAATTATTGAACAATTGGTAGCGTTCGGAGTTAAACACATATATGGTATACCGGGAGATTCGAATCTACCCCTTCTTAATGCAATAAGAAAAAATGATAATATCGATTTTATATTAACTCGACACGAAGAAACAGCGGCGTTCATGGCTTCTGCTCATGGAAAAATAACTGGTAAATTAGGTGTGTGTATGTCTATTGCTGGTCCTGGTGCAACAAATTTAATCACGGGTTTGATGGATGCGGCTACAGATAGAAGTCCCGTATTAGCACTCGTAGGTCAAATACCTGAAGTATATCTTGGAAGCGAGGCTTTTCAAGAAATATCGCAAATCGCATTATTTCGCCCTTTCGCGGAATATGCTGAGACGGTAGCTAGAGCTAATCAAGCTATGAAGTTAACTATGATGGCAGCAAAATATGCACTCAAGAAACCAGGGTTATCTGTATTGAGCTGTCCAACAGATGTACTAGCTGATAAGTTGGATGATCCCATTATTGAACCAGATAAGAGGATTTTTAGCAGTGAATCGGTTTCGGCTCAACAAGACATTCAAAAAGCTGCGGATCTAATTAACAGGTGTGATAGACCTGTTATTTTTGGAGGTTGGGGTTCCCGATTTTCAGGAGATCTGCTTATGGAGTTATCGAGAAAACTTAAAGCCCCAATTGCAACTACTTCTCGGGCTAAAGGTGTCGTTCATGAAACAAATCAATATTCCTTAGGAGTATTGGGGTCCATAGGTACGAAATATGCTGCCAAGGCTATTAGAGACTGTGATTTAATAATTATCATTGGTTCTGGTTTTAGACAAGCGAATTTAGTGTCTCCAGGCGTAAAGTTTGTGCAGATTGACAAAGATCCTACAAGAATTGGAAAGACTTTTGATGTTCATGTTGGATTGGTCGGAGACGGCCATCGAGTTTTAGAAAAATTAGTGCCTTTAGTAGAAGAAAAAGAAGAAAATGAGGACTTCTTATCTCAAGTTTTTGATATGAAACTTCGGCATATGGAAGATTTAGAGGGGGAATCGAAAGACTATTCTGTTCCTATAAACCCTGGCTTCGTAATTCAAGCCTTAAGAAGGCATTTAGACACCGATGCGATTATAACCGTCGATGTAGGAGATCATACCTATTGGTTTTACAAGAAATTCCTTTGCGAAGGGCATAAACCTTACTTAAACGCAAATATGGCAAGTATGGGATTCGCACTTCCAGCAGCATTAGCTGCAAAGCTAGATTTCCCAGATAGGCAAGTAATTTGTGTGGCTGGAGATGGTGGTTTTGGTATGTTAATGGCTGATTTCACTACCGCTGTGAGGGAAAAATTAAATATTGTTGCAATTGTGTTTAACGATAGTGTATTGAAGAATATAAAAAAGGAATTAGTTCGCGATGGATACCCCATATTTGGTGTTGAATTTCCTAATCCAAATTTTGCCCAATTTGCTGAATCGTGTGGAGGGTTTGGAGTAAGGGTAGAGACACCGGATAAACTGGATGAAGCACTACAAAATGCTATACAATCCGAAAAACCATCTATTGTAGAGATAATCGTTGACCCTGATAAAACAGCTGCATCGACTAAAAAAGTAGAATAATGATTATTCAAAATAAAAAAAAGGATTTAATAGGTTTTAATCTATAAATAATATTTATTTTCTTGGAATTATCCTTGCTTTTCTCATGTTTTCTCGCGTTCTTTTCCCCAATTTAGGATTTGTATACAACTCAATGAATTTTTGGTTTGGTTCTCCAGGAATAAACACAACTTCCTTATTTTGACACGCACTCAACGAAAGTTCTACTACTTCGTCTGCAGACATCCAAAGCTCCTCAGGAATTGAAGGAAGATCAAAATTTTTAAGGTATTTTCCATCAAGTATTTCTGTACGAGTATATCCCGGACAAAGTGCTTGAATTTTTACATTTGTATCGTGTAATTCAAGCTGTAGCTCTTCTGAAAACCTATTTAGAAACTTCTTGGTTGAACCGTACATAACATTTTGAGGTCTAGGTATGAAAGCTGCCATTGATGATACATTTATAATAACTCCACGATTCTGTTTAATCATACCTGGTAAAACACATCTACTGAGCAATACAGGGGCAATATTATGTACAATCATCATTTCTTTGATACCATTTAAGGGTTGGCCTTCGAAATAACCTTTCATTCCAAATCCCGCATTATTAACTAATACATCAAGATTTTTTAACCCCTCAATTTTTTCAGCTACAGAATTAATATCATCTAATTTAGATAGATCAGCAACTACATCAGTTGCTTTATTAGATGTGTTTTGTTCAAGCTCTCGAGCTAGGTCTTCTAATCTTTCTTTTCTTCTTGCTACAAGAATTGTTTCAAAACCTTGGGCTGATAACAAGTGAGCATATGAAGCTCCAATCCCACTGGAAGCCCCTGTGATCAATGCGACTCCGGGATTATTCCAATTCATGAAATTTTGTTTTAGACTCATTATAGATTTTCCTCTAGAGAATGTATTTCTCTTATTTCTTAATATTTAATTTCTACAAATTAATTTTTATTTTTCGTTTATCCATTGATCTCGAATATCTTTGATTGCAGTTCCGGGGAGAACCCCCTTGGGACACACTCGATTACATACAAAAAATTTTTCACAAGCAGGAACAGCATCATCTTGTAAAACACGTGATAATACTTTCTCTTGTTTTGCGTTATTAATTCTAGAATCACGGATAAATCTATCTGATTTTGCTAACTGAGCTGGACCTAGATATCCCGGATTTTTTGCGTTTACAGGGCACATCCAGCATATTCCACATAATATGCAATAGACTAACCTTTCGATAGTCTTCATTTCATTTGGTGATTGCACCGTTTCCGGAGCGATATCGTTCCAATCTTTTGTAAAGTAGGGTTCAACCTCACGATAAAATTTCCAAAAAGGTTCCATATCGACCACTAAATCTTTAACGACGGTCATATTTGGTAATGGTTCGACTAAAATTTCATTTTCTTGATCCCAATTTGAATTATCACCAAAAACTACTTCTGGAAGATTTAAAGGTTTTTTAGCGGTTTTGACTGTTGCTACTTGAGTTCTACAAGCTAACATCGGAACTTTATCAATCGTCATTCCACAACTTCCGCAAATTGCTCCTCTGCAAGCATATCGGAACGCGAAGGTAGAGTCGTGATAATCTTGAATGTAAAAAAGAGCGTCTAATATGCTCATACCTTTTGAAAGAGGTACTTCATATCTTTCGTATCGAACGGATCCATTACCTAAATTTCTATAAACTAAAAATTTTTGTTTCTCACTCATTTCTAATCACTCTCCAATTAATATTTCCTCTCTTTTACTTCGAATATACCTAATACAACCGGTTTAGTTTTCAATTCTAAGCCATCTTTTACCCGATATATCATTGAATGGTTGAGAAAATTCTCGTCGTCACGTGAATCATAGTCCCAACGATAATGTCCACCTCTGCTTTCCTTTCTCCAAAGAGCTGCGAAAGCAGTAGCTTCTGCAATGTCCAACATAGATCTAAGCTCTAAATTTCGAAGTAAACCATAGTTGAATTTACGATCTTCCGTAGAAACATTGACATTTAAAAAATCTTTTTGTAAGCTAACAAGAACATCATATGCTTTTGAAAGATCGTCGTGAGTTCTAAAAACTCCAACATTCTTGTTCATAGTCTCGCCCATCATATTCCTGATATCTACTGGTTTTTTACCTGTGTTGCTATTCCAGCTTTTTAGAAGTTTTTCAACATTTTCTAAAACGCTCTCTTCAGTACTTTTTGCCTTACTTAATGGAACTTTTTTAGGTAAACCAATTTCTAATAGCTTTCTTCCAATATAACGACCAAAAACAGAAGTCTCTAACAACGAATTTCCTCCTAAACGATTCGCACCGTGAACAGAAAGACAAGAACACTCACCAATCGTATATAATCCAGGGAGATCTGTTTCTCCATATATGCCCTTATATTTTGTCCCGATCCCGCCCATCGAATAATGCTGTCCAGGTTGTACGGGTATTGGTTCTTCAATAGGATCCACTCCAGCAAAGAAAATAGATATATCTCTTATTCCCGGCAACCTCTCCTTTATGCGGTCAGCACCCAGATGAGTAAGGTCCAAATGAACGTAAGCGTTTTCAAATCCTCTTCCCTCAAGAACTTCAATATCGTTAGCTCTTGCGACTATATCTCTTGGAGCAAGTTCCATTGCTTTTGGAGCGGTTTTTGCCATAAATCGTTCACCCTCTGTGTTAAATAAATATCCACCTTCTCCACGGGCGCCTTCAGTAATTAAAATGTTTGTACCATAAAGCGTCGTGGGGTGAAATTGTACGAACTCTACGTCTTGCATGGGAACTCCCGCACGAAACGCGGCACCTACACCATCACCCGTATTAATCAAGGCATTTGTAGAATGTTTAAAAATCCTACCGAATCCTCCTGTTGCTAATATGACATAGGAAGCTCGAAAAATTACGAGTTCACCTTTCGCTACATCTAATGTAATAACTCCTGCGATCTTTTCGTTAACGACTATTAAATCTATTAAAAAATATTCGTTAAAAAATTCTATTCCATTTCTTACGCTCTGTTCGTTTAATGTGTGAAGTAATGCGTGTCCTGTACGGTCCCCTGCATAACAAGTTCGAGGGAAACCTGCCCCGCCAAAAGGTCGTTGTGCAATAAGACCTGAATCCAATCTAGAAAATGGAGCTCCCATGCTCTCAAATTCTACAACGATTTTGGGTGCTTCTTTACACATGAACATCACAACATCTTGATCTGCGAGATAATCTGAGCCTTTTACTGTGTCAAACGCATGTCCTTCTGGAGTGTCTTCTTTGCTTTCTTCTAAATTACCCAATGCCGCATTTATTCCCCCTTGAGCCGCTCCTGAATGACTTCGGACAGGATAAACTTTGCTTATAACCGCGGTGTTCCATTTGTCCGATAACTCTAATCCCGCTCTAAGGCCACTTAAACCAGCACCTACGACAACTACATCAAATTCTTCGACTCTCATTAAAAGTTAATATTCTTATATGATTAAAAAGATTTTACTAATAATCTATAAAAAAATGTGTTTAGAAAGGGGCTTATTTTGGATTAATAATCAAAAATAAGTGCGTTTCCTTTTTTACCGGCAATTTTGATTAATCCCATCTTTCTTAAACAATAACTCATTTTTCGAGCTAAATTTAGTGGTTTTTTAAGTGAATATGCTAAATCTTTATTTGTAAATGGAGTCTTTAGACTTGTAGGCTTAAGCATGAGAAAATCCATGGGCGTGTAAAAAGCTTTTTTTTCCAATACTTTCACTAATTTCCGGTCGTATATCCTCCAACCATTTCTTCTCCAACTTCTATTCCCTTCATTTTTACGATATTCTTCTATCTGAACTAGGGGCAATTCAATAGTAAAATTTGGATTTGAAATTAATTCAGGAATTCTGATCAATTCTTCGAATATATCTACATATGAGTTATGTTTTGGAGATAATCGCTTACTATTAGCTCTATTTGATTGAGATTCTACATTAATAATCCACTTGTCTTTTACAATTGGATGTATTAAAAGAATTTTATGATTAGCTATTAGTTTTTCTAGTTTTTTCTTAATTTGAGAAAAATTTTTCGTTTGTATCTCAATTAGAAGATTATCTCGCACTATGTCAATTATGAAATTTTCAACTGGTGCTTCAAGCTGGTCTTCTGACTCTTTATACCATAATTTTAAGTCAGAATGGAGAGAACTCTCATGTAAAGTTCCAATGCTTGATGAAAAATTACGGATCGGCTCGGTCACAATTTGTATTTATTAGCTTTCTATATTAAAATGAATATAATATGGTAATATCCATAACATAAAAGTGTAAAATATGTTAATTTGTGAGTCGATCTACAAGTAGAGTTTTAAATGCTTGGACATCCTTCCAAGAAGTTGCACATCTTATCAAATTTCCTTTTTCGCTAATTTGAGTTGAGCCAAGATCAGTGACTTCGATTTTTAGGGTTTCAATGTTAATCAAATCTTCAGAAAAACCAAGATAAATAGCCACTGTGTCAAATAGCACCGAAGTTTGATTTTTTTTAACCATAATCAATTTGGGGATTAATTTCTTTTTCCATATATTATAGTTTTCCTTAATTGATTTAACTACTAAATTTTCGCATTCTATAAATCGCTCAAATAACGCTCCTGAGAGCACTATATCTCCACATGTGTCTAATGGCGTAATAGTTTTCTCCCAAGGCGCCTGAAATACTTCTCTACATGCTTTAATGTTCTTTTTCACATTATACTCGCGATGAGGAGAACTTGAGCCCCTATATCCAATACGAATACTGCCATGCATCCCTACAAACCGAGCATTTTCGGTAATACTAGGATTCATTTTAAGTGCACCTGCCACAGTTCCTAAAGGTCCAATGGCGATGAGCGTTAAAGGTTCAGGAGAGTTCATTATAGTAGAGCAAAGAACCTCTATACCGTTTTTGTGAACAATACCAGGATATCGCGACATCTCATAATCTTTAATCCAAGGATACAACCAACCTTTCTTTCGGTTTTCTTGATGTCCAATCCCTATAGGGATGTCTGTTCGACCTACACTTTCGAGAAATTTAGCAACTAGCTTGGCTTTTAGCGGAGTATTGTCAGATGATGTTGTAATCAATTTAACATCTAATTCAGGACACTTTAACAAGAGGCCCAAGGCCCAAGTGTCATCAATATCTAACCCTATATCAGTATCAAGAATTACAGCAATTTTTTTTGTCACGAATATCAGCTATCCTAATAGGAAATAAATGAAAAAGTAGAATTTAAAACTTAAATGTTTCTAGTTTATGCTTATCTAAAGCTATCGAGTAATTGGTTGAATTTCTCTTTATCTAGATCCCTTTGATATAAAGGTCTTTTATCCTCGTTATATATTCTAACATTTTCATTGTAGGGTCTTCTATTTGGATTCATATATAAAATTCCTAATGCGAATCTATCTTTATTTAACGCTAATTCTAAGGCTTTCATTTGATCGTAAGGATCGTGCGCATCATCAAGATAATAACTATTTTCTTTATACCATTGATACGTATTTACGCGATTGAAAGTAACACAAGGGCATAATAAATCGATTAACGCGTAGCCTTTATGCTTAATCGCTTCTTTTAGTATTTCTTTCGTCTTATCAATATCGCCTACAAATGCTCTTGCCACGAAGGATGCGTTAAGAGAAATGGCGACTGCCAGTGCATTGAATGGTTCGTTAATAACTCCAAACACTTGGACTTTTGTTTTAAATCCTAATTGACTCGTCGGTGATGCTTGGCCTTTCGTTAATCCATAAACTTGATTGTTATGTAATATATTTATAATATCAGGATTATATCTGATCGTATGCAGGAAATGATTTCCTCCCTCGCTTAAAGTGCATCCATCGCCGCTTACTGCTATTACAGTGAGTTCTGGATTAGATGCTTTTATTCCTAACGCTGCAGATAGATACCGGCCGTGTAGACCGTTAAAGCTTTGAACTTTTATAAAGTGTGGAAACTTTCCAGCTTGTCCTATACCAGAAACTAGCACAAATTCGTGCGGTTTAATCCCTAACTCCACCAAAGCTTCTTTCATGACTTTTAAAGCATTATAATTACCACATCCAGGACACCACGAAATCTCAACCTCATCTAAATCGAATTCTTTACTGGATATTTTCATCACCTTCTATTACTTTTTTTAATCTGTTATGTATTTCCTCTACTGAATATGTATAACCGCTGTGTTTTAGTATTCTGTGATTCATATTAATATGAGTTTCGTTCTCTAACAGTTTCGCAAATTGACCCGTTGGATTTTGTTCAATAGCTATCTTTATTTCTGCCTTTATGAGGTAATCAAAAACACTCTTGTGAACGGGGTAAACCTGCCTGAAGAACAAGAATCCTACATCGTCTCTATCAAGTTTTTCTAACGCCTCTTTGATTAAATAGTAATTGCTACCCCAACTCACAACCAAATATTTGAAGTTTTCACCACCTATGAATTCTGGGGGTATTGCTGCTTTCCTTAAAAGGCCTAATTTCTTGAACCGTTTTTGGACTGATTTTTTACGTATTATTGGATCTTCGGTAATTTCACCTCGTTCGTTATGGGTGTGAGAATCAGCGTCGACAAGTCCATCGCCAAATCCCGGAACACCTCTAGGAGAAATCCCAGTATCTGTAAAAATATACCTTTCGTAACTTGAATTTGTTTCAATAATATTCTTTTTAATTTCAAGATTTTCAATATTTAGCGAGCTAATATTATAGTAGGAATCTACCAGATACTGATCTGGCAAGATAAATACAGGTACGTGATATTCTTGTGTTATATTAAACGCTTTTTGCGTAAGCGTAAAGGCATCTTCAATAGAACCGGGAGCAAAAATCACTTTCGGAAAAAAGCCCGCTCCAGCATATAAAACAAGTTCAATGTCTTCTTGGCAAGTTCTAGTTGGCATTCCGGTCGCAGGCCCTGGACGCATTCCTACCACAATTACAATAGGTAACTCTGTCATACCCGCTAAACTGACTCCTTCAGACATTAAGGAAAACCCTCCTCCTGCGGTTGATATAAACGCTCGAGCACCGGCATAAGACGCCCCTAATGCTTTATTAATCACACTAAGTTCGTCCTCCGACTGATCTACAATCATATCGAACTCAAGCGCATGTTGAGCAAGAAATGTTCCTATACCCGTAGAAGGCGCCATTGGATAAAAACAGGCGAAATTACAACCACCGGCAATCGCACCTAAACCAATAGCTTGTGTTCCATCTATAATGTAATCATTAACTACTTCTGGAACCCTCTCGATTTCAAATTCTCTCCTAAGTATATGGTTATTTAATAACTCTTCAGCGTTTTCATATCCTTTGTTTGCAGCTTTAATGTTATTATCTACGATTTCTTGTCCTTTGCTCTTAAAGTTTTCAGCAAGTAAGGAATGAAGTATTTTATTATCTGCTTTAAACAAGCGCATAATCGCTCCAAGTGCAATGATGTTAGCGTAGATTTTACCTCCAATGCTTTTTGAGAGTTCTCCAAAAGGAATCTCGACTTTTTCGCTAACAAGGTCAGGTAGAACGTCTATAAATTGTTTCTCTCCAATGATTAGTGTTTGAGGCGAAATTCTCTCCTTTAGATGAGGTACTGCTTGTTCACTTAGTGGAATTAAAATATCAATTCGATCAACAAATGCGCGAACTGCCTTAGATGAAACACGGATCGTTGTGGAATTAACTCCACCTCTAACACGACTCATATACTCGCGAGTGGCAAATACATAGAATCCTGATTTTTTCAACGTTTTAGTAAGTAAGGCTTCAACCGTCTGAATACCTTGCCCGGCAGCTCCACAGAGAACAATTGAGATGTCTTGATTATGGTTATGATTTTCCATCAATTTTCACAGCGTATAATAATCGGATTTAATTTCTCAATTTTTTTGAGCTTATAATAGGGATTGAAATCCAAAATTAAAAAGCCTTTTTTTATAGTTTATAAATATATTAGATTTAGTCACCATTCTAAAGCTGATTTCTATATTGGCTCAATAATTCTCGTTAGAGTTAGTAAATTGTTCTTTTACTAAGTCTGAATACTGCATCTAAAAAATCTATAATTTAATCATTATAGTTCTGATTTGATAAAATGAAGCTAACAACCATGAATGGAACTATTTTTTTCCAATTACTATGAATTTTGATTAATGTTATAAACCTAATTCCCGTAATTTAAGAGTAAGTTCTTGTTTTTTAGTACCCTTCAGATCGAACCATTTATAAAAGATTAACGCACCCACAATGCAAACAATGAAAGGAATTAAACCTTGTATTATTCGCAGACCTAATAAAGCCTCAAATTGATGAGATTCATCGCCCGGGTCATAATATGTGAGTGCGTATATAATTGCTATTATAAAACTCTGAATCACTACGGAAATTCGAACGAAAACATTCCTAATTCCAATTAATGTAGTTTGTTGATGTTTTTTTATTTTCACAGCAATTTCATCGTAGCAATCGGCAAAAACGGGCGATAACATAATTAAGAACGAGGATCCTGATACTCCGTTAAGGATGCTGACTAAATAGTATTGAAAGGCATCTACAATAAAAACGCTTAATAATAAACTTACTCCGTAGGAAGCTAAACCTATTGTGTAAGTTTTAGAATGGCCTATTTTTTTAGCTAAGCGAGCCCATATAGGTATTGTTGCAAATGAAGATAAAAGCATTAAGATTGAACCTAAACTTCTTATGTATTGCCCCTCCTGTAGAACATCCTTAATAAAGAAGTATGTATTCATACTCATAAGACCAAACGAAATCATGAATGTAAGATAAGAGAATATAGCCAACATGAAATTTTTCTGTTTTATACATATCTTCAATGTTTTTAAAAAGGAAATTTTATCCGAGGTGCCATGCCCTATGCTAAATCTTTCTTTTATCACGCTATCCTCCTTAGCACCTGGTATAAATACCGCAAATGAAAATAGAAGTATAATGATGCTGATAAAGGCAGCAATTGTGAACGATGTTGGATTCCCTGGAACAATTATTAGGGACCAGATTGTAATTGCTAAGAAATTTGCTAAAAATGTGAAAATTTGTGTCAATATTCCTCCTTTTCTACGATTTTTATCTCCTCTAAAATGAGCAGCAAAAGCTCCAAAAGAATGAGTTTGTAGAAGAGAATACGATAAATCGTACAACAATACGATTATTATATAGTAGATCAGAATGGGCAATACGCTCTCAATTCCTGTTGCCTGAGGAGGTGTAAATAGGAAAAAAAATAGAAGAATCGTAGGAATCCCTCCAATAATGATCCATGGTGTATGAAAACCTCGCTTTTTAGTCCATCTGAAGGGTCTATCGGTAAGATATCCCATTATAGGGTTAATCAGCATACTCCATATTGTGTATATGGCATTTGCGATTGCCATATATATGTACCATAAATCTTCTATACTGGTAGATATATATTCTATATAGAATGTCCAGACAAAACTATTAAAAGCTACCATCAAAAAAATATTCAAAAAATATCCGGTGGAAAACATTACCATTTTTGTAAGACTTGGTTCTTCAGGTTGAGCCGGCTTCACATCATTATTTAAGGTTGTCATATTTTATTCCAGATTTCATTCTTGATATTTAGTTATTCGTTCTATTATTTATTAAAGTATTCTTCCAAGGAGCAAATAACACTAAATTGATTCAAATTATAGAATATTAGAGCAAGTTTTATTAATTACTGAGCGATTTTTAATTCAAATCTAATTCTCCCAATCATTCATTAAAAGAGGTTTTTGTCATAAGATTGCTCGAATACGAGAGTAAGGAAATTTTTACCGAGTTTGGTATTCCATTAGTTAATAATATATTGATTCTTAAGGGTGAAGATATCGAAGAAAAAGTTAATAGTTTTTCATTCCCCGCAATTGTAAAATCGCAAATTGCTATTGGAAGCAGGAAAAAAGCGGGGTTAATAAAGATTGCTCAAACTCAAGGGGAGGCTATATCTCTTTGTAGAGCGTTTTTTAGTAGAAATGTAGCGGGATTCACTGTGGAAGCGATTATTATTGAAGAACTCGCAATAATCGAGCAAGAATATTATTGCTCAATCGCGTTAGACGCTTCAGGAAGGCAGTTCTACCTTATCGCAAGTAAAGAAGGGGGAATTGATGTTGAAGAGGTTGCTAAAACAATTCCAGGCGCAATACTAAAGGAAAGTTTTTCCTTTCAAGAGGGGGTGTCTGAAGAGTTAGCAGGTAAAGTCGCTCGCCAATTGGGATTTAATGGCGAGCACATTGATACTGCTTCAAAAATATTCGTGAAATTATGGGATATAGTTTTGAAATTAGAAGCACAACTGGTAGAAATTAATCCCTTGGTAATGACACCTTCAGGATTATTTGCTGTAGATGGAAAGATGATTTTGGACGACGATTCTGCATTTAGGCAACCAGTAGTTCAAAAATTGGAGCAAAAAAAATTAACCGCACTAGAGAAACTTTCGAAACAGGCTGGATTTTCTTTTGTTGAATTATCGGGAGATATTGGTATCTTAGCAAATGGAGCTGGACTCACAATGGCTTTATTAGACGTATTATCTGAATTAGGATTACACCCTGCGAACTTCTTAGATGTTGGAGGAGGTGCTAGTAAAGAAAGAGTGTATAAAGCTTTAGAATTAATCTTTAAATTAAACCCAAAAGCGGTTTTAGTGAATATTTTCGGAGGGATAACGCGTTGTGATATAGTAGCTCAAGCAATTATTGAAGCTTTAAACAATTTCTCAAGCGCTCCACCGATGGTTATTCGATTAACTGGAACTAAAGAGAAAGAAGGAATTGCCTTACTTAAAGAAGCGGGTATCGAAGCGTTTCAAGATATTATGGAAGCTGTAGAAAAATTAGATGAGGTGCTAAGTGAATAAAATGTATATTAGCGAAAATTCAAAAGTTGTTGTACAAGGTATCACTGGAACGCAAGGGATGTATCACACAAAATTGATGTTTGAATATGGAACTAATATTGTCGCAGGTGTGACACCTGGAAAAGGTGGCCAAGAAGTATACGGTATACCCGTCTTTAACGAAATGAAAGAAGTAACGAATGAAACAGGAGCAGATACAAGCATAATTTTCGTTCCCGCTAGGTTTACTTTAGCAGCAGCCATGGAAAGCTTAAACGCTGGAATCAATATGACGGTTATTATAACAGAGAATGTTCCCGTGTTTGATATGATTAAGCTTGTTGAGAAAGCTAAGGAAAAAGGTTTACATTTAATCGGTCCGAATTGTCCAGGAATGCTGATTCCCGATAAAATTAAATTAGGAATAATGCCCGGTAATATGTGTCATTACGGGGATGTCGCAATAATTTCAAAAAGTGGAACTTTATCTTATGAGATAACAAAAGCAGTTGGAGACGAAAATATCGGCGTTTCAGCATATGTAGGGATAGGCGGAGACCCTGTGAGAGGAACACCTATGTTAGAAGCTGTAGCGTATTACTCAGAGGATTCAAAAACTAAAACGATTGTTCTTATAGGAGAAATTGGAAGTGACGAGGAAGAAAAAACTGCAGAATGTATCAAAGAGCACATTTCTAAACCAGTAATAGCATATATTGCAGGAAAAAGCGCTCCAGAAGGAAAAAGAATGGGACATGCTGGAGCAATTATCTCAGGAGATTTTGGTACGGCTCAAGGAAAGATAAAAGTTCTTCGAAAGGCAGGCGCATTAATTGCTGATACTCCTTGGGATATTCCAAAAATGATTAAAGAATTAACTTGAACGAATCCCTCTATTCAGTATGAATAACACAATATTAAATTTGAAATTAACTGAAGTCGAAAAATTTTGATAATGAATAAAGTAAAAGTGATTAAATCTCATCATTCAGATGTGTTGATTCCTTTTCAAGCTGAAAAGGGTGAAATTGTCAATGGTAAAGAAAAACCTACTCAATGGAAAGGATGGTTTTATTGTAAAAATAAAGATGGAATTTTCGGTTGGGTCCCTAAAGCCTTCGTTACTCCAGTAAAGGATTCATCTGAAGAGTTCCAGTTCATTAGTGCTTATAATGCATTTGAAATCTCGGTATTAGAGGGAGAATTTGTTACAATAAAAGAAATAGAAAGTGGATGGGCAAGGATCGAAAATGAAAGTGGAAAAATCGGATGGATCCCATTAGAAAATCTCGATAATACTAAACTTTAGTATAAATTAGAAAAAACCAATTTGTTCCTGTAGATTTCTATACAACTCAGATAGAGTAGGATGTGCGTGAATTAATTTACGAAAAATAGACAATCCTTTTGGCAAATGAATAAGGGGAACTATTTCATGGATTAAAATATCTGCTCCTTCTCCAATAATGTGGCATCCTAATATTTGATCTTCGTTATTATAGAGTAATTTCATGATACCACGCTTTAATTTCATTAAATGTGCCCTAGAATTTTTAGGAAAAACGGTTTGAACAACATTGTATTCAACTCCATCCTCTCTTAATTGTTGTTCCGTTTTTCCTACAGAACCAATAGGAGGATCTGTGAAAACTGCATAGGGTATATTTTCAAAGGTAACAGGAATCTTAACTTCGTTGAACATGTTATGAATAACAATTTTTGATTCCCTTAGAGCCATGTGAGTAAATTGCGTTTTACCTAAAATATCTCCGATCGCATAAATGTTAGGTTTTGAAGTTTGAAGAAACTCATTGACAATGATATTTCCCCTCGCATCCGTTTCAACACCGGCTGCTTCTAAATTAAGTCCTTCTGTATGGGCTAAAAAACCCGTTGATAACATGACTTTTTCTGCTTCGATTTTATCTCCCTTATTTGTTTCCACAAGAATGTTATCTGATATTTTAGATACTTTTGAGGTGCGTGAGTTAGAATAAAAGATTATACCATCCTCCTCATAATATGTTTTTATTGCTGATGATACAGTTTCATCCGCTGCAAAGATAGGGCGAGTGTTTGTATCAATTATATAGACTTTACTTCCAAAGCTATTAAATACATTCGCAAATTCCAAGGAAATAAACCCACCTCCTACAAATGCTATTGATCTCGGAATCTTCTCAATATCAAATATAGTTTCATGAGTCAAATAATCAATATCGTTAATGCCTTCAATGGGAGGAATATATGGTTTTGTTCCAGTAGAAATTAAGATATTGGTTGTTGTGTGAACTTCATTTCCGACTTCCACAGAGGATTCGCTTATACAGTGGCCTTTTTCCTTTACGTAGTCAACGTTTTTGAATTCCGCTATTTGTTTTTCATTATCTTCTATTGCATCGCGTACCAATTTATTAGTGTATTCAAGTACTTTTTTAAAATTCAATTTTATATTTTTTGCTTCAACACCAAAATTCTCAGCTTTAAGTGCGAGTTTATACAGATGGGCAGCATAGATCATCGCTTTAGCGGGGATACAACCATTTTCTATACATTTTCCACCTAAGGCACCATCGCCTAACAAAAGCACTTTCTTTCCATACCCAGCAGCAATTTTGGCTGATGGAAAACCAGAAGTACCAGCACCAATAATTATTAAGTCATAATGCAATGTTGAAAACCCTCTTTTAGTTTTATTGTTCTAAGTATTTAGATTATTATTATCATGTTATTCATATAAACTAATTGCTTATTATCTATAAAATACCCAGTTGGGCTCAAAATCGAATACACTTTAATTTACATCGTATTAATCCTTGAAAAATTTGATGCAGTTGCTATACAAAAGGGAAAAGAATCCCATATTAATCATGTAGGTAAAATTTTTATTAAAGTTGAGTTTACCCTTATTATAAATCTTTGACATAAGAATTAAAAAAAAATATAGGAAAGAGAGAAAATTGGCTCAAAAAAATATTTATGAATATGACGCTAAAAAGCTCATAGCGAGCGAATTACCAAAATATTATCCCGATTTTAATTATCATAATAAATTAACGGTAATTGATTGTGAGACTGATTTAGAAAAAGCAATCTCAGATAATTCGTGGATAAATACAGAAAAAGTAGTTGTTAAACCCGATCAACTTTTTGGAAAAAGAGGGAAGGCAAATTTACTCTTACTAGATGCAAGTTGCGATGAAATGAAGGATTTCTGTTACAGCAATTTAGATAGAGTTTGCGAGATTGGAAATGTGAGGGGCGCATTGAAACGCTTGCTTGTAGAACCTTTCATTCCTCACGAAAAAGAATATTATGTTTCTATAACAACCGAAAGAGGTGGTGATGTCATCCATTTCAGTTTTGAGGGTGGCATTTTCGTGGAAGAAAATTGGGATAAGGTTATTCACATACCCATACCTATCGGAATAGATATTACATCGTTCGATTTAGAGGGTAAAATGCCAGATTTAGACGATTCTAAAGATATGTTAATTCCATTTATTAAGGGCCTTTATCAGGTGTTTGTTGATCAAGATTTTACTTTTCTTGAAATCAATCCTTTCGCAATCACTGAAGATAACAAAGTTGTTCCTTTAGATGTTAAAGCTCGATTAGACGATACTGCTATGTTTCTTCACGCTGACACCTGGGGTAATCCTGAAAACCCTATTGAATTTCCAGCTGCTTTCGGACAAATAATGTCGGATAAAGAAGCATATATAAGGGAATTAGACGAGAAAACGGGAGCTTCCCTGAAATTGAAGGTTTTAAATCCTGTTGGTCGAGTTTGGACTATGGTAGCTGGAGGAGGTGCTTCAGTTATCTATACTGACACGATTGTCGACTTAGGATATGGGAACGAATTAGGGAATTATGGAGAATACTCTGGAAACCCATCGAGAGAACACACCGAAATATATGCTCAAACAATAATTGATCTCATGACGGAAACCCCTGACCCCGCGGGGAGATCAAAGTATCTCATTATTGGCGGAGGAATTGCTAATTTCACAGATGTAAAAGCTACTTTTACTGGAATTGTAAGTGCCATCAAGAATTCGGTTGAAAAACTGAAAAAAGCTAAAGTTAAAATTTATGTAAGAAGAGGCGGCCCTAACGAAAAACAAGGTCTAGAACTCATGAAACAAGTAGGGAAAGAGACCGGAATTCCTTTGGAAGTATACGATAGATATACCCATATGACGAGGGTTGTTGATTTAATAAAACAAGCAGAAGAAGCAGGAGGGGCATAAGATGGAAGATTACGAACTTTTTAATAGGAATACTCAAGCAATCATTTACGGATTTCAGAGGAATCCAATTCAAAGAATGCTTGATTTCGATTTTGTTAGTAAAAGAGAAAAACAATCAGTTGCAGCAATAATTAGACCTACTCAGACTGCTGCGATTAGTTATCATAAGGTTTTTTACGGCAATAAAGAAATTGTCATACCAATTTATAAAACACTTGAATTAGCAATGAAAAAACATCCTAACGCTGATGTTATGATAAATTTCGCTTCCTTTAGATCTTCATACGAAACAAGTAAAGAAGCTCTTGAATCTGATACAATTCGCACGGTTGTAATCATAGCTGAAGGGATTCCTGAGAGACAAAGTCGAGAATTAATTAAAATTGCAAATGAAAGGAACAAAAATATTATTGGTCCAGCTACTGTAGGAGGAATTGTAGCAGGGGCTTTTAAAATTGGCAATACAGCGGGAACTGTAGAAAATATTCGACTTTCAAAATTATATCGTCCTGGTTCAGTCGGGTTCGTTTCAAAATCGGGTGGTCTAAGCAACGAAATGAATTTTATGATTAGTCAAACTACAGATGGTGTATACGAGGGCATTGCTATTGGTGGAGATAGATATCCTGGTTCGAAATTAATCGATCATCTCTTACGATATGAAGCAAATCCTAAAATTAAAATGCTAGTAGCGTTAGGTGAGATTGGTGGAACCGACGAATACGATATAGTAGACGCTTTAAAAAACGGAAAAATAATAAAACCTATTGTTGTATGGGTAACTGGGACAGCAGCAAAGATTCTACCTAAAGGATTACAGTTTGGTCACGCGGGAGCCATGGCAGATAGTAGTAAAGAAACTGCGGACGCTAAAAATCGTGCCTTAAAAGAGGTTGGTGCTATTGTTCCAGAATCATACGAAGATTTGGACAAAGAGATTAGGAAAACATTTGATAAACTAAAACAGGAAGGTAAAATACAACCAGTTGATGATTTCGAACCTCCAGCAGTTCCATTAGATTATAATACTGCTATAAGGCAAGGAAAAGTAAGAAGACCTACTGATGTTATAGTAACCATTTCTGATGATAGAGGAGACGTTCCTACTTTTGCTGGTATTGGATTAGATACTATTATAAAAGATAATAAATCGATTGGATATGTTATAGGCTTATTGTGGTTTAAGAGAGAATTACCAGAGTATGCTCAAGAATTTATTGAAATTGTTATCAAATTAACAGCCGATCACGGTCCAGCAGTTTCAGGAGCTCATAACGCAATAATCACCGCACGCGCAGGTAAGGATCTTATGTCGTCTCTTGCTTCAGGTATCCTCACAATAGGTCCAAGATTCGGTGGAGCTATTTCGAACGCAGCTAAATACTTTAGGGAAGCTTTACAAAAGAAAATGCCTCCGTTAGAATTTATGGCTTATATGAAGAATGTGGTGCAAATTAACATCCCGGGAATTGGGCACAGAATTAAATCAGTCCAAAACCCTGATGTGAGAGTCAAATTATTAAAGGAATTTGTGTTTAAAAACTTTGAAAAACATCCACACCTTGATTATGCTCTTGAAGTTGAGAAACACACCACATCTAAAAGAAATAATCTGATTTTAAATGTTGACGGATGTATTGGGATTACATTTTTAGATTTACTCGAAAATTTGGATTTCACTAAAGAAGAAATTGAAGATGTAATCCATAGCGAAGCATTGAATGGCTTATTTGTCCTTGGAAGGTCGATTGGAATGATGGGACATGTATTTGATCAAAAACGTCAAAGAGCAGGCTTATATCGCCAACCATGGGACGAGATTTTATTTACAGAATAGTAAAACTTTTTTTTTAATATTTATTTTTATAATACCCTACTATTAGATACTTATGGAAAAAGAAGATGAGGATTATTTTTACATAAGTGGGCAACATTATGATAACATGATACAAAACAAGAAGGCATACAAAACAATCCCATTTTTTATTAAGCAAGCGAAAAAGTATGGCGGTCCTATTCTCGAGTTAGCCTGTGGAACTGGAAGAATATCCATTCCCATTGCTAAAGGAGGAATGTCAATTGTTGGAATAGACTTCTCTGCAAAAATGTTAAGCCAAGCTAAAAAAAACTCGATAGATAATAATGTAGAAATTGATTGGATAGAAGCGGATATGACTAACTTTAGCTTGAGTAGAAAATTCACTACAATTATTATGCCCGGTGCTGCAATGAATTGGGTGCTTGAGAATAAAGACATAGAAAATTGCTTAAGATGTATAAAGGACCATCTAAATCATGAAGGAAGATTTATTTTCGATATTTTTAATCCCAATCTGGATATTTTAACGAGAGAACCTTCACAAAAATATGATAGAGAGGATTATCCAGATCCAGATGGTAAAGGAACCGTAATTAAGAGCGAAAGTAGTTATTATGATAAAGCTACCCAAATTAATCATCTGACTTCCTATTATAAGATCAAAAACGAGGAAATAGTGAAGAAATTGAAACTAAGAATGTTTTTTCCTCAAGAATTAGATATGATACTTAATTACAACGGCTTAATAATTGACCAAAAATATGGATCTCATGATGAAGAACTATTTAATTCGGATTCAAACTGGCAGATCGTAGTCTGTCATAAGAAATAAATAACACTTTTTCTAATCGTAAAATCTTTATGCTAAGTTTTTAACTTTTACTAGTCCGACTGATTTTTCTTTTTTTCCTCGTATCCTGATCCATACGGTAAACCAAAGATGCCGGGTTTGACCATAGGAGCGTGAAAGTTACCTTTAGCCCATGGAGCAGGAAATTTTTGTCCGATGGCAGATGATGCTAATGCTATAATAAATATCAGGATAAAAATGGCATAGTTACCCCAGATAGTAAGAAAACCCAAACTGATGGTTGCGTTGGGTAGGTGGCAAATAATTGTTTTGATAAGAATCGATCTAGGTGTATCATGCTCGGGGCTAACATAAATATCCCAAAAATAAGCTTGTACTAAAAACTGCCAAATTCCAATGCAAATAAAACTTAAAATGTAGGTTATCCATGGAAACAATCCCGCCAAGCTCCAAAGATGGTAAAAAGAAAGAAGAAGTCCCCCCGTACTAAACCCCCAAATAACACCAAATACAATTTCAGAGCCAATATAATATTTTCGGTCGAATGTAAGGGTACTACGCGACCATATAATCGCATACGCTACGAAGACATATAATAAACAGAATATCAAATACGCTACCCAAAGGGGATTTGATATCTGCTCTACTGTGAATAAAGGTCTTATAATTACTTGTTCTAAAGTACCAGAAACAGCAATAAATATGTTACAAAAGGAAAAGTAGATTAAAGCCCGACTCCATGCAGCACCCGGTTTCCAAACATCAATAGGGAGCTTTCTATATTTAAAAAAATAAATGCCAATCATAATTCCGCCAAGTATGGCGAAGCACGAAATAAAAATAGGTATCAACATCTTTTAATCTCCTTAAAAAAGCACAATGATTTAAGCAGAAACACTTCTATTTATTAAGTCAATATAAGTATTCCTTAATATTAAACATCGGGGATATTTGTGGGAGAAATCTAATCAATTGTGAATAAATACAAATTTTTTAAGAGATTAGAAATTCAAATTATTAGAAAATTAATTTTAATTGTAAGATTACAAAAAAAAAGGCAATATATATGAACGATAAAATAACCTTAATAGGATTAAAAACAATAATTAATTTATTTAAAATGTGATGAAACTCATGAGTCGATCGAATGAAAAAATAATCTACACAATTACGGATGAAGCCCCACGGTTGGCCACCTACTCTTTCCTCCCAATTGTGAAAAAATTCGCCAGTGTAGCAGAAATCCCCGTAGAAACAAGAAACATTTCTCTAGCGGGTCGAATTCTAGCAAATTTCCCAGAATATTTGACAGAAGAACAAAAACAATCCAATGATTTGAATGAGATTGGAGTATTGGTCAAAAAGCCCGAAGCCAATATCATTAAACTTCCAAATATTAGTGCTTCAATCCCACAAATTAATGCAGCTGTTAAAGAACTCCAAGAAAAGGGATATAAAGTTCCCAATTATCCCATTGATCCGAAAACCGATGAAGAAAAAGAGATTTTGAGAAAATTCAACATTGTGAAAGGAAGTGCTGTAAACCCAGTAACTCGAATGGGAAATTCAGACAGGCGTGTCCCTGGACCCGTCAAAAATTTTGCGAAGAAAAATCCACATTCCATGGGAATCTGGACAAAAGACTCCAAATCCCATGTTACCACCATGTCGGAAGGTGATCTACGATCCACCGAAATTTCAACCACGATTACTGATCAAACTGCGGGTAATTCAACAATCGAATTTATTAGCCCTGCGGGTGAAAAAACAGTTTTGAAAGACAAATTGAAATTAATACCCGGAGAAGTCATTGACGCTTCCGTAATGAGCAAAAAGTTGCTCAGAAGTTTCCTAGAAGAACAGGTGAAAGATGCAAAAGAAAAAGATATCTTATTTTCTGTACATCTTAAGGCAACTATGATGAAAGTGTCCGACCCGATTATATTCGGCCACGTTGCATCTATCTATTTCAAAGAAGTATATGAAAAACATGCAGAAACCTTCAAACAACTTGCCATTAGCCCTCGAAATGGTCTGGGTGAACTTTACGCTAAAATTAAAGAATTATCCCCTGAGAAACAAAAAGAAATTATAGATGATATCGAGGCTTGCTATGCGACCCGACCAAAATTAGCGATGGTAGATTCTGACAAAGGAATAACCAATTTACATGTCCCTTCCGATGTGATTATCGATGCATCAATGCCGGCAGCAATTCGGAACGGTGGTCAAATGTGGGGTCCTGATGGAAAGGCGTATGATACCAAATTTGTAATCCCCGATTCGAGTTATGCCAGTGTGTTCCAAATCACCATTGATTACTGTAAAGAGCATGGAGCCTTTGATGTTTCAACCATGGGAACCGTACAAAACATAGGCTTAATGGCTGAAAAAGCTGAAGAATACGGATCTCATAACAAAACTTTTGAATTAAAAAGCAAAGGAAATGTTCGTGTAGTGGCAGAAAATGGTGAAGTATTATTGGAACGCCCTGTTGAAGAAGGAGATTTCTTCCGTATGTGCCAAACTAAAGATCTACCGGTCCAAGATTGGGTTGGATTGACGGTAAAGCGGGCTAAACTCACCGGCTACCCAACTGTGTTCTGGTTGAATGAAAACCGAGCCCACGATGCTGAATTGATAAAGAAAGTGAATCTGTATCTGAAAGACCATGACACTACCGGTTTAGATATAAAAATAATGAACCTGGAAGATGCCACCCGAAATGCATGTAAATTAATCAGTGAAGGAAAGAATGTTATCGCAGTTACGGGTAATGTATTGCGAGATTATCTTACTGATCTGTTTCCAATCCTTGAAGTTGGCACCAGTGCAAAAATGCTCTCAACCGTTCCATTAATGGCAGGAGGAGGATTATTCGAGACTGGAGCAGGCGGATCTGCGCCAAAACACGTTCAACAATTTATAAGCGAAAATCACTTGCGATGGGATTCATTGGGTGAATTTCTTGCATTGGCAAATTCATTCACACACATTGGTCGCCGATTAAATAATTCTAAAGCTATGTTGCTGGCGGAAACATTAGATCAGGGAATTGAGAAATAT
>Ga0255055_10000686_pt1 | contig 25657 bp, 20 predicted proteins | sample JV7_2_27_MG_FD_188633 | JGI IMG/M metagenome (GOLD analysis project Ga0255055, IMG submission 188633) | Seawater microbial communities from Jervis Inlet, British Columbia, Canada - JV7_2_27 | ecosystem: Environmental > Aquatic > Marine > Inlet | place: Canada: British Columbia | collected...
TTGAATTTGGATACCGATCTGAGGATCAATAATGACACCTTCCTGGGTGATTGGGGCCACCTTGAGACCCAGTATGAAGCTATCCTGACGGGCGGTAAAGCCCGCGAAAAGAGACAGGATTTAAGAGAAATATTCCCCGATTTTGAAGGCAGCCCATTGTTTTTCGGCGCATCTTTGAAGGATGATCGCCGTTTCATGGATTTAACTCATACCATCAAAGACGAAGACCGCTATATTCTGGTTCAACGCCTGGACCGCTTGAATTTCACGTTCAATTCTAATTTGGGGTCGGTTCGCATCGGCCGCCAGGCCATCACCTGGGGAAACGGCCTGATATTTAATCCCATGGATTTATTTAACCCCTTTCCGCCGGCCGATATTCAACGCGATTACAAAGTCGGCGACGATATGGTGCTGGCGCAAATTGCGCTTCCGCGTTCCGCCGATCTCCAGCTATTATACGTGGTCAGACGGGATCCGGATACGAATAATGTGGAAGCCGACCGCAATTCCCTGGCCGGTCTGCTTCATTTTGCCGCCGGAACCACCGAGTTTGATATAATGGCCACCCGGCACTTTGATGACTATGTGGTAGGCTTGGGCAGCTCCGGCATTTGGGGCGGGGCGGCCTGGCGACTGGATACCACCGCCACCTTTTTAAATGACGGCAAAGGCGAAAACACCAAAAACTATTTATCAGGTGTTGCCAACATTGATTATTCCTGGATCTGGTGGCAAAAAAATTTTTACGGGCTCTTGGAATATTATTACAACGGTCTCGGTGAAAGTGATTACCCGGGTGCCCTGTCCAATCCCGATATTACCAATCGATTGACCCGCGGAGAATTATTTGTACTCGGGAAACACTACTTGAGCGCTGAATTCCAGGTGGAACTGCACCCACTGTTTAAGATATTTTTTACCGGCATCAACAATATGCAGGATCCTTCCGGAATACTGCAGCCCCGGGCGGTATGGAATATGACCCAGAACCTGGAAATGAAAATCGGCGCCAATATTTTTTATGGCGATAACGGCGATCCCGGCTCCGAATTCGGCGGTTTTATCATCCCGGGAACCAACATTCACAGCCGCAGTCCCAATAATGCTTACCTGTGGTTTAACTATTACTTCTAAAATTGGTTTCATAATCATCACCTCTTGCCCGATAGCTGTGTTATGATCCGCATCTGATCCAATAATTTGGATGTTCAACAAGCCTTTTGAACTCATCAATTTATTAAAATAAGACGTGAAATCCCGAATTCATGCGGGAACTCTCAGACAAGATCTAACGATTTTGAAACCAATTTATAAAATGTTTTGTATATTAGAATGCAGCTACGCAGATAAAATTTCTTATAAGCCCTTCCCCGTCATTCTGGGATCAAAGTATCCAGCTACAAATGATATCAGAATATCTGCTCAAGTTTTAAATTAAAAACCCGATAGATGGATAAATATTACACCCTGATTTAAATTCAACTGCAGGGACTAATATACAATTTATCATATGCGATTAAGTATGTAAGTGACTCAGTTTAATAATATATATTTAAAATCATTTTTTATTTTGTTCGAAAAATGATCGATTGACAAATTAGAAAAAATTTTATATTATGAGTAATATAACTACTCATAAAGGATATTACAGTGGACAATTTATTATCAGGGCTTATCGCTTCTAAGACACGCATCAAGTTATTGATGCGTCTTTTTTTCAACCCGAAAGCCCGCTCCTATCTGCGAGAGCTGGCCAAAGAGTTTAATGTATCTTCCAATGCCGTCCGGGAAGAACTCAACCAGTTAAAAAGAACCAACCTTCTCAAGTCCGAGAAAACCGGGCGACAGGTCTATTATATGGCCAACACCGAACATGCCCTCTTCCCGGAGCTTAAATCCATGGTCAGCAAGGTGATGGGAATCGACCAGGTCATTGACAGCATCATCACCAGACTTGGAAATCTTGAAAAAGCCTATCTGGTTGGTGATTATGCCGAAGGCAAGGATACCGGCATCATTGACATCATATTGATCGGAGATATTGACCAATACCATCTTAATGATTTGAGCAGAAAAACTGAACGATACATTAAGCGCAAAATCCGGTCTTTAGTCATAAGCAAAGAGGAGTTCGAGGACTTTTTCCCAGAGCTAAAAAGGCGGCCCCAGATTTTAATATGGGAAGCCAAGGAAAAACCGTATGATCACTAAAATTATTCTAATATTTTATAAAAATTAATAACAGACAGGCAAATACATTTATAATGTCCCGAAAAAGAACTATAGCTAAAAATACATTATCCAATATAACTTTACTTTTCCTACAAGCATCAACCAATTTTTTGTTGCTGCCATTAGTCTTAAACTATTTTGGCAAAGAAATCTTTGGTATAAATGTATATATTTTAAGTATTTTACTGATTGCTAATTTCTTTTCTTTCGCATTTATAATGTCCTTAATGAAATTCCTGCCAGATTTAATTGTAAATAATGAACTAACACAACTAGGCGAATTGCTCTCATCAACTATATTTGCATCCGCAGTACTCCACTTGCTATTAGCCCTTTTTATTTTTACCTTTCCCTATTATGGTTTAGAATGGTTCAATGTACCACCGAATTTGCAGGTCTTGACAAAAAGCGTTATGCAACTTGTTGCTATATTTCTACTATTGCAGTTTATGTATCCCGTGGTTGACGGGATTTTATTTGGCTTAGAACAATTTCATTTAAGCAACAAGATAAATTTAATTTCGATTGCTAGTTCAGTAATAGCATATTTATATGTAACAAATTTCAATCGTACATTAGTGAGCTATTTCTTTATCATACAATTTGGCTTAGTGGTTCAAATGATTATAAAATGCTACTTCGCAGTAAAAAAGCTTCCTTTTAAAATAACGCTTTTTTGGCCACGGCTAACAAACTTGAAGAAGGTTTTAAAATTTAATCTTTTCCTAATTGTTAATCAAGTTTCCGATCATTTAATGTATACAACCGACAAACTGATCCTACAAAAAGTTTTAGGCGCATCTTATGTCACATATTATCATATCGCAAAAACCTCATATGATTTATCTCACAAATTTTGCAGCATTCCATTAGCGGTTATTTTCCCGGGCCTTTCCGCAGCTTTTGCCAGAAAAGACATGCAATACATAAAAAAAATGAATATGCACGGTGTTGCAACGTATAATCTAATAGTAGTGCCTCCTTTGCTAACTTTGTTGATTTTATTTGACGATTTCATCAACCTTTGGATGGGTTTCGGATACGAAATATCAATACTTGCAGGAAGACTTTTCATTCTTGTTCTCATAATATCTGCTCCCTTTAAAATCTTTTTACATTCTTTAATTGCCAAAGGCAGGGTGAAAGAATTTGGATGGATAAGATTAATTTATAGTATTGTAAATGTATTTATCAGTTATTTTTTAGCAATGAAAATAGGAATAATAGGTGTAATAATTCCAACTGTTTTTAATTGGCTTGTCGTATTACCAGGCCTACTGATCTATTTGATGTATCAAGAAACATTTTTTCGGTTTAAGGATTTTTTTATTTCGATATTTCCGTATATATCCGTTCTTCTTGGAGGTCTTTTTATATATTTCTTCAATCAATATATTGTTTTTGAAATAGCAAACTGGGCCAACTTTATTTTATATTTTTTTTGCTACTACATAATTTTTATACTTTTATTTATAATTTCAAGCCCAAAAACAATCAAAGTAGCATTATTTCGAAGTATTTTTGAATTAATTGAAATTAAAGCATAGTTTTAAAAATATTTGGTATCGAATCCATCTATTAAAGAAGATGATTTCGAATATAATTACAATTTTTATATGAGTTGGTTCCATTTTACATAAAGTCCGATTATCTTAAAGTTTAATTTTATGAGAAACATACCGAATTTTCTGATAGTAAGTGGAGGGCGCAGCGGAACTACTTCTCTCTACTATTATCTTTCGGAACACCCGGAAATATATATGTCTCCAAATAAAGAGCCTTATTTTTTAACAGGCCTTGATTTTAAAAGGTTTGTTAATACCCCATCATTTTTTATTAAAGACTTATGGGTAAAAGATTTTAAATCTTATAAACAGTTGTTCGATAATGCTTCAAACGAAAAAATCTTAGGAGAAGCCAGTGTAAGTTATTTGTACTACTATAAAGAAACTATCCCGAACATCAAAAAATATTTAGAAGACCCGAAAATAATAATCATTATCAGAAATCCTGTAGAAAGAGCCTTCTCGCATTATCTTCATAATGTTCAAACCAATTTAGAGACATTAGGATTTGAGGAAGCAATTCTCAAAGAAAAAAAAAGAATCTTAAATAATTGGTGGTGGGGTTTCCATTACAAAAATGCTGGATATTATTTAAAACCCATAATAGCTTATAAGGAAAATTTTTCCAACGTTAAAATATTCTTTTTTGAAGATTTTAAGGATAATTTTTCCAATTTTTTTAAAGAAATGCTATTATTCTTAGAAATTGACGCTGATTTCAGACCTGATAACTCCAAAATTTATAATGCTTCAGAGTTTTATAAATTTGGTATTCAAAAAATATTGGGCAATAATAAAGTTAGATTTATTTCTCACATTGCTCATCTTAAAATGCCTAAATTTTTAAGAGGCTTTCTTAAAAAGGATCTTCCCAAACCACCTCCATCGGCCTTAAACGACTTAAATAATGAATATAAAAGTGAAATTAAAGATCTTGAAATTTTACTCAATGCAAATTTAGATAAATGGTATAAAAACAGATAATTTTAAAGAAAGGAAATCCAGTGTTAATAAATGTGAAATTCAATAATATCTTGTATGCTATAATTATAAAAGATTCATTTAAGGCGAAGGGCATTCAATTTTTTACACCTAATGAATACTCACAGCAATTAGCATACATGCGACATCCCAAAGGGAAAGCAATATCACCACATATTCACAATCCAGTACCTCGTAAAGTACTATACACACAGGAAACATTATTTATTAAAAAGGGCAAGTTACGTGTAGATTTTTATGATAATAATAAAATATATTTTGAGAGCCGTATTTTGAGAGACGGTGATGTATTGTTTCTTATTACCGGTGGTCATGGTTTTGAAGTTCTCGAAGAAGTTGAGATGATTGAAGTAAAACAGGGCCCTTATACCGGCGACCTGGACAAAAGCCACCTCGAGGGTGTCAGCCATGATCATGTTAAGGTTGAAAGATAGATATGAAAATAATTCCTGTCAATGAGCCACTTCTTAATGGAAAAGAGAAAGATTACTTGATTGAGTGTATTGAATCGGGTTGGATCTCTTCAGAAGGATTTTTTGTCAAAGAATTTGAAAAGCAGTTTTCCAAACGAATGGGGCGAAAACACGGCATCTCAGTGTGCAATGGGTCAGCAGCCCTTGATGTCGCGGTCGCAGCTCTGAATATAGGACCAGGGGATGAGGTCATACTACCCACCTTCACAATCATCTCTTGTACGGCACCGATTATCCGTGCCGGTGCTAAGCCTGTATTTGTAGATTCTGACTCAAAAACCTGGAATATGACAATTGAGCAGATCGAGGAAAAAATTACAGATAAAACCAAAGCGATTATGGTAGTCCATATTTATGGTCTGCCCGTGGATATGGAGCCTGTGCTTCATCTTTCAGAAAAATACGGGATTGCGATTATTGAAGATGCTGCTGAGGCTCACGGACTAATGTACAGAGAAAGACCCTGTGGCAGTTTCGGAGATATCAGCACATTCAGCTTTTACCCTAACAAGCATGTGACTACCGGTGAAGGAGGAATGCTACTAACTGATAGTGACAAGCTGGCGACCAGCTGCCGATCTCTTCGCAATCTTTGCTTTCAGCCCCATAAACGGTTTGTCCACGAAAAATTGGGCTGGAACATGCGTATGAGCAATCTTCAGGCTGCTGTTGGCCTTGCCCAACTTGAACGACTTGACGAGTTTGTAAGTCGCAAACGTGTAATGGGCCGACGCTATTCTGAATTGCTATCCGATATACCCGGGATCCAACTTCCACTCCCGGAGACCGAGTATGCTCACAATATTTACTGGGTATATGGACTTGTTTTAGAAAATGACATTCCATTCGACGCAGGCGAAGCGATTCGTCGCTTAGGGCAGAATCACATCGGAACTCGTCCATTCTTTTGGCCAATGCATGAGCAACCCATTTTCAAAAAAATGGGCCTTTTCAAAAATGAGTATTATCCAAATGCTGAGAAAATCGGGCGACGCGGTTTTTATATTCCAAGTGGTTTAGCCATTACAGACGAGCAAATAAACCATGTAGCAGCTGCCATCCGAAAGGTGTTAACATGAGCGTTTTTGGCAATTATTCAAATTATTATGATTTATTGTATAAAGATAAAGATTATACCGCTGAAGCAAAACATGTGAACGAGGTTCTTCAAAAATACTTGCCTGGTGCGAAATCTATACTGGAATTAGGCTGTGGCACAGGGGCACACGCTGTGCACTTAATTAAGAATGGATATACCATCCACGGAGTTGATGTAAGTGAAGCGATGCTGGCCCGAGCTGAAAAAAACAAAAAAAACCTTGATCCTTCCCTATCCCGTCATTTGTCTTTTTCAATCGGGGATATCCGCGATGTTCGTCTTAAAAGTATGTATGATGCAGTCATTGCCTTGTTTCATGTGATCAGCTATCTTCCGAAAAATGAAGATATCCAAGCCGTTTTATCAACAGTTAGATCGCAACTCAAACAAGGCGGCATATTTCTTTTTGATTGCTGGTATGGACCGGCGGTGCTAACTGAAAAACCTGAAGTTCGGGAGAAGCAATTTGAAGATGATCGCTATAAAATCATTCGAAAAGCTGAACCTGAAATGATGGCCAATACCAATATCGTCGAAGTGAAGTATCAGCTTTTAGCCGAAGACAAAGCAAATGGCCGGATTGAAAAAATTGAGGAAACCCACCGTATGCGCTATCTATTTAAACCGGAAATCGAAATGTTTTTCTCCTCTGCCGGAATTCAAATTGTGGATTTTTTTGAGTGGATGACAGGCCGTGAACCCGGTTTTGATACCTGGAGCGTATGTTTCGTGGGTAGAGTGTCAGGATGAAATATAGAATTGGAATATTTTTGGATACCGAACCTTTCAGTGGCGGCGGCTTTCAGTTCTGCCAATCCATGCTTGATGCGGTGGCAGCTCTGAGCCGCGAACGATTTGAAACCATTGTGGGATACACGAATGATCTGTGGGTTGATTATCTGGACGATAAAGAAGTTAAGAGCGTAAAAATACAGTCAAAAATTTGGAGTTTAATTGCCTACCGACGGATTAGCGGTTTATTACCAATGAAATGGTGGCGTGCAGTTAATCCTTATTTTCATCCCGTAACAAAAAGTCTAGTAAAGCAAAATTGCAATCTATGGATTTTCCCCTCTCAAGACACTTGGACCTATCTGATTCCGGTACCAGCCATCGGTACAATTTATGACCTGATGCATCGCTATGAAAGACGATTTCCTGAGGTTTCGGCATACGGTAAATACGGTAGCCGTGAAAGACATTACCGCAACATGTGCCGCTGGTCAGAGGGCCTCTTGGTAGACTCGGAAGTTGGTAAACAGCATGTATTGGAAAGTTATGATGTCGATTCCGCAAAAATTAAGGTACTGCCTTTTGTGGTCCCAAAATACATTTCCAGCAATACATCAGCTGGCGATGTAAAGAAAGACTATCGGCTTCCAGAAAAATATTTTTTTTATCCAGCTCAATTTTGGGAACACAAAAATCACAAGCAGCTTGTACATGCAATTTCAAGTTTGAAAGATCAACATCCCGGCATGATGTTTGTTTTTGTGGGCTCGCGGAAAAATGGCTATCAGGCAACAATCGATCTTGCAAATCAGCTCAATGTCAAACAACACATAAAGGTCTTAGGATATGTTCCGGATTCTGTTATGCCGGAATTATACCGTCGGGCACGCGCAATGATCATGCCGACCTTTTTTGGCCCTACAAACATACCCCCCTTAGAAGCAATGGCACTGGGTTGTCCGGTCGCGATTTCGGACATCTATGGCATGCGGCAACAGCTTGGCAATGCCGCATTATACTTCAATCCCAATTCTGTCAACGAAATTAAAACAGTCATGGAACGGCTTTGGCAAGATGATTCACTTTGCAAGGAATTATCACATAAAGGATTAACCCACGCGTCAACATGGAATCAGCGTCATTTTAACACAAGATTGGAACACATCCTTACCGATACCCTGGCGTTTCTAACTTCAAAAAAGCAGAACATTAATCAGAACTAACCTAATTAAATGAGACTACTCTTTCTGTGCAAACGTCGTCCTCAATATAAAGATCTCTTAATTAGACCCTATGGACGTTTTTATTATTTGCCTCATCTATTATCGGAAAAGGGACATGAGGTTTACATCCTATTACTCAGTTATCGATCCGAATCATCCAGAACCATAAAAAATGGCAGAACCGTATGGCTTTCTGAAAGCGTTTTCGGACGCAATCCTATGGGTTACTTAAGCAAAGCCAGTGGACTGGTCCGAAAAATCAATCCCCATTGGATCGTTGGCTTTTCAGACATCTACTACGGTATTCTTGCACAAAGGCTTGCAAAAAAACACGGTACCCGATCAGCGATCGATGCCTATGACAATTATGAAAGTTATATTCCCTGGCTTAAGCCACTTCACATAGTCTGGCGCAAAGCGATAAGAAGCGCCGACCTTGTCACCGCAGCCGGCCCTCAACTCGCCCAATATCTAAATCGATTTCGACCCCATAAAAAAGTTCATATTGTGCCCATGGCTGCAGACCCGACAGGCTTCAAACCATTAGACCAACAGGAATGCCGCAAAAAGCTAAACTTACCGCAAAATAAAAAACTCATCGGTTATTGCGGCAGCATTCATCAAAATCGCGGGATTCAAACCGTTTTCAGCGCTTACGAGCGCGTCCACCATCAGAACCCAAATAGTCTCTTGATCCTTTCAGGTCGGATGCAAAAAAAAATACGCCTTCCAACAAATACCAAACACCTGGGGTATTTGTCGGATGATCAGATACCTATTCTTTTAAACTGCATGGATATATTGATTGTCCCCAATGTGTTATCTGCTTTCGGAAAATACAGCTATCCGGTAAAATTATATGAAGCCATAAACTGCGGCATACCCGTCGTCGCAGCTGATACTGAACCCATGCGCTGGATCTTGAATAATAGAAATAGCCACCTCGCAAAAATCGGCGACCCTGATGATATGGCTACAAAGGTTGGAAATCTATTGGATCTCGGAAAAATAGATTACGGCATCCAAAATACGTGGGAAAATTCCAGTCAGATCTTCGAAGCGGCTCTTCTGGAAAATAATAGACCCTATACCTGACTTAGATCATTCCGTCTTGAGAACACTATTGTATACTTCGATAAATTTATCTGATATGGCTTCCCAGGAAAATTTTCTTTCGATTAGATCCAAACCATTTTGGATAACTTTATTTCTCAAGACTTTATCGGACAACATTTGAATGATTTTCTCTGCCAGGTCTCCTGGATCCTTTTGTCTTGCGAGCAGACCGGTTACATCATTACGAATAATATCCGGGATGCCCCCAACATTGCATCCAATGACCGGTAGCCCGCAGGCCATGGCTTCAAGCAATACAACCCCGAGCCCTTCGGTTTCGCCATTCTCATTTACGATTGAAGGCAGCACAAAAATATCGGCCATGGAGTAAAATGCCACCAATTCCTCCTGCGGCACTTCATCAATAAAAATAACATGCTCCTGAAGGGCCAAGGTTTCAGCTAAACCCACGAGTTCATCTTTCTGTGGCCCGGATCCGATTATGAGTGCTTTGGCCGTAGGAAACCGCTGAAGAGTTTCCGGCATGGCATTTATCAGGTAAGCGGTCCCTTTCCAATCAATCAAGCGGCCGACGAATAAGATAACCGGCCCTTCGATTTTAAATTTTCTTTTCAGGGAAGCAACATCATGGATCTTTGAAAAATATTCAGTATCCACCCCCATTGGCAGAACGTTAACATTGTCATTTCCACAAACCTTTCGAGCGATTCTGGCAGTCGCCATACTGTTGGCCGTGCAGATATCAGAATTCCGGATAACCACCGTGTTGAGTGCTTTAAAGAAAGCAGATCTTAAGCCATACACATCAGACCCGTGAATCGAGGTCACACAGGGGATTTTAAAAATTCTTTTTGCAATAATCCCGATCAGTCCCTGAGGCAGCGACCAATGCGCATGAATGATATCGGGTTTGGTTTTTTTAAAAACCGCAAGAGAATAAAGAAATTCTGAAGCACAGAGGAAGGGTAATTGCAAAATTGCCGGGAGATTGTTTTTAATATTTTTGACAATACCGGACCCATAACATAATCTCTGGAGCTGAAAAGGATAAAAATAAGGAAACCGATGGATTCGAATGTTCTCCCATTTTTCCGTAAAATGACATCCGGGGTCATGCGGGGCGATGACCTCTATGTTCACTCCTTTTTTAACCAGCCATCGGGAAAGATGGTATATAAAGATACCGGCTGAATCCCCTTTAAACCGCGGAAAGGATGTGGTTAAAATACAGACTTTCAAACCGGCCTCATTTCAAATTTTTATTGTATTCCATGTCGAACCACATACCAAAAAACAAAGTCTGCAATCCACTGATCAAAGTGAAGATAAGGGCCAGGGCGTTCATATCCGGGATGTCGCCTCTTACTGCCCAGAGATAAAACAATCTGATCCCTAAAGGAATACTGGAAGCCAGCAGAATGAAAGACAGTATATAAAAGAAAATTAAAGGATGAAAGTCACGAATAACATATTTAAAGAAAAGTCTTCGCCAGAAACCTTTAAATAAAATCCAGCTGATCCTGGGAATGACCTTATTTACTTTAATGCCTGATTTTTCACCCACGTTATAAACCGGCCTGATGTGCACATCCCGCACGCGAAAATCATGTTGATTCAGTTTGATGAGCAAATCATTGGGCATTCCATAGTCATTATATATTTTATCCAGATTAATTCGTTTTAGGGCAATCAGAGAAATGGCGGTGTAACCGCTCTGAGAATCTGCGATATGCCAGTAGCCTGAGGCAACCTTGGTCATCAACGAAAGAAACGAATTGCCCAGGTAACGATAATGGGGAATCATGTGCCAGGCATCCCCATAAAACAGGCGGTTGCCTTTGACATAATCTGCCGAGCCATCCACAACCGGGCCAATGATTTTGCCCAATTCGAGTGGATCCATCTGGCCGTCTCCGGCCATGACGGCGGTGACATCAGATGCTTTATCTCGGGCCCGAATGTACCCGGTTGAAATGGCGGCCCCTACCCCTTGATTGGTTTCATGTTGAATGACTTCTATCTTCCCTATTTTTTTCTGATACTGCCGAACGATATCAACCGTGTCGTCTTTACTGGCGTCATCAACAACAACAACCCGGTCCACAAAATCAGGCATTGTTGAAAGCACCTTGCCAATTTGAGTCGATTCGTTATATGCCGGGACAATCACACAGATCGATTTATCTTTATACATTTTTCAGTTCACCGATTGTTTCAGTGTTATTCTAACAGGTTTTCGCTTATCATCATCCACAGACAAATGATTTTCAAATTGTGCGCAATTGAAAAACACCATGGCCCCCTTTTGAAAAAACCAGATCCATGTGCTGATTAAAAAGTCGGGCCAGTTTTCCTTTTTGATCATCATCAAAATTATTATCAACCCATTGATTAAAGAGATCATATCTGACAATCAGATGCGTAACACCGGCATCGCTAAGATTTACCGTCACCGCCTCGGCGGAAAAATTTTGCTGAAACTTATCCAGCAGGTATTGTTTAAAATTAAAAATCATCGGTCGATTACTGTAATAGCTGCGGGTACCTAAAAATACGCCAAGGATGATTCCATTATCGGGAACTTCTTTATTCGCAAATTGAATCGCCGCATAGTCGGGCCGGTATTGCTCAATATACGCATCACGCCCTACCCGGCCGCTAATAAAATTCAGCGGGGAAACATAACGAAACTGATCAAAGATGTATGCCGCATTTAAACATAAAAGAATCGATACGCTAAGATACACCCCTGCCAGACCGATCTTTCTTGCATTTCCAGAAAAGCGATTTCTTAGGATATTGATTAAATCGTTGAGTCCGAACATCGACAGCACCACCAGAGGTGGTATGGCCGGACTGATATACCGGATACGCATATCGGTCTGAATAAACGCATACAAAATAAACAGAATCGAAAATGAGATCAGAATCTTTTTTTCAAATCGAACTTTTGGCGAACCCTTTTTGATACGCAAAAATGCACAGATAGGCAAGAAGAACAACAATGGGTTCAGTCTGCCATCAAAATATTTTGGATTGTCATCCTTTCCCTGAAAAAATATTCGTATCGGAATGAGGACGATCTCCCACCATTTTTCTTTAAAAACGATTTTTCTAATCGTAAAGTGCCCCCAATCGCCGTTGGATTGGCTTACATCAGCTTTTAAATTCTTGAATACGTCATCAGATATCTTTGCGGTCTCGGGATCGACCGCTGCATCCTTTTTGTTGTTGAACCAGCTGTCATACAACGGATATACCGGATTGTGGGTCCAAATGTAGTTTTTAATCGCCCAGGGTGAAAAGACAATTACGGCAACCAGCATAAATGCGACACCAAACCCGATCGCTTTGGACTGCTTATTTACGATATCTTCGGAAGATTTTGCAAAGATTAAAATGACAAAAATCGTTAAGAGAAAAAATACGATGAGACCATTGTACTTCGTTCCCAGACCCAGCCCGCACCAAACAGCAGATACTAGAAGATGTTTCAACTTATAGTTATTGTTCATCCACTTAAACAGATAAAACAGGGCGGCAGCGGAGAAAAAGATGAGACCCAGATCGACGTAAACCGTTATGGACAGTTTAACGATGATGGGAAGTGAAAGGAACAAGATCACACCCAACAGGGCATAGACATCATCGAGTCGCCTCCTTAAATAACGAAATATGAATAAGGCGGTTAGCAGGGCAAAGACGAAATGGATGTACTTGGCAATGATATCATTTCCGAAGTAAAGCGGGATCATATATAACAGGTCTAAATTCATGGGGTAGTAGGAAAACTTGACGCCCGAAATTTCATAGATGCCGCCGTGCTTCAAATACAGCTTCGGAAGAGCCAGATGGTGGATGAGGGCATCGCGGCTGACCGGCGGAACATATGCCAGAATCACAATGGAAATGACGATAACAGCTAAAAGACCGACGAGGACCGCTTTCATACCGGGTGTCATCGGAAGGGTCTTATACGGTTTAGAATCTGTCAACATGGCTTTGTTATGGTTGCGTTCTGAAAAAAGTCAATTAACCGGGCCCGGTGGCGATTTCATATGAAAAAATTTTCGATGAGCCCAAACAACTGATATAATTATACCATGTAATGCTTTTTAGGCAAACTGAAGCGCCGGCCGCCCGGCAATTCTCAGTGAGATACCCAAACATTGAGATTATTTATCCGCAGATTTCGCAGATTAACGCAGATTTAAAAAATTAATATTAAGAGCTATCCATGAAAATTATTTCAGGGGCATCAAAAGTTCCCAATAATTTAGAAACTGCGTACTAAAGTAACGTTTTCAACCTATTGTAATCTGTGCAATCTGCGTAATCTGCGGATAAATATTTTTGTACTTTTTAACCTGGTTTTAATCTATGTAATCTGCGGATTATTTCTTTTGAGGTTTCGAGCGAAGCAATCCGATGCAAAGCATCGTTCCGAGCGAAGTCGATGGATCATTTCAGCGAGAATTGCTGTCTGCCGCCGGGGTTTGCGGTGAGTTATATTTGACATAATTACCTAATTTTTATATAATTTTTTAATAAAATGATATTTACGCCAACTCATTCCACCTAGCCGCTCATGATCCGCTCTTACCGGTCAGCACTCGTTATCAGCCTGTTTTTAACTCTGGCTACCATTGCCGTTTTCTGGCAGTTGCCAAGCCATGATTTTGTAACAATCGATGATAACGTTTATGTCACAAACAATCCTTATGTCGATGCAGGGCTCAGCGCCAAAAGCATAAGGTGGGCGTTTACAACGGTGAAGGCCGAATTCTGGCATCCGTTGACCTGGTTGTCTTTGATGGCCGATACCCAGATCTTCGGGGGCAGCCCCGGTGGCTATCACTTTACAAATTTATTGCTTCACATTCTCAATACCCTCCTGCTGTTTTTTTTCCTGAGAAAAGCCACCGGCAACCTATGGCAAAGCGGATTTGCGGCTTCCCTGTTTGCGTTGCACCCGCTGCATGTGGAGTCAGTTGCCTGGATTGCCCAACGCAAAGATGTATTAAGCACGTTGTTCTGGCTGCTCACCCTGTGGTGTTATGCCCGCTTTGTCGAACAACCCAACCGATTCCGATATGGGTGGGTGCTGGTGTTTTTCATTTTAGGCCTAATGTCTAAGCCCATGCTGCTCACATTGCCCTTTATCTTGTTATTGCTGGACTACTGGCCTTTTTGTCGTTTTCAATATGAGGGCTCCTGGCGTTCATTTATGCGCGCTGTTTGGCCGTATATTCGCGAAAAACTGCCATTTTTTGGCATCGCAGCAGCGGCAGCGATCGTCACCTATATGGCTCAAAAGTATGGCGGCGGCCTGGATTCCCTGAACCCTTATCCGCTAGCCGACAGAATTGCCAACGCGCTGGTTTCTTATGGGGCCTATATCTGGAAAATGATCTGGCCGCAAAATCTGGCCTTTTTTTATCCGTTTCCCGGCAGCCTGCCCATATGGCAAATGATGGCTGCAGCACTCGCTTTAGGACTCGTCACGGCACTGGCCGTAAAGTCCATAAAAGACCGGCCTTATATTATCGTCGGCTGGCTGTGGTATCTGGGAACCCTGCTGCCGGTCATCGGATTGGTAAAGATTGGCGATTTTGCGATGGCCGATCGCTATACCTACGTGCCTTTGATCGGCCTTTTTATCATCATATCCTGGGGTGTGCCTGATGCATTGGACAAGTGGCGCAGCAAAACTTGGGCACTCACTTTAGCGGCAATTGTGGCCCTTGCGGGTCTTACTGCAGTTACCTGGGTGCAGATCCGATGCTGGTCTAACAGCATCGCGCTCTATGAGCATGCCATTCAGGTTACCCGGAATAACTTTTTAGCGCATTATGCAATGGGAGACATCCTGGCCGGTAAAGGAAAATTTGAAGAAGCGATTTTTCATTTTTCAGAAGCCGTCAGAATCAGGCCCGACAAAGCAACGCTGCGAAATGATCTTGGACGTGCTTTGGCCAGCCAGGGAAAGCTTGACGAATCGATGCCTCATTTTTTGGAAGCGCTGAGGATTAATCCCCGAAATTCAGCGGCGCATTATTATTTAGGCAATGCATTCGCCATCCAAGGTCATGGAAAAAAAGCGATTTATCATTTTTCACAGGCCCTTCGGCTGAATTCTGATCTGGCTCAAGATCGGTCCGAAACCGTTAACAGATTAATTAATCAAGCCGAACTTTATTCCAATAAAGAAGAATACGACAAAGCACTGGCTTTGTATAAAGTAAATACATCGGCCGAAAAACTTCAGCACGCCTTTCTCGGTGGCTACCCTAACTGGGAGCTATTTCGGCCACCCTGAAGGCATTTTTTCTTCCAGCAGACAGGAGATTTTTTGGTCTCGTATCAATTCGTGGGCCTTTTTGTCGTAAGTCAGCCACACCCCTTTTAAGTCCTGGGCGAGAGCAGCATAGCACGCATCATATCCGGTCAGCCCCAATTTAACGAAACGATTGGCTTTAACCGCAACTGTCTCTGTCATAACTTGCCGAAATATCCCCATTTGGAGGATCGGAATGATACCTTTCCTGAAAGCCCAAAGACCACGCGAGTGAACCCGCAACAAGACAGAAAAAACTTCATATGCAAATAATTCAGGAACCGCAAATCTACCGGGATCATCGATTAACTTCTCCAAAACTTCATCGGCGTGGGCGTGGGTTTCTTCTTTTATCAGCCACCGCAGTGCGACCGAAGCGTCAATTACCCAAATCATTTTTGATAACCCCTTAGCCCGCGCAAAACCGTTAAACTGCTCAAATTGCCCTTTTTTCCCTTTCTCAATTTTTTAAAATTATTTAGAAACTTTTTTTTCTCACTGCGGACCTGCCAGTCAAGAAAACGCTTCTCAAATTGTTCGGGTGTAACCAATACCGCCCTTATTTTTCTTCCTTTGCTGATGAAAACAGGCTCACCAGTTTCGCTCAACCGGTCCAATATTTCGCCTAAATTATTTCTGACTTTAAGCGCATTAACCTCTTCCATGATCAAAACTCCTTAAAGTTCAATTTCATTTTAACCTAAAACAATTAAGTGTATATGTCAAGTGTATATGTGTATACAAATATAGAACTTAGTTCGCTTCGCTCACAACCTGTCGAGAGCCTCCAGGTCGTGCGATTGGAATAATGGAACAATGGAATGATGGAATATTGTGACCATTCGTGTTCCATCTGGGTGAAAAATAATACGGCTCATGGGATAAAACATTCACGGAGAAACTATAAAAATAGAAATTCCGAGACATTATAACAGGCAGCCCCTGCCGGCAATTATTGTCGGTTCTCAATAACGGGTACCCAATTACCGTTTCAGCGCATTTTTAATAATTTCCGGCGGTATCTGAGCCAGATAAACGTTTCCGTTGATGACGTAAGCCGGCGTTCCGTTGATTTGTAATTTTAGTGCGCTTAAAATATCATGCTGCAACAACTTTAGAGCGGCTTGATCATTTACCGAACGTGCCAGTGTTTTTGGATCCATTCCCAGCTGGGCAGCCAATTCTCTGACGTCAATTACGTCGCTTTCCCGGGCCATTTCAAACAAGATGTCATTCATCTGCCAGAATTTATTTTGGGTGGCGGCATGGATGGCCAGCAACGCCATTTTGCCTGAACCGATATAAAAAGGTTCTTTAACGATCGGGTTAACCGAATGGTCCATCGGGAAGTTGCGATGGATTAACCTGATTTTGTCGGGATGTTTGGCAATAAATTGGCGAAGGAAAAAATGCATTTTTTTGCATTGGAAACACTTGTAATCCGTATATTCCGTGATGATCAATTTGGGGTTTTCAGAACCGATCCAGGGATGCCCGTCTTTTGTGATCCCTGAATTTATTTTAGAAAGCAAAACCGGTGGATCAAACTGCCAGTAGGCGGGAAAAAATAGCATAAGCAGGAGAATCCCGGCAAAAAATGGAGCAAACAAGCCTATCACAGATGATCGCCGGGTTTTAAAAAACCGGATATCTTTTTTTAAGCCGTCAACAAAACCGCTGCTCTTAAACCGGCTGCGGATCATGCGCGTGTAAAACAAAAGCAGAAAATTGACCGCGTAGAGCACCAGACACATAATGCAGTAACTGTGAATATAAAAGGTCGATATGGCCGCCAGAAAGATGCTATACAGGGTAAACGCTGCTGCGATCAGAAACAGCAGGGTCCATACACGCTTATTTTCCGCGTCTTTATTTTTAGCCATCAGCAAAAAAAGCAGAAAAAAAATGTAGCCAACGATTCCCCACACTGGGACCGGCAAACTCAGAAATAGGGAGTAAGGACTTTGCGATACGGTATCACAATTGATGTCTTTAGAAATAGCGCAGAAGCTTTTATAACCGATGTCTGTATATACCCGATAGTGGGAGTAAGAAAGATATAGGGATGCAATGAGTCCAACAAGGGCAAGAAAAACCACTGTGTAAAAATAAACAGCAAAGGGCAGTGGCTGGATCGATTTGTTTTGTTTAGTCAGTTTGCGCATGAGTGTCGATAAGTTTGATAATTTTTGTTTTGGATTCGGCCGGCAAGAAATTTTTCCCCGGATCACCTTTGAGCAAGGCAAGTAATTCACCTGGGGGAACGATTGCAAGCAGTTTTTTTAAATATCGATCAACGTCTTGTCGATCATCGACGTTGAGATTGGTTTCAACCAGCCACAACAAAGTTAAATCATCATGCGGTGCGTTTTTTAATGCCTGACGAAAAATGGCTTCAGCGCGTTTGTAATGCCCCAGTAAATTGTTGCATATGCCCGCACCTAAGAGCGCCTGCTGGTTTTCGGAAACGAGATTTAAACATTGTTCAAAATATTGCAGCGCCGCACCATACTGGTTCTGATTCAATAAAACGTAACCTTTTAGATAGTTATAATCAAAATTGCCGGGGTGCCCGGCCATAAGCTGATTGAGGTTATCCAAGGCCGTATTCCAGTCTTTCATTTCGATTAAGCCGATGACATAGCGGTGTCGGATGACGGCATCATCGGGATCGAATGCTAACGCACTTTGCCATAGCTCAGTGGCTTTCTGATAATTTTTTTTCTGAACATAAATCAATGCCATATTACTCATCGCTGCGGGGTTGGCAAACTTGTTGTTTGCTCTAAGATCCAATGATTTTTTGTACAGCTCTAGCGCCTTATCATACTGCCCGATTTTGGTATAATATGCCCAGGCCAGGTTATGAAGGGGGCGATGAGAATTGGGCGCTTTGTGCATGGCATCTTCCCACAAAGCCTTTTCAGTTGCCCAGGCCATGTTCCGGATGTAGGTACCGGCGCCGATGATGAGAATTATTAAAACTGAAGAATATAGCAAAACAGATCTAAAAACCCGGTTTTTTTCCTGGTAGATGTCCAGTAGCTTTTTGAATCCCGCAGCAACCGGCACGAATAAAAATAGAGACGGAAGGTAATTGCGATGTTCGAAAATCAACTCTAACGGAATGATCGTCGACTCGATGACATGATTTAAGTAGAAAAACAAAATGGCCAATGCCAGTAACGGCCGTTTTTTGATTTGAGATAATCCGAAGCCGATCAAAATGAGATGAAACAGTATGGCTGGAAGTGTCGTCCAGGGGTTAAATAAAGAAGTGGAAAGGGTAATATCATGTTCGATTGAGAGCCGACCGGGTAAAGGATAAAAAATCAGGCTCAAGTAAAAAAGCACAATGCGAGGTTCGGTTAACAGTCGTTCATAAAGGCTGAAGGGGCGGCCCTGAAAACCCCCAATAAATGAAAACGAGTTGCCCGGCATGAATAACCACACACTAAAAACGACGATACTTATTCCGGCGGCAATCGATCCGCCCCATAATACACTTCGTTTTCCCGGTAAACTTAAATCTTGAAAACAAATCATTTCAATTAGAATCACGGCCAGCGGCAAGGTCGCCGTATTTTGCTTGGAGCCTAACGCCAGTAAAAAGCTGGCCGCACAACCCAATAGCAGAAATATGCGCCCCAGCGGATATTGGCTTTGCCGGGTTTTCACATAAAAATAGATACTCAGAATGTAGAACATGGCCGCCATAGAAGCCATACGTTGAACGATGTAGGTAACGGCCTGAACCTGAACCGGATTAATGGCCCACAGCACCGCTGCCAGGAAGGCAATAAAATGTTCTTTCCCTTGATATTGATTTCTCAGGTTGGGGGATTTGAGTATATTGAGAATCGTCAGAAACAGGAGGTAAGCCGTTAGGATATGAACCAAAATGTTGACAACATGGTAGCCGAATACCCGGTCTTTGCCAAAATACCAGTTGATCGCAAAAGTCAGGCATGGAATGGGACGGTATAGTCGGTCAGTGATCGTCCCCCCGGAATCAGGAGAAGTGAAAAAGGTTCGCATCAGCGAATCGGGCTGCAGGTTGGTAATGTGCAGGCCCCTGTTATTGAGGATATTGGGTCTATCATCCAGATGCCAGGAAGCGTTAAAGGCATTCAAATAGATGAGGACAACCATTAAAGCGAAGAAAAATAAGGCCCGCAGGCTCTTTAGCCGCCAATTTTGATTCTCAGTCTTTGGCATTGACCGTGTTTACCTCTTTTAAAATATTAGACTTTATCAAAATTACCGAAGAAAGAGATAACGGCATAATTTTGGCATCAAGCCATACAAAGCCTTTGTAAAATAAGTTTGCCCATCTGAAAAATGAAACAAATAAATCCATAAACCGGCTATTACTGATAGCCGGGGATATACTGCCTGACAACTGACGTCTTTGCGTTATTGAATAAAAATAAACCGCCAGGCTCATGGTAATTTTCTCCAACGGGCCGAGTATTTTTGATAGGTAAACAGGTTTGAAGCCGGCCGATTTTAACCGTTTTTTTATTTCAGAGAGCTCATAGCGCCGATAGTGTTTGACGAAAAGATCATCATTGGCAAAATAACGCTTTCGATGAGGAACGGTAATAATAAGACAGCCGGAGTCCTTGTTAAGGATCCGCGCCAATTCTATAAGCGCCTGTCGATCATGCTCGATATGCTCCAAAACTTCCGAACAGATGGAATGTGAAAAAACATGTGATTTAAAGGGCAAGTGCATTCCATCGGCGACAACATAGTATCCGTGCCTTTGATTCCGTTTAAGTAAACGGACGGCATCAAAAGACAAATCAGAATAAACTGTGTGATCGCAGTTTGTTATTAAAGGAGATATTCCGCTTCCGACTTCCAATATCCAACCAGGCACTTCTTTGAATAAACTTTTTTTGACAGCTCTCTTGCGCAAAATGTAATTATAAAGATAATTCTTCAAAACGATGTATCTGTCTTCCTTGAAAAGATCCTGAAAATTTCTGATTTCTGTGGAATTCATAAAAAATCTTGCTTTTCAGTTACGCGTTGCGCTGACCGGTCTCAAATGGTCGCTCCAACTTGAAGAATTAACCGTCTGCCCTGGATGCAGGCCCATGCAAGCATGCGCAGTTGAGATGGTACTATAGGAGATTAAGGTCTTTGACGATTTTCAAATATTGCTGATTTGATTAGCCCTAATTGGGCCAGACGATAGGCCAGTGCGGTTTGCAGACATCCAAACCCATATTTAACACTTCTAAAAAAATTGATTGAAGAGGCTTCAGCAAAATACTTGGTTGGGCAGCTTACCTCGGCGATCGTATATCCGTACCACAGGATCTGGGCCAGCATCTGGTTATCAAAAACGAAATCATCGGAGTTGTGTTCAACTGGCAGCTGCTCAAGCAATTGCCGCGAAAATGCCCGGTAACCCGTATGGTACTCAGACAGCTTCGCTCCCAATAAAATGTTCTCCACCAGGGTAAGCCCCCGGTTTGCAATGTATTTCCAGATCGGCATTCCGCCATGAAGGGCATAACCACCTAATATTCTGGAGCCCAGCACACAATGATACAGCCCGTTTCCAATCATCGAAGCCATTGCCGGTATCAATTTTGGCGTATACTGGTAATCCGGATGGACCATGATGATGATATCACCTCCAGCCTCCAAAGCCAGACGATAGCATGATTTCTGATTACCGCCGTAACCCCTGTTTTTCTGGTGCTCATGAACGATCGTATGCGGCAGGGTTTCGGCAATTGAAACGGTGTCATCACTGCTTCCGTCATCTACAAGGATAACCTGATCTACAATTTCCTGGGCCATAACCTCTTCGTAGGTCATGCGAATCGTCTCGGCTGCATTGTAGGCCGGCATTACAACGATAATTTTTTGGTCTCGGTACATTATTTTGAGAACCGCTATAAAGGGGGTATAGTGAAATTATTTGAAATCAATATTGATCTTTTGCTTTGCGTCCGATGGCTTTTAAATATAGCCGAATAAGGACAAATTTATTCAAATATTATACCACAAATTCAATTTCAACTTCCACATTAACTATCCTTTGCCAGCATTTGAAATTCTTTGGAATCCCTTATGGTATTCAGGTCAGAATCCGTTTTTAATAAATCCCATCTGTTAAAACCTTTCTGAATCGCCTGATTCAGCCGTTTGATGGAATCATGGATTCGGTCCCCTCTAGCGTATATACAGGCAATATGGTAGTAGGCTTCGGCTTTATCCGGCCAGCGCACGATTATCTTATTGAAAAGAGTAAGTTTCTCCTCATATTTCTTCTTTATGTCGATCACAATTTCAATGTCATTCCGATCCAGGGAGGTGAAACCGGGCTGCAAGGATAATGTTTTGCAAAACTGATCCATGGCTTGATCCAGTTCTTTCTTTTTCTCCAGCAATTCAACCATCTTTAAATCCAGCTCGGGGTCCTGAATGTTAAAATTCATTGCATCCCGCATACCCTCCGCCGCTTGACCAATCTTTCCATAGATTGACTGCGCCAACCTCTGGTTCCTTTGAGCATCCAGGTAAGCGGGTTTGATATTTGCGGCTTTTCGAAAATGAAGAATGGCTTCGTCAAGCTTTCCTTTTTGCATCAGGGCCAGTCCCAAACTATTGTATGACTCGGCAAACAGGGGATTACTGCGCAATGCCTTTGAAAAATGGCTGATGGCTTCGTCGATCCGGCCTTGAGCCAGTAAGGCATTGCCCAGGTTAAAGTGTGCCTTATCTGAATTCGGTTCGATCCGCAAAGCCTCTAAATAATGGTTGATGGCCTCATTGGTCCTTTCCTGTCTAGCAAGAACCGCACCCATATTGATGTGCGCATTGACATATTCGGGATTCAGTTTAAGCACCTCAGCGTAGCATTCAATCGCTTCCGGGTTGCGGCCCTGGGAGGTTAAAGCAATTGCCATGTTGTAGTAAACGCCTTCAGGTTCCGGCGGCTTGCTTTGTAGCGCAAGATTGAAGTGTCTGATGGCCTCGTTGATTCTGCCGCGGTTCATGAGCCCACTTGCCAGATTGTTATGCGCGACCCAGCTGCCACCGGTTGCTTTAATCGCCTGTTCGAAAATGGTAACACTGTCGGCCCAGTGTCTGATTTGGATACGAGTCGTCATCGCTAAAACAAGGAGAAGAACGCCGGCGGTAATGGCTAAACCGATGCGTTTATATTGTCGTCGGTTAACCAGATGTGGTATCCCCCAGGCAATCATCACAAACAATCCAATGAGCGGCACATAAGCGAAGCGATCCGCCATCTCCTGCCACACCCCCACCTGGACCAAACCGATAACCGGCGTAAGCGTACCCAGAAACCACAGCCAGCCGACGGCAAGATAGGGATGGTTGCGCAATGCCCGAATGGTCCCAATGGAAATGGCTGATAAAACCGCTAACGATCCCATCACCTGCCACAGCGGTATGATCTCCGGATAGGGATAAAATATCGCCAAATCGGACGGCCAGATCAACTTGCCGATGTATTTGAGGTAAGAAACCAGTGCGTTTTCAATTCGCAGCATCAGGGGAACCGATTGCAGCGTGATGACATTTCCTATCCCCCGAGTCGATGCTGCAGACAAATATACCGATAACGCTGATAAAATGAGCCACGGTACTTTTTCAATAATTAAACGACCGGCATGATCGAGACTGCTGCGGATCGTCAGCTGGAACACAATGCGCTTCAGCGGCCAGTAATCCAGCAACAGGAAAACAAACGGCAGGGTGACCAGCATGGGCTTGGCCAAAAGACTGAGTTCCAAAAATAAGGCAACCCCAAGGTATCGAAGCAAACCGGGTCGTTTCGTATAACCGGCGTAGACCCATAAAGTGAGCATACCCCAAAAGGTGCTGAGCACATTTTTGCGTTCGGCGATCCAGGCAACCGATTCGACATTGATCGGGTGCAATGCGAACAGCGCGGCCACAAATGCACAGCGCCATAGCGCACCGGTCATCCGATGAAGAAACAAAAACAATAAGAGCGTATTAAAAATATGAAAAATGACATTGGTTAGATGATGCCGGCCGGGGTCCATCCCGTAAAGCTCAACATCCAGCATATGGGATATCCAGGTGAGCGGGTGCCAGTAGAATTTTTTGTTTTCTTGAAAACTAAAAGACCATGCCAGGTTTTCTTTGGTCAAACCGGATTGAATCTGCTGATTCTCGGAGATGTATTCGTTATCATCATAGTTGATAAATTCATAACGACTTAAGTTCCAATACACCGCCAGGATGATAATAACCAATATCAGGCAAACCAGAAGTTTACTGTTGATTGCAAATAGAGGTTTTTTATCGATATTCATTTTAAACATGGTCAACGAATTCCATCTCTATTTTCACCAGGCCAAGACAGCGCCTGATCTCCTGTCATGCCCCACAAGTTTCTTTAATAAATCTGCAACGCCAAAAATGTCATTGCGAGCGAAGCGAAGCAACCTGATCCGCCATGACGGATCATCCTGAGCAAATCGAAGGATCTCTCGACTTCGCTCGGGACGATGCTTTGCATCAGATTGCTTTGTCGTTTCACTCCTCGCAATGACTCTGGTATGTGAAAAATTATTGTAAATTATTTCTGGGACACGACACTGATATCATATCATAATTTCAATGGTTATTGATTCATATTTTCCAGGTCGGGATCCGCTAAAAAAAACTCGCGCTTGGATGGATCCTTCGCCAGGGCTTTACTCAGCCATTTAATTGATTTTTCCACCATTCCTTTTCTGGAGTATAAACAGGCAATATGGTAACTGGTATCGGCACTGTCCGGCGAGATTTTAATTATTTCTAAAAACAATGGAAGCGAACTCTCATATTCTTTCATCACCGTTGATACAGCAGCGATATGATCCGTTTCCAGAGGGACGTAGCCAGGCTGCTTGGACAGCGCCTTTTGATATTGATTTAGGGTCTCAATTAGATCTTTTTTTCTGTTTGATAATTCAACCATTTTCAAATCCAAACCCGATTCTGCCAGGTCGATATTTAATGACTGGCGCATGCGCGTGACCGCTTGGTTAATTTTCGCATTGATTGATATCGCTAAATTTAGGTTTTTATTGGCATTTGCATGGCGGGGATTTTTTTCAAGTGCGATGCGGAAATAATAAATCGCATCTTCAATTTTGCCTAACCGTACATGCGCAAGTCCCAAGTTGTTATAGGCTTCTGTAAAATCAGGATCCAGTTTCAGCGCATGATCGAAATGATCGACCGCTTCATCAATTTTTCCCTGGGCCAGCAATGCGCTTCCGAAATTCACATGGATATGGGCTGAGTTCGGGTTGTGACGTAACGCAGCAGAATAATGCTGAAAAGCTTCCGTGCTGCTCCCTAAATCGGTTAGGGCCTTCCCCAGATTGTTATGCGCAACCCAGCTGCCACCGGTTGCTTTAATGGCGTGCTCAAAAACGGTAATACTGTTGGCCCAGTGACCGGTTTGGATGCGGGCGACGATCATCAAGGCCATTAGAACGGCTCCGAGCGCAATCGCTACCCGGATACGCTTAAGCCGCCAGCGGCCGACCAGTTCGGCACCTCCCCAGGCGATCATTATAAACAGCCCGATCAACGGCACATAGGTATAGCGATCCGCCATGGCCTGGCCGCCAACCTGCACCAGGCCGATAACCGGCACCAGCGTTCCAAAATACCATAACCAGCCCACCGTCAGATACGGACGCTTCCTGATCTGCACCGTCACCCATATAAATATGGCAACCAGCACGGCCGCAGCAGCAGCAACCTTCCAGAGCGCAAATGAATCCGGATAGGGATAAAATACAGCCAGCTGCGCGGGCCAAAACATCTTGCCGATATAAGCCACATAGGCTACGACCGCATTTGCAACTCGAATGCTCAACGGATACAGTTCAAAGGGC
>Ga0255055_10000687_pt1 | contig 25638 bp, 19 predicted proteins | sample JV7_2_27_MG_FD_188633 | JGI IMG/M metagenome (GOLD analysis project Ga0255055, IMG submission 188633) | Seawater microbial communities from Jervis Inlet, British Columbia, Canada - JV7_2_27 | ecosystem: Environmental > Aquatic > Marine > Inlet | place: Canada: British Columbia | collected...
TGGACACCGCCGGCGGCGGCGAGGGTGGATTTCAGGAGTATCGAACAGTTCGTCGACGGCCGCAATCTAGAGCAGACCTACAACGACGTGGTCGGCGATTTCTTGCAACGGCAGGCGAATCCAGACCCGAAGGAAGATTCGGCAACCTGGGAAGAGCTCGAGGCGGTGCAGATAGCCAATGAGGAGGCGACCGCCCGTTGCGTCGGTTTGGTGGTCGAAACCCGACCAGACCTGGTCACCCGTGACGAGGTCCGACGGATGCGTCGGCTGGGCGCGACCAAGGTCCAGATCGGTATTCAGAGCCTGTCGGATGATGTCCTACAGGCCAATCACCGAGGACACGACGTAGCCACAACTCGTCGGGCGATACGCATGCTGCGAGGTGCGGGCTTCAAGATCCACGCACATTGGATGCCCAACCTCTATGGATCCTCTCCCGACCTCGACCTGGTGGACTACGACCGTATCTTTGCCGATCCGGATTTTCGTCCGGACGAGCTCAAGATCTACCCCTGCAGCCTGGTATCGAGCGCCGAGCTGATGGCTTACTACGAGTCCGGCAGCTGGCTGCCCTACTCCGCAACAGAACTCCTGGGCGTGGTGACCGAATGTCTGCACCGCACCCCGGAGTACTGCCGTCTTACCCGAGTGGTTCGTGATATTCCCGGCACCGACATTGTCGACGGGAGCCGGGTCACCAACCTCCGAGAGATCTGCGAGCGCGAGCTCGAAAGGCGGGGCACCCCAGCAAAAGACATCCGGAGTCGCGAGATTCGCCACCGCAGTGTGCGCCCCAATGAGCTTGTGCTGAGCAACTTGGAGTACGAAACCTCGGTGGGTCCAGAGATCTTTCTACAGTACGTCACCATCGAGGGCCGGATCGCTGCATTCCTCCGTCTCTCTTTGCCCAGTGGAGCTGTGCAGATCACCGAGATTCGCGACAGCGCCATGATTCGCGAGGTGCACGTCTACGGCCTGCTGGCGGCGATCGGACAGCGAGAGGGAGCGCGATCACAACATTTGGGATTGGGTCAGAATCTCATCGAAGAGGCCGCCAAGATTGCAGCCAGCAGGGGATTTTCCGATCTCGCGGTCATCTCCTCGATCGGCACCCGCCCGTACTACCGTAAGCACGGATTCCGCGACGGCGATCTCTACCAACATCGATCGCTTTAGGAACTGTCGGGCTCGATCACGAACTGTCGGAGTTTGCTGGCTCGCCGATCCCTTTGTAGCTTTCCTAGCGCCTGCGCCTCGATCTGCCGCACCCGCTCGCGGGTGACATTGAAGGTGCGGCCCGCTTCGGCGAGTGTGTGCATCGCCTCCTTGCCAACTCCAAATCGCATCCGCAGGACCCTCTCCTCTCGCGGCGTCAGGGTCTTCAACGCCTCCACAGTCTGCTCTTGAAGCCGGGTGGAAATGACCTCTTCCAGCGGCGAGGCAATGCTGCGATCCTCGATGAAATCTCCGAACTGAGTCTCCTCGTCTTCGCCGATCGGCGACTCGAGGGAGATCGGCTGCAAAGCGATCTTGCGCAGCATGCGGACCTTGACGAGTGGCAGATCCAGTTGCGTAGCCAACTCCTCCACCGTCGGCTCTCGACCCAGCTCTTGGACAAGAGCGCGACTCGCGTAGGTGAGCTGATTGAGTGTCTCGATCATATGCACCGGGATTCGAATAGTCCGCGCTTGATCGGCAAGTGCTCTGGTGATCGCTTGGCGAATCCACCAGTGGGCATAGGTCGAGAACTTGTAGCCCCTGCGATACTCGAACTTCGCCACCGCTCGCAGCAGCCCGATGTTGCCTTCCTGGATCAGATCGAGGAAGTTGAGACCCCGCCGCGTGTACTTCTTGGCTACGGAGACCACCAACCGCAAGTTGGCCATGATCATCTCCTCGCGTGCGAGGGCCGCAACTCGCTCCCCTTGGCGAAGCAGACGGATAATCTTGCCGACTTGACTTCTGCTGGAGCCGAAACGACCCTCGAGAGCTTTTGCCTGAACTCGGTACTTGCTGATCCGGCGGCGATGGAGCGCGCGTAGCTCTTTCGTGGTCTCCCCTTTCAGGGCCCGCTGAACGCGCTTGATCGCGGTCTCCGCTCGCTTGAATCGGCGCTCGATGGCCGTCAGCGCGGCGACGTATCGTCGTAGCTCCCGAAGAGACAGATCCAGGACGTGAATCTCCTTCGCCGACTTCGCCGTCCAACGATCGATCTCGCGCTCCAAGACCTGGGACTCGGCAACATCGACGCCGGTCTTTTGCTGCTCTCGCTGTCGTTTGCGGATCTCCGATTCGTACTTGGCAATGCGTCCGAAACTCGCCAACCGGTGTCGGAGCTGGCATTCCACTTCCGGCGACAGCCGCACAAACTCGGATTCATCCATCACTGCGTCGATGGTGTGCCTTGTCTGAGCGACCAAGGCATCGAGCCTGATGATCTCGCGCAACAATACAAGGTTGGAGGCTAGCGCCAGGTGAATCTTGCGCTCACCCGATTCGATTCGCCGTGCGATTCTCACCTCGCCGTCACGATCTAGCAACGCAACTGTGCTCATCTCCCGCAGGTACATCCGGATGGGATCTCCCCCACTGTCGCTGTCTGCCAGATATCCGGGGACGACGCCCTCGTGCAGCTTCCCGACCCCGGCCTCATCCATGCGCGAGACGGGCTCCGGATGCCAGTAACCCTCTGGCTGCCCGATGACATCGATCCCCTGCTCCTGAAGCTCTTGGGTCATTTGCTGCGACTCGGCTACTGGATCGGCGGTATCCGACATCTGCTCATAGACCTCTTCGAACAACAGATAGCCCTTCTCTCGACCCTGCTGCAGGAGGTGCTGGAGAGTGAACTCACGCTCACCACGACTGCGAACCGCAGAGACGGTCATGAAGGATCTCCTGACGACGCTCGGCTCGGCACCCACAGTCGAAGTAGGCAAACAACAGGCTGTTTCTTGCTCGTGGCGGATACCTCTATCGATCCGGAAGAGAGTCCTGACACCTCCCGAACGGTCCTCTATCTATGACGTTCACAGCGGGGAAAAAATTCCTGCCCCCCCGTTCTCTGCCTTAGACTCTCCAACGGTGAAACGTTGCCAGGAGGCATGATCATGACGAACTCGAAGACGACAACCATCGCGCAGGCAGCCCTCGTCACCTCTCTAATCCTGATTCTGGGCGGCTCGCCAGTGTGCCCGGCCACCTCGCGCCCGCGGATTCGGGAACTCGGGGTTCGACCCGGCAACCTGTCCCCGGGGCCTCTCAATGCCATTACCGATGTGCACGGAGTTCGCGTGGGCCATCAGACTCTCGTGCAAGGCGATTCCGTGCGCACCGGGGTGACAGCAATCCTGCCACACGATGGAAATCTATTTCAGAGCAAGGTTCCTGCCGCGGTCTACGTCGGCAATGGCTTTGGCAAGGCCACCGGCTTCCTCCAGGTTCAAGAGCTCGGGCTGCTCGAGACTCCAATCATCCTGACCAATACTCTGAGCGTGGGCACCGCCGTCACGGCGGTCGTGGAATGGACCCTGAGGCAGCCCGGGAATGAGACTGTCCAGTCTGTCAACGCAGTGGTGGGCGAGACCAATGATGGGGTCCTCAACGACATTCGCGCCCTCAGTGTCGAGTCGAGAGATGTCCAAGCGGCGATCGATGCAGCCACGGATGGATCGATCTCTGAGGGCAATGTCGGGGCTGGCACCGGCACCAGGGCAATGGGCTGGAAGGCGGGTATCGGGACCAGTTCGCGAGTCCTCCCTCCCGATCTGGGCGGGTTCACCGTGGGAGCACTCGTCCAGTCCAACTTCGGCGGCGCATTGATGATCGATGGCGTACGGATCGGTGAGCGACTCTCGGAGCAAGCCCAGGCTTCACCGGAGACCGGCTCGATCATGATCGTTCTGGCTACCGATGCACCACTGGGGTCCCGCAACCTGGAGCGATTGGCCCGCCGTGCCATTCTCGCTCTCGGCAGGGTCGGCTCCTTGATGAGCAATGGATCGGGTGATTTCGTCATTGCCTTCTCCACTTCCGGATCCGTCCCCTACAGCGACAAGGCGCCGGACTACCTGGCTCGGCGCATGCGCAATGACAGGATGAGCCCTCTCTTTCAAGCGGCCGTCGAAGCTGTCGAGGAAGCGATCTACAACTCTCTGCTGCGGGCCGATTCCATGTCCGGCTATCGTGGAACCACAATGAAGGCCCTCCCCATTCGAGAACTCGAGGAGATCCTCTCCTCCGCCGGTGTCATTGACCCGACCCCGCAGTAGGGCCTGTCTGCCTTTCTGCCTCTCGACCTCTTGCCTGGAAGCCGGAAGCTGGCAGCTTCTTGTTACTTGTACCGAACCCCGTGCTTGACCACGATGTCTACATCCTGAAGCAGATTGATGTAGCGCAGCACGTCGCCCCGCACTGCGATGATGTCGGCGTACTTGCCCTCGCTGACGGTGCCCACCTCCTTCTCCACCCCCATCAGGACGGCTGGCCAATAGGTGGCCGAACGGATGGCTTCGATCGGCTCCACGCCCATCTCCCGCACCCAGATGTCCAATTCATTCCAGGTGGATTGGCTGTGGAACTTCATCGGAATGCCGCTGTCGGTGCCAACAAGCAGCTTGACCCCTGCGTCGCGCAGTTGCTGGAATTTGTGCTGCATTGTCGGGCGACGATCCGGTGTGATCTGAAAGTACGGGAGCCGGTTGGGATGGGCAATGGAGGCACGAATGTCGGCGACCAGCTCATCTGATAGCCCGACCTTCCAGGAAGGGTCGTCCAACATCTCTGGGTAGTCACGCACGTACTCGTAGTTGAACAGACCTTCGACGGTGGGTGTCCAGAACAACGGTCCCAGGTTCATCTGCGCGGTTCGCTCCTTGAGCATTTCCAGGACATCCTCCGGGTACTCAGGTGCCGTTGCCAGGCCCGTATGCTCGAAACAGTCGACACCCGCGATCAGACCACGGCGGATCTCCTCCGGGCGGTGCGCGTGCGCCACCACAGTAAGGCCGTGCAGATGTGCCTCGTCGACCACTGCCTCGACCTCCTCCATGGTCATCTGGTCCTGATCGATGAGCTTGATCACGTCGACTCCGGCCTCGGCCAGCCGCTTCACCTTGGCCCGGCCATCGGCCGGACTATCCACTCCCCAACGGAACTGCTCGGTTCCCGGGTACGGCTGCTTCTGAATAAAAGGGCCGGACATGTACATGGTCGGCCCGGGAATGTCTCCCCGGTTGATCGCGTCCCTGACCGCAATACTCTCCTCCAACGGTGCGCCCAGATCCCGTGCACTCGTGATGCCTGCAAGCAGGAGCTGTTTGGCAGAGGCCGGCATGATCACCGATTCGAAGAGCGGCGGGTAGGTCTTGTCCCAATAGGCGTAGTCGCTGTGACCGTTGATCATGAGGTGAACGTGCATGTCCCAGAGCCCGGGCAGCACCGTCATGCCCTCGGTCGAGATGATCTCTGCCCCTTCTGGGACCACCAGGGTATTCACCTGACCGACAGCTTTGATGCGCTCCCCTTCAATCACGATCACACTGTTGCGAATCGGATGACTGCCAAAACCGTCGATTAGCGTCCCCCCCACCAGGACAGTCAAATCCTCTCCCTTGACCGAGTCGACGCCTACGCCTACCCCCAGGACTTGACCGATGATCAATAGGTTTCGAGCCCACGCTCGAAGATTCCGTATCGACGATCTGTTCATTGCATAGCCTCCTTTGCCAGCCCGGGTGACACAGCAGCCACCGTGGAAGATCCCTCTTTGCTATGCGGGTATCTCGCTGGTGGGCAGATTCTGGCATAATGAAACAATTCACGGGTGAGAGTGGTTTGAATTGGTATGGAGGATCCATGCCAGGTCATGTAGATAGTCAGTGTGAGTTCGATACCGAGAGCCTCATTCTGCGGCTCAATATGACCGTGCCAGGCGACAAGTACGCCGTGACACCCGTGGTCGAGCGCATCATGACGATCGTTCAGGACATGGGTTGCGCCGAGGGCAAGGAGCAACAGATCGAGCTGGCGGTGCAGGAGGCGCTTGCCAATGCCGTGGTTCACGGCTGTGAGGAGGATCCGAATCGATCGGTCCAGGTGACGGTCGCCTGTGACGAGGATCGAGGAATGATCATCATGATTCGCGATCCAGGGACTGGCTTCGATCCCAATGATATTCCGAGCCCACTCAAGGCCGAGAATCTGTTCGCCAGTCATGGACGGGGCATCTACCTGATCAACGAGCTCATGGACGAGGTCCGCTTCGAGAAGGGTGGTACCGAGATCTGGATGCGCAAGCGATAGGCTCCTCGATGTATCTGCGGTTCATCCACATCAGCATCGAAGAGCCCCGACTCAAAGAAGTCCAGTCTTTCTACCAGGAGCGGGTGATTCCCGATCTCGAAGCGGCCGGGGGATGCCGTTTTGCCGGCCTCCTGCAGTCGACCTTGGATGGAGCTCGGTGCGTCTCCCTGACTCTCTGGGACAGTGCGGAGCAGGCTGATTCATGGGCGACGAGCGATCGCTATCGGCAGATTCTCGAAGACGGCTCTTCTCTCCTATCCGGGGCCGCTACCTGGCAGGGTGCACTCACAGACACCTCGATGCCCGAGTCGGCCACCAGAACATTTACTATCGAGGCAGGGGAACAGACCCGGCCCGATAATGCTCTTTCCGGCCAGGGTTTTTTCCGGATTACTTCATTTCGGGTCCGCGAAGGGGCCTGGGACGACCTGGTCCAGTTGTACGAGCACGAAGTCGTTGCCACTCTGCTCTCGATGCAGGGCTGTCGATCTGCCTTTCTGGTCGAGAGCACGGAAGATCCCGATCGGGGCCTCTCGGTTTCCATCTGGGACCGCGAGGAGGACGCGATCCGTTACGAGCTCAGCGGTAACTTCGATCTTCTCACTCGCAAGCTCAAAGACACGCTGACCCCCACACCACAGTGGCAGACCGCGATCACCTCGGAGGGAACCGCCAGGGGCAACCCACCCACCGAGGGGTATCGGGTCGTCATCGGAATTCAGCTCTGAACCGCCTCAGGTAATGAGGCGGTGAAAAGTGTCCGCGTCGATATTGCTGCCACAGACAATCACCCCGACACGCTTGCCCCGTAGCCTTTCTCTCAGGGGCCCACAAAGGGCTGCAGTGGCAGCAGCCCCGGCTGGCTCCACCACCAGCTTCATCTCTGTAAAGAGCAGTCGCATCGCCCGACAGATCGCGCCATCATCGATCAGAACCAATTCATCGACGAACCGCTGACAGAGTCGGAAACTGTAAGGCTCGGCATGCGGTGCCCCCAAGCTGTCGGCGATGGTCCGCACTTTGTCGATGGCCCGGGGCTCTCCAGCCGCAAAGCTGCGATGCATGGTGTCGGCGCCAACCGGCTCTACTCCGATCACCTCGCAACCCGAAGTCGAAAGCTTGGTGGCCATCGCCATGCCCGAACAGAGACCGCCACCACCGATCGGAATGATGATGGTGTCCAGGTCCGACACCTCCTGGTGGAACTCCAGGGCGACAGTCGCGGTTCCGAGACTAGTCTGGAGACCCTCGAACGGGTGAATAAAGGCACGCCCTTCCTCGGCCTCGATGCGCCGGACCTCTGAGAAGGCCTGGTGAACATCGCCCACCAGAACCACCTCCGTACCGAGTGCACGGCATCCGGCGATACGGGCCGGATTGGCATTCTCCGGCATCGCCACCTTGGCCGAGGTCCCTATCGAGCGGGCCGCATACCCGACGGCCATCGCATGGTTTCCGGCGCTCACTGCGGTCACCCCACGCGACAGCTGTTCGGGATCGAGCGCCATCATGTTGAGCAACGCCCCCCTCGGTTTGAACGTCCCGGTGTACTGAAACAGCTCCAGCTTGAGAAACACCCGTGTCGCATCGCCCACCGCTTTGGCGATCTCCGCTCCTCGCCATTCCCACACCGGGGTCCATCGTACTCGGTTGCCCAACCGCTCTCGCGCTGTCTCGATATCACCCAGAGTGGGGATCCCAGAGTGCTCGTCGCTCATCTCATCTCCTGTCTGGAGTCGTGGCTAGACACAGGTCTCACTTTACACTTATGCTTGCGCGCGCTCCGTCAGTGAGGAAATCGTGAAATCGTCTGCCTGCATCGTCGGTGTCCCCATGGACCTGGGTCAGTCCCGGCGTGGTGTCGATATGGGGCCCAGCGCCATTCGGTACGCGGGCCTCGACGATCGACTCCGCCGACTCGGCTGCCGCCTGCGCGATTGCGGCAATGTCGAGACCCCGGTGCGAGACGCGCTCCCTGCCGAGGGTGGATTGGCCTATCTACCAGCCGTCATGGAAACGGCAGAACGGGTTTTTCAGGCGGGCAGGGCCGCCTTTGCGGCAGCCGAAACACCTATCTTCCTCGGCGGAGATCACTCGATTGCCCTGGGTACCGTCGGCGCTGCCGCTGCCGACGGGAAGCTCGGAGTTCTGTGGATCGATGCCCACGCCGACTTCAACACCCCGGAGACCTCACCCACCGGCAACCTCCACGGTATGCCTTTGGCGGCGCTCACAGGTCGGGGCATCCCCGAATTGGTCGAGGTCGTGGGACCCGGTCCGACGATTGCCGACGTCAACACTGTCGTGCTTGGCGTGCGCAGTGTCGACCCGGGCGAGCGGGACTTGCTACGGGCTAGCGAGGTCAGCGTCTTCACCATGCGCGAAGTGGACGAGTCGGGCATAGGCCGGATCGCCCGCCGGGCTCTGGAACGACTCGAAGATTGCACCTCATTGCACGTGAGCTTGGACATGGACAGTTTGGATCCCAGCCAAGCACCGGGAGTCGGAACTCCCGTACCTGGTGGCCTCACCTACCGTGAAGCTCATCTCTTGATGGAGATCATCGCTTCGTCCGGCAAGGTCCAATCGATCGACGTTGTCGAGATCAACCCGATTCTGGACCACTCCAATCGAACTGCTCAGATCGCGGTCGAGCTCGTCGCCTCGTTGCTGGGACAGTCGATTCTTTAGCTCTTCTCGAGCGGCCGCTGTCAGCGACTGTCTACCACTCCACTGCATAAGTGGCACCGTCGTGGTACATCCATTGAAGAGGTTTGGCCTCTGCTCGGCGCTGAGACCAACTCCACCATGGCAAAGCGGTCATCCACCAACTCCCTCGCAGTCGAGTCAGACCAACGGCCGTCCGGTGCGACTGAACGGTCCCCGAGCGCGGTCAGACATTTCGATCTTCAGAGGGCCGCGGTGGAGCACTCTCCAGACAGTGTTCTGGTTCTCGACGGCAAGGGAACTGTGCTCTACGCCAATCGTCCCCTTCCCGGGATGAGGGAGGGAGCGATCCTTGGCAGCTCCATCCTGGAATCGATGCCGAGCTCGTGGCGCTCTACCGTCAGCGAGTGCTTGCAGCGGGTGGTCGAGACGGGTAGGGCCAGCCGGTTCGAAGTCGAGCTCAAGGACCCTTCTGGCCGGGCTCGGATTCTCGAGAGCCGCGTCTCTCCGATTCAGCCCAACGGCGAGGTGAGCCTGGTGGTGGTGAATACCACCGATGTCAGCGATCGCCGGGAGCTCGAGTCGAAGTTGCGGATCAGCGCGGAGCGCTACCGGTTTCTTACCGACACCATCACCGACGTCATCTGGACCATGGATCTCGACCAGCGGATCACCTACGTGAGCCCCTCGATACGCCCCCTGACCAGCTACAGCGTGGAAGAGATGCACATGATGGAGTTGCGCGAGATTCTCGCGCCTGAGTCCTTTGCCCTGGTCCGGGAGATTCTGCTCGAGGAGTTACGACTCGAGTACCAGCCTGACCTGGAGCCATCCCGTGCCCGCACCGTCGATCTCAAGTTGGTACGCAAAGACGGCTCTACCGTCTGGTGCGAGGCCCGCATGAGCTTTCTTCGAGATCATCGTGGCCGGCCAAAGGGAGTCCTGGGTGTGGCCCGCGACATCTCTTCCTGGCGGGAAGCCCAAGAAGCTCTCGTCGCCACCGAAGACAGGCTGAGGCGCGCCCAGCGGTTGGAGGCGGTTGGACAGCTTGCCGGCGGAGTCGCACACGATTTCAACAATCTCTTGACCGTCATCATCGGCAATGTCGAGCTGATACTCAAGGAGCTGACCTCGGGCGATGTTCTGCGAGCTCAGGCCGACGAGATCAGCAAAGCAGCGGACCGCGCCGCCGCCCTGACCCGCCAACTCCTGGCTTTCAGTCGCAAGCAGTTGATGATGCCCAAGGTGCTCAACCTCAACGCCGTCGTCGAGGACATGGCGAGCATGCTGCGCGGTCTGATTGGTGAGAACATCGAGCTGCGACTGGATCTCTATCCTGCGCTCGCGAGAGTCAAAGCCGATCCGAGCCAGATCGAGCTGGTGCTCGTCAACCTCGCAGTCAATGCCCGCGACGCGATGTCCGAAGGCGGCCGATTGGTAATCGAGACCGGCAACGCCCATCTCGATCCCAGACTGGGCGAGAGTGATTTCACGGTGGTCGAAGGCCCCTACGTGATGCTGGCCATCACTGATTCGGGCAAGGGTATCGACCCCTCGGATCAGGCCAAGATCTTCGAGCCTTTCTTCACCACCAAAGAGGTAGGCAAAGGCACGGGCTTGGGCCTATCGACGGTCTACGGCATCGTCAAGCAGAGTGGGGGCTACATTTGGGTGACCAGTCGTCCAGCTCAGGGCTGTCGATTCGAGATCTACCTGCCCCGAATCGAAGCCGACTATCCGGTCCAGCAGCAGAGCGACGAACAGCGACATCGGGCGGTCGGCAGGGAGACAGTTCTTCTTGTCGAAGACGAGGACAGCGTGCGCGCACTGAGCCGACGGATTCTCGAAGACGCTGGTTACCAGGTCGTCGAGGCGCCAAGAGCAGGCGTGGCTCTGGAGGTCCTCGAAGACGATGCTCAGGCCCTCGACCTATTGGTGACCGATGTGATCATGCCCGGAATGAGTGGTGCCAGGTTGAGTGAGCGAGCGGCCGCAATGCGACCGAATCTACCGGTACTCTTTATGTCTGGCCACAGTGAAGAGATGCTGACCCGACAGGCGGGCCTCGACTCTTCCACCAATCTCCTGCAAAAGCCCTTCACGCCCGAGGCGCTCATGGCCAAAGTCCGCGAGGTCCTGGACCTGGCTAGTGATCCCGCTTGAAATCGAAGCTGCCCAGATCGAGGGACCCGAACACCGCACCCTGAAACTTGTAGGCCGGCATGCTGCCGGCTGGCTCGTCTTCGGCCTCCTCGAGCCTCTCCACGAATTCGAGCCACACCTTCTCACGGCGCGAGATCTCTTCGAGATCACGGATCTTGCCGTAGTCCTGGACAAATCGATTGTGCCGGCAAAGGAGGCGAAAGGCGTATTCCGTATTGGGCCTCGGCAGTGGAAGGTCCAAAACCTCTACATCGTTGCCCACTTCATGAATGGGCTGTCCCCACTCGCTGTAGCCGCCAAAGATCGTCCCTAGCTTGCCCAGTATGTGGGCGATCTTCTCCTGCTTCAGGGCTTTGAGGAGTTTTGTCAGGGCCGGAATCGTCACTGTGCGATGCAGAGTCGGCTCCGCGAGCTTGACCTTGGCGCCCAGCTCCTCGTTGACGATCCGGACCATGAGGCTGGAGGTAATGCGATTGTCGGTTGCCAGATGAATTCGCTCGCCGATGGCTTGCGGTTTCTTCAGCGCCGCGATGATCCCTTCGACGACCCGATCTACGGTGACCAGGTTGATCTCGGCCGACGGATCTCCTGGGAAAACACTTGCCATTCTCGCCAGCATGGAGCCCTTCGAGCGCTCGATCCACGAGCCACTTCGGGACTCCAGGGTCTGTTGCGCTCTGCCGAAGAGATTCACCGGCGCGTTGACCACCTTGGTATCACCCCGATTGTTCCCAGCCCTCGACTCGCCGATGACGATCGCCGGACAGAGCTGCACCACCCTGAGCCCCTTGTCGAGCATGAACCGCTCAGTCTCGATCGACGCCATAGCTTTGGTGAGCTCGTAGTAGTTGTTGTAGAAGTTGCGAGGAAAGACGACCTCGTCTTCCCTTGCGGTTTTCTTGCCCTGGCGGCCGTGGATATACGAGGTTTCAATGCCGAGGTGGGCGATGAATGGGCTCACCGACGAGGTCTGCAGAGCGTACGAGAACCGGAGTGCGTTCAGTGTGCCCATCACATTCGCCCGGAATGACTTCTCATAAGGGTCGTCAAATGCCACGCTCGCGGCACAGTGGATCACGTGTGTCACCCGGCTCCGGATCCTCTCCAGATCCTCGGCCACGATGCCAAGGTCGGGCTGCTCCACGTCCCCACCGACAAAGTAGAACTTGGATCGGTGCTCGGGTGCGTCGATCCACAGCTGTCTCAACAAAGCCTCGCCTCGCTGCTCAGCGGTGAGCGTCTCCAGAATCTCTCCGGTCTTGCGATCCTTGATCTCCCGGGGTCGAACGACCACGATCATCTCCGCGATGTTGGGATCGTGTGCCGCCTGCCAGATCACCTCCTTGCCGACGAATCCTGTGCCTCCGGTCAGCAGGATGCGGAGTCGAAGTCGACCTCCCTCCTCGACCTGTTCCAGTCTGCTGGCCACCTCCTGTTGCATCTCGCTGATCCGCTGTTGGCTCTCCTCACGCTCGTAGGGAAGCCTCTTGTACCGAAAGTAGTACTCTCTCTCCTTGAGTCCGAACAGGGCTTTGGAGACCTTGGTCACATCCGACTCCCCGATGGCCTTGGCCACCACCTCGGAGGCTCGATAGCCCAGCTTGCGCCTCTCCTTCATCCGTCGCCGAGCCTCCTCTTCCGATCCGGTCGCCCGCACCACACGGCTCATCGTGTGACGGGCATGAATATCCACTACGTGATAGTCGCGGTGGTAGCGAACCAATAGCTGCCGTGGCAGGATCTCTTCGTCGAGCACCTCGCCGGTGATCAGACTGATCCTCTCGATATAGCGTGATGGCTCCATGTCGGTGAGTGGTCCCGTAGCTTTGCTCATCGATCCATCTCCCAGGTCAAGACTCAAGCGCTACGATTCAACATAACGCTACCCGGACTTCGAAACAAGGTGGCTTTACCGCCGACGCTGTAGGTTCAGTAGACAAACTCACGGATATCGTAGCGGCTCACTCTGAGGCCCTCTCGGCGCAATCTCGACGCCATCTGGGTCATCTCCTCCTCCACTTCGTCTTCGCTCATCGGTGTCAGTTCGGCTGCTTGGCGCTGCTGTTGATAGGTGGAGCCGGCGTGCTCGATAAAGGGGGACAGGTAGATCTGGTCGCGACGGTCCAGCGGTAGATCCAGCAGCAGATTCTCGGAGGCGGCGCGATGGCGGTGGCGAAACTCCCGGCCTCCGAGGCCGATCATGACGATCAAGGAGATCTGGAGATCGACACTCTTGAGCACCGCGACAAACTCTGTCAATTCCTGGGCCGATCCCGGCTTGTTGACGAATTCGAGCAATTCGTCCAATCCTGACTCCATTCCCACATGGACTCGCTCCAGTCCCTGTCCCCGCAGTTCCCGCCAGTCATCAGCGGTCCGTCTCTCGCCGCTGACCAGGTCCACAAATCCGTTGAGCCGGCGCCCAGGGAAGAACTCTTGAACGATCTCCAACAACGGCAATAGTTTGCGATTCGACATTGCCAGGGCATTGCCATCGGCAAGAAATATGTCCCGCCGAAGCCGCAATCCCTCTCCTAGCAGATGCTGAACAGCAGTGACGTGCGCCGCGAATTCGGTCGCCTCCCGGATGCGAAACGGCCGGTCCATGTAGAAGTTGCAGAAAGTGCAATCGTTCCAGGTGCATCCCTCTGTTGCCTGCAAGACCACCGCGAGGTACTGATCGGGGGGCAAGATCGAGATAGGTCGGTAGGCAAGCTGGAAACGACTCTTCTCTGCGGCAAGCCGGGTCGGGGTCCACGGCAGAATCTCCTCAGCGAGTCGCCGCCGGACCTCACCCGTTGAAATGCCGTGAATATCCTGTGCCAGCTGCTGGACCTCTTCGAATACCTGCCTGGCTTCCTCGTCTGGAAGATGACGGCGCCGCCGAGTCCCCTGGCGAAAGCGAAGATGAACCTCGCTGGCCAGACTTCGCTTGTAGGTTCGACCGTTACAGAAGTAGAAAAGCCAACGCCCCTCGCGATCGAAGGTGATGGAGTGGGCCCGATCTGGGCTTAGAACAGTTGCCCGTGTGGTCAAGCTCGCCAACAGCTGGGAACCAATCGGACGCGGTCGCTGTTGAGACGAAAGGGGTTTCAAAGCGAGGTCTTTCGGATCCTTCGGACCTGCGAGATCATGGCTGCCGCTTCCGCTATCGAACAGCGAGCAAGATTGATGGTCATGTGATAACGCACCGGGTCGTCGACATCGACCCCGAAATGGTGGCGAAAGAACTTGTGGCGAGCGAGCTCGATCCGCCCCATCTGACCCTCCGCCTCCGCTGCAGTCAGCCCATGCATCTGCGAGTAGAGTTTGATGCGGGCGGCGAGGGGTGCCACCAGCCGAACGCGGAAGCCCCGTTCGGCTGGCAGGATGAGATCCGCTCCACGGCCCAGAAACACGCAGTTACCCTGCCGAGCCAGCGAGAGCAGCGTCTCGCTGAGTCGCCGAAAGTAATCATTGCGCACGAACTCGCTTCGCATCAGCGAGCGTAGGCTCTCCTCCCACCAGTCAAGATCGCGCTCGTCCATGGATTCATAGACCTGTCGACGCATCTCGTCATCGCCTGCCATGGCATCGAGAATCTCACGGTCAAAGACCGGCCATCCCAGCTCCTCACCCACCTGGATTGCGACTTTTCCACCCTCGGTTCCCACCTGCCGCGAGACACAGACAAAATCTTCGACGCCGACATCTTCCGTTTCGCTTGGCTTTATCCGTTGTTGTCTGGCCAGCTCCCAATTGCGCATCTGGCGCTCCACGAGATCGGCGATAACGCCACTACTGGAAATGATCTTGGTTGGCATGGTCATTCCCCCTGGCACTCAGTTTACTCCTACCCAGCCTGCGACCGCGTAGCAAACCAGCGCCACCAGGACTACCATCGAAAAGCCAAAATGCACGGCGACCAGCGGTGCCGCAGCAGCGCCGACCACAGAGGCACAGCCGTTGATTCCCCAAGCCCATGGCACCAGTATCGGCTGCCGGGTCCCCACTCGCAACAGACCCTGTGGAAATGGAATTCCCATGCAGAAAGCAAGCGGTGCCAGCAGCAACAGGGTCAGGAGCAGCCTCACGATCCGAGGCAAGCCGATGGTCAACTCGAAGAAACTTGGCAGCCCCAGCAGGTATGCGACCCCAAGGACAACGATGACACCGATGGCGGTGGCGGGTGCAATACTCTTCGCATAACCACTGCCCAGACCGGCAAACACCAAGAAGCCCACCAGAACAACAGCAACCGCGTACAGAGGGTGGCCCAGAAACAGGGTAAATCGCTGGATAAAAGCGATTTCCAAAAGCAGGAACGCCAGCCCAAGAGCGGCGAAGTAGATCAATACCCTGCCGGCTCCGGTGGCTCCACTATTCCTCTTCACCCACCGCAAGGGTAGGAGAATCAACACCAGCCCGGCCAGGGCGGCTTGAATCACCGTGGCGACCAGGATCAGATATCCCCACTCCACCAGCGGTGCACCGACCCGGCCCTGAAGGCGCAGCAGCTCCGGCAAAGCCGCCCATTTGAAGAAGTGGAAAAAGAACGGACGATCATCGGTCGCCGGACGGATGTGGAATTTGTAGTTGGTGTAGAAATCCTCGGCGTTGTCCAGCAGAGCGACAGCACCGTCGTATAAGTACGGAGCCTCCAGACGGTTGAAGCGATTAGCTTCCTGGCGCTCCATTCCAGGGTAGAACGACAGATCGAACGATCTCTCCTGGCAAAAGTCCCGGATCTGCGCCAACTCGGTATTGTCCAAAGCACCGTTCTTCACCAGTGTCGTCACCACACCCCAGCCGCGGATCTGCACCAGTCGATCTTGGGGATGTTGGACACCGAGACGCCGCCAAGTCTCGATGACCGTGGCGGTGAGTTTCAAATTATCCCGCGGCGGCACCCGGAGCCATCGGGTCAGTGACAGGAACCCGTTGGGTGCCAGCCGATCGATCATCCCCAACATGGCTTCCACGGTATACAGATAGCTTGTGCCCATGGCACTCGCACCACCGGTCGAGACAGCTTGCGATTCGCTCAGAGCCACCTGAATCAGGTCGTATTCTCGATCCGTTCTCTGGGTATAGCTCCGCGCCTCATCGATATGCAGCTCCACCCCGGGCTGCCGGACAAGATCGCCGGAAAAGGTCAGGAAGTCCTCCGACAAAAGGGCAGCCAGCTGCGGGTTGTACTCCACGACATCGATCTTGCGCGGCCGATGCCGCAACGCCGCCGCCACTTCGCTGCCGCCACCAGCACCGACCACCAGGACTACCGGCCTATCGAGCAGATGGTAGGGCAACGAGGAGGGGAGATAATCCAGATATCGAGGAAAAGGTGCTCCCTCGTGACGCTGGTTGATCACGGCCATCGACTCCCCGTCGGCAAACACGCCGAGCTGCTCGGGTAGGTCGCCATCGAATTGCAGGCTCAAACCTGGCGCGTGGCGGAAGGGAATCGTTGGGCTCGAGACCACGGTCAGCAGACCGAGGGGGCTGGATCTTGTAACCAGAACCGTGGTGTCCGGCACTAGCAGAGCCTTGCTCAGGCCCTTGTACGAAGACATTCGCAACGCCAGCCAGTCGGGTGGCCAGAGAATCAGGATCCCAGGCACCACCAGCACCAGTAACCACCTCCTTGACACCCCCCGTCCCCAGCCGGTGAGGCTCACTCCGGCAGCCAGGAACCCCACAACACCGAGGACCCGCAAGCAGGTGCCGACGGGAAGCACGAACAATGCGACAAGCATCCCTATCGCACCCGTGGCGGCTCCCAAGAGATCGGCCCGGTAGAGCACGGGAACCTCGTCGCCGACAACCATGAGGGCCAATCCGATACAGAGGGCAGCAAAGAGGAACGGCAACGCCAAGACGAGGTAGAGCACCAACAGATAGGCCAGCTGGCGCAGTTCCCAGACTACTGCCAAAGGGTTGAAGGGAACTCTCTGGCCAACCGCGACACAGACCAACGCCAGAGCACTGAACATGGCAGCACAGCAGGTGACCGCGATCTGTGGCCGGCGGTCAGGATCGACGGCCAGCCATCGGTTCGCCAGGGTCAGCACCGTGCCACTCACGCCGTATCCCAATAGTGCGAGGCTGATCACCATCGCGGCAAAGTGATGCCACTGGACAATGGAAAAGATCCTCATCAGGAGGATCTCGTAGGCAATGGCTCCGGCAGAGACCAAGAAAATGGCTGCTCGGAGGTGCATGGGGTAATGAGCTCTGGACCGATCGGCTCCAGCCGCGATCTATTGGCCGCCGGTCAGGGGTACAAACGCAACGGGAAGCACCTGACGAGTGCGGACCTCACCCGCCGCGTCCTTCTCTACGATGGTCAGTTGCTGCACGGTGAAAGGTCCCCCCACTGGAATCACCATGATTCCCCCCGGCTTGAGCTGCTGGACCAGTGGCGGTGGGATATGGCTAGCGGCTGCAGTCACAATGACTGCATCGAACGGAGCCTGCTCCTGCCATCCGTGGTAGCCGTCTCCGATCCGGGTTGTCACGTCGTAGCCCAGTCGAGCCAGGCGCTCTGCCGCCTGCGTCCCCAACTCCGGAATGATCTCGACACTGAAGACGTCGACACCCGTCGCGGCCAGCACCGCCGCCTGATACCCGGAACCCGTACCGACTTCGAGGACCTTCTGACCCGGCCGCAGCGCCAGCAGATCGGTCATCAGCGCGACGATATATGGCTGGGAAATCGTCTGACCATAGCCGATCGGAAGGGGGCGATTATCGTAGGCGTGACGACGGCTTTGCTCCGGAACAAACTCATGTCGCGGCACGCTCCCCATGACCTCCATCACCTTGGGGTCGAGCAGCTTGCGGCCAATCTGGCGGCTCGTCCACCGAACATCCGCCTCGATCTCCTCGAGCAAGCGCTGCCTGGCGGTCGCGTACGGGTCGGCGGCTTCCAGTCCCGGCACCATCATCTCAACCAGGACCCACATGAGGATTGCCGGGAGCAGCCGCGATATTTCTGGAAACCTCTTCATGACGGCATCGATCGCTACCTAGTGGACTGTAACGCCCAAACGCTTAGCGCCTAAGCGGCCCTCGCGCCCGATCTCGGCGTTGCACCTACTCGACATAGTCCCGCTATGCCTGCGTCGGCTTGCCTTGAGCTCGAACACGATGACTCGCATTGCGATGGGTACCCCTCCACGATTCCATAACACGCGCAGAGCAGGTCGAATTTCCCGTCGGCGCCAACGGCGATAGCATGCTGGTAATGGGATACCTGACAAGGATGAACGGCAAGACAGAGGATCAACCAGTTGTATCACGATCTCTCCTGGGTCGACTCCTGCTCGTGGCTGGGGTCATCCTGCTCCTGGTCTTTGCCGCCTGGGTTCTGAAGCACTGTCGTGGCGATGCGCCGGCGCTGTCCGATTTCACCAATGTCGCCGTGCTGCCCCTGACCAACTCGACAGGAGATCCGTTGCTTTCCTACCTGGCAGCAGGATTCAGCTCGGATCTCAGAGCACGTCTCAGCGAGCTGCACAGTCTCCAGCTGGCATCACAGTCCGAGGCTTGGAGCCAAGTAGACAACGATCTCAGTCTTCAGCAGATCGCTCAGGAGATGGGAGTCGAGCTTCTCGTTCACGGCGATCTGTCCCAACGAGCCGGAAACCTGAAGGTTGTCGTCGAGGTCTACGACGCCAGGGCCCGCTCGGTTCTGGGCACGGTCGAGCATCAAAGAGCCAAGGAGAGACTTTTCGACCTTGAGCAGAGAATCGCCAAGGATCTCGCAAGTCTTATCGGGGTCGCCCTGTCCCGAAGCGAGCGCTCACGGCTGCGGGAAAATGCTACACGCTCTCTCAAAGCCTACGACTACTATCTTCGCGGTCTGCAATATCTGGAAGACTGGACCAACCCGCGGGGCGCTAGTTTTGCCGCCGATCTGCTGCGCCAGGCGGTGCAGCTCGATCCGCAGTTCCCACGTGCACATGCGGACTTGAGTAAAGCCCTGTGGCGGATCCACCACCAGGACCAGCAAGAGCAGACCTTGACCGAGGCTCTTGCCGAGGCCACCCAGGCTCTGAAGTTGGACTCGAGTCTGCCGGCGTCGCGCGTCGCGGTGGCGCGCCTGGTATCGAGCCCGAACACGAACGCCCTGCCCGAGAAGTGGAAACCTGACGAAACCTACAGAGAGCTGGCCGCAGACTATCTGCTCGTCGGTGAGTTGGAGAAGGCCGAGAGCAGCCTGCGAGCAGCGGTTCAGCTCGGATCCCGGAATTGGCGTAACAGCTACCTGCTGGCAGTCTTCCTGGAACGCAGTGGTCGGCTCGACGAAGCCGCAAGCGTCTTCGAGCAAGCTGCCCAGCACGCACCGGAAGGCATCTTCTGGCCGCAGGAGGCCGTGGTCAACCTGAGGCTGGCTGATGACGATCCTAGCGGTGCCATTTCCGCCTTCGAGGCCATGGGCGGTGGCGCCACTGTGCAGGCCAGAACCCTTATCGGCGTTGGCAGGGCCTACCTCTTGGCGGGACGGCCCGATTTGGCCGAACCCCTGTACCGGAGAGCCACAGTGCTGAGCCCTCAGGATCATTGGTCTCGCCGACTCCTTGGAGACGTCCTGAGTCGCCTCGGGCAAGTGGACGAGGCGATCGATCAATACACTGCAGCTTTCGAGCTCGTCCAGGACGAGTTGTCGAACAATCCCTATGACAGCGAGCTCGAGCTGTTGGCCACACTGTACTCAGCCAAAGCCAAGCGCTGTACAGAGGCCCTGCCGCGAGCCGCGACTCTTCGCCGCCACTTATCCGAGAATGCCGAAACGAGCTATGAAATGGCTTTGGTCTTCTCTCTCTGCGGCGACCGTAGGATGACCCTCGATGCGTTGCGAGCGGCGGTGGGTTTCGGAGTTTCTCCCGAGTCGATACAAAACACCAGGGAGTTCGAGTGGCTAGCAGGAGATCCGGCACTTCTCGAGCTCCTCTCGGCACCCAGCGATGTACCACCCCGACCTTGAGTTAGAATTGTGCGCCATGCGTTTCGCGACCCTGACCTGCGTTCCCCTGCTCCTGTCCCTCGCTCTCTCCAACCCAGAGCTGGGTACTGCTCAGACTCTGGTGGTCGCCAACAAGAGTGACGACACAGTGGACCTGCTGGACCTGAAGAATGGTGAGTCAGTGGCGACTTTGCCAACCGGACATGCGCCGCACGAGATCGCTGTTTCACCAGATGGTGAACTGGCGGTAATCAGCAACTACGGCGACCGGGAGTCCCCCGGATCGACATTGACCCTAATCGATCTGGTCAATGCCTCGGTGGTGAGGACCATCGATCTCGGGAGCCACACTCGCCCTCACGGACTGGCTTGGTTCGGGGACACTCGTGTAGCCGTCACCACCGAAGGAAGTGCCCACCTCCTGGTCGTCGATGTGGGCAACGGCAGAGTCGTACAGGCCGTTGAAACCGGACAAGATGTGTCGCATATGGTTACCGTGACACCCGATGGGAAACGCGCTTTCGTGGCCAACATCGGCTCGGGGAATGTCACCGCCGTCGACCTGTCGGCAGGCAAGAAGCTGGCCGATATCGTGACCGGCGAGGGTGCCGAGGGAATTACGGTGACACCGGACGGCACAGAGGTCTGGGTCGGCAATCGCGCCGCCGATACCCTGAGCGTGATCGACCCTGCAACACTCCAAGTGATCGCCACGGTGCCCTGCCCAGGTTTCCCTATCCGCGTCGCCATCACACCCGACGGCCAGCGTCTCATGGTGTCTGCCGCTCGTAGCGGCGAAGTGGTGCTCTTCGACCCGGTCAAACGGCAGGAGTTGATGCGCACGAAGCTCGATCTGAGCAATGCACCCGATGCCAGTCGACGTCTGTTTGGCGATCGGTTTGGCGACAGTCCTGTCCCGGTGGGCCTGGTGATCGGACCCCAAAACGACATCGCCTGGATCGCAGCGACCCAGGCCGACGCCGTAGTGGTGGTGGAACCCGCTGGCTTGCGGGTACTAGATCTTCTGCGCGCCGGTCACGAGCCCGATGGCATGGCCTTCAGCCCCAAGTCCGCGCAGGCCACCCATCGACCCAGCGAATAGAGGGGCTATCCGCCCTCACCCGCGTCGGGTTTTGGTGCACTCCACGGTGGCACCACTCCGATACTGCGCGCATACGCAATGGACTGCCCCAAGTGCTCGTGTATGTGAGTGGCGGTGAGATAGAACACAGCTCGCTTGCTCCACTGCCGCCCAAAAAACTCTACATTCTCGTCCATGCCATCATCCGAGGCTGCCAGCATCGCCTCTTTGGCAGCCGCGAACGCCCCCTTGAGAGTCTCGATCACCTCGACTTTGTCGGTGATCTTCTCCAGCTCGCCGGCATTGTCCGGTGCCGGACGACCAACACCCTGCAGAATCTGAAAAGTACTCCCCGCGAGATGCATATAGACCTCACTGACCGAGCGCACGCCCGCCGCTGGTCGCCAGTCGTACTTGTCCGCCGGCACGGCCTCCGCAAGTCCAACGACCTTCTGCTCCAGACGCGCCAGATCCATCAGGTAGTCCGCCCGGAATCCCGACTCCGGCATCTCGGCAGCGCCCTCTTGTGCCACCAGAGAATGCCCGGCAGCGACGCCGACCAGGGCCAGAACACCGACAATGAGGACAGAGCTCCACTCAACCGCTTGACCGCTTCGACGCATTCCATGGCCTCCTTTCCGAACCGCAGGACTCTACTCTACTCCCGAGGCATCACCGCCGCAAAACGCTTGACAATACCGGCCACCGGCTCCACTTCTGTCACTCCTCCGACACTCTTGCCAGCCTGCAGGAAATCCCGGTACGAGAACGACCGATACGAAGACCGCTTCAGCTTCCAGAACGACTGCAGCGAATAGAGCATGCGCATCCAGTGTTTGGTCTTTCTGCCTCTCAGCATCCTACGGGCGATGGGTCCGGCTTGGGTCCCGACACGATCGATATAGGGTGTGCGGATCACCGACACGGGTACACCGGTCATGCGTTCGGTCAGGACGATGTCGTCCGCCTCGGCTGCGACGACAGCCTGCTTGTAGTCCTGACTTGCATTGCATTCCTCAGTGGCGATGAATCGGGTGCCCATCTGCACCGCGTCGTAGCCGAGACCCATGACCCGAGCGAATTCTCCTTCGTCCCCCACGCCACCGGCACAGACCAGTGGCACCTGGAAATCTCCCAGCTCTTCAAAGAGGGCCTCCGCGCTGCTGGGTCCTGCATGACCTCCGGCCCGATTGTTGACTGCAATAAGCCCATCTACCCCGCTGTCGAGGGCCTTTTGAGCCCAGCGTCGTTCGGTAACGTCGTGATAGACCAGACCCCCCACTGCGTGCGCCTTGGTTACGACCCAGTCCGGCTTGCCCAGTGAGGTCACAAAGAATCGGATCCCCTCCTCCAGCGCCAGGTCGACAAATCTCTGCATCCGTTCGAGGTATTTCCGCGATGACCGCTCGACGATCACGTTCATCCCTATCGGCTTCGAGGTCAGACTACGGATGTACTCCAGGCCCGGGCGAAAGTCGTAGCCATGGACGTAGACCAACGAAAGGGGCTGAATAACGCCGATGGCACCGGCCGCCGAGGCCGCAGCGACCAGTTCCGGGTTGCTACACGGATACATGGCTCCACAAATAATGGGCACCTCGATCCCTAGCGGTTCTGTCACTGCCGCGCCGATCTTCTTCACTTTGTCAACCTCCCCAGACACCAGTGGCACTGGTATGGTGGACCCATGCACGACGGTGAGACGATCGTCGCCTGGGTTCTCTTCTGGCTGTTCGCAGCCATCACCACTATCTCCACTTTCTTGATCACCGATCACCACCGTCCGCGACGTCAGGCGGTCCTGGTTTCGGGAGCCGTGCTGGCCTTCTTTGTACTCCTCTTTCTCGGCCTGCGCGCGCTGCTCGCAAATCTAGGACTCTGAAGCCGTTTGTCGAAAGAAAAAGGGGCTTGACCAGGCAGCTCCGCCATCCTGCTGTACTCCCCGGACGTAGATGTACTCTCCCGCTTGGACATCCGCTACCGGCAGATCGAGGCTGCAGTGACGCTGCCCCTCACAGGAGGCTGTGTGCACGATTTGCCCACTCTTCACCACATCGATTCGGTCCAGGGCGGCCGGCGCAACAATCGCGACCCTCAGACGCCTCTCCCCCGCTGGCATATCGCCGAAGAGACGACTGTCGAGGGTCGAACCCATTGGATGGTCTCCGATTCTGGCCGACAGCCAGATTCGTGGTCCGTTCGTGGCATAAACCCGTCGGGCCCGAAGCGCCTCCAGTACCCCCTCTCGTGTCAACTCTTCGCTCAAGATGGCCGCCAGGCCGCCAGAGACGGCGTTCAAATATGCCAGCCCCGGGTGCCCATCGTGACTGTCACCGCTACCCACAAACCCCATCTCGAAGCCGCGGTCCAGGGCATCCCGGACGAAGTTTCCCTCCACCGGACTGTAGATCCGGGCCGGAGAGTCCATCGCTTCGCTGCTCCCGTGGACCGATACGATTTCGGTCACCGGTTCCAGCTCAGGATCCGGTGGATACTCCCAATTGGTCGCGATCGGGCCACCGGCCGAGTGATGGGCAAATGTGAGAGCTTGCTGACCCCGCAGCGCTTGCCACAGCTGAGCTGGCGTTTCGAACTCCTCGGCCACCGAGCTGTAGATCTCACCATGATCCGAGAAGTAGAGAACATGACGGTGCCCATGAATCCAGCTGGTCCATTCGTATCCCAGTAGGGTGACGAATTCCCCCGGCCGATGAAACAGCTCGGTTTCTCGCCGGATCTCTTCCCACAGCTCGGGATGAACCGCCAGCGGCTCCATTCCCCAGTGGTCGTGATCGGTCAAAGCGACGACATCCAGCGCTGCAGCATCGCGAGCAAATCGGAAGTAGTCCTGCGGAGTCCCTGTACCATCGCTGAGCCCCGAGTGACCGTGCAAGTCGGCCCAGAGAATGCGAGAGATAGAGTCAGCCACCACCATCGGGTTGCTCTGGGCAGCTAGACCATCTGCGGTAAGACCTCTCACGACGACGGATCCCGGAGCTCCGACCTCCACCCAAGTCGACAGGGCACCGGCGGCATTCGCCTCGAGCTGCATTGACTCCGGCAGAGCGAACCCGTCCGGTCCTTGCAGCACGATGTCACCACTCCAGCCTGCGGCCCGATTGCCGAGTGCATCGAGAACCGCGGCGGTGAGCTTTACCCGTTGACCCGGGCGAGCCGTCGTCGGCAAGGTGAGCACCAGCCTTGCCGCTGGTCCAGCACCCACCTCGAGGCAGAGCTGGTTCTCCAGGAGTGAGCGAATCCCGTCCCCGTCTGCATCGACCGCAAAGTAGAAACAGGAGCGGCTTTCGGCATAGCGGTCCGCCAGGGCGCCGCCGGAGCCAGCACCATAGACGATGCGAATCTGCTCACCTGGATCGAGAGATCGCCCCATGATCTGTATCGCCAAGAGTTGCTGATCGATAGTCGACGGGATCAACTCCAAGCCCTTCGCGTCCGACTCGACAGTCGTGTAGCCGAGAGCATCTTGGGCAACGACTTGGGGCGTGCTCCAGCCCCAGAACGGCGGTGCCTGAAAGAAGAGCCACCCCCCCTCATCGATGCCGTCGGGTCCGGTCTCGAAGACGAAGCTCCAGGTCCCTGGTCGACCGGCCAGAGCCGGATCCGGAGTCCCTTCGAACTGCACCCGACCCCCACCGTCCGCGGGGTGTCGTGGTGCCACCAGATCCTGGCGCAGGGCTTCTACAATCTCCATTTGAGCGGTCGGAGAACGACTCCCTTCAGTAGCCAAAGTCTCTTGCTCGACCGGCTGTCGACAGCCCCCGGCCACAATCAGGACGAGAGCAACCCACCAGCGCACCGATGCAAACCTGCTGATCACCATTCCTCCACTCCATGAGAGTAGCGCAAGGTCGCCACCCGAGTCAGCACAGTTGAACCCTCGTCTCAACGAAACTCAGGGCGACCCCGTGCGTAGGACAAGACAAGGGGAGCACTACTCATGAAGCGGTTGATCAAGATCTTTTTCGCCTTCGTAGTGATAGCGGCCCTGGTCGTAGCTGGCTATTTCTGGCTGCAGAAGCGGAATCAGCAAGAAGCGCCTTTCGAACTTTTCAAGGCCGAGCGCGGCTCCATCACGGAGAAGGCGATTGCTGTTGGCCAGATCGAGCCCCGTTTGAAATTCGAGGTCAAGTCCAAGATCCCCGGTATCGTCAAACGCTGCGTGGTGGAGGTCGGCGACCGGGTCGAGCCGGGCGATTCCCTCTTCGAGATCGCTCCCGACCCCACACCGACAGAGCTCGTAGAGGCCCGGCGTCGGGTCGAGGCGGCGGAATCGGCTTACAAGCGGGCCCAATCCGATTGGAAACGCTCAACTCAACTAGCGGACCAAGGCATCATCGCCACCGAAGAGGAGGACGCCCGCCGCGAATCCTTCGAGCTAGCCCGGATCGAGTTGGAAACTGCACAAGACAACCTCGAGCTCGTCCGTGAAGGGCGAATCACCGGCCGTGGCCGCCAG
>Ga0255055_10000688_pt1 | contig 25616 bp, 23 predicted proteins | sample JV7_2_27_MG_FD_188633 | JGI IMG/M metagenome (GOLD analysis project Ga0255055, IMG submission 188633) | Seawater microbial communities from Jervis Inlet, British Columbia, Canada - JV7_2_27 | ecosystem: Environmental > Aquatic > Marine > Inlet | place: Canada: British Columbia | collected...
GGTGGAGTAGTTTGCGCGTGCTCCAGCGGGGGTTTACCTTGCGCAGCGTCACCAGCTCATCCACGATAACCGCGTCTGTCTACCAAGACATCAACGTGGTCGGTGCGAGCGTTCTTGAAACCAAGCCAGACCATGTTGCATGAACTGGCCGGCCCATCTACCCTGGTGCCCAGGATGGGCGTCTTACTGGATATGTTGATGCGTTTGGCGGATTCGCTGATGGGATAGTAATTCAGCTGGTAGTCTTCGAGAAATCTATGTCTCTGTTCACTCACGACAACACCTTTCCAGGGTATGTGGACCATTTCCTCTAAGAAGAAAGTGTTACCGCTATCCTTAGTATTTAGGTTACCGATGTCCCATTATGATTCGGTTGATTAGATATACAAATAATTATCAAAGACCGTCAGGCTCAATATGGATGATGACATCGCTTATAGGAAGCAGAGATTCAAGCAACCGTTCTTTTACTACATGTGAAATCTGATGCCCATCACGTACTGACAAGTCGCCGCTTACAACCACGTGAATATCCATCAAGAACCCCAACCCACTCTTACGAATTCTGCACTTTTCAACATCAACCACGCCTTCGACTTTAGTCGCTATTGATCTAATTTGTTTTTCTACCTCTCCGGGTGCAGCAGCATCCATCACTTCATCGAGCGCTGGACGTAACAGGCGAAAACCATTGAAGAGGATCACACAACAAGCTAATAAAGCGGCCCAATCATCCGCTGCTTCATATCCAGGGCCACCAACAAGAGCTATGCTTATCCCTAAAAATGCAGCCACTGAAGTAATCGCATCAGAGCGGTGATGCCAGGCATCACTCTTCAGAGCGTTGCTATCCAAGGATTGACCTATCCGGAACATCCTCCGATACAACATCTCCTTGGTTAATATGACTAAAGCAAGGACGAGCAATGTATACCATGCCGGTGTATGGTGAGGGGTAAGAATCTCCCGGATACTCTGGACAGCAATAAGGATGGCGGCGCCTATAAGAAATACCGCGACCATTACGCCCGCAAGCGACTCGGCTTTTCCATGTCCATATGGGTGGGATTGATCTGGTGGTTTCGAGGATAGGCGAAGACCACCCCACACCATTAGGGATGAGAATATGTCGGCTGTTGACTCAATCCCGTCTGCGATCATTGCATAGGAATTGCCTAGAACTCCAGTTGATATCTTCACCAAAGCAAGGACGAGATTTATTGCAATAGCGCTGCCTGCTAATGCCAAACCAGATTCAATCGATTGCATAAAATCGTCTCCGCTAGATCTTGTCCATCGCGGCCGAACGAATCCGAGATGAGCACCGTAGGATGACTCTACTCCATATCAGACTCGCGCGCATCCCAGGACCAGCGATAGTCGGCAGGAAAAGTCTTCTGCAATGTGATAATACCGCCGCTCTAATCTCCCGTCCAATTTGGGGTGGCTTATGAACTCTATTGAAGGTGCCGGGCTCAGAAAATTCCTCCTCTTCCAGCAATCCTTGGATTAGTACATCAATAAAACAAATCCTGTTCTGAGCGAAGCGTGGGAAACCGAGGATCTTCAGTTGATAATACCGAATCCTAAATAGGGGGGCTTGGAGCGTCAAACTGCTTATTAGGGTGGCCTAGCAAATTGCGGTTCAATAGAACCTAACTAGATATTAATTGACCACCCACACAAATTCTACGCCAGTGCCTCAATCGAGTAAACATCTTCAAAGTTGCATTTGAGAGTTGAAGCTGCCTAGAAGATTGTCATCTGGTGTGGATGCGGAAATAAGACTCTCCAGATAACAACAAATCCTTACGGGAATAATGGATACAGGATGGGCAATGTGATCATAGTGCTGATGAAAAGAAAAATAGTGAGCAGTATTCCCACGCGTGCGTAGTCAAAGAACTTGTAGCCTCCCGGGCCAAAGACCAGCACATTGGCCTTATGACCCACCGGTGTGAGGAAGCTAGTGGCAGCGCCGATGACCACAGCCAGCGTAAAGGTCAAGTGGTTGGCTCCCAGGCTCAGGGCGGTGCTAAGCGCAATTGGCACGACCAGTACCATGGCCGCCGCGTTGGACATTGGCTGGGTGATCAAAGCTGCCAGGATGTAGATCCCGGCAAGCGCGGCCATCGGACCAAGATCGCCTACCGTTCCAAGCAGCAAGTCAGCTATATAGCGGGCAGTGCCGGTGGCTTCCATGGCAGTTCCTAAAGGAAGCATCCCAGCCACCAGGAAGACGGTTCGCCAGTCTATGCTCTCGTAAGCCTCGTCCATTGTCAGACAGCCAGTCAATACCATTGCCACCGCGCCTATGACCATGGCTGTGGAGATATGGAAGTCAGCAAAAAGAACCAGTCCGACTACCAGGGCCATCAACCCTATGGAGATGGGCATTTTTTGCTGGCGATGCTCGGGGATTGTCACTGGCTCCAGAACCAAGAACTCATTTTTCTCATTCAGTGCTGGTAGGCGATGACGCGGGCCTTGTAAGAGCAAAGCGTCGCCAAACTGTAGTCGCACACTCCGCAAGCGCTCTGTTATAACATCTCCATGTCGCCGGATGGCCAGGAGGTTGAATCCATAGCGGTCCCGGAACTGAATCGAGCGTAGATTGCGGCCCACCATGGATGAGCGCGGCGCCAGAGTCGCCTCGACGACATGAGCGCTGTCATCATCAAGTTCACCCAATTCTATGTGTGGTTCTGTCTCGATTGCCAACCCAAGCCTGTTACTGGCATTCATCAGGTTTTCGGCCGAGCCTTCTACCATCAAGAGGTCGTTTGGCTGGATCAGGGTGTTGCGATCTAGCGTTGTTTTCACATCCTCATCTCGAATAATGGCGATGACGGTTAAATCGTAGTCCGCCCCTAAACGGGATTCAAACAGTGTTTGGCCAGCCAGGCGTCCGTCTGCCAGCACGCGCACCTCGCTGATGTAGTCGCGCAACTGCTGAGCTATATGGTCTTCCTCGGGTGGCTGCCTTATCGGTAACAGGTGGCGGCCAATAAATATCATATACAGGATGCCCGTCCCGAATACAACCAGACCGATCGGAGTGAAGTCAAAAAAGCCGAAAGTAGGCAGCCCATGTTCTGCCACGATGTTGGTTGCCAAAATGTTAGCGGGCGTGCCGATCAGGGTCATCTTGCCCCCCAGTAGTGAAGAGAAAGATAGTGGAATGAGCAATTTGGACACCGGCACCTTGGTCTGACGGGAAATACTTACCACCGCCGGTAGCAGCATAGCAGTCGCACCGACATTATTTATAAAAGCAGAGATAATTCCACAAATCAGCATGATCACTGCGATTAGCCGCATTTCACTCTTTCCGGACAGTCGCAGGATAAATTTCCCCAGGATACTGGCGACGCCGGTCTTGAACATTCCGCCGGACACGATATAAACCGCCCAAACAGTAATCACAGCCGGGTTGGAAAAACCAGCGAACACATCTTCCGGACCAACCAAGCCGGTGAGCGCTACAGTCAAGAGGACAATTAAGGCGACCACGTCAACGCGCAATTTTTCGGTACCAAAAAGCACCAGTGCTCCAACAATTATGGCCAGTGTTAGAGCGATTTGAGTGGTCATTTGTTCAATCCTTTTGACATACTTTTATTCGCGGTCATCAAGGGCATTCACAAATCTGTAACTAATCAATTGCAGTTGGGGTGAGCCTAATAAAGATCGTAGGCCCACATGCACTAAATTCTCCGGAAATTTCTCTCGACCTCTGAGTATCTACCATGATCTTGCGGTGGTCATAACAGCCAATAAAACGGACATCACTGACAACACGACGACGAACACTGCAAGTGTAAACGATAAGCTGATCTTGAGAAACTGTAATCAACCACGAACTTTCCAGTGATGGTAATCAGGGCTCTTTAATGATCCCTGCCCCTTCACGTTCCTGCCTGAACACAGATTCAGCGGATATCAGGATACCACTCCACCTTATTAGAATCATATAATTAAGGAAAAGTGTAATTTTTGGGCTCCTGCAAAAGTGCTTTTCCTCAAGCTTAATGAATCCGTTGATAAACGCGTCGGATTACCTCCGCGGGATTTCTTGTTCCTGGATATCACCCCAGCCAAGAAAATGCTTTTGCTATCAAACATTATTGCGAGGGTACTCGTTTTCAAACATCCTTGGATTCAACTACCAAGTGCAACTCTGAATTCGAATTAGATTAGTACTCAAATGGGTCTGACCGCTTACTTATTCAGAATTCCACTCCTGAGGCAAGGCTTATCGGATTCGAACCCAGGATCCAGAGTTATCAGTCCGAATCCGAAATGAGCACCCTGCCCCTCCCCCGTTTTTCGAGAATCAGGAAAACCTTAAAGAATTCAACCCTATAAACCATTATCCCCGGGGTCCTTAGTCCGAATCCTAAAATGCATACCTTAAGGCTGTTTCTTTAACGAAGAAAGCGTCCTCGCGGGCGCTTTCTTTTCAGGTAGCGGGGCTCAGAGGAGTTTATCCTGAGCCCCTCGACTTCGCTCGGGATAAACTCCATCGAAGGGAACCTAGGACCTTCAGGTTATGAGACCGAGTCCTGAAATGGGGGGCTTGGACCGTCAGGCTGGGTATCCAAGGGTGGCTTTTCGATTTTCGATCACTTAGAGCCCGGCAAGCTTCGAAACTCTAGGTTTCACCCATTCTATACATAGGAGTAACGGTAGCAAGTGTTTTCAAAACCCTTATTGGACCAAGTCGAAACATAATTGTCAAAAGTCCTTGCTGCACTTGCGAGTTGAATCTGCTTTGTCTAAAAGCCATCTCGTCATTGCATTAAAGTTCAAATGTCCTCACACACGGTTATGCTACGATCAGGCGAGATCGAAGCGGTCAAGGTTCATTACCTTGTTCCACACCGCTACAAAGTCGAGCAGGAACTTTTCCTGGGAGTCCTCACATCCGTAGACTTCTGCCAAAGCCCGGAGTTGGGAATTCGAACCGAAGATGAGGTCGACACGGGTGGCGGTCCACTTGAGTTCACCCGTTGCGCGATCACGACCCTCGAACAAGTCTTCGTCTTCCGAGGTTGCCTTCCACGCCGTCTTCATGTCGAGTAGATTCATGAAGAAGTCATTGGTAAGCGTCTCTGGCTGCTTGGTAAAGACGCCGTGCTGGGATTGTCCGAAGTTAGCATTCAAGACACGCATACCACCAACGAGAATTGTCATCTCAGGAGCGGTCAGTGTCAGTAGTTGCGCCCGATCGATCAGCATTTCTTCTGCCGATATGGCGTATTTGGTTTTGAGGTAGTTGCGGAACCCGTCTGCGGCCGGTTCGAGTACGGCGAATGAATCCACGTCTGTTTGTTCCTGTGACGCATCCGTGCGTCCCGGCGTGAAGGGAACGGTCACATCGTGACCGGCATTCTTCGCAGCCTGCTCGACACCTGCGCATCCACCCAGAACTATCAAATCGGCGAGTGAAACCATCTTCCCACTTGACTGCGTGCCGTTGAACTCCTTTTGGATTTTTTCAAAGGTCTTCAGCACTTTCTGCAGTTGGGCTGGCTGGTTGACTTCCCAATCCTTCTGCGGCGTAAGACGGATGCGCGCCCCGTTCGCCCCGCCGCGCTTATCGGAGCCGCGGAACGTAGACGCCGACGCCCAGGTCGTCGAGACCAGTTGGGAGACAGACAGTCCCGAGGCAAGGATCTTGCCCTTGAGGTCAACGATATCCTGCGCATCGATCAACTCATGATCGACTGCGGGCACCGGGTCTTGCCAGATGAGTTCCTCCGCCGGGACCTCCGCACCGAGATAGCGCGAACGAGGGCCCATGTCGCGGTGCGTCAGCTTGAACCACGCCCGGGCAAACGCGTCTGCGAACTCCTCCGGGTTCTCGTGGAACCGGCGCGCGATCGGCTCATAGATCGGATCCATTCGCAGCGCCAGGTCGGCCGTCGTCATGATGGTCGTCACCCGCTTCGACGGTTCGTGAGCTGCCGGTGCGAGATCCTTATCATCCGGATTGACCGGGACCCACTGCCAGGCTCCGGCGGGGCTCTTCACCAGATCCCAATCGTAGCCGAACAGCATGTCGAAATAGCCCATGTCCCACTGGGTCGGATTCGGCGTCCAGGCCCCTTCGATGGCGCTGGAGATCGTGTCATCCCCTTTGCCGCTGCCGAAGTTGCTGGTCCAGCCGAGACCCTGCTCTTCGATGCTGGCGCCCTCAGGTTCCGGACCGACAAGCTCCGGATCGCCAGCGCCGTGGCATTTGCCGAATGTGTGCCCTCCGGCGATGAGCGCAACGGTCTCCTCATCATTCATGGCCATGCGCGCGAAGGTCTCTCGAATGTCGCGGCCAGAAGCAACCGCACTCGGTTCGCCGTTCGGCCCTTCCGGGTTCACGTAGATCAGGCCCATCTGCACGGCAGCGAGAGGATTCTCGAGTTCCCGATCACCGGAGTAGCGTTTGTCACCAAGCCACTCGCTTTCGGTTCCCCAGTAAATGTCCTCTTCAGGCTCCCAAACGTCCTCGCGCCCGCCAGCGAAGCCGAAGGTCTGTAAACCCATCGACTCAAGCGCACAGTTGCCGGCAAGGATCATCAGGTCTGCCCAGGAAATCTTGTCGCCATATTTCTGCTTGATCGGCCAGAGCAACCGGCGCGCCTTGTCGAGGTTGACGTTGTCCGGCCAGCTGTTGAGGGGCGCGAAGCGTTGAGTGCCGGTCCCAGCGCCCCCGCGGCCGTCACCGATGCGGTATGTACCTGCGCTGTGCCATGCCATGCGGATAAAGAGTCCGCCGTAGTGACCGTAATCGGCCGGCCACCAGTCCTGCGAGTCGGTCATCAGCGCATAGAGGTCCTCTCTCATAGCCTGAAGGTCGAGTTTTTTAAATTCCTCATCGTAATTGAACTCCTCGCCCATTGGATTACTCAGATGAGAGTGCTGATGAAGAATATTTAGGTTCAACTGGTTCGGCCACCAGTCTCGGCTCGACGTGCTGCCTCCGGAAATAGGATTGTTAACTCTACCCGTTACCGGGCACTTGCTCTCTTCGTCCATTAGGATGCCTCCTTATGTTAAGTTCAAGCAATTTGAATCGGATTGAATAATGTTGAATTAGATTTTCTGGCATTTCTGGCAAACGCCATAGAAGGTAACTTGATTTCTTATGATTTGATATCCTTTGGCTTCCTCTAGCGAAAGTTGTACATCTGGAAAGTCTCGTTCAATATCGACTAGGGTGTGACAGTGGATACAAAAGAGATGGTGGTGGTTGCTAGTATTCGTATCAAAACGCGCCCCACTTCCGCTCAAGTTTTCCACAGGGGCCAACTCACCGAGTGCCACTAATTCACGCAGGGTATTGTAAACGGTCGTCTGAGAAACATCAGGCATCCGCGAGATTACAAGTTGGTATAACTCCTCTGCGGTAGGGTGACTTTCATCTTCTGCTAAGAGTTCAAAGATGAGTCTGCGTTGGGGAGTGATCTTGAGGCCTTTCTGGCTGAATAATTGAATGATAGCTTCCGAGGATTTCACGATTGCACCATATTCCTGTTTAGTAATGATTATTATTTTGAAAGATTTATAAATTATATACCAAATGATTTCAGGATGTCAATCATTCATCCGTTGTTGCACTTGGTAGTTGAATCTACGGATATTTTTGTCCTTTATGTTGCATTAAATGGTATTTTGATAATTCATGTCGAATCATATTTTCTTTATCTTAACTCTGGGGAAGTATTCGAAAAAACTAACCGGGGAGTTGGTCCTCATTCGTACTGGATGTGGGAAAGGGGCGCAAAATCCTTAACTAAACTATAATCATGCCTTCTTTACCCAAATTAATCCAAATTAGAACCCATTCGAAATTTCGGAAATCAACGGAGACTACCGATGACATGGAACAGGCTGTTGAAATTTACCTTGGCAATCATCATCCTGCTGGCAAGCTGGAGCTGCAGCTCGTCAGGCTCCGACACAGATGACGACGCATCGCCAACAGGCCTTGGTACGGAAGGCGAGATCACGCTGCCGGATTACCCGCTGATTTCAATCATCGAAGCCGAACCTAGGGTCGCCTCCCCCGGGCAACAGATCTCTCTGACCGGAGTGGAGGGGGTTACCGGGACACTTACATTCTCTACTCCAGAGAGGGAACCGATCACTGCCATAATAGAAAACGGAATTGGGGTGATCTCCCTCTCTCAAAACGCACCTGCGGGGACATACACCGGTATGCTCGAAACCGAAAACGGTGCGCTGGCTTTCAGCACTTTCAGGGTTGCCGTGGAGCCGGGTGTGTGGCTGAGGACGAGCCAACGCTTTGTGAGCCCTGAGGAGGAAACGGTGCTTTCGATCGAGACCTTAGGGCTTCCTGAGGAGACCGTTGCCACCGTGTATATGTTATCGGAAGCAGGTGAACCGATGAGCATACTCGTCCCCGATGAGGTAGGCCGACTGATACCGGGGATCCCCGTCCCGCTCTCGGACCTAGAGGGTCGTTCCCTGCTCCTTGACTCCCGCTACCAGGGTGCCGTCCAGGTCCGGGTGGAACCCATAGGATCAGATCCATCCGGTGGGATTGGTATCTCGGAAGCACCCATAATCGACGAGGCTGAGGCTCCGCTGTTCGACGGTTGGGTCTCCAACACCATCCAACTGACCGCCTGCGCCCAATCCGGGATAATCTCAGGGGATATCGGGGGGGAGGGCTTTATCAATGCCGTGTGGGCGGACGGTACGCTGCAAAGCAACGCCGTCTACACCACCGATGGATCCTTCTCCATTGAAGCCGGACCAGGCGTGGTGCTGGTCCAGGCATTCCGTGTAGATCAGGAACCGATCCCGGAACCTGAGAGCCAACTCTTGGCGCTGGGATGTGGGGAGACTGTTGAGTTAGCCCAAGTTGGACGCACAAAGGTCGCTTCTCTGGCTTCTGCATGGACGAGTACGGGGATCCCTTCCATCCGCGCTCAAGCCCCGGGCGAAATCCCACCAAGCCAACCGGTCGCGCAATCAGGAGGCGATGAGCCATGCCGGACGGGCATGATCTGGACGCTCATTAGCGATTCGGACGGCGCCAGTCCGCGTTGGTCCTCGCTGGCGGCTGTGGCACTCAAGACGGCGCTAAACGGGGCAGCAAGTAAAGCCACCATCTCAACGATGGCTGACGCCCGAGCCCTCGCTGAGAAATACGCGCTAATGGAGTTAACAGAGGCTGCGGAGGAAGATAAGGAAGAAATCATGGAAGCCTTGGTATCATTAGCCGCCTCTGATTTCACGATCCCCCTACAGGCCAGCATGGTAAGCGGGAATTACTTCGTGGGCCTTTTGGCCCATCCGGTAAATCCCGGAGATGCCCAGGTGAGGGCATCGGGTGAAGGCTCTGCAGGAGCACTCTTTGATCCGACCTTCAGCGCCTATACAGATTTCGCCGAACGTTTCCGCGGGGCAGCTATCTGCGGGTCAGCCGAGCCTGAACAAAAACAGATTGAATTGGACGAGGGAGTACCGATTATCTACACCGTCACAGATCTCGCCGGCGAAGGAGCCGATGGGGCGAGCGTGACGATCAGTCCGCCCAAATGTGGGCAACTCGATCCGGCGGAGGGCTCCGTTGACGGCCAGGAATTCCGGACGGAGTTCACCATGGATACCGAGAAGTACTGCGCCGAGGCGCTCGAATTCGAAGCCAGCTGGTCGGGTCCACAGGGGTCGCTTTCGACAAAGCCTGGTGAGACGATCGTGCACCTGTCCCCGCAACTACCCGAGCTCACGCTCTATGCCGGGGCTGCGCCTGGGATCGGGAATACCGCCGCGCTTGCCAGCGCGATCACGCTCTATGAGGATTATGATGTACGTAATCAACCCGGAGGGTTGCCGACCTTCACGCAGGACCCGGTCTGCGGTTTCCTCGAGGGAGGTATGGAGCTTACAGGGCCGGGGTTCTTCACCCATTCTGAATCCCCTGGCAAGCGGGCTGAATCCATGGTCCAGGTCTACAGGTCCGAGGACACGCCAGTCAACCGCGTTGTCCTGAACATGCGCCTTGACACCTGGGCGGTCCCCATTGGAGACGATAACATCATTCGCGGCGCGTGGGCTTCCGGGGCAAACGCCAGCAATCCGATCCTGACCGAAACACCGGGGACGCTGCTAGTTTATGATCTGAAGAACCCGGGAAACCTGCCTACAGTACCGATCATTAGCTGGGAGCTCGGGCGCAATCTGGAAGGGGCCAGCGCGCATACCATCCTCATCATCTATAAGGTGATCGATTGTGGAGATGACCCGGGCATCTCTGATTTTGGATCCTTCGTGACCACGGATGCCAGGATCCTGCTCGAATCGGACGATGATTTCCCTAGCCCATCTTGGGATATTGAAGAGCTCCCTGAATTCGACGGCGAACGGTTACAGATCATCATGTGGGTCAACTCCCTGGTAACGACCGCCAGCATTCGAGATGACGATGAAGGTGCCTACATCCATGGACGCGGCCGACTCAACCTCCTGCTGAACGTTCACCTGGCACAGGAAATCGATTAGCGGTAGCGTCTGCTGACGCCACCGGCATTTTACGGGTTTATCGGATCACAAGCAGGCGTGTTAAAGCTCCATAGAAATTCGTGATGAGGCTTCAACTTCTGATTAATCGACAAACCTGACGAGCTACGTTTGTAGCCAACCGAGAGAAAAAGCTCGAAATAAGGGGGGGGCTCATAACCTCACGGTTACAGGCTCGAATAATAAAACAGCCTCCTTGGCGACGAAAAGATACGACAAACCCCCCATTTTGCGGCAGTTTGATGCATATAACGATCGATTCCACCTGGTTTTTCCGCATGAATCGGCCATTGAGACCTCCGGAGCATTGCAACTCAAGAAGACTGGGTCCGCGGGGTCGGAGGTTCGAATCCGAAAACGAGGGGCTCGGGAAAACGAAAAGACACCCGGTCGGGTGCCTTTTCCTCAAAAAGGTAGCGGGGCTCAGAGGAGTTTATCCTGAGCCCCTCGACTTCGCTCGGGATAAACTCCGTTGAAGGGAACTGAGGACCTTCAGGTTACACCGCACCGTAACCGGCGCGGTACGGTGTGAGTTGGAACCCTAAAAAGGGGGCTTTGGGCCGTCAGGCTAGGTTCCCAAGGGTGGCCTGTCGATTTTCAACTACTCGGAACCCAGCGAGCAATAGTTCCAATTATCCTACACGCGGAGGGTCAATCTAGCATGTTCAACGGGTATCTGACTAGAATCACCACAAATACTTCATCTTCGTTCTTCTGTGTTGTTCTTGCGAGTTGAATCTACGGATATATACAGCTCCGTCCTATCCTAGATTTGAGACCCATTGCACCCACCATAGACCTCATGGCTCCCAAGATATAGCAGACACCCGGCTCGCGAAATCTAAGATCCGTCTGGACCACAGCAGCGGGTATGGACCACACGGCTCTGAACCGTGAGATTGTAGCTCTCCGGGTGAAGGCTCCATTAGACTACGTAATTAGCGCTGTGGGTTACCGGTGCGTGGTCAGGATGCTATCTGCTTCATCGGTGTATCGATGTGATTGAAGAAGACCTTATAACCCTCGCAGAGATGGATGAGCCCGGGCATGCCATCCGGCGTGTTTCACCCGGTTTATCGGGCCCCAACATTGCAGGCAAAGAGCACATAACATTACCGACAATAGAGCCGTAGGCAATCTCGGTTCTCCTAGCCATAGGTGTGCAGCTTGCGCGTATCAACTACTTCTGTTATGGGTGAATGACCGATATTGTCGAAGTGGTAATCCAGCTCTGCATAGTGATCACAAGTTTATAAATTCCCAAATATTTCCGATGCAAATTTGGTTTTTTACCATCTGCCTTACGATTACACCGAGACTGATAGAAGCAGGGCGTTCTATCTTTAATATTTGTTTGGGGGTAGGCGCTTGGGGCAGAATAAAAATAGGCTAGTCCGCTGAATGGATAACTTCGACTAGATCTTCAATACTTCGTGTTTCACGGAATTCGCCGGTTATTATTTGTGTCTGATTACCTTCCTGATGCAGCAGGAGAATCCGTAAATCCGAAATAAGTTTCACCAAATCATCAAACGAGAAGCTTTGGTGAAGAGAAATAAATTCGGCTTCCAGGATCACTGTAGCCGGACTTGCAACGGCGATTTTCTCCATCACCATACTGTCGTCCATGTCAAGAACAGTGACGTCGTTCTTTTCATTCTGTCTTAATAAACTTGCGACGCCTTCAACAAGAAGTGAATGTCCAACAAGTATGATCGCGTTTGATGATCCCATAATTCCAAATCATAAGGGGGTTTGATTTATAAATCCCTGACTATATAAAATAACGATGCTTTGAGAATTGCATCTTCGATTATTTGCTATACCAACAGACCAGGTTACACCGGTCTGTTGGTATAACAGTCCTGTACCTTACGGGGTGTGATAACCGTCAGCGTATTCAGCCAGGGCGCCTACATTGCGCGGGCTGGCCGTGCCACCCTCAACATGGCAGTAACCACAGGCATACTGCACAGTGAGATAAGGCATGGTTTCGCCGCCATCTTCACTGAACTGTGGCGCATCGGTTGCGGTGTTGATGGCAAACAAATGCGCGCGAATATCACCCGTGAAGATTGAAGCATCGCCGGTGGCGGATTTCACCATCGGGGGCATGTGACATTCAACACAGGTGACCAAAGAGCCCATCACACTTGATTTTTGATTTGCTACTTGCTCGAAGTGGCAGTCCTCGCAAGCGTTCCATATACCCTTACTGGGGTTAAACTCTTCATCGGCGTAGACTGCGCTCTTATGCGGATCGTGGCAGGCGACACAGGTGAGCGCCATATGCTTAGATGCATAGAGTTCTTCAGCCTGTTCGTGGTGGCGGGTGAAGCCACCGGAAGCATTGATCGCATCGACACCACCGCGGATATGGCAATCACCGCAGGCTTGGGAATCGCGATCAATGGTGAGTGCCACACCATAAGGATCAGCAGCATGATTGCTGCCGGGGCCATGGCATTCTTCGCAAGTAATGCCCGATTCGGCCCATGTACCGACAAGGCCTTCGAGGCCGTCCTGATTGCCTTCGGGTTGGTAGCCGGTCGTGTGGCATGGGCCACAGTTGTAGGGCTTTTGCTCACCAGCATGGTAACCAACCCAGCCTCCAGTGGATAAGTTGTACTGGGTCGTGGCGGATTCGTCACCGGTGATGATGTAGCCATCGAGCCCAATGAAACGCGCTTTCCACCCGAAGCCACCGATCACGTAGGAAACCTCGTCCCAAGAGACACCTTCCGGCGGTGCGGGAACCTCAGAGTACGGGTATTCCGGGGGCTGCCCGTCAACCACTTTGTTGAGCTTGAATGGATGGCCGCTGAGCACGAAGGTCGAGTAGATGCCTTCATGGCAGGCACCACAAGTAGCAGCACCGACGTAATCCGCACCCAGGCTAGCCATGCCAGCATCACCGGCGGGTCCAGCTGGACCTGCCGGTCCAGCTGAGCCTGCTGGTCCGGCTGAGCCTGCTGGTCCTTCGGCACCGGCACAGGCTGCCAGGATCAATATTGCAAGGGTGAGGATGACGAATAGTGTTATTCGTTTTCCTTTCATTACACATTCTCCTCTTTAACAGATGATTTGATCAATTTGATCTTACGGCGGGTTCGTTAATAGACGCTCCTTTTCTGCGCCAAACCCGTGAATAACATGCAATTGAGCACACAGGCGGCACCATTTCAATAGGGTATACCAACCAATTATAGGCTGGTTGCCCTATGTTACAACATAGGCTAAATTAATGATAGTGAAAAATGGCATGAATAATATTCAGAAATTCTTATTTTGGGGTCTAGCGGTGTATACCAGCGGGCCAGCTCAAGAGTGGTCGCGGGCAAGCGATATTTGGTACTTGATCCGGCTGGTTCAAATTCTTCAGGGCACCTCAAACCGGTGGGGGTGACGGTTTGTGAGGGGGGATAATTTCTACGATTGGTGAACAGATTTAATCCGAACGCGGCGTGTAGGATTTAGGGGGTAATCAGCCCAGCTCGAATGGCGAAGCGGGTCAATTCAGCAGCGTTATGCAGATTGAGCTTTTTCATGATTCGCTCCCGGTGACGGGCAACAGTGTTGGGGCTGATCTGGAGACGATCGGCAATGTTATTGCTGGTTAAACCTTCCGCCACCAACTCCAGCACCTCAACCTCGCGCTCGCTGAGCACAGAGAGGTCCCGGCGGTCCACCTCCCCAATCCCTGCTTCGGAAAAAGAGCTTCCGGTAGCAAGCTGCTGATAACTGTCCAGCAACCAGCGCGCCAGGGAAGGTTGCAAATAGACATGCCCTTTTGCAACGGAGAGTAGAGCTTCCACCAGCGTTTCGGCGGCTGAAGCTTTGGTGATGTAACCTGATGCTCCGGCGGAAAGCATTGTGAAGAAATACTCCTTATCCTCGTGTACTGTGAGTACCAGCACCTGACACTCCGGGAAACGCTGCTTTAGAATGCGGGTGGCTTGCATGCCATCCATTTCAGGCATGGTAATGTCCATGATAACTACATCGACTTTAAGGGTATCGAGGAATTCGAGCGCTTCCTTACCGCCGTTGGCTTCCCCGACCACCTCGATATCTTCCTGGGTGGCCAAAAAGCTCACTAGGCCTGTGCGGATAACCTTATGATCATCCACGATCAGAACCCTGACTGGTTTCATCAGATCACCTCCGTAGTAACCATGCGGGGGATCTCAACTGAAACGGTCGTACCTTTGTCTGGGCTGGATTCGACCGCAAATGTACCCCCTACAGCTTCTACACGTTCGCGCATGCTCAAGAAGCCGATTCGTCGTTTTCCCACAAAGGGAAGATTCGGTTCGAAACCGATACCCTGGTCACTCACCTCTAGCTGAATCACATTATCCAGGAAGGTGCACACGATCTGCGCCGAGTCAGTGCTGGCATGTCGTGCGGTGTTGGTAAGGCTCTCCTGTGCCACACGGTAAATCACGGTTTCAACTGCGGATGACAGTTCGTCCTTGTTTCCGTGGATAGCGAGTGTGACCGTCAAGCCAAGGTTCTTTTGAACCTCATCAACCAGGAAGTGAAGCGCCTGGAGAATACCCAGGTCATCGAGTTTCGCCGGGCGCAGCTGGTGCACGAGACGTATAATGTTGCCAGAGATTTCGCGGCAAATTTCCTGGATGCGTCTGATGTTCTCACGCATTCCATCTGATTCGGGCAGCATTTTGTCCACCGCAGCGATCTCGAGGCCAAGTGCGGAAAGTAATTGGGCGGTTTCATCATGCAATTCGCGCGAGATGCGTGATCGTTCTACCTCCTGGGCATCGACGATGCTACGGAGCAGCGTCTGTTGGATTTCCTTGCGCTTCGTTATCTCAAGCCGTGTCTGTTCCGATGCGGAGATGCGCGCTTCCTGCGCCGTGATAAGCTCCTCCTGGCGTTCCCTCTCAACGGTCTGGGTTGCGCCGATCAACGAATACGCGAGCAGCAACGCGACCAACGCCCGCGGTACCTGGATCGGCAGGCCGATGAAGCCATGAAAGCCGTCCGCATTGATCCAAGGCGCATACAAAATGGATGCGTTAGGAACAAATATCTGCGTAAACGAATAAATTACAAAACCATATGAAGCGGCTCTCAAGAAGCGCGCGAGTACATGCCTGCTTTCGCTACGAAGGTTTCGCGCCCGTTTATTGAGAGTGAAAAAGGAAAGCAGTGACGCAGGTACGGCAATAAGCATGCGTGTAAGTGCATCGGAATTCTTGAACCATTGAACCGATCCGACCTCGACGTTTAGCTGCAAGAACAGGAGCGCAATCGTATAGAACACCAACACGAGCCCGACAATCAAGGGATCCGAGTAGTATACCTGGAATGCTGGCTGCAGTTCTTGGACCCCAAAGGCGAACAGTGAGGCAAAGGACACAATCAGCAACAGCAAGCGCAGCCACTCAAGAGAGGCGGACCGTGGCATGCCGGCCATAGTGCTGATGATTACAAAATATTCGAGCCATTCGTGTATTCCATGCACGATACCAAACACCGAGAGCGGTATCAATCGCCTAGATAATGCAAGCGATGGCGTGCGCTGGCTCTCCAGAAGTAGGGCAATTCCCAGGCTGAAGAACGCCAATCCATAGATAAAATAGACGATCATGAAACCCGATGTTGATGAATCCATTTGGTCCTTGCCACCTGCATTCGAGAGTTGTGTCGGATAATAAGGCGCTATTTTGGAATTCGCCACAGCCAATCCCAGATTCAGCAAACGATCAAACTGCTGGGCGAATAGAGTGATCAGTTCATTTACTACAAAGACTGGTTTGGTCAGCCTATGTCCGATAGGCTTCAATCCATATCAAAGCACAATCGAGGGAAGATTGCAGTCTGCCCGCGATCACCTATGCAGGTTGCAGACGTCAGGCGATCACCGGTTCACCTACTGAATTCGGAAGAATGGTGTCGTCGCCTTTCCTTAAGGCTCGGATGCCTCTTGAAGATGACATGTGCTGGGTACTTAACTCATCCATCCTTTCTTTCTGTACGTATGCGAACCTGTTGGCTTCATCCGAATGGAATACCATGTTACCGTATATTCTACTTCCTCGACATTGGGCATCATATCCTGGATTCAACTACCGAGTGCACCTCTAATGGTTGGAATAGTATCCTTGATCGCATTAATGGCATAACCCTCTCTCCAGGACATTTTTTCCACAGTCAACGGTTTGTGGATTCAAACCCATGATCCAGATGTTCTTTATTGGAATCCAGTAATCGAGTGTCCGGATAGTAAGGCTGAATTAGTGTGGGCTACCATTGAATACCCCTACGTCCTCCCAGATGTCAGGGTTCCCTCTATTCCTTTTTGGGTCCAATAAAATGAATTCAAAGATTTGTGAAAGCCTGACGGTTTACGTTTCGTCCGGGGGGCTGAAATTCAGAGTTCAAGAGCTAGGCTCATAACCACCAGATCCTAGGTTCTACTCTTGTACAAGGGGGCTTGGATTGAAAAAAGCGCCCTCGCGGGCGCTTCGTTCTCAGGTAGCGGGGCTCAGAGGAGTTTATCCTGAGCCCCTCGACTTCGCTCGGGATAAACTCCGTCGAAGGGAACTGAGGACCTTCAGGTTACACCGCACCGTAACCGGCGCGGTACGGTGTGAGTTCTAACCCTAAAAAGGGGGCCTTGGACAGTCAGGCTGGTCTCCAAAGGGTGGCCTATTGATTTTCGACTACTCGGAACCCGGCAAAGCGGACGTTACAATTATCCTACACGTATTGGGCCAATCTAGTAAGAGCAATCGGAGTATAGAACCGGAACAGCGCTTATCTTACTTTCATTCTTCTGTGATGCAAATGGAAGATGAATCCACATCCTAAGTAATACCGTAAACCTTACCGGCACTTGAAGATCAAGACATATCCTGACGCCAACTAATAATTCTACATCCTTCTATGATAAAGGTTCCATCCTCCCCCGCCATTTGGCCTATGCCCTCGCCCGGCATATCCACTCTCCTCCATATCGGCTGTATGACTTAGAATTAACCGCATTGAGGAAAGGTTTTATGACAACAACCGCGACGCCGACAGAAGCGAAAAAACGAAACTCATTTGCTATCGCCCTCAATCGGGCTGCCTTCACATTCAGCCGACACTGGTTCATTGGAATAGTATTCCTGACAGGTGTATGGGTCGGCCTACCGTGGTTGGCGCCAGTTTTCATGCATCTGGGATGGGAAAAACCCGCTGAAGCGATATACTCCGTGTATTCCTTCCAATGCCATCAGCTCCCACAAAGATCGTTCTTCCTGTTCGGACAAAGCGTCACCTACCCGCTCAATCAAATCCAGGCGGTTTGGAGGGACACCTTCGACCCGCGCCTGCTGCGCCAGTTCATCGGGAATACAAACATGGGATTCAAGGTGGCTTGGTCGGACCGAATGGTTTCTGCGTATTCCAGCATTCCTTTGAGCGCCTTGCTCTGGTGGCCTCTACGAAAACGCCTCCGCCCCCTATCCTTTTTGGGTTTCGTACTGTTAGCGCTGCCCATGGCAATCGATGGTGGGACGCATATCCTCAGTGACTTGGCTGGGATTGGACAGGGCTTCCGATTCACAAATGAATGGCTGGCAATATTGACAAATTACAGCCTGCCGACTACATTCTACGTAGGGGACGCGCTCGGTTCTTTCAACTCTTGGATGCGGCTGATCACTGGCGTACTCTTTGGTCTTGGCGTCGTTTGGTTCTCATTTCCTTATATTCATGATGGATTTGAAGATATGGCTAGGGCGATTGAGGAGAAATTCACCCACGCGGGAGTGGAATTATGAATGAGGCGGATACCATTCGCGTTATCCTCGCTGACGATCATGCTGTTGTTCGCGCCGGTATCCGTAAATTTCTTGAGAGTGCGGAGGATATCCGAGTCGTCGCTGAAGCGGACGATGGCGCACAAGCAATCGAAATGATTCAATCTCAAAATCCCGACGTCGCCGTCCTGGACATCCAGATGCCAGAAATGAGTGGCATCGATGTCACCCGTTGGATTCGGTCCAACGCTCCGTCGACAGGCGTCCTCATCCTGACAGCCTTTGATGATGATCCTTACATATTGGCTGTGCTTCAAGCAGGCGCCAATGGGTATGTTCTCAAGACTGCAGATGCGGAGGATATCATCCGAGCCGTACGATCCGTTCACGACGGACAGTCAGCTCTTGACCCCGCAATCGCTCGAAAGGTGATGGCTCACATCTCAGGTACAAAATTGAGCTTCCCTGTGGAAAGTCTGACAAACCGTGAATTGGAAGTGCTTGCCTTGACCGCCAAGGGATATACCAATAAAGCCATCGGAGTGCAGTTGAGCATAAGCGACCGGACGGTCCAAGGGCACCTGGCAAAGATTTTCAACAAGCTGCAGGCTGAGAGTCGAACAGAGGCGGTAATGCGGGCGGTTTCACTCGGCTGGTTGTCATCCGACTTAGGACAACTTCCAGAAGCATGAAGCGTTATCTGGACGGGTTCCGCCTCCAGCTTCTCGGCCTCATCATCCTACCCCTCAGCCTGCTCCTCCTGGCTTTGGCAGTTGCCAGCGTTCGAATTCATCAAGATGCCATGCGCCGGCTTGTCGCCGAGCGCGATGAGCGAGCCGTACGCGCGGCAGCTGCCGCCATCTCACAGCAGCTCCACCACCGCGAGGCGGCCATGCAGACCCTGACGCTGCGCTTAGGCGATGGAGCCTCCCCAGAAATCATCCTCGATCAAGCCGGCTACCTCCTAGAAGATTACGACAGAGGTCTTGCCATTCTCGGTCTCGACGGAGAGCTCCATGCAAGCACAGACGACGCGGAGACATGGATCAGCCTACCCGCATTTGAACTTATCGCAGAACTTAAGAATGGTGAAGCACGCTTCTCCGAGATACTTCCCAATACCGAAGCAGAGGGGATGGTCCTTGTGGCCGCTCGTCGCGACGATCAGGTCGCCATGGGTGCATTCACGATCATAAGCCTCATGCGCACCGCGACCCTGGGTCCCACGACTGGCTCGGAAAGCTATAGCGCCTTTCTTACAGACAGCTCCGGGCGTGTCTTGACAAGCGTAGGGACCGTCTTGCAGGAAGATCTGATGTCCGCACATCCTGGTGTGCAGGCAGCCCTGCGTGGTGAAACCGGCTCTTCCTACCTATCCGCCGACGACGGCGAGCACGTCGTCGCCTTCAGCCCGATCCTTCCCACAGCTTGGGCCCTGATTATCGAGGAGCCGTGGGAAACGGTTGCTAGCCCCGTCCTGAACCTGTCGCTTATCGCACCCCTGGTGCTTGTACCTGCTTTGGGAGTTATGCTCATCGCACTTTGGTTCGGCTCTCGACAGATCGTAAGTCCCCTACGAAGGTTGGAGCAAAAAGCCATTCGCCTTGCGGGGGGAGACTATGATGCGGTCGAAGAACCTGTCGGCGGGATCGCAGAAATCCAGCATCTCCAGCAAACACTCGTTTTGATGACCCAACGAATTCGCGCAGCACAAGATGCGCTGCGGGGGTACATCAATACCATGACGCGGACCCAAGAGGACGAGAGAAGGCGCTTAGCTCGTGAGCTTCACGATGAGACCATCCAAGATCTGATCGCTTTGGGCCAACAAGTCCAGATGATTGGTATCAACCTTCGGAACGATGGCTTGGATGACATGCAAGAACTCCGTGAGCTACATCAATCAACCCAAGAAGCGATTGAACGAGTGCGTCGACTTTCCCGTGGCCTTCGACCGATCTACTTGGAAGACCTCGGGCTGATTCCAGCTTTGCAAATGCTGGCGCGGGATACCGAGTTGGAGCTGGACATCCCGGTCTCGTTTCGATCGGAGGGGGATATCCGGCGCCTCGATGCAGAGACCGAACTGGCGCTCTACCGTATTGTCCAAGAAGCGCTGTCTAATGTAAGCCGCCACGCACGTGCGAAACATGGGTGGATTACTGTCAACTTCGAGGAGGACGGCGCACTCATTGCCGTCCGTGACGACGGCGTGGGGTTCCAACCACCCGACCAAACCAACGACCTGGCGCGAACCGGCCACTATGGCTTGATCGGTATGGTAGAGCGGGCAGTATTGATAAACGCGACCTTGGATATCCGCTCCGAGCCCAATCAAGGGACCCGGATTACGGCTCACCTCCCCCTAAATCTTGGGATTGAATAATCCTATGACGACGATGTGCGCAATAATGCCTAGTCAGGCTGCCGCCAGAACGCGCTCGAAGAATTTTGGGAAACCCGGTAAACTTCATGCAAGTTCATGATGGAAACACTACTCTCCCTCCCCCTACCTTGGTCCGACGTACAAGCTCAGTTAGAGCGAGCCTTTTCAGTTGTAGGACTTGATTCGGTTCAATCGTTCGATCTGCAATCCGCTCGCGAGTCATTATTAGATCCCGAACTCTGCCCGTGTCCATATCACACGACCACTCAATGTACATGTCAGTACATCGTTTTTATCGTCCGACAGAAAAGAAAGACCCCAATATCACTGGAGGTGCACAGTTACGACGACAGTACGTACGTCTCGCTGGTTCCAACTACAGGCACCAACATTGATGATGGCACCATGAACTTGGTACGACTGGCAATGGACCAGGTCGCACTCATGCAGGAGTCCCCTTCAACGTAGGTCTTAAGTTAGATCCTGGCTTTCCGCGGGGGCTTGAATTCTATTGCCAAATCATTGTTTTGGAGTGAAACAACCATGAGTGAACGCAAGAGTTCTCGCCAATACGATTCGCGCAGGAAATAAAAATCGGAAGGAACTTCATTGGTCGTGATACTTTCGATCACCAGCATGGCCATGATTGGTTACCTGGCTGGGGAGATTGCCCTGGCTCTCCGCCCACATCCTGCGCATTGGGGAGTCGGACTATTCGGAGGGCTCATCGGCTGGGTTATTGGTCGAACCTACTACCAATTTAAAGGCGATATCATCTAACGCACATGGAGCTGTAGGCTGACTGGCAAATTGAACACCGCTATCGGAGCCAGTCTAATTGGATTTTTAGCCGACTCTAAGAAGGGAAACGAACTATGATTTTGAAATTGACATCTACAATCATCAAGCAACGAGGAAGGAGCCTCGCACTCCTCGGTCTAGCTGGTCTTATTTTGACCGCATGCGGGAGCTCACCATCAACATTGCCAGCAGGGGATAGTCAGACGGAATTTGGACAAATCGTCCCTGTCAAGGGCGGCGGCCAGTATACGGACGTCATCCCCCGAGAACTGAACACTATGCTGGAGGACAAGGATTTTTTCTTCGTCAATGTTCATGTGCCCTATGAGGGGGAACTTCCCAGAACAGACGCGTTTATACCGTTCGATCAGATCGCGGATTTTCTCGATGAGTTTCCGGAGGATAAAGGATCCAAGATTGTGCTCTACTGTCGAAGCGGCAGCATGAGTGCAACCGCGGCCCGAGACCTTGTGCAACTTGGATACACAAATATATACAATCTGGATGGGGGATTCAGAGCCTGGTCTGCCGCCGGATATGAATTCATCGCACCTTGATTGAATCTTCGCGTGAACCGTCTATACAGAAGGGGTTCCTGAGTCAAACATAGCGTGCAGCCCACGCTACAGCTATTTTCGCTAACGGAGGCAGCGTGGAAAAGAAAACCACGAGAGAAAGGGTGAGAAAGCGTCGTCAGCGCGAGAGGCTTCGATCCAGGATATTCTGGGGGGGGATTGTTGTGGGGGTATTGGTTTTGGGAGGCGCCCTTACATGGCGAGCCGTCCGACCTTCGGCTGGAGAAGCATTTCCCATCATGCCCAGCAGCAATCATGTCCCGGTGGGTGCGTATCCGGGACCTTTCAACTCTAACCCGCCCACCTCTGGTCCTCATTACGATGCACCATTGGAAGCAGGTTTCTATGACGAAGTAACGGCGGGTGAGGTTGGCCCTTACCCAACGGGGTATCTGGTCCACAACCTTGAGCATGGCTATGTTATATTTTGGTATAACTGCGAAATTCTGGATGAGGTCGGATGTACTGAATTGAAAGGTCAGCTCCGGGAGATATTGGATGACACCAGGAGCATCAAGGTCGTCGCCTTCCCATGGACCTCCATCGATTTCCCTGTGGCGGCAACCTCCTGGGGGCGGATGCAGGAGTTTGATAGCTTCGATACCAAAATGGCTTTCAATTTCGTTAGCAGCAACCGTAACCGAGCCCCGGAACCACAAGCTCCTTGATCACTTCCTGGCCTACCACTCCACGGCGGCCACCAGAAAAATACTTTGAGGAGTACTACTGAATGGTCAAGAAAACAGTCCGTTATTCCCTGACTGCAGTCATCACACTGGGTTTGATTGTCACCGGGTGTGGAACAGAACAGACGAGTTTCCCGGTGACACCTGCACCCGACAAGCCGACATTCCTCTACTTTTTTACCGATGGCTGACTGCAGTGAGAACAGATGACGCCCGTCGTGAACGGGCTGAAGGTTGAATATGATGGATCTGCCGCCTTTCTGTCATTGGATGCGGCTTCTGGAGAGGGGAAGCGAGCCTTCGAGGCGTATGGCTTGCCCGGGCATCCGAGCTATGTCTTATTGGATATCAATGGCGATGTGATCTGGCGTGGCGTCGGACCTCAGTCGAGGGAAGCGTTACAAGGTACCCTCGAGGAGGCTCTACTTTCAAACGAAGACAAGTAATGCAGGATCAACCTCTCGATTAGGTCTATCGTAGATGCCGAATCACACGATCAACGATCGATGTTCCGCAAGGATCCTCTGGAGATCTTCTCTCATGTTGGGTATCTGGATCCTGCTCGGCGCCTGCGCCGCACCTGCACAAGGTGAGCCCGTGGTCATCCAGGGAACCGCCATCTCTCCACTCCCTACTCTGGACATTGGCCTCATTGAAGAAGGGGAGTCCTTGTACGCAGCGAACTGTGCCTCCTGCCATGGTGTAACGTTGGCGGGCCAACCGAACTGGAAGGAAAGCAAGGAGGATGGCAGCTACCCGGCACCTCCGCACGATTCCACAGGGCATACCTGGCACCATCCCGATGATCTGCTCATGGAGATCCTCGCTCGAGGCGGTGACCCGGCATTTGGATCGAAAATGCCCGGCTTTCAAGACACCTTGACCGAATACCAAATGCAGGCAACCCTTGTCTACATTAAGAGCCATTGGGATATCGAGGAGCGGGAATTTCAATGGTGGATCACGGCTCGATGAGGCTAATGTTGAACTCTGAAAGATAAGTTCATTTCGAAACGCATATGGTAGATTGCATAACCCTCGCCAGGAGCTGTACGGTCAACTGGAGGAGCGATTACTTTATCTCTGGACGAAGAGATTGAACCGGTTCCATCGAAATATGAAGATCCCCCTTTTCTCTTGGTTCCGTCGTCGGACAAAAGGTCAGGGGGATCAGGAAATCATTGTATGTTCTACACTTCAAGATCTTGTCGCATTCTTTCATATTGGTCTTGAGCGAGATCCCCTCTAGCGTAACGCTCATCCAGGATATCTCTCGCGTTTCGTGCACGTTCCCTTTGTGATTCGGGTCTTATTTGAGGACCCGCTTGAAATACAGATTTCATAAGCCAGGCTGCACCAAAAATCAAGCCCACCCAAAACAAGACCATCAGCAGCAGCCCAATGACCCCAAACCCTGCCATCATCGTAATTTCTCCTTTTGTAAATTTGAACGGAACTCGACCCTTTAGAGGGGTCGAGTTCCTTGCGAATTGTCAGTTCAGGTCCGTCAAAATGTCCTGATATTGCTCGCGGGTGATCTCCCCACGAGCGTAGCGCAGCTGTACGACATCACGCGGCGACGCCGTCCCGGACGGATTAGAGAGCGTGGCAACACTCATTCCACCCTCTTGCCCCAGGCGTCGGACCAACCAGATCACCAGCACTACGACGCCTATGATGACACCGACGGTGATCACAAGGTTAAGTATGCCCCCAATCAACCCAAAACTACCGAAACCTGAACCTCCCATCATTCCACCTATCATGTTCATCTCCTTTATTATGTACCTGCTCAAACACTGAGCGGGGTATTTTGTAATTACACCAATACTAATTGAAGCTTATAAAGATCCCTTAGAGCCTGTGTAAAGGTTTAGTAAAGAAAAGTGGTTCTCCTCCAAATTATGTGGAATGCTGTAACGTGAATTTATTAGGTACCTGCCGGAAGTGTTATCTTTGGGAGACCGAAGTTCCCATCAACCAATTTCCCAAAGGAGCCGACAGGTGTCCACTGATTTGCTTGTGCCAGGATGGTAAAACCCAATGGCTAAACCTACCGGTTTTAACAATCCTTGAAATCATGTATCACTCAACACATACCTATTTGATGGTTAAGGGATCGCCCCCCTCAAGGGGGGACTGAGGGGGATTTCTCAGAGAAAGCTTCTATGAGGTATGCGAATCCATTGCTCATGAAGCTTGGCTCCTAGGTACCAATGAATTTTCAGTGATCTCAAGAGAAAGATGAGCGGCATAAGATTGATCGCTAGAACCTACGCAGAACATATCCTCAAACTGCCTATCCCCATTTCGCTGCGGTAGAGCCAGGTTGCCCTCGGTAAATCCAGTTGGTTCAAATCCAGCTTAAGCTTCCCGCTTGTGTCTAGTCAAACGTAAAGGATTGCCAAGCTGGACCAACCCCCAGATGTACATTAGTGCGAGGGCGGTCAAGACAAACACCATGATGTTCGCCTCGTCGTACTGCCTCGTCTGCACCGCATCATAAATAGCAAGCGGCAGCGTCTGGGTGCGCCCCGGGATGTTTCCCGCAATCATGAGAGTCACCCCAAACTCACCCATCGCTCTTGCAGAGGCCAAGACGACCCCCGCAAGTATGCTGCGTCGCGCCAGCGGCAGTGTTATGAAGCGCATCACCTGCAGGCTGTCGGCGCCGTCCACCCTGGCCGCGTCCTCGAGCTTGCGATCGACGTCCCCCAAGCCAGCTCGCGCTGGCTGGATCATAAGCGGAAGACCGACGACCACCGAGGCAATCACAGCTGCTTGCCAGGTGAAGAGCACATCGATGTGGAAAGTTGTGGCGAATAATCCTTCCCGTCCGAAGAGT